>OFHG01000492.1_pt1 | contig 15851 bp, 14 predicted proteins | sample 1521931 | NCBI WGS metagenome assembly OFHG01 (sample SAMEA2468438, study PRJEB22500) | soil metagenome | biome: Glassland; feature: Farmland; material: Clay | place: Australia | collected 2013-01-31 | depth 0.55 m
CCGGCCTTGGACCCCCCCGCCACCCGAGCCGCAGATGCCCTCGCGGCAGTCGTGCTCGAAGGCGATCGGATCCTTCCCCCCCTCGATCAGCCCTTGATTCACCACGTCCAGCATTTCGAGGAACGACATGTGCTCGCTGACGTCGCGCGCCTCGTAACGCTCGAAGGTACCGGCCGCTGTGGGCCCAGATTGTCGCCAGACATGCAGGGTCAGATTCATCACTTGTAGCTCCGCTGCGCGAGGTGCACGTATTCGAAGGTGAGGGGCTCCTTGTGAACCCGCGGCGCGTTGCCCGGACCGGTGTATTCCCAGCCCGCCACGTAGGCGAACTGCTCGTCGTTCCGCCTGGCTTCGCCATCCGCCGTCTGATGCTCCTCGCGGAAATGGCCGCCGCACGACTCCTCGCCCCCCAGCGCCGCCCGGGCCAGCAGCCCGCCGGAATCGAGGTCTTCGATCTGGGCCGCCCGGCTGAGCCCAGGTCGATCGGCTTCCTCGATCTTTCGGGGCCACAATCGCGTGGCACCCACTGGGTCGGGTTCACCGGCGGCCAGTACGCCTACCTGAGCACGGGGACTCCTGACTCCCGGCCCACCCATCCGCTGGACGATCAGTTCCCCGTGATCGTGGACCTCACCCGGCCAGACCGGCCGGCCGAGGCCGGCCGCTGGTGGCTACCGGGCACCCAGCACGGCGACCACGTTGCCCCGCCGGAACGGCACCAGGTGTTCGACGCGGGATTTCGCGCGCACAACATCAACGTGTACCCACAGCGCCCCGACCGCGCCTACGTCGGCTATCTGGACGGCGGCGTCATCATTCTCGACATCTCCGACGTGAGTTCTCCGCGGATGGTGTCGCGGCTTGACTACCATCCGCCGATGCCGGGCTTCACTCACACTGTCCTGCCGCTGCTGGGCAGAAATCTGCTCGCCATCTCCGACGAGAGCGTTCACGACAACGCCGCGGACTTCCCGAAGCTGCTCTGGTTCGCCGACGTGAGTCACGAAGCGGCTCCGCTGATCATCAGCAGCGCGCCGATGCCACCGGTGGCGGAGTACGCCGGGCGCGGCGGACGGTTCGGCGCGCACAACCTCCACGAGAACGAGCCATTCGAGTGGTCCTGGCAGAGCGAGGACATCGTGTTCGGCTCGTTCTTCAACGCCGGGGTGCGCGCCTACGACGTGCGCAACCCGTTCCAGCCGGCCTGCGTGGCGGCGTTCGTCCCGCACGCGCCACCAGGTTCGCCCGTCGGCGCCACCCAGATCAACGACGTCTATGTGACCTCCGACGGCATCGTGTATGCCGTGGACCGCAGTGGGGGCGGCCTCTACCTCCTGGAGTTCGAGGGCGCGAGGTGACCCAGGGGCTTGCGGCGGGCAGTTGCCCCGGGGAGGCGTTATGCGAATCGGTCCTGCCGGAGTCCTACCCGCAAGTGTCCGACGGGATCCCCGCGGGCCGCCGGGCGGTCCTGGCCCAGCCACCCGATCACGCGAAGGCGCGACGATCGCAGCGGTGGCACGGCTCGCCTGGATGGTCTACCGCGCCCTGACCGGCTGTGATCCCGGGATTGTCACCGGCAGCCATACCGGCGACGGCCCCTGGCTCGCCGCCGACGACGGCTCCACCGGCGAGGTCGCGCTGCTGCCCAGGTGAGACAACGTCCAGCGGGACGGGTGGCTACCCGAGCAGGGGCAGGTCGCCGCCGGGCGGCAGGTCCAGCACGAGCATGACATGACCGGTCCCGTCCGCCCAGTGCTCCAGCGGGCGCGGCGCGGTGCCGCAGTCCGGGCACGCGGCCGGCTCACCCCACGCCGCGCTGAGCTGCCACCGCTCGCAGGTCTCGCAGAATCCCCAGCGCGGGTGCGCCGCGGCGCTCATGCCCCGTCCGCTGCCCGCCGTGCCCGCTGGCTCTGCACCTGGGACGGGCCGGCCAAGCCCTCGGCGGCCTCCATGTCGTCCAGGATGCGCCGGGCCATCACCACCGCGCCGTCGGTCCTGATGTGGACCTCGCGGTAGCCCTCATCCGGGTAGGCGAACATCTTCTGCTGCTCCTCGATCGCCCACCGGTCCTGCTCGATAACGGTGGGCGCGCCGGCCACGATCGCTTCCACCAGGCTCCTGCCCGGGGAACCGGCCCAGCCGGTGCCGGCCTTGCAGGAGGTTGACCGCCGCCACACGTGGTGGGACTCATCGCGCGGAGTGATGCTCTGATACAGGACGAAGCCCTGCTCTTCGCCGCTGCCGAGCCGGCCGGGTGGAGCGACCCTCACCACCACATGGAACAACCCGGGTCCTACCATCGCGTGCTCCTGCACCTGATCAGCGACTTCGAGGCCGAAACGATCACGCGTCATCGGCGGCAGGGTGAAGCTGTGGCGGCGGCGGATCGTCTTCAGGTACGGAATGCCGTCGCGCTCACCGCGCTCGATCTCGACCGGCACCCGCGCATCAGCGAGCGAGCCAATGTTGCCCGCATGCAGCGGGTAGAAGTGAGTCAGATCGAACAGGTTCTCGATGAGCAGCCGTGCGTTCGCGGCAATCTCCATCGGCTCGGTGCTGATGGTCTCCCAGTCACCGGAGCCGATCTCGGGGGTGCGCGGCGGAGCGCCCGCGGGTGGTGAGTCGCCCGGCCACAGCCAGACGACACCGTCCTGCTCGGTCACCGGGAACGTCCGCTGCCGGGCGGTCTGCGGGATCTTCTCACCCTGCTCGTGCAGCGCGGGGATCGCGACGCACCGGCCAGCCGGGTCGTAGGCGAACCCATGATACGCGCACTCGATCACATCGCCGTCGAGAAGCCTGCCCTCCCAGAGCGGGAACCGCTTGTGCGCGCAACGGGCGTCCAGCGCCACCGCCTCTCCCGCCCGCGTGCGCCACACGACCAGCGGCCTGCCCGCGATCACCTGCCCACAGATCGTGCCGGCCGCGAATTCCTGCGAGAACCCGGCGACGTACCACGCGTTACGGATCACAGGCGCTCCCTGGGTGAGGTGGCAGCTAGCGGCAGGGCGACTGTACTTCAGCTGGCCGATCCGTGGCCTACCGCAGGTTCGCCCTCGTGGCCACTCAGCAGTGAGTAATCGGGCGCCGCGACCGCGATGACCACCGCGGTGGCGCACACCCCCAGCACAAGCGCGGACACATGGGACGCCACCAGGCCCAGCAGGCCCAGGACCGCCGCCGCGGCCAGCCGGGTCCATGGCGCGACCCGCCACACGGCGACCTTGTAGGCGGCATGCCCGGCGATGAACAGGGCGGTCCCGCCCAGGATCAGCCCGCCCAGGATCAGCCAGGAGGTGAAGGCCGCCGCGGTGGTACCCGGGCTGCTCATCATCCGCTGGTCCGCCGCGGCAGTGACGATGATCCCGGCGACCATGACCGGGTGGATCAGGTGATACGCGGTGCGGCCCATCCGGCCGGGGTCCACCGACGCGGCGATGACCCGCGCCGCGTCCTCCGCGCTCCGGTCGAAATACAGCCACCACAGCCCCACGCTGCCGATGACGGCGGTCAGGAACGCGCCGGCCTCTGCCGCCGTGACGCCGGATGCGAGCTGGCGCGCCAGCGTGGCGCCGATCACCACGATCGACTCGCCAAGTCCGATCAGGATGAACGCCTGGCACCGTTCGGCGAAATGATTGCCCTCGATGGTCCACTCGGTCGTGGCGGACCGGCCCAGCCCCGGCGTGTAGAAGCCGGCCACACCGCCGAGCAGGTCGACCCCTACCGCGGCGAGCCAGAACCAGGCGCGGGCCGGCCCGGCCACGGCCCCGCCCGCGACCGCTAGCACGCCGCTGACGACGCACCAGGCCAGGATCCGCTGGAAGTTCCTGCTCAGCGGCCGCCCGCGCAGCGCCACCACGGCGAAGACACTGCGGCCGATCTGCGTGACGGCATACCCGATCCCGATGATGAGCCCGCCTACGCCGAAGGCTTCCGGCACGGCTGCCCACATGACAAGAGCGACGAGGAGCGCGGCGATCAGCAGCAGGCGCACCGGAAGCCGCTGCGGGTCAAGCCAGTTGGTGACCCAGGTGGTGTACACCCACAGCAGCCACACCATGACCAGCAGCAGGGCCGTCTGCAGCGCCCCGGCGATGGTCGGCCGGGCGAGCAGGTGGTGCGAAAGCTGCGTGACAGCGAACACATAGACCAGGTCGAAGAACAGCTCGACGTTGGTCACACGTTCCGCGCCCTGCCGGCGGCGGAGCAGATCGAACGGTGCCCCGGCCTGGGCCACGCCTACGCCCGCCGCGAGGTGCGAGGCGCGGGACGGCGCCAGGCGTAGCGCGCGGTGCGCTTGCGGCCCGGGGTGTGGTCCAGGCCGTGGTCCGGGGTGTGGTCCAGGCCGTGGTCCGGGCTGTGGTCCAGGCCGTGGTCCGGGCTGCGCCCCGGGCCGGACAGCACTGCGCGGACCGACCGGAACGACATGACCGACCCGGCCGACATCGAGGACAGCAGCGAGAACAGCGAGAACGACGACCCGGCGCTGAAAGCGGACGCGAAGGACCCGACCGACCCGACCGACAGGGCCGACCCTACCGAGCCGATGGACAGGATCGACCCGCGCGACCCGATCGACAGGATGGAATCCCGCGACCACAGGGACCACAGCGACCACCCTGATCCCCGCGACCACCCTGATCCCCGCGGCCGCCCTGAGTCCTGTGACCGCCCTGAGTCCTGTGGCCGCCCTGATCCCCGTGACCGCTTCGGCGGCCGGCGGCCGGCCTCGTCCATGCGGCTATTCTCCACCCCGGCGGGACGGCGTCCTTGGCTGTCCCTGTGCTATGGCCAGGTGCTCAAGCATCACGTCGTGATGGCGCTCGACCGCGAGCCGGGCCGCCCCGGCGTCGCCCGCCGCGACCGCGTCATAGATCGCCTGGTGCAGATCGAGCAGAACGGGCGCGCCGGACGGCGACAGCCACACCGGCTCGGTCTCGGTGCGCACCCAGTGCTCGTATTCGTATGCCAGCACCGCGGTGTGCACCCCCTCGTACATGGCAGTCAGGTAGGTGTTCCCCGCTGACCGCACGGCCGTGGCGTGAAACACGGTGTCGGCGGCGATCCACGCCGACGCGCTGCCGGTCGACCCAGCCAGCCGCTGGAGGGCGTCCCGGATGTCACGGGTCGCCCTGGCCGGGGGCCGCTGCTGTGCCGCGTGGACCACGCCGAGCGTCTCCAGCCAGAGCCTGAGTTCGGCCAGGTCGTCGATGGACCCGTGCAGGTCGACCAGAAGGCCGACCGAAGCCGTGACCATCGCCTGCGGCCGGCGCAGGACGTACGCGCCGGACCCGCGCCGGATCTCCACCAGGCCCATGAGCGACAGCATCCGCAGCGCCTGGCTCACCATGGGCCGGCTGACCCCGAACCGCTCCGCGAGGTCCCGCTCGGCCGGCAGCCGGGCACCCTCGGCCAGTTGCTCGCTCACGATCAGCCGCCGGATCTGCTCGGCGACCTCGTCCGACACGCGGGTGAGCGACACCGGCTGAATACCTGGCAGGTCGGCGGCCTGGCTGCGCCGGTGCCCGGACCGCGCCTCCGCCACCTGCTCACCTCCGGTGGTCTGGTCGCCAGCGCGGGATGGTGGACGATTCCCCGTGCTATTCACGGAAAATCGTCCACGATCACGGCTCGCCCGGGGCTGACCGGTCTTCACAGCGCCGACCGGCGTCGGCTAGATTCTGGATTGGCATAGCCACTTTACCAAAGCTGCCTGACCGGAAGGGAGTGATCAGACTGAGCACTCCGGAGCCCCCGTCCGCGCCGTCTCCCCCACCCCGCGTCACCGATCTGCGCCGGCTGGCCACCACGATCCGGCTTCGCGCCGTCGAGATGGTGGCCCCGCAGGGTTTCGGCTACCTGGGCCAGGCGCTGTCCGCGGCCGAGCAGTACGCGGCCGTGTATGGCGCGGCCCTGCGCCCCGGCACCGACCGGGTGGTCTGCTCTCCGGCGCACTACGTCATCGCCGCCTACGCAGCCGCCGCCGAGATGGGCCTGCTCGACGAGGAAACCCTGAAGACCTACGGGCAGAACGGATCCTCACTCGAAGCCATCGGTACCGAGCGCAGCAAGGTTCCGGACTACACCTGCGGCTCGCTGGGCCAGGGCCTGTCCGCAGCCGCCGGCTTCGCCCTGGCCGACCGCCTGCTGGGCCGGCCCGGGGTGAGGACGTTCGCCTTCCTCAGCGACGGCGAGATGCAGGAGGGCCAGGTCTGGGAGGCGGCGATGTTCGCCGGGCATCAGCGCCTGGGCCGGCTGACCGTGCTCCTGGACGCCAACAACTCCCAGGTCGACGGGCCGGTGGACACGATCACCACGATCGAGCCGATCGCCGCCAAGTGGCAGGCGTTCGGCTGGAACGCCGTCGAACTCGACGGCCATGACGTGACCGCGATCGCCGCCGCACTCGCGGACACAGCGCAGGCTGCGGAGCCCGCGTCCGGTCACGGCCGGCCACAGGTCCTGATCTGCCGCACGTCCACCCGGCACGGGCTGGACTGCCTCCCCCCGGACGCCGACGGTCATTTCATCAAGCTGCCCGCCGGACTGGCCGCAGCCGCCATCGCCGAACTGACGGAAGAACTCGCCCGCCATGACATCTGACACGCAGGTACAGCGGCCGGTACTCGACCCGCCGTACCGGACCATGCTCAAGCCCTACGGCAAGGCACTGGTGGAACTGGCGCGCCACCGGCCGGAGATCGTCTGCCTCAGCGGGGACCTCACCCGCCAGTGCGAGATCGACCTGTTCGCCGAGGAGTTCCCCGGCCGCTTCATCCACGCGGGCATGGCGGAGGCGAACATGATCGGCGTCGCCGGCGCACTCGCCCGCAGTGGGCTGATCCCGTTCGTGCATACGTTCGGCGTGTTCGCTACCCGGCGGCCGCTGGACCAGATCGTCAACGCGGTCGCCTACCCGTGCATGCCGGTGCGCATCGTCGGCTTCATGCCCGGGGTCTCCAGCCCCGGCGGCCCGAGCCACCAGGCGATCGAGGACGTCGCCCTGATGCGCGCCCTGCCCGGCATGACCGTCATCGACGTCGCCGATGCCACCGAAACCACCCAGGCGGTCACCGCGATAGCCGACCTGCCCGGCCCGGTCTACCTCCGCCTCAAACGAGGCGAAATCCCGGTCATCTTCCCCGCCACCCACCGGTTCTCGCTCACCCAGGCCCAGGTGCTGACGGGTGGAGCCGCCGCGAGTGAGGCCCATCCACCCGCGGCGGTCCCGGAATCCGGCCTTGCCCTCATCGCCAGCGGCATGATGGTCGCCCCCGCCCTCGCGGCCGCGACCACCCTGCGCGCCAACGGCGTCGCCACCACCGTCGTCAACGTCCCCGTGATCAAGCCCCTCGACACCGAAACCGTGCTACCCGTCGCCCCCACCGCCGAGGCAGTGATCACCGCCGAAAACCACACCATCGTCGGCGGCCTCGGGTCCGCCGTAGCCGAAACCCTCGCCGAAGCCGCCCTGACCCGCCCCCTCACCCGGATCGGCCTGACCGACACCTTCGCCGAAGGCGCCCAGACCGCCCCCTACCTCTTCACCAAGTACGGCCTCACCACGCAGCACCTCATAAACGCCGCCTGGTCCGTCCTGGACCGCCCAGGCAAACCACCCCCAGCCCCCACCCTCCCAGCCGATGAAGGCGAGTACGCCCCGGTATGAGCCGCCCCCACGCCAGAACCGGCGCGGCCCATATTCCAGCCCAGCCCGGATCCCGGCCCAGCCGCAACAGGCGCGGGCCGGGGCGGGCCGCGACCGAGTTCGGCTTCGCTGATGAGGAATAGGCGTTCGGCCTTCAGTACTGTCATGGGCTGGGGCTGTCCAACTGGGAACGGCCACTGATGAGCCGCTACCACTCCTTCGAGCATCCGGTCGAACTGAAAGAGGGCATGGTGTTCACGATCGAGACCTACTGGCCGGCCGCGGACGGCTCGGCGGCGGCAAGGATCGAGGAAGAGGTCGTTGTCACCGCGGGCGGCTGTGAGCTGCTGACCCGGTTCCCGGCCGATCAGCTGTACGTGGCCGGCACCCGGCTGTTCACCGGCCTCGACCTGCCAGGGCCGGGCGAGGAGGGCGCATGAGCCAGGACACCCCGGCCGGCCCGGCCACACCCGGCACGCTCGGGTGGCTGGGCACCGGCCGGATGGGCACGGTGATGGCGGGCCGGCTCATCGATGCGGGGCGGCCGGTCACGGTCTGGAACCGCACCGCGGCCAAGACCGAGCCGCTGGCCACCCGCGGCGCCCGGGTTGCCGGCAGCATCGCCGGGCTGGCCGGCTGCGACGTGGTGTTCACGATGGTGTCCACCTCCGCCGACCTGGAGCAGGTGACGCTCGGCGAGGGCGGCCTGCTCACCGGTGAGCGGCGGCCCGGCGTCCTGGTCGACTGCTCGACCGTGTCGCAGGAAGTGTCGGCGAAGATCCGGGCAGCGGCCACCGCGGCGGGGGTCGGGTTCCTCGCCTCCCCGGTCGGCGGCAACCCGGACGCGTTCGACGAGGGCAAGGGCTCGTTCATCGTGTCCGGGCCGGCGGACACCTATCGCCTGGTCCTGGCCGACCTGGAGCGGATCGCCGGCAAGGTGACTTACGTCGGCGAGCAGGAACAGGCGCGGCTGGTCAAGCTGGCCATCAACCTCTACCTGGGCATGATGGTCCAGTCGCTGGCCGAGGTGGTCACCCTGGTCGAGAAGGGCGGCACCAGCCGGGAGGCGTTCCTGGAGTTCTTCACCGGCTCCGCGCTCACCTCCGCCTGGATCCGCCGCCGCAGCCCTGAGCTGGTGACCAGGGACTACCACCTGACCTTCACCAACGAACTGCTGCGCAAGGATTTCGACCTCGGCCTCGGCGCGGCCCGGGCACTGGAGGTCCCGATGCCCACCGCCTCGGCCGTCTACCAGATCATCCAGTCGGCCATCGGCAACGGCCTGCGCGAAGAGGACTTCCTGTCCCTCTACGAGCATCAGGCCCGCGGCGCGGGCCTGGCAAGCGTCTCAGAGTGACTGACCCATGCGCGGGAGGGGCATGGGCGCAGGATGGCTCCGCCAGGACGAGCCCAAAGAAGCGCCCGTATCACTGCCCAAGCGAATCAGGGCGCTGCGGACTGGACCGCCCCGGTGATCTTGGAGGCTCTGATCCGTGGAGAGGACGGGAGCCATGCCAGCACAGCGGAAGTACCCCGAGGAGCTGCGCGAGCGCGCGGTGAAGATGGTGTTGGAGATCCAGGCCCGGGAGGGCAGGGGCGGGGGTGAGGTTGCCCGGGTGGCCGGGCAGCTGGGCATTCACCGGGAGACGCTGCGGCTGTGGGTCCGCCAGGCGCAGGTCGATGACGGATCCCGGCCGGGTACCTGGATGAGCGCAAAACGGTGCCCGCGGCCGACAGGCCGGCGTGGCCGGTCATCCGCCCGGCCTCATCGAAGGCCTGGGTGGACTGGGTGCCATCAGGCCAGGTCGTGGAGATCCGCCGGCCGGCCGCGTCATAGCCAGCACAGGATGACCGGAGCATGGAGCCGATTGTGCGTAGCGGTGCTCAGTTCGGCGTAGTCGGCCGGACATGCGCGGCGCTCGACATTGCGTCCCCGGTGGATCCTGATCCGGCAGAAGAGGCGGCCACGTGCAGCAAGTTTGAGGCATACCAGGCCCGCGACCGACACCCGCCCGATCCCTTGCGGAAGACAGCGACGACGGCGTCTGGCCACGGCGGCACAGGTGCGGGCCTTCGGCGAGGCTGCATCATCTCCTTGGCGAGATGGCTGCGCATGGTTGCCCAGTGACCGGCCGGTGGAGCAGTCAGTTCTGTGGCTCGCTGGGGCGGCCCATCGCGGTCAGGGTCTGCGCGCGGCCAGCGGTGGCATCTGTGTCGTCGGGGTCGATGTCGAGCGCCCGGGCGTAGTCAGCCAGGGCCTTCTCGTACCGGCCCAGTGCGTGGTAGGTCTTCCCCCGGTTCACCAGCGCCCAGCCGTCGCTGGGATCGAGGTCAAGGGCCTGCGTCAGGTCTGCCAGTGCCTCCTCGTACCGGCCTAGCGCGAGGTAGGTTTCACCCCGGCCCGCCAGTGCCCAGTCGTCGCCGGGCCTGAGGCCGACCGCGCGGTCACGGTCAGCCAGCGCCTCGTCGTACCGTCCCATCAGGTGGTAGGTCTCGCCACGGCCCCCGATGGCGAGGGAGTCTGCCGGGTCCAGTTCGATGCACCGCGAGAAGTCAGCCACTGCCTGCTCGTAGCGCTCCAGGTCCTGCAAGGTCAGGCCGCGCCCGAGGAAGGCCTGCGCGTTACCTGGGTCGAGGGCAACCGCACGGTCGAAGTCGGCCAGGGCCTCGTCATAGCGCTCCAGGTCCCGGTAGGTGTCCCCACGGTTGACGAGGGCCCGACAGTTGCCGGGATCCAAGGTCAATGCCCGGTCGAGGTCCGCCAATGCCTCCTGGTAGCGGTTCATGAGCCGGTAAATCTCGCCACGGACGCTGAAGGCCCACGCGTTGTCCGGCTCAAGCTCAAGAACGCGCGTGTAGTCCGCGACTGCCTCCTCGTGGCGATCAAACTCGCCGTAAGCAATGCCGCGCCCTGACAACGCCCCCGCATCTTCAGGATCTAGTGCAACTGCCCGTTCGAACTCGGCAAGCGCGTCCTCGAAGCGCTCCATGAGCATGTAGGTATAGGCCCGCCCCCTGACCGCCTTGCAGAGCCCCGGGTCCAGGTCAATGGCCCGTGCGAAGTCTGCCAGCGCGTCCTGATAGCGGCCCGTAGACCGGTACGTGTCGCCACGGCCCGTGAACGCCTCAGCGCTGCCGGGGTCCACGTCGATGGCCCGGTTGAAGTCCGCCAGCGCCTCCTCATAACGGCCCTCGACGTTGTAGGCAAGGCCCCGGCCAGTGAGTGCCCATGTGTCATCAGGGTTCAGCGCGAGCGCAGGGTTGTACCTGGCAGGGCCCTGGTCATCCCCCGCTGGTACGACCCGCCCGCCTTCGCCAGCCTGCTCGCCGACACCCGCCACGCTCGCTGGCCGCATACCACTGGCGGCCGCGGCAGCGGGACCCGGGTACTGAACACCCAGCAGCCAGCGCTCGAAGCTGGGCAGCCTTTCCGGCGCGACGGCACGGTACTCGGCCGCCGCCCCCTCCGTCTCAGCCAGGAGTGCGTCGACCTCGTCCGCGCCCGGTTGCCACTCCTCAAACAGCCCGCACAGGATCTGCACGTGCGTTTCCGGGTATTCGGCTTCCTCTGGCTCGAGCGCCGATACCAGGGCAAATTCGCCCAGAACTATCCGGATCAACGTTTCGGCCTGCCTTGCCGCGAACGGCGAACCCCCTTCCGCCTGCCGCTTGGCGATACGCGCGGTGAACGCTGTCACCTTCCGGACATCGCAGCCAGGCCCAAACCACCGCCGGAGCACCCCCGTGAACAGCGCCAGCCAGAAGGAGGGATAACGCGGCTCCAGCCGCCGGAGTACCTCCCCGAGACCCTTCCTGGCCAAGAGCGCAGCCCGCAGGTCAGCCACCGCCCCGGCATCGACCCGGTCCAGGTCATCCTGCACAGCCCAGCCTCCTCACCTGCCCGCCAGCCCCGGCTGCCAGCGGCCACAGCTTCACCTGCCCGCGAGCGGTGGGCTGCCTCCCCGCTCAAACACCAGCGCCTCCGCCTCCACCACCAGTTCCCTGATCCTGCGCTCACCGAATCCCAGTTGGTGAAAGGCACCACCGGTGGCCAAGACGTGAGCCGGCACCCTCACGTCAAGTGGGATGCCGGTGACGTCTACGTCCACCTCACCCAGGGCTGACCGCAGCAGCGCCTCCAGCCGCATCAGTCCACCACCGAGATTCTCGCCACTCGCCTCACGCAACCGCGCCGCGAACGCGGTCACGTCACGCACGTCATAGCCCGTCCCGAAACATGCCCGCATCGCAAGCTCGCAGGCAGCCGCGGCCACCGCAGCCTCATCATCGTCCCAGCCGGGCCGGCCAGAGTTAAGCCTGGCAGACAACTGCCTCCTCACCTCGAGGCGGCGTAGCAGGACCGCGACCAGCCAGTCGCCCATGACCGTCCTGGGCGACTGTCCTGGCTTGCTCATCTGCGCCTCCCGCTCTGCAGGGTATCCGGAATCGGCAAGGCAGGCGCCCAGATCACCCGGTGTTAGTCTCAGCAATTCGATCCATTTTGCCCCATCCAGTCCTTCAACTTATTCCACAACCGATTGCCTGCAATACCGGCCACCAGCATAACCTCAATGCCGTTCATACCGGTAACCCCCCACGACGGGCCCGGCTGGGAAGAATACTCGGGGATTCCCGCCGCTGCATGGCTCGTCGTGGATTTCTCCAAACCCCGATACATATTCTCAAACATATCCCCGGTGTTTTCGCCGGCGTGGCCCCAGTCGAGCACATTTTCTGGTTTCCCGATTTCCTTCAAGAAGGACGGGGAACCGGGCTCAGGCATTCCCGGCGGGCAGCCGTTGAGAGTGGGCGGCCCGGAACCTCCACCGCCCCGGCCGCCTGCATAATTGGCTCTGTCCCTTGCGCCAGCCAGGGCCGCTTGGCGTGACACGTCATTTACAGAGACAATCCGCTTTCCAGCTCCGGCTTCGAGTACTGTCTTGGGCTTACCAGGCCGGTTCTTCAGGGTAGGCTGGTTGAATGTGGGCTGGGCGATGGGAGGTGCTACCTGCGGATTGGGCTGGCTAGATCCTCGGCCGCCACCATTACCAGCGCCAGGATTCGCGTTCGAAATGAGGTGGGAGCCGTTCGAGATTTGGTGCCTGGCGTTCGATGTCCTCGAAAAGGCACTCGATACGGCCGAAGCGAGCCAGGGCCAGAATTTGTCCCATGTTCGGCTAGGCCTGTTGGAAACCGAATTGGCGCAAGTTTGACAGGTGTCGCCGGAGAGTCCAAGGACCATCAGGAGGCCCTCCAGGCCCAGCGCCAAGCCGGTCCCCGCTGTGACCGCACCAGCGCCAGCGTCTGCAGCAGCAGCGCCGCCGGTATCGGCAGCAGCTCCTCCGGCCACCTCGGCTGGCGGTGCTGCCGGTTCTGGCGGTGCTGGCGGTTCTGGCGGTGCTGGCGGTCTTAGCAGTCCTGGTGCTGTGGCAAATCCGGGGACGGGGTGGCCGCGGATGCCGGCGTCGTGACCGTGCCTGGCGGCATCCTTGACGTGGCCTGCCGGCAGACTGACACGGTGGAATATCTGCAGTATCGCGTGCACAAGGTTTCTGAGCCAGGCCCCGAAATTGGTCCAGATTGTCGGCGGGGGATGCGGGTGGTATGGGTGCGGGCGCCAGCCGCCGCCGACGGCCACGATCATGTGCCCGGTGGGGTCGGTGTTGGTCAGGGGGTTGTCGCCGCCATAGGCGAATGGGTTGGCCGCTGCTTCGTCTGGGACCGGGTTGAGCTGGACGGTGTCCTGGGAGGTGAACTGGCCGTCGGCGGGTGAGTACCAGCGGGCGCCCATGTGGACGAGGCTGGTGGCGGGGTCGGTGAACTCGCTCTGATAGCCCAGGTCCCCGGCCAGGCTGGCGGAAGCGGTGAGGTTGCCGTAGGGGTCGTAGGACGCCGACCCGGCCAGCGAGGTCCCGGCAGCAGTGAAGTCACCGGTCACGTCGGTGTGGCCGTCGGTCCAGGCGAGCACGCCCTGGGAGGTGTTCCCGCCGGCGGGGCCGATGGCGGCCAGGGTGCCCGACGGGTCGTAGGCGTACTTGGCGATCCCGTCGGAGGCGATCTGCTGCCCGGCTCCGGAGTAGGCGAAGCTGAACGATGGCCCACCGCTGGTGCCCTCGGCCAGCAGGCGGCCGAGCGCGTCGTAGGTATAGGAGCTGCTGGCCTGTGTGCTGGACACCGAGGCCTGCTGCCCGTAGGCGTCGCTGCTGTAGTTCTGGGTGATGCCGGTGGGGCCGGTGGCCGAGGCCATGGTGCCGCGCGGGGTGTAGGTGTAGCTGGTGGTGCCCGCGCTGGTCTGGGTGGACAGGAGCTGGTCGCGGGCGTCATAGGTGAACGTCTGGCCGCCGGCCTGGGTGAGGTTCCCGGCCCCGTCGTAGGCGTAGTTCGTGGTGGTGGTGCCGTTGTTCCACGACGTCAGCCGGTTCGCCTGGTCATAGCTGTAGGTGTTCGACGAGGCCCCCGCGAACCCGGTGGTGGTCTTCGACGTCAGGTTCCCGTTCAGGTCATAGCCGTAGCCGATCGAGGCAACCGTCGCCCCGGCGGCGGTCTTGAGCGTGTCCGACGTCAGCTGGTGCAGGTTGCTGTAGCCGAACGACCGCACGTCGTTGCCGGTGCCGTAGGTGATCGCAGCCACCTGCGACATCAGGTTATAGGAGTACGTTGCGGTGGTCCCGGTCAGCGGGTTAGCCAGGGTCGCCAGGCGGCCGGCGTTGTCGTAGGTGTAGGACGTGGTCCCGGCCGCGTCGGACACCGAGGCCGGCTGCCCGTCCCCGTTATAGGAGATCGACGTGGAGCCCGCGCTCCCGGAGGCGGTCAGCAGCAGGCCCCGGTCGTTGTAGGTGAACGACTCACTCGTGGCCGGTGCCGGCCCGGCGGCCGTAGTGGCCGCCGAGGTCATGTTCCCGGCCTGGTCATAGCTGTAGGAGCGGGTGGCGGTCGCCGCTTCGGCCCCAGACCCGGACTGGCCGGTCAGCTGGCCCATCGAGTCGTAGGTGTCGCTGATGGTCGCCCCCGCCGGGCTGGGTGATCGTCGACAGCCGGCCGTTGGCGTCGTAGGCGGCGATGAACTTGCCTTGCGAGACGTCCGGGAACGCGGTGGTGGCCGGCTCGATCTGCCACTGGGGCAGGTTCCACGAGTTGTAGGTCGTCCACCAGTTGTGGCCGTTCCCGTCGGTGAACAGCGTCCGGTTCCCCGCCAGGTCGTAGCCGAACGAGGTCGTGATCGCCGAGGTGCTGGTCACCGGCTGGGTCTCGCTGGCGACCATGCCGGTCGGGTCGTAGGTGTAGGTGGTGGTGTTACCCCGGTAGTCGGTGCCCGACAGCATGTTCCCATCACCGTCGTAGACCGCGCTGGCCGAGCGCAGCACAGTCCCGGTCACCGACAGATCCGCCTGCCCGGTCATCCGCCCGGCCTCATCGAACGTCTGCGTGCTTTGCGTCCCGTCCGGCCAGGTCGCGGAGACTGGCTGTCCGGCCGCGTCGTAGCCGTACGTCGTCCGGTCGCCGAGCGGGTCGGTCGTGCTCGTGAGCCGGTTGCGCGCGTCGTAGCTCATCGTCGTCGCGTACCGGGTCGGATCGGCCCCGGCGACGAGCCCGCGCGGGTCGATCGTCGCGACCGCGTTGCCGTTCGCGTCGTAGTCGGTCCGAGTTGCGAAGCCGAGCGGGCTGACGGTGCCCGTCGGCCGGTTGAGCTGGTCGTAGCTCGTCGTCGTCGTATCTCCGAGCGGGTCGGTGACGCTCGTCTGGTTGCCGTCGGCGTCGTAGCCGTACTTCCAGACGGCACCTGTCGGGTCGGTCATCTCGACGCGCCGGCCGAGCGGGTCGTAGCTGTAGCGAGTGACGTTGCCGTCGGGATCGGTGACCGCGACGAGGTTGTCGACGCCGTCGTAGGCATAGGACGTCGTCGAGCCGTCGGGCGCGACGTCCGCCGTCTTGCGCCCCGCCCCGTCGTAGCGGTAGCTGGTCGTGTTGCCGTCCGGATCGGTCTCGGAGAGCAGGCGGCCCGCATCGTCGTAGGCATAGGACGTCGCGTGGCCGAGCGGATCGGTCTGCGAGAGGAGCCGTCCGGCCGCGTCGTACTCGAAGTGCGTCGTCTGCCCGTTCGGGTCGGTCTGCGCCACGAGGCGGCCGAGCGCGTCGTAGCTCGCGGTCGTCGTCGCGCCCGGGGGCGAGTCCGTCTCGACGAGGTTCCCTGCGTCGTCAT
>OFHG01000493.1_pt1 | contig 15828 bp, 16 predicted proteins | sample 1521931 | NCBI WGS metagenome assembly OFHG01 (sample SAMEA2468438, study PRJEB22500) | soil metagenome | biome: Glassland; feature: Farmland; material: Clay | place: Australia | collected 2013-01-31 | depth 0.55 m
GTCCGGGATCACGTCCCCGGTCGCCAGCTCGAGCTGCCAGTGCGCGCCGAACCGCCGGGTCGGGAGCGTGAACTCCACCGGCTCGTGGTTCGCGTTGAAGAGGAGCAGGAACGAGTCGTCCTCGATCGGCTCGCCGTGCGGCCCCCGCGCGCGGATCTCCTGCCCGTTGAGGAAGACGCCGAGCATCCGCGCTCCCGGCCGGTGCCAGTCGCGCAGCGTCATCCGCCGCCCGTCCGGTCTGCACCACCAGACGTCGGGGAGCCCCGAGCCGCGCGGCGAAGAGCCGGTCAGGAACGAGGCGCGCCGGAAGACGGGGTGCGCCCGCCGCAGCGCCAGCAGCCCGCGCGTGAACTCGAGCAGCTCCTCGTCCGCCGAGGCCCAGTCGAACCAGGAGACCTCGTTGTCCTGGCACCAGGCGTTGTTGTTGCCGTGCTGCGTCCGTCCGAGCTCGTCGCCGCCGAGCAGCATCGGCACGCCCTGCGAGAGGAAGAGCGTCGCCAGGAAGTTGCGCTGCTGCCGCGCGCGCAGCGCCAGCACCCCGGGATCGTCGGTCGCGCCCTCGGCCCCGTGGTTCCACGAGCGGTTGTCGTCGGTGCCGTCCTTCCCGTCCTCGCCGTTCGCGTCGTTGTGCTTGGCGTCGTACGAGACGAGGTCGCGCAGGGTGAAGCCGTCGTGCGCGGTGACGAAGTTGATCGACGCGAACGGGTCGCGGCCGTTCGACTGGTAGAGGTCGGCCGAGCCGGTGAGGCGGTAGCCCAGGTCCCGCACCTGCCCCGCGTCCCCTTTCACGAACCTCCTCGTCGTGTCCCGGAACCTGCCGTTCCACTCGGACCAGTCCACCGGAAAATCCCCGACCTCGTAGTCCCCCAGGTCCCACGGTTCGGCGATGAGCTTCACGTGGTTCAGCGCCGGGTCCTGGGAAATGGCGTCGAAGAACGACGCGGACTTCCGAAACGGCCCGTCCTCCCTGCCCAGGACCGAGGCGAGGTCGAACCGGAACCCGTCCACGTGCATCTCCTGGACCCAGTAGCGAAGCGAATCCATGACCAGCCTGATCACCGCAGGGTGCGCCAGGTTCATGGTGTTGCCGCAGCCGGTATAGTTCATGTAGTACCGGTAGCGCTCGCTACCGGTCCCGGTGAGGCAGTAGTACGTGGGGTTGTCGATCCCCTTGAAGCAGAGCAAGGGCCCCAGTTCGTTTCCCTCGCCCGAGTGGTTGTACACCACGTCCAGGAGAACCTCGATCCCGGCCTTGTGCAGCTCACGCACCAGGGTCTTGAACTCGGAGACCTGCGAGCCCGGGGAGGCGCCTGCAGCATAGGAGGATTCCGGCGTGAAGAACCCGATGGTGTTGTAGCCCCAGTAATTGGTGAGCCCCTTGGCAAGGAGGAAGTCCTCGACGTAGAACTCGTGCACCGGAAGCAGCTCCACTGCCGTGACCCCGAGCGAGACGAGATGGGGGATCTTCTCGATGAACCCGGGGTATGTGCCCGGCTTCGCAACGTGCGAAGAAGCATGGGCCGTGAAGCCTTTCAAATGCGCCTCGTAGATGATCGTCTTCTCGAACGGGATGTTGGGCGGAGCGTCCTCTTGCCAGTCGAACGCATCGTCGATCACGATCGACTTCGGGACAGAGGCGGTGTTGTCGCGCAGGTCGAGCGAAAGGTCCTTGTCCTCTGCGTTCGGGTCATAGGGAAGCAGCAGGTTGTCTTTGTTCACGCACTTGCCGGTCAGCGCTTTCGCGTACGGGTCGATCAAAAGCTTTTGCTCGTTGAACCGCAGACCTTGGGCGGGATCATGCTCTCCCCGCACCTTGTATGCGTAGAGCTGTCCCGCCTTGAGTCCGGAAACAAAAACGTGCCAGATATACTTCGTCCGGCTCCCGATCTTGATGACGTCCGTGGGCCCGCTGCCCGCGCTGTCGAAGAGGAGGAGGAAGACCTCCTGCGCGTTTTCCGAATAGAGCGCGAAGTTCACGCCTTCCGGCACAAGCGTTGCGCCCAAAGGATAAAACCTGCCCGGCGAGATCGTTCTGCCCGTTCTATGCATGAGAAGATCGTCAGTCATAGCAACCTCCGTCTGGCATCACAGGAACAATGACACTTTGGGGGCACACTGTCCCCAAAGTGTCTTTCCAACCTCTTCCCCATATAGACCATCCGTGTCAGGCCTTTGTCACGGCATCTGTCCGGAGATGCCGGAAGAGCGTCTCATTACCGCCATCCCATTACGCCGCCGCTTTATTCGCTTCAGCCAGCAGCCGTGCCCGCTCGTCTGTCTGCAGAAGTCGAGGCGTCCCCTTCTCGTCAAAAGATATTATTTATTATTGATCTTACTCTGAACATCCTCAGCGATGTCCATGGCGAGCTGACCGAATATCTTTTCCCACGCGCCGATAGTATATCCACCGCCCGCGTCAACGGTGCGTCTCGCATTGATGACGCCGACCACATTATTATTGTCCGCCAGGTCGCATTGAACGGTTAAAACGGTGGACCCCCATCCGGGCATCAGCCAACGTTTAAAGGCATCTCCCTTTTTGTATTCGAGAATTTTGCAATTGGTGGTCAGCTTTGATCCTTCCTTCCCTTCCCATATCAGCCCTTTGTAACGAAGTTTTTCAGCCAGGGCGGCGGCAAACATTTTTTCTATATCAATATCAAACTTTTCCCCTGTTTCATTCGCTACCGGACCGACTTCGATTTTTGTATCTGCTTTTGGTCCGTAGTTATTCTGAAAATCCAACGTGTGATGGACGCTCCCGCAGCCCGAAGCAGCAAAGACAAAAAGAATAACAATTGCCGCCAAAGAGACCTTTCTTTCCGACATTGTTCGGTTCATACTTTGCCTCCTTCATGTCTTCCCGGAATGGATATGGATACTGTGGGGACATTTTGTTCCGGATTGACTTTTCGGCTCTTCCCGTTATAGCCCCTCAGATCGGAGCATTTGTTACCGTAGGGGAACTCATTACAGGCAGGGCATCGATGATTTTCCTTGAAACATACGCCCCATAGTTGGGAGAGACCGTCGTTATGAACTCAGGGGTAACATCATTATCATATCCCGTAAAAACAGCGCCTCCGACCAAAGCTATTATTGAGACCTCGAACCAGCTGACCTCGGTCCAGGTTCTGCTCATGTCCGCATGTCTGAAGATATAACGCGTGGGAACGGCAATCTGCCTTGAGGTATTATCTTTTAAATTTGTTATGCTGACCCGCGTATCTATCTCCGCGCTGTATTTGTAGCCCCAGATGGCCGGCGCGAAGATGAAAAAGCCCGGCCAGTTGATCCAGAAGTTGGCCCCGCTGCCGTCATACTTGGGATTAATGGCAATATCGATCAACATATCCGCTTGCCCCTGGTTAACGGTCAGGCTATACGGGTAGAGTACTTGTGCAAAGTTGCCGGATTTCTGCAATGCCTCGACTACGGCGCTGACATAGCGGCCATTTTTGGGGTCCGTAACGCTGCTTGAAGTTACTCCCAGCTTAACCGGCTTCACAAGTGGAGGAGACGGGGGAGAAAAGTAATCGCCAGAATTTGTAATCTCCATAGCGTGGTAGCAGCCCGAAAAGAGAAAAATTGCAAACAAGCAGGTTACACCGAGAATCTTTTTCATGTGGTCCTCCTTTAAATCAAGTATTTTGTGAATCTCAAAGCTAATTTCAAATCGCCAATCAGAAATCTCAGATCGCCATTACTCTTATTTCTCCTCGCCGGTACTCACATTCATCGTCATCCTCTTCGTCGCCCACGTAAAATCGACGTATCCTTCGATCTGCGTCTTCGCCTCATCGGGGACCTGCCGGAACTTTCTGATGACCTGTATCTCCGCCTCGTTCATGACCTTCCTGAGATGCTCGCACTGCTCCTCGGAAAGGGGCCACACCCTCTTCTGCGGCCAGGATTTTTCCTTCGCGGGGGAGAGGAAATAACCCTTCACCTCGACGGGCACCTTCTCCCGGTGCGCGGCCAGGATCAATGCGGCCCGGTCCAGGCCGAGTTTGTCCGCTATTTTACCGAGTATGGCGTCCTTCGGGATATGTCCCTGGTTGACCGTGATCCTCAGGAGTTCAGGGCTTATGCCGAGGGCCGCCGCCGCGTCCTTCATGTTCTGAAGGCCCTGTTGTTCCAGTGCCCGCTTGATCATTTCCGCCACTTTCATTATAGTTCCTTCCCCGCTCTCTCCCGGTGCTGTCCTTTTGGAACCGGACGCAGGAAACCTCTCCGGGACGTTGATGTTTTTAGTGCATTCCCTCTGATCGGAATTCTCTCTTGTCAGGAGAACCCGCCGGGATCGGATTCATTGATACGATGTCAGCCAGGCCACACCGGATCGTGCTCATTTTCCTTTTTGCTTGATCCATTCGCCATACAGTTTCCCGATATGCTCGACGGCCGCGTCTTTTCGCAGTTGAAAGGCTTTTTTAAAATCAACGGGATTCGTGTACAGTTTGTGGTTATCGGGTTTCTTTTCATCGTCCACCGCGATCTCGTTGTGATGCGGCAGACAGGTCCTTTTCGCGTAATCCGGGGCGATCCGGTATTTGTAGGGGATGGTGATGCCGACCCGTTCGAGGAAGCCCTGTGCCTGATCTCCCGGCTGGCCGAACCTGCCGGATATGTTTTTCGCGTTCCAGGCCTTTATCGCTTTGCGGCAGGCCGCGCCGTCGCACTTGCTCTCATTGACGCTGAAGTTGGCAAGCGCGAACCCGCCCTGGCTGTAGTCCGGCTCTGTTGCGAAACATCTGTCAGGATCATCGTGGTCGTAGAGGACCAGGCGCCCGGCAGCGTTCTTTTTCGCGAAATACCCGTACGAGGAGTGGGCGTAAAAATCCGCGGCCGCGTGGGCCGCTTTTGCGAGACCCTCCAGGGTCCCCTCCCCGATCCTGTCTTCCACGAGTTGCCAGCCCTCATCTATAAAACCGTTGTCAAAATGGTCGCGCGGGTCGTAAATGACCGGGTTGAGGTCCATGGCCAGACTCACGGCTTTCACATACAGGAGGTCGGTCTCGCTCAGGCGGGGCAGTGCCGCATCGAAAATGTGATTGTGGACCCCCGCCGCGAATTTGGGGTCGTATTTTTTCCAGAACGCGCGGGAATCCAGGTACTGTTCAAAGGTCGTGCTGGTGGTGTTGCTCTTGAGCTTCCACAGGTGCGTGTCGTTGAACACGAAGTACGGGATATATTCAACGGTGGTCGTCTCGCCCGTCTTCCTCTTCTTTGCGGCGATCCTGCGCGCGTGGGCGCCGGCTTTCCTCGTATGGAGAAGGGGTTCGATAAGCATCCAGACCCCGGACTCGTTCTTATACATGACCCATACGTGGTCATAGGACTTTCTGTTCGTTTGGTCGTAGATCTTGCCCAGGGCCACGCGCACGGAATAGCCGCTGATCCCGGATGCGAGGAGGAGGGAGGCAAGCAGGAACGCCCGGTCTTCGCAATCGCCGCTTCCCATCCTCAGGGTTTCATCCGGGAAGAGCCAGTAGTCGTAGTTCCGCCTGGCGGTATCATTGGCTTCATAGGAGATATGTTTCGAAAGGTATGCGGTAACGGCGCGCAGGCGAAGGTCGAAGGAATGTTGTTGACGGGAGAAAAAGAGGGTGCGGTCGTTCGGAGCGAGCATTTCCGCCACCTGCCCTACTGCCCGGCTTAAGACCGCGTTGTCCTTGCTGGCAATGAAGTCCCTGATGTCTATGTCGTAGCGCGTTTTCGTTCCCAGTACTTCGCGGCACGCCCTGATGATCGGGTCATGTATGATCGTGTCGCCTTCCCAGTTCCATTGTGCCGCTGCCTTTACGTTTGAAGCGGACAGACACATGGTCGAGTTCTCCCTTCTCTGCGCAATCGTCGCGAGACCCCACGCCTCACTTGATTTTTTTTAAGAGCTAAATGACGACATTCCCATAGGTCCGCCACGCTGATTCTTTTGAAACGAACTTGTGTTTCACCCGAAGGCAGCGGCTGATTGACCGTTACGCCGTCGCCCAGAGCTAACGAGACTATCCGCTGCACCTAAACACGTGGGAAACACCCCCCACCACTGAATACCGGGCTTTTTCTTTACAGTTGTTTCAGATACTGCTCCAGTTTCTCCACATCAATGGGCGATTTTTTCAGGAACCGGTCCTTATTGTCCTGTCATTGTTCTCATTGTCCGCACGACCTTTTCACGCTTTCCGAATCGCATCAAGCCGCAGGAGACATCACGTTACACCCTCTCCCCGCTCCCGGCCAGGGCAGGCCGGCAGTGCACATTGAGAATTGGATGCTTCTACACATACTGTACTCCCGTTATACAGGCGCCGTTTCCCGCTGGCCTGACCCATCGAACCAAGGCGGTCCGGGGAACAGGAGAAGGTCCGGAGCGAAGAGCTATCGTCTGCCCCTCGTGAACGCTGCACGCAAGCTTCAGGCACAGCCCCGAGGGACCCGCGTTCACGACAAGGCCTTTCACCGGTTCATCGGCGCCGGGCACGAGGCACTCTATCTCCTTACAGCCTTCGACGCGCTTTCCCTTTCGTCTCATGCCGAGGGGCCGGGACAGGTCCATCAGCTTCTCGCGCTCGGCCAGCCACTTTGCAATCTCGTCGAAGGAGAACGGTTTTTGAAAATATATGCAGCCCAGCTCTTTAACGCCCTCCTGCGCCTCATCATCGAGACCGCCCGACATGAGCGCCCTGCTCTTTGCCGGAACCTTGCATCCATGCAGAGATTGGGCGCGCAGCATGTCGATGCCGTTCATTTTGGGCATGTTGAAATCAACAAGGATGATATCGGCGCAGGGATGCAGTTCTTTGCAAGCGGCATATTCCTCGTAAGCCGGGCAGCTTACCGGTTCTTGATACGTCAGCGCCTCGTACCCCCGCAGGGTGAAATGCTCCTTCAGCATATTTGCCACATCAAGATTATCGTCGTATATGATTACTCTGCGTTTTCTCATGGGTTCCTCTCTGTTCGAAGGATCGCAAACGCTTCCGGGCTCGGAGATTTCTCCGGGACTTCCTGTTTGAGTTATTCCTCTTCATACGGGAACCGGTAGCATTTGCCAAAGGCCGCGGCGAGGTCCACCACTGTCTTTTCCCCGTCCAGGAGCACGCCAACGATCATCTGTTTCGCCTGTCCCACGGTCACGCCGCTTTCGAGCCCGGCATTTCGGAGCGCGCTGTAGAGGTTCATCAGGGGCACCGCCAGCGCCTCCGCCGCGCGCCGCCGGTCTTCGGGGCCGTTCTGCTCCTTGTGAAAGGCCAGGTCCTTGATCTTTATCACCCTGTTGTCCATGGACTGTTCCCGGTGCTGATCGAGCTGCCTCAGGACAAGCCACGTGTATACCGGGGCGAGACCGTCATTCCTCTCTTGTGAAGGCATGGTATCCTTCTCCTTGTTTATCCGGTCCGGCGGGGCCGGCCGTTTTGCGGCTGTTGTTGAAACGGCCCCGGGGCCGTGAGCTCGGCGGGCCCGTCCTGACCGCATTTCGCGTGAACGCATCCGTTCCAGATATCCTGCGGGAAAATGATGTTGCTCGTCTGCGGGATATGGGGTATTCCCAGGCCGGTGTTCAAATCTATTCCGTTCAGCAAGTAGGCCAGATAGGCCAGCTGGCTGCAATAAAAAGCGTCTTCCGTATCCGCGTTAAAGAAGTCCAGATTATACGGCTTTTCCGCCGCGGCCTGGGCAAGGCAATATCCGGCCACGTTTTCACGGACCTTCGCCTTCTCGCTTTCGGAAAGGCCCCTGCCTTCGACAGGGCAGGCGATGCCATACAGGGCATCGGCCATCTCGCCGCGCTGTTCCCGCATGGTCAGAGGGTCCCAGGCATGGCCGATGACGCTGAACGTTATGACCTGTCCCCGCGCGCCGGCTTCCACGCAGCGGCCTTCCGGTCCGACGTACACGGCGACATGGTCGACATCGCCAGGGATGAGATGCCCGATATACCGCCAGAATTGCCCGTTAAGGATACGAGGGCCCTCGTCGCTCGTGCAGATGATATCGCCGGTCCTCGCCGGAAGACCGTTTATTTCATATTCATGGATCATGGGTATGCAACTCCTTTGTAAAATTCTGCACGTATCAGTGGACCACAACAATCTGTTTAATTGCCCGGACAAGCCGGGATGAGGGTCGAATTAAAGCCGCGGATGCACATTGATGAACACAGGAAAAATTCTTGTTCTTTCGTGACGGGAAAGAAGCTAACTTCTGTGAGTATGGATTAAACGCAAATAAAGGTCAATCGGGGAAACCCTGATTTTTAGCTTCGTTTTTCCTGAGTTACAAGATGTAGCAGCGGGCATGGAAAAGTAGCCGATAACGCGCGGAAAAAGCATTCTGTTTGTAATGTGTTTGCCGGGCGCGGGGCGCAGGAGAGACGCCTTTTACCTTCGACCTTGTGGTCCCGGCATGCCCGGGTCAGGATGGTCTCCCCGGCCCGTGACCGGGTTGGCGGCCCTCCCGGCGCACGGCCCACCTGAAAAAAGCGCCAAAAGGAGGCATTTTTTGCAGAATTTTGGCGTAACTACGAAGAAAAGAGGACATTAAGATTGACTTAGAGGCCATTTTGTGCGATAATTCAAAATATTAGAAGTCGCGCACTAATAAACAGGGCCGCAAAGAAATCAGATTATGCGGCCTTTATTATTTGGAGGGAAACAAATCGTGAGCACCGTGACCTATCGGCAAAACCATCTCGAAAGACAGGAACAGCTCAAAAAGAAGAAACTGGCCGCGGGCCTGGTTTCAGACCGCTTTCCGGGAGTTTCGGAAATCGTGTTTCGCCTGACGTATTACCAGCGCGGCCAGCATCCGATCCTCATGGTGCGGACGTTGAATTTTCTTCCTACGGATTATGCCTATTTCCACATGGATTGCATGCGGGAAGAGTGCACCGACGGGGGCTTTGATCTGATGCCGGTGGTCGCCGGGCTGGTCAAGAACCACAAAAAAACCGGAAAGGGAAAGATATGCTGCGATGGAAAAAATGAGGCCGTAGTCGCCGGCCATGCCAGCATTGCCTATGAAGTGAGCATCCAGAACGCTAAACATCCGAAGTAAACCGCGGCGCCTTCGATGGCCCTCAATATTATTCAGTAATTAAAAAGCCCTCCGGCTGTCTGCCGGAGGGCTTTTTTTCAAGAGAAAGAGTTGCTATCTCCCATACACGTGAATGATGTCCTCCCGCCAGATGCCGAACAGCACGCTCTTCGTCTCCAGGTCCGCATAATAAACGGTCTCGATCCCGTGCTTTTTGGCAACGTCGCCGATGCCGTTCTCGCCCACCTGCACCGTGACGTAAAACTGTATTTGCTCGATCTCACCGCGCGCCCGGTTCCGGCTTTTCGCCACCTCGGTGGCGTCCCGGTTGAACGTGAGCGGCACCACGGTGTGGGAATAGAGCCCGCCCCGGAATAAACAACCTGTCAGGAGCAGGGCCAGGACAGGGACGAGAGCCATTCGTTTGATCCGCTTCATCGCCGGGCCTCTGTCAGTCGCCGTAAACAATCGTGGTCTGGCGTGAGTAGATGCCGAAAAAAATAACGTACGATTCCCTGTCCATGTGCGTCAGTACGGATATCCCGCCGTTTTTCGCGGCGGCTGCAGCCCCCGCATCGCCCCAGGCAAAGAGCCACAGCACGGATTGCAGGGAGGCCTTGCCCTGTTTGTGCCCCAGCTCCGTCTTGTTGAGCTCGGTCCCGTAGGGGAGCGTAACGTGAGCATACAGGCACCCCGTCAGCATGACTGCAGCAACGACCACGACGACCAGCAACGTTACCTGCTTCATAGCGTCCTCCTGCTTACCCTCTGGCTTAATGCGAATAAGTATAGCATGAAATAAGAGACACTATAGTGGGCAAGGCTTGATTGCGAAAGAACGGCCATTCCGGTCCTATTCCCCCCAGTCAGGGTTGGAAGCATTGATCGTCGCCTTGGTCGCCAGGATCATCTCCTCTAGGTCCTCCAGGTTGACGTTCCGGGCGTCCTCTTCGTGGATATATCGCCACCGTACGAAGGCGTTGTCGAGCGAAGCAAGATGGCTCTGTAATTCGTCCGTGGACAGCTCCGCGTTGGAGAACTCGCCGAATTTTTTAAGAATCGCCATCTTTTTCCCGTCGCTGAGGCTCCGGAACAGCTCGGCGATGCGATAGATTTTGTCTTCCTTGTCTTTTCCTTCGAGGTTCAGGAGGCATTTGAGATACAACTTGAGCGACAGCGCCGCGCAGGTCACTGCCGGCTGCGCCAAAAGATGAGAGGTCGCGGCCGATGATGATTGTTTCATGAGGATGTCGGCCCCGCGATAATAAGCGCTTGCGGAATCATACAGCTTCCGTTCTGTCGGGATGTCCATACTGTTCTCCTTTTCCGGACCACGGGAATGAACCACGAAGGGACGCGGAGCGCGCCGGCGACATTATCCTGACATTATCCTATAGAAGGATTTGATGAAAATCAAGGTAAAGTTGTAATTTTACCCGTGATATGCACGTTTTCCCTGCCGCGTTTTCCCGTGTCCTGACCGGGAAATAGCGTCTGAAAAAGAGCTGTTAACAGGCGCCATCTCCGCCGGGAAGGACCAGGACCCGTCCCTCCTCCCCTTCTTTCCCTTCAACAGAGATACCGGCCTTCACGAACGGCTTCACAGCCCATATGTTCGTGAGGAGATGAGGGGTAATGCGGCTGGTCGTGAATTCAGACGCGCGCTCGGAAAGGGCGAGATAGGGAATGACCTGGTCCGCGAGATGAGGATCGAGGGCCCCTGCGGTATCGAAGTACTCGAACAGCGCGCGACATGCTTCCTCCGCCACGTCTTCGGCCCGCTTGCCGGGCGCGCCGAGCGCGTCGAACCCCGCCGTGATGTCATCAAATTCAGCGAGGAGAAAGACATACGTTCCCTTCCCCATTGACGGAGCGGAAACGATCTCGATGGACGCATCCATGCCTCTCCTCTTGAGTCCGGCCAGCGCCGCGTCGCGCTGACGGACGGCAATCTCCCGCGGCAGGTTCGAGACCGCCGATATTCCGCTCACGCGTTTGAGTTTTCCCCGCCGGGGAATCAGGACAGGAGAAAATGCCCGCAAGGGATTGATCCGGGCAATGGCCCTGCCGCCGCCTATCGGGTACCACCCCCACTTTTCGATAATCAGATCAAGAGACATCCCCATGCGGGAGAGGGCCGGCAGAAACACGTTCTTAAGGTAATGCAAGGAGGGGCTCCAGGGCACATGGGTGCCGCCGAATGCCGTTACGGTCGAGGGTTGTTTCGCGAAGCAGAGCGGGAGCATGATCGTCTGGAGAACGAGGGAGGCGCTCCCGGCGCTCCCCTTTTTCTCCGCAACGTCGAATGTATAATCGCCGCCGACAACGGGACCGGGCGAGAAGCGGACCGCCGTGGACGACAGTTCGGCCCCCTCCACGCGGGCATTGCTGACGGCCGCCGCGGCTTTTATTGCCGTAAGATGCTGCGGCTGCAGTCCCGGCCTTCTGCGCGCTTTACGAATATTGCTGATCTCGACCGGTCTGCCGAGCGCGCACGAAAGGGCGAGAGACGTACGCAGGATCTGTCCCCCTCCTTCACCGTACGAGCCGTCTATTGCAAGTGCCGTATCATGAGCGGGCTTGACCATGGCTGTAATCTATAGTATATCAGGTTACGCCGTGCTGCATGCGGAACCGGCGTGGCCGGGCGCGCGTAAAACGCTTTAAGCCGGCTTGCATAACGTGATATAATACTCTTACGAGCAGCAGGAAAGGGTGCGCCATGCCCAACGGAACGGTCATACTGCGTTGCAAAACGTGCAGGACGCTCAATCGCGTGCCTTCCGACAAACTATCGGCCCATCCGACATGCGGGCAATGCAAAGCACCGCTCGATTTCCCCCGCGCTCCGATCGCGGCGACGGCCGCCACATTCGAGCGCGAGCTTTTTGACTGGCCCGAATATGCGCTCCTCGAATTCTGGGCCAAGTGGTGCGGGTACTGCCGCATGACGGAGCCGGTCGTGAACGATCTTGCCGCGTGGCGCGCCGGGCGTCTGAAAGTGGTCAGGGTGGACATCGACGCCGAACCGGACCTTGCCAGGCGCTTTACCGTAAAGGCCACGCCGACCTTCATCATGTTCAGGAACGGGACCCAGATCGCCCGCCTGGACGGCGCTCCAAAGGAAAAACTGGAACTCGTGCAGTGGCTCGACCAGGTCATGAAGTAATCTCACAGACACGCGCCCCCGGACACCGTAGGCCAAAAAATATTCGCCACGAACGAACACGAATGAAAAAATTTTGTTGCGATCCGTGTGAATTCGTGGCAAAAAAACTCACCGGTTTTTTTCTTCACAATGAAAAGAGCTTCTGCCCGCCAGCATTTTCCTGTTGACAAAACTCGGCAATTTTATTATGCTTTCAACCCACTACTCAATCAACAAGGAGGGCACGTCCTGCCTATGTATATTGATCAGCCGTTGCGCCATTTCATGGACAAACTCGCAAGCAAATCTCCGGAGCCGGGCGGCGGCAGCGTGGCCGCGCTCGTCGGCGCCCTCGGTGCGGCGCTCGTAAGCATGGTGGCGAACCTCACGCTCGGCAAGGAAAAGTACAAGGACGTCCAGCCGCAGGTGGAGACCCTGCTCAAGGAATCGGAGAAGCTCAGGGCCGAGATGCAGGACCTGATCCAGAAGGACACCGAGGCCTACGGCGCGCTCTCCGCGGTGTACAAGATGCCGAAGAACACCGACGCGGAGAAGGCGGCGCGCACGATAAAAATGCAGGAAGCGCTCAAGAAGGCCTGCCAGGTCCCCTTTGAGATCGGAATGAAGTCGCTCGAGGTCGCCGGGCTTGCCCGGCGCGCCGCCGATATCGGCAACGTGGCGGCGGTGAGCGACGCGGGAGTCGCCGTGCTCCTGGCCCAGGCCTGCGCCCAGGCTGCCGCGCTCAACGTCAAGATCAACGTGAACAGCATCAAGGACGAGGCCTTCAACAAAGAGACCTGGGCCCGCATGCAGGACGCGCTCACCCAGGTGGCCGCGCTTGAGAAGGCCGTGATGGAAACAACGTACAGGAAAATGGGATAAAACGAATGCGGAATGCGGATTTCACCCTGCACTCGCGCAAAGCACTCGTATCGCTGGGCGCAGGCGGAATGCGGAATTAAAGCCCGTCATTCCTGCGAAAGACTTCGGCAACCTCAGTCAAAGCGCAGGAATCCAGGATTTTCTCTGCGTCCTCTGCGTTCTCTGCGGTAAATTTTCTCGCATTATAATTTTTGACTCCGAAGGAGAACATATGCCGGCAAAATTACTAACGGGCAAGGAAGTCGCTCAAAAGTTGGACCAGGACATCCAGAAGGACGTCCAGGAGCTCAAAGCAAAGAACGTCAACCCGGCGCTCAGGATCATGATCGTGGGCGGGGCGGAAGATTCCGTCTTTTACGCCAACAGCGCAAAGAAAATGGCGGAGAAGAACGGCATCATCTGCGAGATCGAGCAGCTGCCGGCCGAGACCAGCCAGGACGAATTCGTGAACATTTTAAAACAGCGGAACGCGGACAAGAAGATAAACGGGATCATCGTGATGAGGCCCTTTCCCAAGCAGATCAGCGAGGACGTGGTAAAACACATCCTCGCGCCGGAAAAGGACGTTGACTGCTTCAACCCGGTGAACGCCGGCAAGATCATGGCAGGAGACATGACGGGCTTCCCGCCCGCCACGCCGCAGGCCGTCATGGAGATCCTGCGGTTCTACCAGGTCCCGATGAGCGGCAAAGAGGCCGTGGTCATCGGCCGTTCCATGGTCGTGGGCAAGCCCATGTCCATGCTGCTGTTGGGCGAGAACGCCACGGTGACCGTGTGTCATTCGAAGACCAGGGACCTGCCGGCGGTGTGCAGGCGCGCCGATGTCCTCGTGGCAGCCATCGGCAAGGCGAAGATGATCACCAGGGACTACATCAAGCCGGGCGCGTCGGTCATGGACGTGGGCATCAACCCCGAGGGCGACAAGTTCGTCGGCGACGTGGACACCGAGCCGGCGAAGGAAGTGGCGGGAGCGATCACGCCCGTGCCCGGGGGCGTGGGCACGGTCACGACGCGCGTGCTGCTAAAACACGTGGTCAAAGCCGCAAGACTGCAGAACGCTTAAGGACCGATGCATGAAACACGATGCATGATGATAAACAAAAACCCGGAAGGCATTTGCCTTCCGGGTTTTTTATTTTGTCCGACGTTCTCATCCCGGCCGCGCCACCGGAGACAAGTGATTTCCCCGCAATCGAACATCGAGGCAGGGGGAAAATAAGATCAGAAGTAAAAGTTCGCGCTGACCCCCACGGTACGGGTGCCGAAATAGGTGGAGTCCTGGTCCGGCAAACCCGGGGTCTTGACCGTGATCGTGCCGAAGCCGAAACCCACGGCCCCTTCGACGCTGAACTGCTTGCTCAGGAAATACTCGGCGCCGAAGATAGCCGAGAAATCAAGGGCGTTCTGGTCCGTGCGGTCGCCGGTGACAGTAGTGTTTTCATCTTCGTACGAAAACCTGCCCTCGACAAAGGGCGAAAAATCGTTCATGTTGAAATAATGCCTCACGCCCGCCGATATCGAAAAAAACCTCTCATCGAAGTCGCCGCTGCTATCCTGGACCCCGATGCCGGCCACGAGCGCCAGATCGTCGAGGATGAAATACTTGCCCGAGACCGTGACCACGCCGAGGTCGCCCAGGATGCTGTTGCCCATGCCCACGTTAAACCCCATGGTGCCCGAATTCAGGCTGTTGGATCCGGCTGAAGCGGCAAACGCGCTGCCCATGCCCGCTCCCGTTATCACTGCCACTGCCATTGCGATAAGAATGACTTTTTTCATTGCGCCTCCCTCCCGTGATGTAGTGTAATAGTTTCCTCTCCCGGATGAACCATGCGGACCGAAAAGATATTTTTAAATTATTGAAAACAAGTATAGCGTACTTTTCCGGCTTTGGGTCCCTTCGCAATAATTTTTTCGGCCTTACTCAGTCGCCGCATGCCGCTTGTGCACAAAAAAATCCCCCGGGAGGAAAGCCCTCCCGGGGGATTTTCGTTATGCTTGACAGCCCTGCCGGTTTTAATCAAGCCGGCGCGGCATCATGCTGCACTTAGAACTTGTAGCTCAGGATACCCTGAATACCGGTTGCGTTATCCTCGCCAGTTCCGGCGCCGAGAAAACCTTTATAAGCATCGCCGGGCATGAAGTAGCCGAGTTCCCAGTTCCATGACAGGTTGTCATACAGCGCCCAGTTGATATGGGCGTCGATCTCGGTTCCGAGATCGCTGGTGGTACCGCCCGGATTCTGCGTGTCGGCAACATCCTCGGTAGCCTGCAGCCACCAGAAGTCTGCGCCCACGTTCAGGCTCTTGGAAACGGCAAAGCTCGCACCTACGTTGAGGGCCGTGGTGTTGGCGAAGCCGGTATGAAGACCAGCCGGGCCCGCGATCTTGTACTCATACAGGAGCGTATAATGCGGGTCCGCATCCAGTGCGGTTACCATTTCCTTCTGATCGGTGTCGCCGGCCTTGCTGCCGGAACCGCGTGCAGCGGTGAAATTAATGGTAACGGGATCCAATGCCACATTGCCCGTGATCACGATCTGGTTGCCCTTGAACTTGACATCAGGGCCGCCGAGTGCTGACTCTGCCTTGCCCATCTGGAAGTCGACTTCAGCCTTCAAGTTCACCGGGCCGAACGCGCCGTTAAAGTTCAGGCCGATATTTTGCAAATTCGTACTCGTAAAGGGATTCGGGTCGCCAACCAAAAACGGGCCGCCTGGCCCAGTTAAGGTTCTACCTAAGGCGCTGGAGGCTTCGGGG
>OFHG01000494.1_pt1 | contig 15813 bp, 11 predicted proteins | sample 1521931 | NCBI WGS metagenome assembly OFHG01 (sample SAMEA2468438, study PRJEB22500) | soil metagenome | biome: Glassland; feature: Farmland; material: Clay | place: Australia | collected 2013-01-31 | depth 0.55 m
GGCTTCGGGCCCGCGGCCCGCGCCTCGGAACCGGAGCGTCACAGCCGGCGATGCAGCCACCAATGCTCTTCGTTGATGGAGTAGTAGGGCCGGTAGTGGTGAATGATGTTCGCGTTCACGACCTGCGGGATCTGGTTGTCCAGCACGTAGGCCGCGCCGTTCATGTAGACGACGAGGATGGCGTGGGGCATCCCCAGGTTGAGGTCCTGCAAAACGACGACCCGCATGTCCGCGCGGTCGAAGCCGAGGACGCGGAGCGAATAATACTTGGCGATGGCGTAGTCCTCGCAATCGCCGTCGATGTCGAGGAACTGCTTCGGCGTCGCCCAGTAGTCGAGCACGTGGTAGTTCACGGGGTCGATCACGTACGGGTGCTCGTTCATGTATCGGTTGACCAGTTGGAGCTGGGTCATCCGGTCATCAGTCTTGAGCGTGCCGAGGAACGCGCGCCAGTCGTGGAGATGGCACGACTCGGGATCGCCGGGCCGGCAGCCGGCCGATCGCGCGGACCCGTCCTCGCGGTACCGCTCGAGGACGCCGAGCCATTTCGCGAACGGCTTCAGGTTGCCGGACTCCACTTCGCGGGTTCCGAAGAGAGGGGGATAGACGTGCGCCGCGGGCGCGGGCGACGCGGCGAGCGCGCCGGTCCAGGCGGTGGCGCCGAGGACGCATCCGAGCGCGAGCGCACGCCCCCGTGCGCCGCGTCGTGCCGGAACTCGTGGCCGCGGTGTCATGCAGAAACGAACCCCGCGTGGTCATGTCACCGGCCGATGGGCCGGAGCCGGCGCATTCGCCTCCGCGCGCGAGTCTAGAAAGGCGCGATTAATAATCCCCTAACCAAAGACCGGCATGCTGCACCGGGAAGAGCATTCCGGGCGCGGTCCGGGCGCGTCCTGTGGCGCATCTCCGCCGCGGGGCCCGGGTCGCGCACCTCGGCGAGGAAGCCTCGATGGCCCAAGCAGATCGGCCGGTGATCGGAAAGGCGCCCCGCGCCGTCGGCCTCACCTTCGCCGGCGTGGCGCTCGCGCTGCTGGCGGCGGCTCTGGTGAGCGTGTTCCTGGTGGTCCGGTTCGTCGACGCCGAAGGGGACCGCGACCTGCGCGCGTGGCAGATCCGCCTCGGCATCGTCGCCGACAGCCGGGCCGAGGCCGTCACCTCGTGGATCGAGAGCCAGTACGCGACGCTCACGGCATTGGCCGAGAACGCGTCGCTCCAGATCTACATGACCGAACTGTCGCTCGCCCGCGGCGATCCGACCAAGACGACCGCGGCGGCCGCGCAGGCCGGGTATCTGCGCAATCTTCTGGCCGTCACCGCCGCGCGCGGCGGGTTCACGGGCAAGGCGCTGGGGCCCGACGTGCCCGCCAACGTCAAGCGCGTCGGCGTGGCCGGCGTGGCGCTCCTCGACATGCAGGGCCGCATCCTGGTCGCGACCCCGGACATGCCGCCGCTGGAGGGGCGGCTGCGCGCCTTCGTGGCCGGCATGGCTCCCGGCGCCCGCGCGCTGGCCGGGCCCTATGTCGGGCCTTCGGGGTCTCCCAGCATGGCGTTCGCGGTTCCCGTCTTCGCCGTGCAGGGGGACCAGGTCGCGAGCCAACAGGTGGGCGTCGCCATCGGCGTCAAGGAGATCGGCCGCGACCTCTATCCCCTGCTGCGCCAGCCCGGCAGCACGGAGAAGACCGCGGAGACGCTGCTGGTGCGCAGCGACGGAACGGTGGTCGAATACCTCTCGCCCTTGGCCGACGGAACCGCGCCCTTGAGCCTCAAGATGGCGCTGAACACGCCCGACTCGGCGGAGGCCTTCGCGCTGTCGGTCCCGGGCGGCTTCGCGATCAAGACGGATTACCGGGACCACAAGGTCCTGGTGACGGGCCGCGCGCTGCAGCCCGCCCCCTGGACGCTGGTGGAGAAGGTGGACCGCGCCGAGGCGCTGGGCGAGAGCGACGCGCGCAGCGCGCGCCTTCTCACCCTGTTCGTGCTCGCCATCGCCGTGGTGACCGCCGCCATGTTTGCCGCCTGGTGGTACGCGTCCTCGCGGCGCGCCCGCGAGGCGGCGACGGGCTATCGCGATCTCGCGGCGCGGCACGCGGCCCAGGAGCAGTTCCTTCGCCTCGTCACCGACAGCCAGCCCAACGGCATCTTCATCCTGAACGACGCCGACGGATCCCTGCGGTTCGCGAACCGCGCGATCGCGCGCCAGGCGGGCGTGGCGGCGGAAGACCTGGTCGGCAAGGCCGCGGCCGGCGTCTTCGGACCCGAGGCGGCGCGCCGCTACCGCGCGAAGAGCCGGCTCGCCCGCGAGGCGCGGGCCGCCGTCTCGACGCTCGACCGCGTCGGCGAAGGGGACAAGCTCAGGGTGCTGCGCACCGAGTACATTCCGCTCCCGGTGTCGGCGCACGAGCCCGCGGGCGTGCTGGTGGTCGAAAGCGACATCAGCGAGGCGGTGACCGAACGCGAGCGGCGGGAGCGCACGCTGCGCCAGCTGGTCCGCATCCTGGTCGCGGCGGTCGACCGGCGCGATCCCTATTCCGCGAATCATTCGGTGCGCGTCGGGTGGCTCGCGCGCGCCGTCGCCGAAGAGATGGATCTCGGCAACGTCCTGGCCGACACCGTCGAGATCGCCGGCAATCTCATGAACCTCGGCAAGATCCTCGTTCCGGCCGAGTTGCTCACGAAGACCGGAAGCCTGAGCGCGGACGAGCTGCGCCGGGTGCGCGAGAGCATCCAGACGACGGCCGAGCTCATCTCGGGAATCGAGTTCAACGGCCCGGTGGCCGAGACGCTGCGCCAGTCCCAGGAGCACGTGGACGGCTCGGGCTGGCCGCGCGGCCTGAAGGGCGACGAGATCGTCGTCACCGCGCGGATCGTCGCGGTGGTCAACGCCTTCGTGGCCATGGTGAGCCCGCGGTCCTACCGCGCGGGCGTCGGGATCGACGAGGCCATCGCGACTCTGTTCGCCGGCGTCGGCAAGACGTTCGACCGCGCGGTCGTCGCCGCGCTGGTCAACTACATGGACAACCGCGGCGGGCGCGACCGCTGGGCCGGTCTCGACGCGCTGCCGGCGGCGGGATGACGGCGCGGGGCGCCGCCGCGAGGGGCTCATGAGTCTCGACGTGCAGCTTCAAAACGGCGTGGTGCTGGGCTTTCCCACGCCGATGGTGCGCCAGCCGGTGCGCGAGGCCGACAAGATCAACCACGCCCTGAAGACGGCGATCCTGAAGCGGGCGCGCGCGAACGCCGGCGTGCAACGCCACAATGTCGGCGCGTGGCGCTCCGAGGACGATTTCTTCAGCTGGCCCTTGCCCGAGGCCGAGACCCTGAAGCGCGCCATCAACCGGGCGGTCGCGCAGTTGACGCAGCTCTCGATGGGAGTCCAGGGCAAGAGCATCCGCGGCGAGATGAACGCCCTGGGCTGGGCCAATGTCTGCCGCTCGGGCGGATACGTTCGTCCCCACACCCACCGCCTGTCCAACTGGTCGGGCGTCTACGTGGTGAGCGGCGAGGCGGAGACCAAGGATCACCCGGACAGCGGCGTGCTCGAGCTGCTCGATCCGCGGCCGGGCGTCGACCTTCTCAACACCCCCGGCAATCCCTACGGCGGGTCGTTCAAGGTCCCGCCCGTTCCGGGAACGCTGGCGGTCCATCCGTCCTGGCTCGTGCAGTTCGTCAATCCGTATTTCGGAAAGGGCGAGCTCGTCACCGTCGGCTTCACGGTCTTCGTGAAAAGCGTGACGGTGATGGACAGGAAACCCGCCGAAGCCGCCGAATGACTCCGAGTCCGGCGCGATGAGCCCGACATGAGCGCGCGGCAGGGCCGAAAGCCGTAGCGCCCGCGGGGCCCGCGGACACTCCCACCCGCAACCCAAGCCGCACCGGCCGCTGGGCAGGCTACGCCACCCGCCGGCACGGCGGCGGCGCACGAGGCGTCGCAGGCCCTCGCTCCCGATCCCGCTCTTAGGCGAACGGACCCAAGCTGTCGAAGTTCCACGGCGATTTCGCGGCCGCTTCGCGCCGTCCGGCACGCGTGCCGTCCGCGAGCCGTCGTTGCCGGCCGCCCCTTGCTCATTGTCCGTTGCACGTTTCTGGCGTTACAGTCAGGTCCTCGCGGGCAAGCGTGATCGCAACCGCCGGCACGGCCTTGGAACGGAGAGGGGTCGGTCTCCGTGCGAAGGTCGGCTGGCGCACGAAGGGAAGGGGACCGGCATGTCGAGCATCCACATGCGAACGGCGTTTCAGGGCACGCGGGGCCGAAGGCTCGCGGGCTCGGCAGGCGCGGTCGCGCTCCTCCTTCTGCTCGCGGCGTGCGAGACGCAGCCCGCGAAGCCGCTCGGTACCGTCGGCCATGTGCAAGGCTTCATCGGCGAAGTGGCGGCGGACGATCCGGCGGCCGTGAAGGTGGGGCAAGAGGTGCTGTCCGCCGGAGGCTCGGCGGCGGACGCGGCCGTGGCCATGACGTTCGCGCTGGCCGTCACCTTGCCGTCGCGCGCGAGCCTGGGCGGCGGCGGGATGTGCCTCGTCCACGACAATCCGACCCAGAAGACGCAGGCGCTGGAGTTCGTTCCGCGGGCGTCCACGCAGAATGCCGGCGACGCCGCGGTTCCGGTCGCGATCCCCGCCACGCCGCGCGCCATGTTCGCCCTGCACGACCGCTTCGGCCGCCTGTTGTGGGAGCAGCTTCTGGCGCCGGCCGAGCACATGGCGCGGCGGGGCACCCCCGTCGGCGCCGCACTGGGGCAGGACCTCGAGCTCGCGTCGGGCGTGCTGAGCCAGGACCGGCAATCGATGCGCGTATTCGGCGCGAAGGACGGCGGAATGCTGAAGGAAGGCGACACGCTGATCCAGACCGACCTCGGCGTCCTGATCGGCACGCTTCGCAACCGGGGCGTCGGCGAGCTCTACGAAGGCATGCTCACGCCCGCCGTCGCGCGCCGGTACAACGAGGCGGCCGGCTCCGCCAACGGCGCCATCGCGCCCAAGGACCTGACCGACTATCAGCCCACGTGGGAGGATCCGGTGGAGGTCGACTACGACGCCGAGTCCCTCTATTTCCCCCCGCCGCCGTCGGCCGCGGGCCTGGTGGCGGCCGAGATGTGGCAGATGCTGACGCTCGACGGCCGCTATGACAAGGCGTCCGCGGCCGAGCGTCCGCATCTCTTCGCGGAGGTCGCGATGCGCGCGTTCGCGGACCGCGGCCGCTGGTACAATCCCGGAGGCATCGACAAGAACGACATCAGCGACATCGTGTCGGAAGCGCGGGCGAAGGAGCTTCTCGAATCCTATTCCGCCGACAAGGCGACGCCGGCCGCGAGCCTGGACCCGGCGCCGGTGGCGATGCCGGAGAATCCCGCGGCCACGTCCTTCGCCGTGATCGACCGCGAGGGGTCCGGCGTGGCCTGCACGCTCACCATGAACAATCTGTTCGGGCTCGGCCGGATCGCGCGCGGCACCGGCATCATGCTGGCCGCCGCACCGGTCAAGGGCAGCGGGGCGACCGCGCTGCTGCCGTTCCTGGCCATCGGGAAGTCCGGCGAGGAGATCCGGCTCGCGGCCGCCGCCTCGGGCGGCGCCGCGGCGCCCGCCGCCCTCGTCACGGTCGCCCTCGACACCCTCGTCGAGAACGAGTCGCTGAAGGACGCCGTGACCGCCAAGCGCATCCATCACGGCGGCGTGCCCGACGTCACGGTGCTCGAGAGGGGCGAGGACGGCGACGTCGTCAGCGCGCTCAAGGACCTCGGGCACAAGACCTTCGAGGTGGACGCGCTGGGCGACGTGGAGGCCGCCTACTGCCCCGACGGCGTCCTCAAGGATTCGGACGGCTGCACGGCGATGATCGACCCGCGCGGCCGCGGCGCCGCTTCGAAATCGGACGAATGACGCGCGAGGCCGGCGGCCGGTCGAACCGCCGCCGGCGACCGCTCTAGCGCTCGCGGAGCGCCCGCTGGCGGGCCTTCAGGATCGGCTTCAGCAGGTAATCGAGCACGGTCTTGTGCCCGGTCAGGATGTCGACCGAGGTCGTCATGCCGGGGATGATGGGAAGCGGGTGCTCCTCCGTGCCGAGGTAGTTCTTCTCGGTGCGCAGGCGGATGCGATAGAACTTCTCGCCCTTCTCGTCGGTGATGGCGTCGGCGCTGATGTCCTCGAGCTTCGCCTTCATCCCGCCGTAGATGCCGTAGTCGTACGCCGTGACCTTGACCGTGGCGTCCAGTCCCGGACGCAGGAAGCCGACGTCCGAGGGGCGGATGCGCGCCTCGATCAGCAACGTGTCCTCGATGGGCACGATCTCGACAAGGTCCTGGCCGGGCCGGATCACGCCGCCGATGGTGTTGACGAGCATCTGTTTGATCGTGCCGTGCACGGGAGAGCGCACCTCGGTGCGGCTCACCTTGTCCTTCTGGCCGGTGATGCTCGCGGCCAGCACCGAAAGATTGGCGCGGTTGTCGTTCAGGTCCTTCAGGTTGTCGGATTTGGCCCGCTGGATGCGCTCGCTCACGCGCTGGATGGCTTCCTCGAGCGCCGATTTCGCGCGCGGGATGGCGAGCCGCGTCGCCTCGACGTCGCCTTGGAGATCGTTGACCTGCCGCTTGATTCGCAACAGGTCCATCTGGGGCGAGACCCCCTGTTGGACCATGGGCTCGGTCATGTGCAGTTCCTGCAACGCGAGCTGGTACGAGCCCTGAAGCTTGTCCAGCTTGCTCTGGAGCTCGACCAGCTCCTGGCGGCGCTGATCGGTCTGCCGGCGCAGGATGTCGAGCTCGGCGTTCAGCCCCGCCCTGCGCGACTGGAACAAGGCTTCCTCGCGCCGGGCCACCTCCGGCGCCTCGTCCAGCACGTCCTTGGAGAAGGTGACGTCGTTCTTGCCCGCGACCTCCGCCTCGAGCCGAGAGACGACCGCGGAGACCGACAGGTAGCGGGCCCGCGTCTCGTGGTAGTCGGAGGCCGCCGACGTGTTGTCGATCTTCAACAGCACCTGGCCCTTGTCGACGGTGTCGCCCTCGTGAACCAGGATCGCGGAGACGATGCCGCCCTCGAGGTTCTGAACGGTCTGGATCTGGCCCGAGGGGATGACGGTGCCGTCGCCGCGCGTCACCTCGTCCAGCGTCGCCTGGCGGGCCCAGAAGTAGAAGACCGCGAAGAAGACTATGATGACGACCAGCAGCAGGTGCGCGAGCCGGTGCGCGCCCCGTCGGCTCACGCCGGCGATCTCGGGCATGAAATCGGCGTCTTCCCAGGTCTTGCCGCTGGCCAAGTTCGTCTCCTGTGTCCTTGTCCTTGTGGTCCCGCGCCGCCGGCCGGGCTCCGCCGTCACACGGCGGTTCTGATCTGCCCCGAGCCCAGAGCCTGGAGAACCTTGTCCTTGGGGCCGTCCGCGACCACCTTGCCGCTGTCGATGACGATCAGGCGATCGACGAGCGACAGCAGGCTCGCCCGGTGCGTGATCAGGATCAGCGTCTTTCCGGGAAGTATATCCTTGAGACGCTGCTTGAACATCTCTTCCGACCGGTTGTCCATGGAGCTCGTCGGCTCGTCGAAGACCAGGATCGGCGGATCGACGACGAGCGCGCGGGCGACCGCGATCGCCTGCCTCTGCCCGCCGGACAAGGTCATGCCGCGCTCGCCCACGGTCAGGTCGTAGCCCGAGGGCGCCTGCCGGACGAAATCGTCGACGCCCGCGATGCGGGCCGCGCGCAGGATGGCGGCGTCGTCCGCATAGGGGGCGCCCAGCGCGATGTTGTCGCGCACCGAGCCGTAGAACAGGTACACGTCCTGGGGCACGCAGCCGACGTTGCGGCGCAGGTCCGCGGGATCGATCTGGCGCAGGTCGGCGCCGTCCACCAGCACCGCGCCCTCGGTCGGCTCGTAGACGCCGAGCAGCAGCCGCTCGATCGTGCTCTTGCCGCAGCCCAGCCGTCCGATCAGGCCGATCCTCTCCCCGGCCTCGATGCGGAACGAGATCTTGTCCAGCGCCTTCATCTCCTGCCCGGGATACCGGAACACGACGTCCTTGAATTCGATGTCGCCGCGGAAGGTCGGCCGGTGCAGGAAGGCCTTGCTCGCCGGCCGTTCGACCGGCGTCTTCATGATCTTGTCGAGCGCCGACAGCGAGGCCATGGACTGGTGGAAGCGCGTCAAGAGCCCCGCGATCTGCGCCAGCGGCGCCATCGCGCGTCCCGACAGGATCGTGGACGCGACCAGGGCGCCGACCGTCATCAGGCCCTGCGAGATCTGATACACGCCCAGGATCACGACCCCGACGGTGACGAGGTTGCTGGCGAGCAGCGTGAAGTTGACGCCGACCGAGGCGAGCAGGCGCGAGCGCATGCTCGACTTCGCCGTCAGGCCCACGAAGCGCTCCCAGTTGCGCTGCAGCCTGCCTTCCGCGCGCGTGCTCTTCACGGTTTCCATGCCGCCGATCGCCTCGACGAGCAGCGCGTGCTTCTGCGAGCCCTCGCGGAAGGTCTGGCGCACCGCGGTGTTGAGCGGCATCTGCAGGATGAGCCCGACGCCGATGACGATCGGCACCGCGGTCAACGGAATGAACGCGACCGGCCCGCCGACGTAGAGGATGATCGAGATGAACAGGAACACGAATGGCAGGTCGATGAGCGTCACCATCGTGGCGGAGGTGAAGAAGTCCCGCAGCGTCTCGAACTCCCGAAGCTGGCTCGCCAGCGCGCCCGACGAGGCGGGCAGCGCGTCCATGCGCATGCCGAGGACCTGCTCGAAGATCCGGCTCGAGATGATGACGTCCGCCTTCTTGCCCGCGATGTCGACGAAATAGCCGCGCAGAGTCCGCAGCACGAAATCGAACACGAACACGGTGACGACGCCCATTGCCAAGACCCACAGCGTCTCGACGGCGTTGTTGGGCACCACGCGGTCGTACACGTTCATGATGAACAGCGGGCTCGCCAGCGCGAACAGATTGACGAGCAGCGCGGCCGCGACGACCTCGGAATAGATGCGCCACGAGCTCGCGATCGTGCCCCAGAACCAGGCGCGCGAGCGGGGCGCGCCCAGGGTGTCGGTGCGCTCGTCGAACCGGTACTGCGGCCGCACGAACAGGGCGTGGCCGGTGTAGGTCTTGGCCAGATCGTCGATCGTGACCTCGGTCACGCCGGAGCCGGTCTCGGGGAAGATCACCTCGGCCTTGTCCTTGCCGAGGAACTTCGTCAACACGCAGGCGCGCCGGTCCTCGAGCAACAGAACGCAGGGAAGCGTGAGGGCGGAGATCTCGCGCAGGTTCCGCTTCACAAGGCGCGCCGACAGGTTGGCGCGGGCGGCCGCGCGCTCGAACAGGGCCGGCGTCAACACGTTGTCGACCAGCGGCAAGCCGGCCTTCAGCGCCTCGCCCGACATCGGACAGCCGTGAATCCCGGTGAGCATGACGAGGCAGTCGAGCAGGCTGTCGTCGTGCGGAACGGAAATTTCCGGTTCCTGTTCGCCCCCTTCGGCTTGCGTCGGCGCGACGGCAACGTCCGCGGGGCGCGCGGCCGCGTCCGCGACGACCCGAGGCGTCGCCTCCAACGACGGCGCCCCGGCCTTCTCGAGCCGCGTGACCTCGGCGGTCGGCGTTTCCCTCGATCCCCCGGGCGACTTCGGTCCGCCGCGTTCGGGAGGGAATTTCTGTATTGCTTGTCCCTTATCGCTCATTTGTCACCCACGACGCTTCACGCACTGGCGTTCACGGCTTCGACGACGACGCGAACCGAGGCAGTCGACGGCGGCCCGACCCCCGATACCCGGCCCCTCGGCCGGGCACCGCGCTCGGCCGTGACCCGCGTCGGCGCAACCGAACCCGCGGCGCGGTCATGCGGCGCCGCGCCGCCGGACGGCGTCCCTGAGGACAGACACCGCGCCAAGATACCCCAACCGCCTCCGATTCCCAATCCCGGGCCCCGCGACCCCGCGCGAGGCCCAGTGTCCGGCAGGCCGCAAGACGGGGAAAACCGCACGGGGACGCGCGGCCCTTGTTTCGCATTTCTCCGCCGACGGGCAGGAATTACTTTGCATTGTAAGACAAACGGCACGTCGACACCCAACAGTATTTGGCGAACCCTCGCCGTCGCCGACGCCTTACCTTCGGGGATCCGCACGGCAAGCGGCCCCGTCCGGGGGCCGCCGCATCGCGCCTCCGGAACGCGAAGGCGTCACGCGTTTTCAATACGTTAAGTCGAGCTCTCGCGCGTCCCTGGAACCCGGCGTCGGCGGTGATCACGATAGCCGCGACAAGTTAAGGAACATTTACCATTGTTTCGTAGTCTTCCCTCATGCTGGTGGTGAGGGCGCGGCGCGCACGCGAAACTTGCCAAAAGGCCCGGCGCACGGCCCCTCGCCCGATCGGGTGAACGCTCGGGAAGCGGCAGGCTTGCGGGGCTGCCGGCCCCGCCGGGAGCACGGCGGAGCTCGCTCCTTGATCTTGCCCCTGATCCGGCGGAGATCTGCCAAATATTGTGATTTTGTGGCCACAAAGACACACGCCATAAGACTTTGAGGAATCAGCCCAAGAAGTGGGCAGGCCAAAGGGGGAAATTATGCAACAGTGCTTTGGGTTAATATCGATTTGACTGAGTTCTGGTTATGGTTTACAAGGCAATGAGACAGAGTGTGCGCGCGGGCCATCTTCGCCCGCCTCTCTTCGTCAGGGGCATAGGGGAAATGACCAAAAAAGCGAATCATCTCGAGGACGGTTGCACAAGAGCCGTTGGGCCGGTGGGACTGGGCGTTGCGATCATCGGAACCGCGCTGCTTCTGGCCGGTTCCGGCACCGCGGGGGCGGTCACCTTGGACGATGCGGTCCGGACGGCCGTGGACACCAATCCCGACATCGGGGTGGTGGCCAAGGATCGCCGCGCGATCGACCATGAGCTGCGCCAGGCGAAAGCCTTGTATCTTCCCTCGGTGGACACCCGGATCGCCTTCGGTCCGGAGTGGACCAAGTCCGTGGCCGGCAACCTTCCGGGCCGCACCGGGCGTCTCGATCGCCAGGAATATTCGATCACCTTGACGCAGCTCCTGTTCGACGGCTTCGCCGCGGCCTCCGAGGTGCAGCGGCAGAAGGCGCGCGTCGAGTCGGCGGCGTACCGCGTGGCCGACACGTCCGAATCGATCGGCCTCGACGCCGTGCAGGCCTATCTCGACGTGGTCCGCCAGCAACAGCTGCTGGCGCTGGCGCAGGACAACCAGGGGACGCACGAGCGCACGCTCGAGGACATGAAGTCGCGGCTGCGCGGCGGCACCGGCAGCATGGCCGACGTCCGCCAGGCGGAAGCCCGGCTGGCGCGCGCCATCGTGTCGGTCGAGGAGACGCGCGGCCATCTCGAGGATTCGAAGGCCAATTACATCCGCGCGGTGGGTCAGGGCCCCGAAGGCCTGTCGCGGCCCGCGGGCGTCGAGAGCCTGCTTCCGCCCAACGTCGACATGGCGGTGGCGCAGGCGCTCGAGCAGAACTACAAGATCCTGACGGCCGACGCGGACGTCGGCACGGCGAAGGCTGAGTTGCGCGCGAGCGCCGCCGACTTCTATCCGAAGATCGACGCCGAGCTTTCCGCCGTCCTCGACCGCAACATCAGCGGCGTCCGGGGCACCAGCCGCTCCGACCAGGCCCTGATCGTCATGAAGTGGAACCTGTTCCGCGGCGGCGAGACCATGGCCAAGAACGAGGAGTTCGTCGAGCGTCTGGCCGAGGCGAAGGAAGCGGTCAATCAGCAGAGGATCCGCGTCGAGCAGGACACCCGGCTGTCGTGGAGCGCGCTGCAGACGGCCCGCAACCGGCGTGAGGCGCTGGCCCTCCAGGTGAAGGCCAACGAGAAGGTCCGCGACGCGTACATCCAGCAGTTCAATCTCGGACAGCGGTCGCTCCTCGACGTCCTCGACATCCAGAACGAGCTGTTCATCTCCCGCGGCGATCTGATCACCGCGGAGTTCGTCGAGCTGTTCGCCGGCTATCGTCTGCTGGCGGCGCAAGGGCGTCTGCTGAGCACGCTGGGCGTCAACCACCGTCCGGAGAGCAACCCGGCGATGGCCTCTAGGATGCGCGGCGAGCCCCGGGTGGCCGAGGCCGCTCCGGAAGTGGCTCCGGAGGCCGTTCCGGCCGCCGACGTGACCACGGAACAGGCCCCCGCCCCGGCGGCGACCGAAGCCGCGCCGGCGGCGCCGGCCGAAGCCCAGCCGGCGGTCGAAGCCACGCCGGCGCCCGAGGCCCAGCCGGCCGCCGAGGCCGCACCCGCGGCGCCCGTCGAATCGGCGCAGGCGCCGACCGAGGGCTTCAAGGACGCGGCGGCGGAGAACGTCTCGGACGACTCGCTCATGTCGCTGAGCTTCAACCCGATGTGGAGCGTCCAATAAGGTCTTCCGCCCCGCCGAGGGGCGGTTCTTGGGAACGGACGGGCGGCCTTCGGGCCGCCCGTTTCGTTTCGGCCCGCTTTCTGCCGCGATTCCATGGCCTTGGCCATGGGCTTTGGGGGGCGCCGCGGGCCGGCTGGCGGGACCCTGCCCGTCCCGCCTGCCCGTGCGTGCCGAGGGCGGCCCGGGCCCGTGCGGGGCGCCGTGCCGGCGGCGCCCGGGGAGATTCATTGCTTTTTTTTGAAAGGGTTATAGACTATCCAACCGTAGAGTCGTGTGTCCGGCAGGGGTGGGCAGGCGGCGTAGACTCGCGACATAGGCTCGGAGTGAAGACTCCGTCCGGTATCCATGGCTGAGAAAGACCACAGCGCGACTCCTCCGCTCGTTCAGGACAAGATCGTCCCCGACGTGATGGCGGACGTCGTGGCGATGCCGGCCGACGCCGTGTTCACGGACGTGGCCGGCGGCATCGGCCACGATGTGCCCGGGCAGGCGTTCACCTTCGATTCCGCGGACGTCGACGCTCAGGCGGTTTTGTCGCTCAACGAGCTGCTGCCGGATCCGACCGGCGACGTCGTTCTCTTCAACGACGCCGGGCCGGTCACGGCTAACATCATCACCGACGCGCCTATCACTGAGACCGCTACTGCCGATCTTTATGTCGCCTCGAGCGTGGTCGCCGTGTCCGGCCGCTGTCATTGCTCCTTCGAGGCCGGGGTCACGATCTATTACCCGCCCGGGATGGACCTGCTGGTCACGGCCCACGGCTAGCTCCCTCGGGGCTCCGTCTCGTCGCGATCCAACTCACGTCTTTCGATCTTCCCTGCGCCTCTCCGGGCCACCGCGCCGCGCGTTTCGCACGCCTTCCGCGCGAGTCGTGGTGCACTCGATCATCGACGCCGAACAGGAACACCGGGCGCCACCGGCCGTGCAGTCTTCGCCGCGCGACGGCGCGTCATGCGGGGCTTGGAACGCGGGGTTTTCCCGATCGTCCCCGGCTGCGGCCCGCGGACGGCGGTTCCGCTGCGCAGGTTTCGCACGGGTGTTTCGACGTTCGGGCGCGGCGGGATCGGTCGCGGTCGCGGCCTGACGATCAGCGCTGGGGCAGGAGATCGAGAAGGACGAGGCAGGAGAAGTCGTTCGGCCCCTTCACGGCCGCGGCGCACAGATTCGCCTTCGCGACCACGACGCGGCCCGGCGCGACATAGGCGAGCTTCGCCGGCGCCGCCTTGATGAGCCCCCGCCCGAACTGGGACCACAGATCGTCGAGGCGGAAATGACCGCGGATCTGGAAGAAATGCTCGATGGGCTTGCCCACGAGGCTCTGGACGTCGATCGACAGCCAGCGCGCGAACGGCTCGTTCGCGAGCACGATGGTCCGGTCGTAGGACAGGACGAGGCAGGGCGAGGGACAGGCGTTGACGATCGCCCCCAGGTCGGTGGCTCCGGTGGCGAGCGCAAGGCTCTTGGCCTCGGCCTCGGCGGCGGCCAGACGCTGGGCCGTCTCGCGCAGGCAGAAGAGCCGCAGGCTGGCCGCGAACCCCAGCGCGTCCGGGTGACGGCTGGCCAGCGCCCCCACGAGGTGGTTGAGACGCATGCCCCGCCGGTGCGCACACTCCTCGAGGCACCGCCAGAAGCCGGCCTCCAGCTTGATGGAGTAGCGGCGCCGGCCGTGCTGGACGATCCGATGCCGAACCCCGGCGATCGTAAAGACGTCGCCCGTGACCTTTTCGAAATCGTCCACGGCCTACACCCGGATGTATAGGAACTGGAAGCCATTCTGTGGCAAGCGGGCGTCGCGCGCAATAGCGTAAGTGCATGTAAAGGTTAAGAAAGCTGTTAACGGATCGGCCGGCGGCGGCACGGGTACCGGTCTTGGGCCGATGGCGCCGGGGGGCGAAGGGCGCGTCGGCTTCGCTTTCGTTCGCGACCGCCGGGGGCGCGTCCCAGCGATTGCGTCGCCATCGCTCGCGGCCGGGGCCGAGGCGCGAAACAGGGGCGGACCCGCCTGGCGTCCCGCCGCGGCGGGGCTGGACGGATGGTTAACGGGGCGCTAAGCATCGAGGGGCTAGGCTGCCCCGATGACTCCAGGAGATGCACCCGTGCAGCGACCCCGCAATCGCCGAGTCGAGCCGGCCCGGGACGAACAGGCCGGGACGGCGAAGGATTCGGCGCCGGCCGAGGATGGCAACCGTGCCGCGCCCGACGCGGCTGCCGAGGCGCTCGTGCTTCCGCTCGCGGCGCTCATGCCGGACGCGGACGGCAACATCGCGTTGATCGAGGGCATGGGCGGCGTGCCGATCGCGATCGCCACCGACAAGGAGGTGGCCGAGACCGGCCGCGCGGGCACGGACGCGCGGGCAGGCGGGCTCGACGTGTCGGGCTACCGATTCGTGCGTTTCCGCTCCGGCGTGACGCTCTACTTCCCGGACGGCACCGACCTCGCGGTGGTGCCGGAACGGGGCGCGGAACGGGTCGGCGCATGAGCGCGCGAGCCGCGCGGAGCCGTAGCGCCGCTTGAAGTCGCGACACCAACCAGCGCATCCTGTGCCCGCCGGATGATCCAAGGCCGGCGGAACGGCAAGAGGGGACAGCATGGCCGAATCCGAAACGAACGAAACCACCGAGCAGGCCCCGGACAGGCCGGCCGCGCCCGGCGCGGCGCTGCCGCCGCTCTACAAGTCGCTGCGGGCGTTCGACGTGAAGGAGCATGCCGGGCTCAGTCTGCGCCTTCCGCCGAACCTGTCCTACGCCGCGGGCGCGGCGACGGTGCCGCTGCTGCTCTCCGAGTTCGCCTCGGCGGCGCGGGACTATCCGATCGTGTTCTCGGCGGATCCGGTCCCGACGCCGGTCGCGGTCCTGGGCGTGCGGCGCGGACAGAATCTGTTCGTGGGCCCGAGGGGCGCCTGGCGGGTCGGAGCCTATCTTCCCGCGTATGTCCGACGCCATCCGTTCTTCCTGGCGGCGCGCAAGGAGTCGCAGGACCACGTGCTGGCCATCGACGTGTCGTCTCCCAACGTGCTGCGGGAGGGCGGCACGCAACTCGTCGTGGACGGCCAGCCCAGCGAGCTCGCGCAGGCGGCCTTGCGCTTCTCGAGGGTCGAGAGGTCCATAAACGGATATTTGACCGCGCGCTTGACCTTGTAGGCGTCGGGGCCGGCGAGGAACACGATCGCGTTGGCGGTGTCGATCCGAAGGACCGGCTCGCCCAGCCTATGCGTCTTTGGATCGGCCAGAAAGCGGAAGACCTCCTCTTGTCCGCCGGCACCGTTCAATTCCACCTCCTGGCCGAGTAGCTTAGCCTGGCATTATCTCCGCCTTTACCGGCGCTGGCGATTTTTTGCGGCGCCGAATAAGAAGTTTAAGACCGGCCTTCCATAGCCTTCCGCGAAACGAAGCTGGCGCAAAGCCCATCGCGGCGGGCAGTCGCATCGACAGTTTCTCCGGGTAGCCCTGCATGTCTCCGATCGA
>OFHG01000495.1_pt1 | contig 15787 bp, 11 predicted proteins | sample 1521931 | NCBI WGS metagenome assembly OFHG01 (sample SAMEA2468438, study PRJEB22500) | soil metagenome | biome: Glassland; feature: Farmland; material: Clay | place: Australia | collected 2013-01-31 | depth 0.55 m
AGGGTCGACCTTGGCTTCCGCGGCTGCCATGACTTCAGTGGGAATCGGCGCCGGTGCGGCCGCGCCGCCCGCGGCGGGCAGGGCCATGCCGGCCAGCAACGTCTGCAGAAGAGTGCGGCGTGAAGGTGAGGGATCCATCGAGAATCCTCCTGAGTGAAATCGCTGCGCTTACTGCGCGGCGGCCCTTTCGGCATTTTCTGACGGGCGCGCCTCTGCGGGCTTCTCCCCGTTCGTCACCACGGCCTGCAAGGAACCGTCAATCGTGATGGGGACGGATTGCACCTGGCGGATGCGTTTGCCCGCCAGCGTGACTTCCAGCATCAGGCCGTGGTGGGTGGGGGGATCGTGCTGGTCGAAGATGAAGTTGCCAAGGCTGTAAGCGATCCAGCGCCCGTGATATTCCTCCAGCGGCTGAATCACGTGCGGGTGGCTGCCGACGATCAGGTCCGCGCCCGCGTCAATCATCTGATGCGCCAATTCCAATTGTAAACGCTGCGGCTTGCGCATGTATTCGACGCCCCAGTGCACGCTGACAATCACCACGTCGGCCAGCGCGCGCGCAAAACGGATGTCCGCCGACGTGCGATCGCGGTCAAGCCAGGCCACGCCCGGTTGGTCCGTGCCCGCCGTAGCCTCCTTGGGCGGCACGTTGACGTAGGCGAGAAATGCCAGTTTGACGCCGTTCAACCTGACCAGAACGGGATAATGCGCTTCCAGGTCGTTCGCGCCCGCGCCCACAGGGCGAATACCCGCGGCGCGCAGCCTGACCAGCGTGTCCACCAGCGCCGGGCGCCCCCAGTCGAACGAGTGGTTATTCGCGACGCTCATGACGTCGAAACCGGCGAACTTGAGCCCCGCGATGGCCTTCGGGTCGGCGCGGAAAGAGTAAAGGTGGTGCCGGTTGCGGCCGGTGTCGGAGACGGGACACTCGAGGTTGCCGAACGTCAGGTTGGCCGAGCGCAGCGTGGGAGCGATTTTCTCGAACGGGTAGGTCCAATCGTCCTCGGCCTGCATTTTGGCGCCCACCGAGCGCGAGAGCATCACATCACCGACGAAGATGAGTTTTTGTTCGCGCGGAGCTCGGGGCATCTCCGGCGCAGGCTTCTGCGCGCGCGCCGCCGGCGCCACCACCATCGTGGCCAGAAACAGCCGTGTGAAGAGACGGACGCATGCCTTCATCGCGGACCTGCTCGGTACCCCAATTCTATTTCAAGTTTTCGGGTATCAGGAATTCCACCAGCACCAGGTCGTGCCACTCGCCGGCCAGGCGCCCGTGCTTTTCGTGCAAACCGACTTCGCGCCAGCCCGTTTCCTGGCAGAGCTTGCGCGCCGGGGCGTTGTCCGCAATCACCCGCCCCACCAGCTTATAAAAGCCCTTTTCCTTTGCCGCCTGCTGCATGGCGCGCATCAACTCGTGCGCCACGCCGTGGCCGCGCAGGGTGCGTTCAATATAGATGGAAAGCTCCGCGATGCCATCATAGCAATGCCGCGGACTGTAAGGCGTGAGCGCCGCCCAGCCCATCAGCGTGTGCTTGACCTGCGCCACCAGCACCGGAAATCGATCGGGCCGCGCCACCAGCCACAGATAGCGCTCTTCCGGCGTCACATAAGCATCATCGAACGTCGCCGTGCGGTCCTGCACGCCCTGGTTGTAGATGCGGGCGATTTCCTTCGCATCCTCCACGCGCGCCGTGCGAATTTTCAGCGGCTCAGTCCATTCCGACATCCACCACCTGCCCTTTCCGTAATTGAATCGTGTGCCGATTCTATCCCGGATAGTTAAGTTGGGGCAAATAAGAATAATGGCGGGGCACCCTCACCGGGGACCTGGGCCTTCATGCCGACAGTCCGCATTTCCAGGCGATTTCGTCGCGTTGCGCGGGCTCTTCGACGATAATCATGGGATGAAGAAGAAGATGGAAAGTCCAATCGTCGAAACAGCGCATCGAATCCAGACATGATGAAAACCATCGCAGTGGTTACCAGCTCGCGAGCCGATTACGGCCATCTCTACTGGCCGCTGCGCGATCTTGCGGCGCACCCGGAAGTTGACCTGCGCCTGATTGCCATGGGGCCGCACCTGTCGCCGGAGTACGGGCGAACCATCGGCGAAATTGAGAAGGACGGTTTCAAGATCGACGCCCGCATCGAGTGCCTGCTGAGTTCCGACACCGACATCGGCATGGCCAAGACCATCGGCGTGGCCACGCTCAGTCTGGCCGACATCCTGGGGGTGATGCGGCCGGATATCTTGCTGCTCATTGCCGACCGCTACGAGATGCTCGCGCCGGCGTCGGTGGCGCTCGCCTTGCGCATTCCCATCGCCCACATCGAAGGGGGTGAAATCAGCCAGGGCGCGATTGACAACGCGGTGCGAGACGCGCTCACCAAGATAAGCCACATTCACTTCACTTCCACGGAAACCGCGCGTCGCCGGGTCATCGCCATGGGCGAGGAGCCGTGGCGCGTGCATCACGCCGGGGCGCCTTCGCTCGACCACCTGCGCCGCAGCCGGCTTTTGACCCGCGAGGAGCTGGAATCGAAATTGTCCCTCGATCTTTCGCGGCCGCCGATCGTCATTTCCTATCATCCTGTCACGCTGTTGCGCGACCCGACGGCCGAAGCGGACGAGTTTTTCGCGGCGCTCGCGGCCCTGCGCGACCCGCTGGTCTTCTCTTATCCCAACGCCGACGCGGGCAGCCGCGCGCTGATCGAGCGCACGCGGGCGCTCCTTGCGGCCCGCGGCGAGGGGCGCGTCTTCATCAACCTTGATGCCATCACTTATTGGAGCCTGCTGCGTCACGCCGGCCTGATGCTGGGCAACTCCTCCAGCGGCATTATGGAGACGGCTTCGTTCGCCCTGCCCACCGTCAACGTGGGCCTGCGGCAAAAGGGCCGCGAGCACGGGAGCAACGTGCTCGACGCCGAAGCGCTTACCGAGGCGATTCTAACCGCGGTGCACGAGGCCCAAAGAGCCGAATTCGGGAAATCGCTCGAGGGGATGACGAACCCTTACGGCGACGGCCACGCCGCGGAAAGAATCGTCCGAGTGCTGACCACCGCTCCCAGGGCCGAGGTCCTGCTCATCAAAAAGCCGGCAAGTGAACCTGTCGGACAACAGGTCGCGCGGGGCGAGTGAGCGAGGGAGCACCGGATCGCTGGTCTAGGGCGGGGTGCAGTTGAGGGGACGAGCCGTCGTTTCGACTTGACAGCAGGGCCTGTCCCGGGCTAATCTAGTAGGCGAACAAAAGGCGAATATGGAGCGAAAGTCGCCCAAAATTCGCGTCGGGCCTGCCGGCTGGTCCTACGACGACTGGGACGGCATCGTTTATCCTCGCCCCAAACCGCGTGGCTTCCACGCAGCCGAATACCTGTCGCAGTTTTTCTCCACCATCGAAATCAACACCTCCTTCTATCACCCGCCCGCAGCCAGGATGACCAAGGAGTGGGCGCGGCGCGTGGAGCACAGCCGCGACTTCCAATTCACTGTCAAGCTCTGGCAACGCTTCACGCATGACCGCGACGCCGGCCGCCAGGAAGAAAAGACTTTCAAAGAAGGCATCGCCCCGCTCGCCGCGGCCGGAAAGCTGGGTGCCGTGCTGATGCAATTCCCCTGGTCGTTCAAGAACTCCAGGGAGAACCGCGAATATCTGGGCGGCCTGGTGATGCAATTCATGGAATACCCGCTGGTGCTGGAAGTGCGCCACGACTCTTGGAACCGGCCGGATATTTTCCGCATGCTGGCGGACCTGGGCGTAGGATTCTGCAACATTGATCAGCCGGTAATCGGGCGGTCAATCGCTCCCAGCGACCGCGCAACGGGGCCGGTCGGATACGTGCGCCTGCACGGCCGCAACTACGAAAACTGGTTCACCTCGGGCGAACATCCCGAGGAACGATACAACTACCTTTACAGGGTGGAAGAACTCGAACCCTGGGCGGAGCGCATCAAGAACATCGCCGAGCACTCCGACGTGACCTTTGTCATCACCAACAACCACTTCGAGGGCAAAGCCATCGCCAACGCTTTACAGCTTGTCAACAAGATCACCGGCAAAGCGGTCCGCGTGCCGGAGACAATGCTGGAGCGCTACCCGCAGCTCGAGTCCATCGCCGACCGCACCAGCCTCCCTGTCCCGGTCGCGCACTCGGGGTCGCTCTTTGATTGCGGAGCAGACGACCCTCACTGAACGCGTTCGCCACTCGCGCAGCCAGTCGGCGCGGCACTCCGGTCGCGCCGCCCGTGGGAGATCCCTTCAGCTTCCGAGGGCTTGGTACAGTCTGCGGAAGATCCAAGGGCGTTGGCCGTGTGGGAAGAAAACCGGCAGCCGCTGGCGTGAAGAGGATGCGTCTGCTAGCACTCTGCAAGGGAATACCCTCCCGACAATCGAGCCTCCCGGAAGCAGGCCGAGGCACGGCGGATTCTTGGTTCTGCCTTTCGCTCCGCCCGCAGCCGATTTCTGCTGGCACGTGCCAAGAAGCCTGGTGACAATTCATGCCGGGGGATTCGAGCGGCGAAGAAGGTTTGACAGTTTTGAAGGCCCACTGGTAGGATGGATTGTTTGCGGTCAGCAGATCGTCGTTGCCAGTGGGGTGCCCTCCTGCCACTGGCTGCGTGCGGCATACTGGTTGCTTTTCTCGGTCGTCCCCGTCGTCTAGCCCGGCCTAGGACATCGCCCTTTCACGGCGGTAACACGGGTTCAAATCCCGTCGGGGACGCCAACATTCCAAAGGACTTCCGAGCCCCCACCGTCTTCGATCATGGTCCACTTTGGTCCAGTTGACCCTGAAATCGTGCGGCAGTGGCAACCTGCAATCTCGAAGGCGACCACTGCGACATTCCTCAGAAGATCTTCGTGTCGTGCAAATCAAACGAGCGGACTCGGACACGGCTCATCAGCGCGCCTGCGCTACCGGAAACCGATAGATGTCGACGCTAATCGGCGCGACCGAAATCGTCCCCGGAGCGTTGCCTATCGAAATCTCCTTCACCGTCACCTGCGGCGGTTCGCCGACGCGATTGGCTGCCTCCAAGTCTTTCCCGGTCAATCGCCAGACAGTTGAGGGCCCTTCAAGCCGCACCCCCGTGACGTTCAGATCGAACTTCTGTTCCGATTCCGTCCCATTCACGACGGCGATGGTCAGGTACATGTGGTCTTCAGTCAACGCGGCCACCATGTCGAGTGGATAGGTCGGGCTGCCGGAACTTGTCAACGGCTGTGCGCCGTAGGGCGGATACTTCGGCCAAGGTTGCGGTGAATTTCCTGACACGGCAACCGGCAGGATCCCGAAGCGGTCGCGATACATCTTGTAGAGGAGTCCTCTCGAGTTGTAGACGGAACCGGTGCTGTTAATGCTGAGTGTTGAAACAGCCATGGTGTAAGCCCCCATCTTCAGGAAATCAGTGTGCCGGAACATCTCGTTGAGGACCATGCCGTAGGCGAGGGTCAGTTTCAGATTCTGGGGCGCACCGGAGTATCCGTACTCGTCGATCCACAGGAAAATCTTCTTGTTGAGCATTGCCGGGAATCGCTTTTCGTACTCATGCCATTCTTCGGCTTTCTTATGAACTCGATTCGCGGGATGGCGCACCCACTCCAGCAGCGTTTCCTCAACGGGCACGTACCCGGCCTCCAGGGGCGCATCCGCCGGAAGGCTTTTCGCATGCTCGTAATCGAACCGCTTGCCCACCCGCGAGTACCAGTGCTCGGTCAGGCCGTCGAAGTTTCCCCAGCAGTGCTCAAGAAGGCCGCCGGTCCAGTCGGCTTCCGAGCCGAAATGGGCCTGCGGGTCGGCCAGATGCATGGCGCGCGGCTGGCCCTCGACTGTCATTTCATCGGGCATTGCACCCGAGGCGAGAAGTACGATCGACGGATCGACTTGTCGCATCGCTTTGGCGAATTCATTGTGTTTGAGAACGAAATACTTTAGATAGGTGTGGCCGAGTTGCCACGATCCATAGGGTTCGTTGCCGATGTTCCAGTACTTGACGTGGTAGGGCTCGGGGTGGCCGTTTTTCGCGCGCCACGCTCCCCTGGGCGTGTGGACCGAGCCGTTAATGTACTCAACCTCCTCCGCCGCCGAGTGCGCGTCGCCGAAGCCGGCGTTGACTGTGATATACGGCTCGACACCAATCAACCTGCACAGGGTCATGAATTCGTCCATGCCCACATCGTTCGTCTGCATTGAGTGCCAGGCATAGTCGAACACGGGCGGGCGCTTGTCAATGTCGCCGACCGTGGCATACCAGTCATAGTCGGAGATACAATTGCCGCCCGGCAGCCGCCACATCCCGGCATGAAGCCCGCGCAGGAGCGCGATGGTATCGGGCCGGAATCCCTCGACGTTGTCCGCCGGCATCAGCGAAACCGTGCCGACATGGAGATTCCCCGAGCCCGTGCCGGCAATATCAAAAGCGCCTTCTGTGGTGTCGGCCTGAGAAGTGAAGCTGAGCAGAAACTTCGTATAAGATTCTGACAGAGCGGCAAAGGAAATGGGCTGCCGATCGTTCGCAGCCTACCCCCAAATCAGGATGAACTTTATCTTCGCACCACGAGTCCCGCGAAGGGAGATTCGACATGTGTACTTCTGGCCCTTGACCAGAGCAAGGCCGGATTGCCGGATTCCGTGCGATGTGGAGGTGTTGAGCTCAATGCGAGGGCTTTGTTCGCCAACGAACGGATGGTCTTTGTCCATCACCACAACTTCGTCAGGACCCACAGGCACCCATTTGCGGAGAGGCATCCTGAACGGTGGACCTGCCCTACGAGTGGGTTCTTCGGTGACCTTGGACGAGATTGGGAAATAAAATTTCCGGTCATCGAGCATTTCGGACCACAGACTGCGATAGATAAGCGTGCCACCCTGCTCGATAAATCCGCCGTAGAGGTATTTCGAAATCGGTGCAGCAGTCTGTCGAGCGTCAATGGTTGCTTTCAGCCGTTCCGGAACGGCCGTCCCAGCCTGCGGTGCTGCGGTTGCAGCCGTGCACGCCAGGCACAATGCCGCGGCGGCAAACAGCGAAATTCGCGTCTTCATGGAATCTCTCCTGTCTTTCTGCTTGGTTTCAGTCAGTCTCCTGACTGTTCGATTTCCGACAAAAAGCCGCAGTCCGAACGCCGGTCCTCACTGCGCCACCGGAAACCGATAGATGTCAATGCTGATCGGTGCAACCGAAATCGTCCCCGGAGCGTCGCCTATCGGAATCTCCTCCACCGTTACGTGCGGCGGTTTGCCGACGTGATCGGCAGCCTGCAGGTCTTTCCCGGTCATCCGCCACAGTGTTGATGGCCCTTCGAGCCGTGTCCCGCTATCGTTCATATCGAACTTCTGTTCCGACTCTGTCGCATTCACGACGGCGAGCGTGAGGAATTTGTGGTCCGGACTCAGCGCAGCAAACATATCGAGAGGATAGGTCGGGCTACCGGAGCTTGTCTTTGGCTCATCAGCGTAAGGTGGATTCTTCGTAGCCGGTTGAGGCGAATTCCCCGAAAGGGCCACGGGGATAGAACCCACAAAGTGATCGCCGTACAGCTTAAACAGCAGCCCGGTCGTGTTAAAGATCGAAGCGGTGGGGGTAATGTCGAGCGTCGAGGTGCCCATAGTGTGCGCCGACATCGTGAGGAAATCGGTGTGCCGGAGCATCTCGTTAAAGATCATCCCATAGGCAAGGGCCAACTTGAGATTTACGCCCTGCATAAAGCCTTCGCTGTCGAAGTAGGCGTATTCGTCAATGGACAGGAAGATCTTCTTACTGATCATCGCCGGGAATCGTTGCTGGTATCCTTCCCATTCCTCGGCCTTGCGGCGGATGACATTGCCCGCATAACGCGCCATCTCAAGCGGCGTTTGGTCTACTTTCACCCAAGCTTGGTCTGTGGGGGCATCCGGCGGCAGACTCTTTGCACGCTCAAGATCGAAGTGTCTGCCTCCCTGTTCGTACCAGTGCTCAGCGATGCCGTCGAAGTTTCCCCAGCAGTGCTCGAGAAGGCCGCCAGTCCAGTCGAGGTCTTTTCCGTACAGGGGCTGGAGGTTCCCCACGTACTTGGCACGCATGTCGCCCTTCAGGAACATATCCTCCAGCATTTTTCCCGAGGCGATGAGTGTGATCGACGGGTCCACTTCCCGCATGGCCTTCGCGAATTCATTGTGTTTGAGAACGTAGTACTTCAGATCGGTGTAACCGAGTTGGAAAGTACCCCAGGGCTCGTTTCCGATGTTCCAGAACTTAACATGGTACGGTTCCGGATGGCCATTTCTCGCGCGCCATGCTCCCATGCGCGTGTTGACCGAGCCGTTTATGTATTCAACCTCTTCCGCCGCCGAATGCGCGTCGCCCAACCCTGCGTTCACGCAGATGTACGGCTCCACATCAATCAGCTTGCACAGCGTCATGAATTCATCCATACCCACATCGTTCGTCTGCATGGCATTCCAAGCATGGTCAAACGTGGGCGGGCGCTTATCGATGTCGCCGACAGAGTCGTACCAACTCCAACCGGAGAGGAAGTTGCCACCCGGCAACCTCCAGAAGCCGGAGTGGAGCTGGCGCAGGAGGGCGATGGTATCCGGCCGGAAGCCCTCCACGTTGTCCGCCGGCATCAGCGAAACCGTGCCGATGTGGAAATTCCCAATGCCTTTGCCGGTGATCTCCAGAGCGCCATCCGCAGTATCGGCCTGAGAAGTGAAGCTCAGCGGAAACTTCTTGTACCCATCTGACAGCGAGGCAAAGGAAATGGTCTGCCGATCGTTCGCGCCTTCTCCCCAGATCAGACTGACCGTCACCTCGGCACCCGGAGTGCCGCGAAGGTAGATTCGACCCGTATACTCCTTCCCCTTGACCAGAGCGAGGCCGGATTGCCGGATGCCCACCGGCGTGGAGGTGTTGAGTGCGATGCGCGGGCTCTGTTCGCCAACGAACGGATGGTCTTTGTCCATCACTACAACTTCGTCGGGACCCACAGGCCGCCATTTGCGGAGTTCCATGCCGGGAAATCCGCCGCCCTGCCGCCGGCCCCGAGCCTCGGGCTCCTTGGATGTGATCGGGAAGTAGAATTTCCGGTCATCGAGCATTTCGGACCAGAGGCTGCGATAGATGAGGGGGCCAATGTGCTCGATGAACATGCCGAACTCGAACTTCGAGACCGGCTCTGCGGTCTGTTGCGTATTAACGGTTACCGTCAGTTGCTCCGGAACACTCGGCTCAGCCGGCTGAGCTGCCGTTGCTGTCGCAAACCCCAGCCACAATGCTGCTCCGGCAAGCAGTGAAATTCGCGTCTTCATGGAGTCTCTCCTGTCTTTCTTCCTTCTTCGTTTCGGGTCGTTCTCCTTTCGAAAACTGAAAGCTTGAACGACCCAAGTCGGGCTAGCCAATCACTGCCCGCTCATTTTCCAGCACTCCGGAAAAGTCTAGGAGCAAACTGGTTCAAATCTCTTCGCCACGTAAGCCACTCGTGAGCAGTCCCTTGCGATTCAAAGTACACGTTCTTGACGCCAGCCTTGTCGAGTGCTTCGTGAAGCTCAAAAATATTCGGGTTATGCGCCTTCTCCACAGTCCCCGTGCCGAGCCATAACAGCTTGACCTGCTCGTTGAAGGCGGCCGGGTCTTTGTAGGCCATATCAAACGCAGTCCGCGGAACTCCGGGGCTGAACCCCCCGATATAAGCGAATCTGTCCAGGTGGGGCAGCGCGGTCAGGAAGGTCTGCATCCCTCCCATCGAGAGTCCCGCCATGGCGCGGTCATCGCGGCGGGTAAGTGCGCGGAACTTCGATTGAACCATGGGAATTAGATCATTGAACATGACTTCAGTGAAGGTTGCGCCGTAGGTCCCGAAATTTGGTCGCTGACCATGTGTCGGTCGTCCCCTGAAGACGAGAGGAGCCTCTCCGGGCTTTAAGGCAGTGAACTGGTCATCAGAGACCACGAGCATCGGCACAGCTTTTTTGGCAGCAATCAAGTTATCCATAATCACGTTCGCGCGTCCCTGGTTGAACCAACCCAACTCGTCCTCGCCGTAGCCGGGAAGCAAAAAAAGCACCGGATAGCGTGCCTGCGAGTGCAGATCGTAACCAGGAGGAGTGTAAACGAGGCAGCGCCGCCACTTGCCGACGACCTTCGAGAAGTAGAGGACAGAGCGCACCTCACCGTGTGGGACATCGTGAATTTGATAGAAGGAGTCTGCCGGCACAAGTGACGGGATTTCGATGCCGCTGATCTCCCTCATCTCACCGAAAAATGTGTGGCTGCCGGGATCGTCCATCTCGACGCCGTCAACGAAGAAGGAATAGTAGTGAAAACCTTCAACGATAGGCGGGGTCGTCAGGGTCCAGGAGCCGTCAGGCTGCTTGGCCATGGCCATCATCGGGGTCTGCCCCCCTCCGCCGCCGATCCGGGCCTGCACACGTTGCGCGTCCGGAGCCTTGATCCGAAGCTCGACGCGGCGATCAGGATAAATGCACGGATAGTCGGCGGCGATCACATTGGTCGAGGCAGGAACGCACTTACCGGCAGGCGGGGCTTCCGCGGTGACGCCCTGTGATGCGTTCGGGGATTGCCCCCAGCACACGCATGTTCCAAGCATCACAATCCAGACGAGATTGCGTGTTCCGTTCATAATGACGCGTTTTCCCCCATGACTCAGAATCATTCCTGTTCCACGCTAAGCCATAAGTTGCATGGCCAGCCGCCAGCCCACAACCCTGATTGTTCCCGCCACTCTGGCCCCTTGCGGAGTTCCTGGAACATGTTGGGCGACGATCACGCTTTCTCAACGTGGAACTCGTACACGTTAATGCTGATGGGCGGAACTTGCACCTTCTCCGGCAGCGCCTTCTGCGGAATTTCAACTATTTGGACTGCCGGCTTTTTGCCCGGCTCATTCGCCGCGTTCACGTCGGGCGCCGCAATCTGCCACAGCGTGCCTGACCCACGCAGTTTGACTCCTGTAATCCGGTGCGTGAACTCCTGGCCTTCTTCCGTGGGGTTGACCACGGAAATGATGAGAGTCTTTCGATCGCTGGACAGCGCTGCGACCACGTCCAGGGGATAAGTTGGGCTTCCGATGGGAACTAAAGGAATATCCACCAACGGGGTGCCGCTCACCGGCCGCTGCGGTGAATTTCCGCTGACCTCCACCGGGAGGACGCCTGGAAAGTGGGTTCCCATGATCTTCATCACCAGTCCCTCGGCCGAAAAGCCCACGGCCTCGCCGGTGTCGTCAACTATTACCGAGAAGAGCCCTCCTGTCGGACAACTGGCCGCCACCATGTTGGAGTGACGGAAAAGTTCGTGCAGGAAAAGCGCATAGGAGAGGGGCGATACCATTCCCGGCGGCCGGTGCGATTTTCCGTCCGCCGACCGGTAGCGAACGCCCCACTCATCGAAAATGAACTTGATGTTCTTCTCTTTCAGCGACGGCATCTTGTCAAGGTACTTCTGCCACGCTTCAAACGCTTCCCCGATGCGGTTGGACATCCTCCGCGTTTTGAACTGCAATGGATCCTGCACATCCACAAAGCGTTGCTTCTCTGCATCGAACGCCAGGTCAGGATACGCGTAGGTGTGCTCGGAGACGTGATCGATGTTGTCGGCACAATTGGCGAGCAGCCACCCGTCCCAGTCATTCAAGCTTCCGAACTCGTAAGGCAGCTTGTCCAAGACAGGCGGCTCCCATTTGTCCGGGAAGAAATCGTTTTTCTTCTCGGCGCCGCCTATGGACTTCTCACAGATGCTTGCCCCGGACACCGTCACCATGATGCTCGGGTCCACTTTCTTCATGGCCACAACGATGTCATTGTGCTTTACCCAGTACTGGTTCAGCGACATGTGGCCGTACTGCCAGGGACCGTACATTTCATTGCCAATGCACCAGAGCCGAACATTGAAGGGCTCGGGATGACCATTCTCCGCCCGCAGTTTGCCCAGGCGTGTCGAGGTGGAACCGTTGCAGTATTCCACTTCCTCGGCCGCAGTCCGGGCATCGCCGAATCCGCTGTTGACCGTCACATAGGGTTCGGCTCCCAGCAGTCTGCAGAAGGCGACGAATTCGTGAATGCCGACGTCGTTCGACTCCACCATGTTGCGCCACATGGGTTGGGGACGTGGCGGGCGCTTATCCGGGTCACCCAGGCCATCGTACCAGTCGTAGGCGGAGACAAAGTTGCCGCCCGGCCATTTGGCCATCTTGAAACCTGCCTCCTTGTAGAGCTTGATCATCCCGGCGTGAAATCCCTGCACATTATCGGCCGGCATCAGCGAAGCGGTCCCGACGTGAAACGTGCCGCTGCCAGTGCCCAGGATTTCCAGGCGTGCTTCCTCGGTGTCGGCCGTCGGAGTGAACTTCAACGAGAATTTCCGGTACTCGCGCGACAGCGGTGGGATCGCGATGGTTTGAGAGTCGCTCGCGCCAGGTCCCCAAACCAGACGGACCACGACTTTAGCGCCGGGATCACCGGCAAGATAAACCCGACCCTCATAAGACCTCCCGCCGCCCAGGCGCAGCCTGGACTGCTGAATGCCGCGGGGTTCGGAACCGTCCAGCTTAACGCGCGGGCTGTGCTTGCCTACAAACGGCCGCACGGTATCCATTTCGACCGTTCCTTCTGGACCGACCGGTTTGAATGGGTCGCCCAGAAAACGGCGGAAGAATGAATTCGTTGGCGCCGGCGCGGCACTGGTAATCGGATTGGCAAACTTCCTGTCGGTCAACATCTCAGCCCAGACGCGCGTCGTGGCCGGCTCCATGTACCCTCCGAAGATAAGCGGAGTCACCGGCTCGCCGGTCTTGGCCGCATCGATTACGACCTGGATGTCATCTACTGGAGCACCGAGCACCGTCATCCCTTGCTTTAGCATGGCGGCACCTGCCGCCGAAGCCATTAGAAACTCACGTCGGCTCACTGGCATGTTGCTTCTCCTTGTGCTTTGAGTGATTTGCAGGCGCGGCTAGGATAGAACAAGAGCATTTCAAAGAAAAGATCTTCCGCGGCGGTTCAAAAGGATTGCTTTTGCTTTCTCTCTACAGCAAGACCAAACCTAACCCTGCGCTCCCTGCAGGCCACGCAAACCACGGCTGCCACCAGCCCATTGCGAATTACACAGAGGTTCGCCGCTCAGGCCTCTGCGACCTTTCAAACCTGCACCGCAGGTGGTTTGTCCATGGATGGAGCCCCGACGCTGGGGGGGAGCAGAAACTGCAGCCAGACTCATACCCGGGTGCTCTCGCATTCCCACGCTAATCAGTGGCGATAGCTCACACCCATCGCAGTACTTCCCTGATTGCGATACCCGTTGCACCTCGTTGACCCCGTATCAGACTCCGAAGGACCGCCACCTCGACGACGTAGCTGGTCACACACTGGAGCTGACTTGAAGTCGTTCAGCAGCCGTGCAGCTTGCAGCCTTTTCGGGCTGTTCTGCACGGCTACCGAGTTGGTCGTTCGTTTATCCGGTCTCAGAATCTGAGCTTGCCAATGAATTCAATGTGACGCCCACTGACAGTTACACCCCTGATCGCTCCGACGTGACCCGGTCCGACCAGGAGATCAGGCAGGGCGAACGATGGATGGTTCAGGATATTGGTAGAATTCACGCTGAAGTCAAACCGTATCTCCTCATGAATCACGAACGTTTTGAGAAGCGACAAGCCCACTTGGCTGAGACCCGGTCCGAATAGGCTGTTTCTCCCCATATTGCCAAACGTTCCGGCGGTAGGAGCCGTTAAGGCACTGACGTTGAACCATCCGTTGATATCCGGATTTGAAAGCACCGGATTGCCCACAACGTCCGGAAACTGTTGCATGTTCGACGACAGGGCGTAACTGTTGTTGGTAGCCATGTAGGGTGTGAAGGGATTGCCAGTTTGAGTCACCACGGTGCCCGCAAGCGTCCAGCTGCCGAGCACTCTGTCGGCGACCGCGTTGTTATTTATGTACTTCCGGCCGATGCCAAAAGGAAGTTCATAAACGGCCTGTCCCTTGAACATCTGGCGAACGTCGAAGTTCGAATTGCCATAGTTCCGAAGCGGGAAATAGGCGCTCTGGTAGGGCGTGTTGCCTTGCTTGGTGCCCCAGCCCGAGGAATCCTGGGTGGACTGCATGTGGGACCAGGTGTAGTTGAAGTTGAATTCCAGCCCGTTGCTCATGCGGCGTGAAATCATCCCTTGCAACGCGTTGTAATTCGAAGCCCCGGCCGTACTGACCCCCGTAATACTCTGGAAGGGATACGGACGGTAGATCGCGTCACCCGGCCCTAGCTTGTCCTCGGGAACTTGATTGAGGTCCGTATAGAAGGGCATGTTCGTCCCCCGGCTCCCCACATAGCCTATTTCGAACATCATGTTGCCACCCAGATGGCGTTGGACGGTGAGATTCCACATTTTGAGGGTCGGGACGGGCGAATCGTATTGCACAAAGCCGACGCCTTGCCCGTTATAGCCGTCCGGTTCGAGCGGAGCGAATTTATAGCGCGAGTTGATGCTGGAGCCGAGGGCTGCACCGCCCTTCGGATTTAGCTGATAGTTGGTGTTCCCATCAGCGGAGAGGATCACCACAGGGTAAACGTTGCCGGTGGAATCATTCTCGTTACCGCTGCTGGTGAAAGCGTTCCCCAATCCGTTGCTGGCGTACGTGTCCACATTCCACGGGAAGGTGGAAACGCCGAACCCGCCGCGGATGGTCGTGCTGGCGCGGCTACGCGCCGCGGTACTTGAGCGCCGGCTCGCCACGCTGCTGATGGTGCGGGCGGAGCAGGCAGGGCGCGAATCGCTCACCACCGCCGGGATCGGCGCCAGCTTGCCGAGCGCGTCGGTCGACGACAGCAACCGGTCGCGTAGCGAGGCGCCGTGGCTGCGGAACTTGAGCGCCTTGGCGCGCAGCATCAGGTGCGGGAAGTCGAGGTTCCAGGGATGCGGCGGCACGTAGGGGCACTTCGTCATGTAGCACATGTCGCACAGGTAGCACTGGTCCACCATTTGCCAGTAGTCGGCCTTGGCCACGCCGTCCACTTCCATCGATTCGGAGTTGTCCACCAGGTCGAACAGCGTCGGGAAAGATCGGCACAGGCTGATGCAGCGGCGGCAGCCATGGCAGATTTCGAACACCCGCTTCATTTCCTTGAACAGCGCAGCTTCGTCGTAAAACTCCGGATTCTGCCAGTCGAGCGGATGGCGGGTCGGCGCTTCCAGATTTCCTTCACGGCTGGACATTTGCGGCTCCTTGTCAATAAACCGTTACCCCGGTCGATAAGCAGCCGGGGTAACGGCATCAGCCGGCAAACTCGTTGAGCGCCTTCTGGTAACGGTTGGCATGCGAACGCTCGGCCTTGGCCAGGGTCTCGAACCAGTCGGCGATTTCCTCGAAACCTTCCTCGCGTGCGGTTTTCGCCATGCCGGGATACATGTCGGTGTACTCGTGGGTCTCGCCTGCAATTGCGGTCTTCAGGTTGTCGCCGGTGCTGCCGAAAGGCAGTCCGGTGGCCGGGTCGCCGCATTGTTCCAGATGCTCCAAGTGGCCGTGGGCGTGTCCGGTTTCGCCTTCGGCGGTGGAACGGAACAGCGCGGCGACGTCGTTATGTCCCTCAATGTCGGCCTTGCCCGCGAAATACAGATAGCGGCGATTTGCCTGGGATTCACCGGCAAAAGCATCTTTCAGGTTCTGTTCGGTCTTGCTGCCTTTGAGTTGCATGATTCGTCTCCTTCAAGTGGATTCCGGCTTGCAGCCCGCGCCGGAAAAACGGGCCAGGCAAACGCCTGGTACTGCATAGACCACTCTGCCGTAAAACAGTTACATC
>OFHG01000497.1_pt1 | contig 15777 bp, 13 predicted proteins | sample 1521931 | NCBI WGS metagenome assembly OFHG01 (sample SAMEA2468438, study PRJEB22500) | soil metagenome | biome: Glassland; feature: Farmland; material: Clay | place: Australia | collected 2013-01-31 | depth 0.55 m
GTGCAGAGCGAAAGCGCTCAACTCCCGGATTGTCGGCAATCCGGAAGTAACTCGACGCGGCCCTCGCCGCAGTTCTGCCGGAGGAAGAGAAGCGGAAGCTTGTCGAGGAAATAGAACGCGTTCAAGCGGTCTGAGATAGACTTAACCCTCGGAGCTTCTGCTTATGCCCTCCAAGATTCGCGCCATTTTCTTTGACGCCGGCAACACTTTGATCTTTCCGCGCCTGGCGGAAATCGCCGCCCAGCTGACCGCGCAGGGTTGGCGCGCCACGGTCGAAGATTTTCACATCGCCGAGCGCATCGGCAAGGTTCGCGTGTTGCTGGTACCCTATATCGCCTGCCTGGAATCAGGAGATGCCGTCTGCCGTTTGAAGCCCAAAGGAGAAACACACACGTCAGCATGGGTGGAAGCCGACGATCTGACGTATCTGGTTCTGGCGTGCAAGGAACTGAACGCTCATGATACGGGGTTCGAGTTCTTGGCGAGTATCGCTGAACTACTTCGACCACGACTGGACGGCTGGGAACTTGAGCGGTACGACCGCCTTCTGGAAGAAGAGATCCACCTTGGCATAAGGGGCGAGATTGACGACGAGGTTGTTGAGGCGAAGCACTCGCTGCTCGCCAGCCGGGTCAAACGGCGGCAGCGCGCGCAATTTGAGGTCTATCGCGACCTGTCCTTGGTGGGAACGGTGGCTGAATACATCCACGGGCTCTGGCACGACGTGCAGATTCGGACCGGACCGGAACACCTGCCTTTCCCGCAACTGCGGCGGCGAATGGAACTGATGTCGGAGCTTTTTCCCCCTAATCCCGGCTATCGCGTCTTCGATGAGGCCATCGAGAAACCCGAATAAATCAGCCGCCTTCACGAGCGAATTCGCTGCTCACGCTGACTCCCAGCTTCGGAACATCGGATCAAGACACCCCGGCGGGGGGAGGTTTCCAACGTCCCGATGTCCGAGCCCTCCGCCGCACCTGCCAACCAGCCGGCTGTCTTCGAGGCGTTGCGACGTGTCGGCTGTAGATTTCATTGCGATTTCTGTGGTAAACAGATTCAGCAACTGTGCAGCGTTTCATCCGGGTGGTCGTTGGAGGAAACCGGCCTGCTGCCACCGGGAGCAACAATGAGCACGGCTGCGGACATCGGACGCGAAAAAACTGCTGAGGTTAAACGTTCCGTACTGCGTGGGGACGCGAACGTACTGCTGACTGCCATCCTCCTGGTTGCCGCCGTCGGGGCAATTGATTTCTCTTCGGGATACCAGATCAGCTTCTCGGTCTTCTACCTCCTTCCGGTCACATTCGTAACCTGGACAAACGGGATCCGCCACGGCGTCCTGATCTCCGTGCTCAGCGCCGTAACCTGGCTCGTCGTGGACCTTGGGTCGGGGAGTCACTACTCCAATTTCTTGTTTCCTTACTGGAACGCGGTCGTCCGACTGGTTTTCTTTTTGGGTTTCACCTATCTCATTGAACAGCGCAAGGTGGTGACTGAAACCCTGCAGAAACTGAAGGAAGAGCTGGAAGTCCGCGTCCATGATCGCACGACCCAGCTTCTTGACGCGAACACCCGGCTGCAGGCCGAACTTTCCGAACGCAGGAGGACACAAGAGGAATTGCGAGACGCGAATCAGACATTCCTGGCACTGGTCGAAAGTTCTCCCTTGGGAATTGTCCTACTTGATCAGAATGGCACGGTGAAGCTCTGGAATCAGGCCGCGGAGAGCATTTTCGGATGGAGCCAGAGAGAAGTCCTGGGAGGTCCGCTTCCCTTCGTTCCGGAGAGCGAAGACTACTCCTCACTTATCCAGCGAATTTCGAAGGGCGAACAGCTCACCGCTATGGAGCTCTCCAGCGCGAAAAAACAAGGTCCTCCAGTCCACATCAGCGTCTTCGGAGGAACCATCCGCGACGAAAGCGGCGAGGTTCGCGGGATCGTGGCGGTCATTGAAGATGTGACGAGCCGGAAGCAAAGGGAAAAAGAACATAGTCGTCTGAGCCTGGCGGTCGAGCAAGCCACGGGCCCCATCGTGATCACCGATCCCCAGGGAGCTATCGTTTACGTCAATCGCGCCTTCGAGCAAGTGACCGGCTACACGCGCGAGGAAGCCCTTGGAAAGAGCCCGAGCATCCTGAAAAGCGGCAAGCACGACGAAGCCTTCTATCGATCGTTGTGGTCCAAGCTGGCACGCGGCGAGACTTGGACGGGCGTCTTCGTGAATCGCCGCAAAGACGGCAGCCTCTACGAGGAAGAGTCAGCCATCTTTCCGGTGCATGACGCGGGGGGGCGAGTGATGAACTACGTCGCGATCAAACGCGACGCAACTCATGAGCGTCTGTTAGAGGCTCAGCTTCGCCAGGCACAGAAGATCGAAGCCGTGGGACAACTTGCGGGCGGCATCGCGCACGACTTCAATAACCTCCTCACGATTGTCTCCGGCTATTGCCAACTCCTGGAGGGCAGGATCGACGCCGAAAGCCCTCTGCGCGGCTATGTGGACGAGATCCGGAAGGCCGGAGATCGCGCCGTCTCGCTCACCAGACAACTTCTGGCTTTCAGCCGCCGACAGGTGCTGCAACCGCAACCCCTGGACCTGAACTCCGTTGTGAGCAACATGGAAAGGATGCTTCAGCGGCTGATTGGGGAGGATGTCGAGCTGAAGACGGTGCTTCGTCCCGGTCTGAATCGGGTGAAGGCGGATCCGGGACAGCTCGAGCAGGTCATCCTGAACTTGGCCATCAACGCCCGGGATGCGAGGCCGGAGGGCGGCGCACTGACCCTCGAAACGGCCAATGGCGAGTTGGATGCGAGCTATACCGAGCGCAGCGCCGAGATTGTGCCGGGTCCCTACGTGATGCTGGCCGTCAGCGACACGGGGCAGGGAATGGACGCCGCCACTCAGGCGCGTATCTTTGAACCGTTCTTCACGACCAAGGAAACTGGAAAGGGCACCGGCCTGGGGCTTGCCACGGTATACGGAATTGTGAAGCAAAGCGGCGGTTACATCTACGTTTACAGTGAGCCGGGAAAGGGTGCCACTTTCAAAGTCTTTCTCCCCGTCATGCCTCCAACGGAACCCGAGACGGCCGAGGCTCGTCGCGCTTCGATGAGGGCTTCGGAGGGAGCCGAGACCATCCTGCTGGTGGAGGACGAAATAGGGGTGCGCTCGCTGGCAGCGAACATCTTGAGAAAGCACGGCTACAAGGTATTGGAGGCTGGCGAACCCGAAGAGGCAACAACCATCGCGGCGCAATACGAGGGGCCCATCCACCTCCTGGTCACCGACGTGGTTATGCCTCGAATGAGCGGTCGCCGGCTGGCAGAGCACCTCGCATTCTCGCGTTCTGCTATGAAAGTCCTCTACATGTCCGGATATACCGACGATGCTGTTGTTCAGCATGGAGTTTTGCAGGAAGGTATCAACTTCCTCCAAAAGCCATTCACTACAGATTCGCTGGCCCGGAAGGTCCGCGAAGTGCTCGACGCAGACTCTAACGATCGCTGAGACCGTTCCCACCATACTTACTCCATTCTGTAGAATTTGGACGCGACAGATAAGAGTGGGTTCTTCCAATTCGCAGCAGGCAAATCCAGACGGGCTTTCGGCTGTTCCCGGATTCAACCGGGCGGGTTTTCAGATGTGAACGGCCAGGACCGGACAGGGTCCCTGTTGAATCACACGGTGGGTGGTGGAGCCGAACAGCGCCAAATCCAAGGCGTTCCTGCCTCGCACGCCAAGGACGACCAGGTCGGTGCTTGCCTCCCGGGCGCTGCGAATGATCTCCTCGTAGGGCTTCCCCACTCGTACTCGAGTTCTGGCGGCGCAGCCGTTCTGCTGTGCGGGGGGCAGCAATTCTTCGAAGCGATGCATGAATTCCGCTGTCGCGGAGGTCAGGTCCGTCGTGGGGGGCAGTTCCTCCAGGACGTGAAGCAGGGTGAGTTCCGCCTTGTATTCCTGCGCCAGCGAGAGCGCGTAACGCAGGGCGGGCTGGCAATAGGTGGAAAAGTCCGTGGCAAACAGGATTTTCTTCACCGTCAGCGTCGCAGGCGTTCCTTGAGGCGTCACGGAAACATGCGCGGGACGCCGGACGGCCAATACCGGGCAGTGGGCTTTGCGCAGCACTTTTTCCGTAATCGAGCCCAACAACCAGTGGTCCAAGCCGTGACGCCCGTGTGTGCCCATCACAATGAGGTCAACCGCTTGCTCCTTGGCGCACCTGAGAATCACTTCGGTAACTCGCCCTTCCTCGACACGGCTGTCAATTTCGACTCCTGGCTGCTGGCGGCTTCTCAGAAACTCCTGGAGTTGCTGTTCGACGTGAGATTTCAGCTCGAGGCAAAGCTGCTCAAAAGCCTCGGGGTTGACGTAGGTGGGATAGGCTGAGAGCGCGGACTCAACAACGTGTTTGACGTAAAGCCTGGCGTGATAATGCCGGGCCAAGGACTGGGCATATTCGAAAGCCCTGGCCGAGAACTCCGAGAAGTCCAGTGGACAGAGGATCCGTTCCAGCTTCAACTCGCCACCTTAGTTTATCGTTAGCGATATTCTACCGTGGCGTTCGTCTTCGAGATGGAAAATCGTGCGCACAACATCCAGAAACTGAGAGCGGTCCGGCCGGGAAGCCGCCTGCTTGAGTTCCGTGAAAGGTGTGTGAAGGATCTTATTCACCAATCCCTGAGTGAGGGAATCAAGGGCCTGCTCCTGCTCGGGAGTCAACTCACCGAACTGGCTCCGCATGCGCCGCAGCTCCGCCTGGCGGATGTCCTCGATATGGCGGCGGAGAGAAACAATGGTGGGCACAACGTTCGACTGCTCCTGGCGCGCACGCAACAGCGCGACGCCGCCGCCCGGAAGCACGCCCTCTTCCATCGCGGCGTGCGTCGCGTGCAGCGCGTCCTCGACGCGCGACTTGCGCTCCTTCATTTCGGTCTCGGTCGCGGCGCCGACCTGCAACAGCGCGACGCCGCCGCCGAGCTTCGCCGCGCGCTCCTTGAGCTTGTCCCGGTCGTAATCGCTGGTCGCGTCCTCGGCCTGGCGCTTGATCTGCGCCACCCGGGCCTTGATCGCCCCCGGCTCGCCCGCGCCGCCGATCAGCGTGGTGTGGTCCTTGTCGATCTCGATGCGCTTCGCGCGCCCGAGATCCTCGGGCGCGAATTTCTCGAGGGTGCGCCCGGCTTCCTGCGAGATCACCGCGCCGCCGGTCAGCACCGCGCGCCCGCGCGGCTCGGTCGCGACGCCACCGCGCCGCTTCGCGCGCTCCGCGATCTGATCGGTCGCCTGCCGCCGACGGCCGCTCACCCGCTGCTCGCGGAGGCGGCCCAGGCTGGGCTGCCGGTGGTGCTGGTGAACCGGATGGCGCGGGATCACAGCCTGCCTTCGGTGTCGGTGGACAACGAGCGCGGCATGCGGATGGCGGTGGCGCATCTGGCCGCGGAGGGCCACCGGCGGATCGCCCACATCGCCGGGCCGCAGGAACTGTCCACCGGGCTGGACCGCTACCGCGGCTTCCTGGCGGCGATGGAAGCGCACGGGCTGGTGGCCGATCCGGCCCTGACCGTGGTCGCCAAGGCCTTCTCGATCGAGGAGGGATTGCGCTGCACCCGCGCGCTGCTGGAACGCGGCAACGGGTGCACAGCCGTAGCGGCCGGCAACGACATGCTCGCGGTGGGCTGCTTCGCCGCGCTGGAGGAAGCCGGGCTGAGCTGCCCGGCGGACCTGTCGGTGGTGGGGTTCAACGACATGCCGTTCATCGACCGGCTGCGGCCGCCGCTGACCACCATCCGCTTCCCGCACTACCAGGTGGGCACCGAAGCCGCGCAGTTGCTGCTGGAGCGGATCGGTGGCCAGAGCGGCCCCGTCAAGGTGCTCTATCTCGCCCCCGAGCTCGTCGTCCGCGGGTCGACCGCCCCCTGCCGCGAGCCTGCCCCGGACAGTCAGGCCAGCCACCTGGCCTGACTGCGGCCCCGTGCGATGGGGTTCGCTGACTGGCTGAGGGGCTGCACACGATTGCGTTAAGGTGTGCCCGGATATCGCCGACTTCACCCGCATGCGCTGGCTGGGCCAGCATGCTGCGTTCCGGCCGGAAGGTAAAAGCTTGGGAACAAGGCATTGACACTGCGATGCGGCTGGGCGAGGCTGCTGCCTGCAAACGATTGTTAGGGGTGAGGGAATGGCCCGGGAAGACACCGAGCACCGGCTTGGCTGGCTGGGCACCGGGCGGATGGGTTCCGCTCTGGTCCGGCGCCTGCTCGCCGGTGGCTGTGATGTCGCCGTTTACAACCGGACCAGGTCGAAGGCAGAGCCGCTTGCGGCACACGGGGCGACGGTCGTCAACTCCGCTGCCGAACTGGCCGACCGGGACATCGTGTTCGCCACCGTCGGCACCCCGCAGGATCTCCTGGACGCGGTGCTCGGCCCGGCCGGGCTGATCTCCGGCGGTGGGGCCCCGAAGATCATGGTGGATGCTTCCACCATCTCGGTGGAGGCGTCACAGCAGGTGCGCGAGCGGCTGGCAGCCCACGGCACCGATCTGCTGGCCGCGCCGGTAATGGGCAACCCGAAGGTGGCGAGTGTGGGCCGGCTGACGCTGGCGGTCTCGGGGCCCCGCGCCGCGTTCGACACCGCGCAGCCCTACCTGGACATGCTCGGCTCGGGTGCGACCTACGTCGGTGAGGGCGAACTGGCCCGGATGGTGAAGATCTGCCACAACCTCTTCCTCGGCGTGGTGACGCAGTCGCTGGCAGAAGTGACGATCCTGGCCCAGAAGAGCGGCATCAGCAGGGAGGCTTTCCTGGCCTGCCTCAACAACAGCGTGATGGGCTCCACCTTCACGCGGTACAAGTCGCCCGCATTCGTCAACCTTGACTTCCACCCCACATTTACCACCAAGTTGCTGCGCAAGGATTTCGACCTTGGGCTGGCCGCGGCACGGGAGCAGGAGGTCGCGCTCCCGGTGGCGGCGCTGGTCCATCAGATCGTCCAGGGCCTGATCGGCATGGGGCGCGGCGATGACGATTTCGCAGCGCTGATCGAACTGGAGGCATCGGCATCGGGCCTGACGTTGGAGAGTGAGAATGCGGACATCTCTGACGGTCTAGCCCCAGCCCACGCGAACAACGCAAATGCAGTACGGTGAGGCCCCGGCACCACCAACAGTGGCCGGCCGCTGATCCGCCCTCCCGGACACCTCGTCACCGAGGCCCCCAACTCCGGGCGCCGCAGGCGACCGGCTATTCACCCGGCCATTCATGAACTGGAAGGAGGAACCGGATGAGACCTCACGGCACCCGGTTCTTGGCTCTGACAGCCGTCGCCGCGACTGCGGTGACGGTCATCGCTGCCTGCAGTAGCAGTAGCAGCAGTGGCGGCGGTGGCACCAAGGCGCCGATCGTAATCGGCACGTCGCTTTCGCTCACCGGCGACTTCTCGGCCGACGGCCAGGCGTTCGAGCGCGGCTACAACCTGTGGGCGGCGGACGTCAACAAGCACGGCGGGCTGCTGGGCCGCAAGGTACAGATAAAGATCGTCAATGACAACAGTGACCCTGGCACGGTCACCACCAACTACACGCAGCTGATCGGCACCGATCACGTGAACTTCACGGTCGGCCCGTTCTCGTCGCTGCTCACCGCCCCGGCTGCGCAGGTGGCGGCGCGGTACCACTACGCCTTCATCGAGGGTGCCGGTGGTGCGCCGTCCGTGTTCGCGCTCAAGCTGCCCAACCTGTTCGCGGTCAGCCCACCGGTCGCCAACCAGCTGGTGCCGTTCGCGCAGTGGATCGCCTCGCTGCCAGCCAGCCAGCGGCCGAAGACCGCCGCTTACCCGATGGTGAACGACCCGTTCGCTGACCCGATGGTGCAGACCGCGCAGGCCATCATCCAGAAGGCCGGTGTCAGGACCGTCTACTCCAAGATCTTCCCGGCGGAGAACCCGGACTACAAGGCCGGTGCGGACCAGATCGCCTCGCTGCACCCGGACCTGGTCCTGCTCGGCTCGGTGGACGTGCCGACCGTGCAGTCCTTCATGAACGCGTTCATGCAGCAGCACTACGCCCCGAAGATCCTCGGCGCCTCGGCAGGGCCTGACCAGGGCGCTGCGTTCCTGTCCGCGGTCGGCGGGTCCAAGAACGCCACCGGCACCTTCGTGCCGAACGGCTGGTACCCCGGTTTCAACAACCCGATGAGCAAGGCGTTCGTGAGTTCCTACATCGCCAAGTACGGCGGTACGGCCTCGGAAATCAACTCCGATGCCGCCGAGGCTTACTCCGTCGGCCAGACGCTCGCGGCCGCGGTCAACGCGACCAAGAGCCTCGACAACGCGAAGATCATCAGCTACCTGCACAGCGGCGTCACCGTCCAGACCGTGCAGGGCCCGGCCAAGTTCAACGCCATTGGCCAGAACACCGCTGCCTCGATCTTCATCTTCCAGTGGCAGAAGGGCGCGAACTTCGTGCAGGTGCTGCCGCCCACCGCGGCTGGCTCGGTAGCAGTCGTCAACCCGAAGCCCGCCTGGGGCCAGGGCTGATCTCCCGGTGTGCGGGGCGCGCGTCATCGCGCGCCCCGCACACCACCTGGGTCTGAAAGGAGGAATGAATATGAGGCGCCCCCGCGCCAAGGCCGTGCGACTGGCGGCCGTTACCGTCCTGACCGCGGCGGCCGTCGCCGCCTGCAGCGCCACCGGCGCCACCGGCAACACCAGCGGCGGCGCTATCGCAGGTCCCACCGGCCCCCCGATCCTGGTGGGGATGTCACTGTCGCTGACCGGACCCTTCTCCGCCGACGGTCACGCGTGCCTGCGCGGCTACCAGCTGTGGCGCGACGATGTGAACAGTCACGGCGGCCTGCTGGGCCGCCCGGTCAAGCTGGTCTGGCTCAACGACAACAGCGACCCGGGCACCGCCTCGGCGGACTACCAGAAGCTCATCACCCAGTACCACGTAGACCTGCTGCTCGGGCCGTTCTCATCGCTGCTCACGGTCCCGGCCGGGCAGATGGCCAACCGGTACCACTATGCGTTCGTGGAAGGTTCCGGCGGCGCACCCAAGGTGTTCGCTGCCAAGCTGCCCAACCTGTTCGGTGTGAGTGCGCCGGTCGAGCAGCAGATGGCGCCGTTCGCGAACTGGGTCGCCTCACTGCCGGCCGGCCAGCGGCCGAAGAACGCCGCTTACGTGATGGTGGACGACCCGTTCGCTGACCCCCCGGTGAACTTCGCCCACCAGATCCTGGTGAGGGCCGGGGTGGCCACCGTCTACGACAACTCCGGCCTGCCGGGGTCGACCGCCAAGCTCATCGAGCCGGACCCGAAGACCGGCATCGTGCCCCCGGCCCTGCTCACGGCCGCGGCGGACAAGATAGTGACCCTGCACCCGCAGATCGTCCTCATCGGCTCGGTGGACGTGCCAACGGTCTCGACGATCATCAACGAGTTCCGCAGGCAGCACTGGAGCCCGCAGATGCTCATCGCCTCGTCCGGTCCCGACCAGGGCCAGACCTTCCTGAACTCGATCGGTACCCCCAACGCCGACGGGATCATGGTCCCGGACGGCTGGTACGGCGAGTACCCGGATGCGTACAGCCACGTGCTGGTGCAGGAGTACATCGCCAGGTACGGCGGCACCGCCTCCGACATCAACGCCGACGTGGCCGAGGCCTACTCGGCGGGCCAGGTGATGGCGGACGCGGTCGTCAACGCCGGCCTCAACCAGCAGCGGATCATTGGCTACCTGCACCGGCCCAGCACAGTTCTGGACACCGTTCAGGGCCCGGCCAAGTTCAACAACGTGGGCATGAACACCCGGGCCGCCAGCTTCATCTTCCAGTGGCTGCCTGGCGCTCACTTCGTGCAGGTGCTGTCCAGCCAGCTGGGAACCAAGCCCGCACCCAACATGATCACCAGCAAGAAGATGTGGGCGACATTCTGATCGAGTCGTTTCTGGTCGATCCGCTGGGCGCCACCACCTGCACAGCGGAGAAGGGCATAACAGCAAGGTGAACGGAGTATCGAACTGACATGGGATCACGGCTCTTCCAGGCCCTCGCCGACGGCGTCCTTGGTGGCGGCGTCTACGGCCTGATGGCGGTCGGGCTGACGCTGATATTCGGCGTGCTCGACATCATCAACATCGCGCAGGGCATCCTGGTCGTGCTCGGCTCCTACCTCAGCTATGTGCTCTGGGTCCACCTGCACATCGATGTGTTCCTCGGCCTGCTGTTCACCATCCCGGCGATGTTCGTCTTCGGGGTCACGGTCCAGTGGTTCTTCATCAGGCCACTGCGCGGCCGGGAACGAACCTCGATGTCGCTGCTGGCCAGCTATTCGGTGGCGATCATCATCGAGGGCGTGCTGTACCAGGTCTTCGGGTCCAACTACCAGTCGATCCAGACCAGCTACACCACCAGCACCATCAACGTGTTCGGGTACTACATCCCCTACATCTACCTCTACGGGTTCGGGCTCGCGGTGCTGTTCGTGGTGGCGGTCTACTACATGCTGTACCGCACCCAGTTCGGCCGCAGCGTGCGCGCCACCATGCAGGACCAGACGGCGGCCAGGCTGATCGGCATCGACGTGAACCGGGTGGCGGCGATCACGTTCGGGATCGGGGTGGCGGTCACCGCCGCCGGCGGCATGGTCTACGGCTCGATCAACTCCTTCAATCCCAACACCGGAGCCGACCTGATCTCCCGGCTGCTGGCCATCATCATCCTCGGCGGCATGGGCAGCATCGCCGGTGCGCTGGGGGCGGCAGTGATCATGATCACGCTGGAGTCCCTGGTGGACGTGTTCTGGAATCCCAACTGGTCGGTGGTTGTGTTCTACGTCGTGCTCGTGCTCGTGCTCACCTTCCGGCCGCAGGGCATCCTCGGGCGGAAAGAAGCGAGGGCCCAATGAGTTCCGTAGCCATCTGGCGGGCGGGCGTCACGGCGGCGCTGCTGGCGCTGGCCGCGGCCGTCCCGCTGACATCGAACGCGACGCTCGTGCACGTCGGCGTGTTCGTGCTGATGTACGTGGGCATGGCGGTCTCCTGGAATATCTTCTCCGGGTTCTCCGGGTACATCTCGCTCGGCTACGCCATCTTCTTCGGGTCCGGCCTGTACACCGTGGCGATATTCACCAAGCACCTGAACCTGGCTGGCTCGGTGGTGTTCGCGTTCCTCCCGGTCGGCGCGGTGGTAGCAGGCCTGATCGCGATTCCGGTCGGGCTGATCGCGCTGCGGGTGCGGCGGCACACCTTCGTCGTCATCACGATCGCGTTCTTCTTCATCTTCCAGCTGATGGCCTACGACTTCGGTTTCACCGGTGGGTCCGCCGGGATTCTCCCGCCGTACCTGAACTGGGATCCGAACACCTTCAACAACCCCTTCTATTACATCGCCCTGGTCATCGCGGTGCTGTCGATCTTGCTCGCCTGGGCGATCTGGGGGTCGCGGTTCGGCCTGCAACTGCGGGCCATCCGCGACGACGAGGACCGGGCCCGTGGGCTCGGCGTGAAGACGATGCGGGTGAAGCTGACCGCCTTCGCGATCTCGGGGGTGATCGCCGGCCTGCTCGGCGGACTGTACTTCTACTTCCAGCAGGAGGCCCTGCCGGAGTTCGCGTTCAACCCGTTCCTTGACCTGACCATCGCCCTGATGGTGTTCGTCGGCGGGTTCGGCACGCTGTGGGGACCGGTGTTCGGCGCCCTGCTGCTGGAGCCCTACCTGGGCTACGCCCAGCTGCAGATCTCCAACAGCTATATCTCGGAGGTCGTGCTCGGGGTGCTGTTCCTGGTGGTGATCCTGTTCCTGCCGCGAGGGATCCTGCCGACGCTGGCCGAGAAGCTCACCTCACTGCGTGCCGCGCAGCAGCGGCGTTCGGCGGCAAAGGGAGCGAGCCCGCCATCCGGCGTGGCCTCGCCCGCGGGCGCACTGCAGGCCGGATCCGGGTCGCCGAGCACTGGGAGCGTGCGATGACGTTGTTGCGGGCGGAAGGCATCTCCAAGGCCTTCGGCGGCGTCCATGCGCTGAGGGACTGCTCGATCGAGGTCGAGCAGGGCAGCATCGCCGGGCTGATCGGGCCGAACGGGTCCGGGAAGACCACGCTGTTCAACATGATCACCGGCTACGGCCGGGTGGACAGCGGTGATGTCTACCTCAACGACACCAAGATCACCAACCTGCCACCGGACAAGGTGTTCGCCCTCGGTATCGGCCGGACCTTCCAGCTGACCCGGGTGTTCTCCCGGCTGACGGTGATGGAGAACATGATCGTGGCCGCGCACCACAAGGAGCGTTCGGGCGCGCGCGGGAACGGGCGCAGCCTCAACCCGTTCGCCCGCGCGGGCGGGCCGGTCACCCGGCGGCGGGCGATGGAACTGCTGGAGTTCACCGGCATCGCCAAGCTCGCGCACGCACGCGCCGAGACGCTCTCCTACGGCCAGCGCAAGCTGCTGGAACTGTCGTACGTGATGATCGCCGATCCGGAGATCATCCTGCTCGACGAGCCTGCGGGCGGGGTGAATCCCACCCTGATCGGCACCATCGCCGACCGGATCCGCGAGCTGAACAAGCAGGGAACCACGTTCCTGATCGTGGAGCACAACATGGAGTTCGTGATGGGCCTGTGTGACCGGGTCACCGTTCTGGACTTCGGCACCCCGGTGGTCACCGGCCCGCCGGACGTGGTCCGTAACGATCACCGGGTGCTCGATGCCTACCTCGGAACTGCGGAGGAAGACGATGACGCAGCCTGAGCCGGGCACGTGCGCGCTCGAAGTACGGGACGTGGTCGCCGGCTACGGCGGCGGCGATGTGCTGCAGGGGGTGTCTCTCCAGGTCATGCAGGGGGGGATCACCTGCGTGGTCGGCCCGAACGGGGCCGGGAAGTCGACCCTGCTGGGCACCATCAGCGGCCTGCTGAAACCGCGGCTGGGCCAGGTGACCCTGTTCGGTGAGCGCCTCACCGGCATGAGCCCGCGCCAGGTTCTCAAGTCGGGCGTGGTCCAGGTCCCGCAGAATCACAGCCTGTTCCGTGAGATGACGGTGCGTGAGAACATCTCGCTCGGCGGCTACATCCTGCGTGAGCGTGGATTGTCTGACCGGCGCCTGACCGGGGTGCTGGAGATGTTCCCCCAGGTGAGGCAGTGGCTGGACAAGAAGGCGGGCAGCCTGTCCGGTGGCCAGCAGCGGCTGGTGGAGTTCGCGCGTGGCCTGATGCTCGACCCGAAGCTGGTCATCCTGGACGAGCCGTCCATGGGCCTGGACCCGAGGGTGCTCAAGTCGGTGTTCGACGCTGTCCGGATGATGCACGCCCAGGGCAAGTCGATCCTGCTGGTGGAGCAGAATGCCCGGGCCGGGCTGCGCCTGTCCACGCACGGGGTGGTGCTGGAGAACGGCAAGGTGCGGCTGTCCGGGACGGGCCGTGAAGTCCTGGAGCACCCCGAGATCGGCGCGCTCTACCTCGGCGGTGCAGTCACCACCGAAAACGGCGCCGGCGCAGCCGCGGCCAGCACCGCGAACGGCACCGCGAACGGCACCGCTGTGAACGGCAGCGCTGTGAACGGCACCGCACCCGGAGCCGCTCGTTGATCACCGGCACCCACTGCCACATCATCGTGCGGCCTGGGACGATTAGGACCTCGCACTGAGTTGTCACCATGCCCGCCTCCTGGCATGGAGCATGACTGACCCGTCTGCAGGCATGCCGTGCTCCAGCCCAGAAGTTCCCGCATGGAGGTGCCCGGCACGGAGCCGTGTGTGCGGGGCAAACGGTCGCGCTCTCCTGGGGCGGCGTGGGCCCGGGCGCGGCCGCGGCCACGGGGCCGGCACCTTGGGAAACGGTTTGGAAACGGCCATTGACAGGTGGGGGCTGGTGCGGCAGGCTACCGACGTGCAAACGATTGTTGCAGGGGTGAGGGTGGCTAGATGACGCAGTCGGCGAAGGAGTTCCGGCTGGGATGGCTGGGGCTGGGCCGGATGGGCTCAGTGCTGGCTGGCCGGCTGCTCGCTGCTGGCTGTGATGTCGCCGTCTACAACCGGAGCGCGGCTAAGGCGGAGCCACTGGCCGCCGCCGGGGCAAAGGTCGCCGGGTCAGCCGCAGACCTGGCGACGCGCGACATCGTGTTCGTGACCGTGGGCACCCCGCAGGACCTGATGGACGCGGTACTCGGGCCGGGTGGCCTGATGTCGTCGGGCGCGGCACCGTCCATCCTGGTTGACTGCTCCACAATTTCCGCCGAGGCCTCCCAGCACGTGCGTGAGCAACTCGGCCAGCGGGGTACCACGCTGCTAGCCGCGCCGGTGATGGGCAACCCCAAGGTGGCCAGTGCGGGAAGGCTGACCCTGGCCGTTTCGGGTCCCAGGGACACGTTCGAAAGGGCCCGGCCTTACCTGGACCTTCTCGGCGCCGGCGCCACCTATGTCGGCGAGGGCGAACTCGCCCGCACCGTGACGCTATGTCACAACCTGTTCCTCGGGGTAGTAACGCAGTCGCTGGCAGAGGTGACGATCCTGGCGCAGAAAAGTGGCGTCAGCCGCGAAGCGTTCCTCAACTGCCTCAACAACAGCGTGATGGGCTCGGCGTTTACCCGCTACAAGACGCCGGCCTTTGTCAACCTCGACTTCCACCCCACCTTCACCACCGCGTTGCTGCGCAAGGACTTTGACCTGGGTCTCGCTGCGGCGCGGGAACGAGACGTACCGCTCCCGGTGGCCTCGCTGGTGCACCAGATCGTGCAGACACTGATTGGCCACGGGTACGCCGATCAGGACTTCGCGGCTCTCATCGAACTTGAGGCACTTTCCGCCGGCCTGCCGCTGGAAAGCGAGGACGCGGAAATCTCAGATGGGCTCGAGTCAGCGGATGCGAACGGCACATATGAAATACGGTAAGCACTCAGCTACACAGGCGTCAGCCCACCGCTTCGCTGCTCTGGCAGGGGAGCACGTTCTCGTGTGCACAGGGCTGGCCAACCCCTTTGGTGATTCATGACACCTGGAAGGAGGAGCCGGGGAATGAGATCTCACCGCACCCGGTTCTTGTCCGTCGCTGCCGCCACGGCAGCGACGGCGACGATTCTCGCCGCCTGCAGTTCAGGTGGCGGCAGCAGCACAAGCAGCCCTAGTAGCACGAAGCCGATCCTGATCGGCGTATCGGTTTCGCTGACCGGGGATTTCTCCGCGGACGGCCAGGCCTTCCAGCGCGGGTACAACCTGTGGGGATCCGACGTGAACAAGGCGGGCGGACTGCTGGGCCGGAAAGTCAAGCTGATCTACCTGGACGACAAGAGTGACCCCACCCAGGGCAGTACCAACGTTCAGCAGCTCATCAGTTCCGACCATGTGAACATGCTCTTCGGCCCCTTCTCATCGCTGATTACGGGACCGACCGCCTCCGTGGCCGCTCGTTACGGCTACGCCATGATCGAAGGGGCGGGCGGCGCGCCAGCCGTCTTCAACACCCCGTCCAACCAGGCGAAGCACAACGTCTTCGACGTCAGCTACCCGATCGTGAGCCAGTTCGACGTGCTGACCGACTGGATCAAGTCCCTCCCGGCCGGGCAGCGGCCGGCCACTGCGGCTTACCCGGTGGTGGACAACCCGTTCACGATCCCCCCGGTCCAGCGCTCGCAGCAGGTTCTTCAGGGGCTCGGCATCAAGACGGTCTATTCCAAGACCATCCCGGCCGAGGCGCCCAACTTCAAGTCCGTCGCCGACCAGGTGGCCGCAAGCGGCGCCCAGGTCGTCCTGCTCGGCTCCGTGGACGTGCCGACCGGGGCCGCGTTCATGAAGGCGTTC
>OFHG01000498.1_pt1 | contig 15715 bp, 9 predicted proteins | sample 1521931 | NCBI WGS metagenome assembly OFHG01 (sample SAMEA2468438, study PRJEB22500) | soil metagenome | biome: Glassland; feature: Farmland; material: Clay | place: Australia | collected 2013-01-31 | depth 0.55 m
GTGTGGGAGAGGATTCGGCGTGCATTTTGTGGGACCTGGGTTCATTCAAATTGCTGCACAAAGTGCATGGAGTGGCCGGAAAAGACCTGTGGCGAGTTGCTTCTTCTAAAGGAGTTATTGCAGCGGGAGGTAACGACTCCAGCATTCAGCTCTTTTTGGCGGCTTGGCTGTTGGTGCAAAATCGGTCACTTTTTGACCCTGCCTCGGCGACAGCAGAGACTCATCGTGCTTCGGGGGAGGGTAGTGGCCGTCACAGAATGCGCAAACGCTTTGCAACCTCATGCCAAGTTGTTACACATCTTGATTGACGCTCTCAGGATGAGAATGCGTCGCTGATTCTAACGTATTGATATATAATGACTTGGAACGTCACGGCGAGGGACAACTTACCTCGATGTTTGGACGTAACCATGCAAGGGAATTGAGGAGAATGCCAGCACTGTTGGAACAGGCTCGAGACATGCCGGTAAGCGGGAAGGTGGATCGCCGCCGGTGGTCACGAATTCCCGTTGCCATTCCGGTCTTTGTTCGGGGGAAGGACCACGAGGGAAAGGAATTCCGCGAGTTCACGACGGCGTTTAACATCAGCGGCGGGGGCGTGCTGCTTGCGACGCGGCGTTTTGTCCCTCGATCGTCCAAGGTGTTTCTCGAGATTCCTGCCGGCCCTCTATCCAGCCAGCCGATGCCGCAGAAGTATTACAGGGACCTTGTCGGACGTGCCGTGACGGTAACGCATACGGAGCAGTGCTACCTATGCGGGGTCAAGTTCACACGCCCTCTCATTCATCCCATCCCCTTGAAGCCTGTCGCCCGGAAGAAATAGTGGTCCTCTAGACAGCAGCCGAGCACAACCACCCTTCCCGGGAACCGGCGCGTCACTGACTTCTGGTCGGGCGCGTGGAATTTCCTCAGGCTGCTTGCCTGTTGTCGTGGTTGTTTTTGATGATTCAGGAAAGGATTGCTTGGCGAGGATTTGTGAAGCAAGATATAGGGCCATGATTTCGCCGCTTAGGCCTGGGAAAGGCGATAGAAAGCTCCGGTGTAGAATCTCTTCGCCAAGGCAATTCTGAAAGGGCCGTTGTCGTTCTCTGTGGGGAAGGGGAATTGTGGAGAAACAGAAGGGAGCGGAAATCGCGGGCGCGGCTGTCTCTCGCCGCATGTCTGAACGGCTGACAATTCAGATTCCGATTTCGGTCCGGGCGTCCAGGTCGGGCAAGGTTTCGGGAGAAGAAACGCGGACGTTGGACCTGTCGCGTGCCGGCGTTTCATTCATCGCGCGGCGGTCTTATCGATCCGGCATGGCTCTTCACATTGGATTTCCCGAGGTTCAAACCCTGCCACGCGGGAAGAGAGAGCTGACGGCCAGGGTAGTGCGCGTCAGCCAGCTCAGCCCAGTGCGCCAAAAAGCCGTGGCGGTACAGTTTGAGGATTTGGACCTCGCCAGTCTGGTTTTCAGCGAACTGCTCCGTGTCAGGATCCGAATTTCTTCAGCTCTCCTCGGGATCATCAAGGCCCTCACGTCGGGGGGGCGGATGGCGACGGTTATCGAGGACATTTGCCGGGCGGCTGAGCGAGCAATGGAAGCGGAGAAGGCCTTGCTTTTCTTGCGGAATCGGCAGGGTGAGGGTTTGAGCGCACACTCTTCCATCGTAGGCAACTTCGAGGACTTCCACGTTTTGCTGGGCCAGGGTCTGGTGGGCAGAGTGGCCAAGGAAGGCAAGCTGTCGAATGTTCTGGACCTGAGGAAAGACCCGCGTTTCCGCCCTGGATGCGAGAAGTGTTTCGACCAACGCACGCGTTCTGTCCTTTGCGTTCCGCTAAGCAAAGATGAAGGAATCTCACCGGGTGTCCTGGTGGTCTTGAATAAGAGTTACGGCAGTTTCACGCGTGAGGATGAGGCGCTCGGCAGGGCGGTGGCCAGCCAAATCTCGCTTGTCTTGCGAGAGGCCCGCCTATTCGAGAACGTTCACAGCCTGAAGAACTACTACGAAAGGATCCTGCAGAGCGTTTCAACAGGCATTGTCACATTCGATCGGTTTGGGAATCTCGCGACGGTCAACCGTGCCGGAAGCGAAATCTTCGGATTCCATGCCGGTACGGATTGCGCCAAGGGTTTCAGGACGCTCTTCGGAGATCCGGCCAACGTGCGCCTGGCTTCCCTGACCGAGGATCTGCTGGCGCATCGCCGCGCGCGAAGGGTTTACGACGTCCGTTTCCTGCGCGGGGACCAAACCAATTTCAGCCTGGACGTCAACGCGCTGCCCATGCAGGACACACAAGGGAATTTCCTGGGCGGTGTGCTGGTGGCAGAAGATATCACGCAGGAACAGCGGCTGATGAACACGCTTTGCCGTTACATGGCTCGCGAAGTGGCGGAACAGGTGCTGCAAGACAAGAGCAAGGGCTTGCTGGGCGGGACGCGGATGGAGGTGACTATCCTGCTTACCGACATCCGGAACTTCACAACTCTGTCCGAACAGATGGATCCTTGGAACGTGGTTGAACTCTTGAACACCTATTTCCCCCGCATCATCAATGTCATTTTCCGCCACCAAGGGATGGTAGATAAATTCATCGGCGATTCCATTCTGGCGGTCTTTGGCGTTCCTGTCCCGCGCGAGGATGACGCGTTGCGGGCGGTCCGCGCGGCCCTCGAGATTCGCGGCCAGCTCCAGGCTATCAACAAAGAGCGGGTACGCAAGAAACAGATGACCGTGGATATGGGCATTGGCATCACCAGCGGCACCGTGATCTCCGGCAACATCGGGTCCGAAAGACGAATGGACTATACCGTGATCGGCGACCCCGTCAATCTGGCGGCGCGCCTGGAAGGCCTGACCAAAGAAGTCAAACGAAGAATCCTGGTCAACGAGCGCGTTCGCGACGCTATCAGTAAAGAGATTCCTTGCGAAGCCCTGGGAGAATACGCGGTCAAAGGCAAGCGCAAAAAAGTGCCGGTCTTCGCGATCAAGGCTGCGGAAGAAGACTGAAAGGAAGGAAGAACGACGAACATTCCGGCGACTCGCTACATACCGCGCTGGGCCCTTTCAACCGCCGGCAGCACTTCGCGAAGGCGCTGAATCAGAGCGCGAATGACCGATATCGCGGCGGAGTTATACGTCGTGAGCAGATCGTTGAAGTCCTCACGATCAATACGCAACAGCAAGCAGTCCTTTTGAGCGATGGCGGAGGCGGAGCGCGCCTCGCCATCAATGATGCTCATCTCGCCGAAGAAATCCTTAGGCCCAAGGGTCTTCAAAGGTGTCTCGCCACGCCGGATCGAGACCTCGCCGTCTACGATCAAAAACATGTTGTCGCCGCGCTCGCCTTCCTGAATGATGCGCGTTCCGGCGGGATAAGTCACTTCGCGCGCGATGCTGGCCACTTGGGTCAGTTCACTGGTGGCCATATTGGACAACAGCGGGACCTGCCGCAGAAAGAGCATTTTTTCGACAACGATCATGCCGGTTCCTCCTTGATTCGGGCGTTTGCGCGAGTCGTCCATGAGCGCGTTGGCCAGGTTTCGCACAGTTTCGTTCGGATCTGAGATCAGTTGATGGCAATGCGCGGCGAGGTCAGCGGGCGGTTCCAGTTGGGCGAGAGCAAACAGCGCGGTTTCCCGGATCACCCCCTCCGGATGCTGCAGTAGTTGTTGGACGAGCGGGATCGCCTGGGGCGAGCCTCTGCGAGATTCAGCGTACACGGCGCCCAGCAGCACGGACTCTGAGATTTCCGAGTTCATGACGTCGCGCAGCAGATCTGCAAGGCCGGTTCTTTCCACGGCCGGCATCTTAGCGTCGGCTAGATCTAGGATGTCATTCCTCCACTTGGCTGGCACGACGTGCTCCAGGACTTCCAGGGCGTTAGCACGCTGATCCTCGTCACCATTCTGGAGGTGCAAACGGATGACATCCATCCTCACGGTGGTGGCCAGAGGGCTGAGAAGCGTGAAAATGTTGCCCAAGTGCCGGGTGTACTCCTCACGCAGTACACTGGTGAGAAAAGTATTCTCGGCCTGAAGCTGAGAGCGCGCCAGCAGCCTTTTTCGCTTTTGGGTCGCCACCACCTGGCTGCGCAGGACGGATTCCCAATGTTCGATGTTCGCCTCAAGCGCGGATTGACGCTGAAGCAACCGGCAATAAGCATCGATCACGGCTTCCGATGCGTTGGGGCCCAAGTAATCCAGCACTCGCCTGAGCACTTCCAGGGCGCGCAGGCTGCCGATTTTCTCCAGAATCACGGCCAATTGAGCGGATCGCCTGAACATGGCGGCCAGTCCGGAAGTGTCGTTATACGCGGCCAGGTAATCGGCGGTCAGCGGTCCGAGCGCGATCAACGCTTCGGCTGCCGCGCCACTCGTCCGGGCGCCCCAGAGCTGCGAGAGGACCCGGTGGACCAATTCCGGCTCCGGCATGTTGCCGCAGGCGCGAAGAGCCGCCAGGCGAACTTCCGGCTCGGGGTCGTCGAGGAGTTGCAGGAGGGATTCGGTTCTTCCGCGCACGCGCAGCCGGCTGACGGGATTGGCCACGGCGACCCGGTACGACGTGTTCTCGGATTCGAGCATGTCCTTAACCGCCACCACGCCCTGCATCAAGCCGCCGAAATTCCCCATGTCAATCAAAGCGGACGCTGCTTCGGCCCGCACTCCCGGATCGTCATCCTGAAGTGAATCGCGGATGGGGGCCATCACCGCTTCACCGCTCAGACCTGCTGCGCGGACCGCCGCCCTTCGGACCTCCGCCACGGGGTGGTGCGCCAACTCGATCACCTCGTTGGTGTCCGCTGGCTTTTTCCAACTGAACAGGCACTCGAGCGCGGCGATCTTGACTTCCGGCTCGGGACGCCGAAGCAGAGCTCGGATTTCCCCTGACCAGTCCGCATGATCCAGTTGCTGAACCACACTCAGGAGATACGGCAGTTCTTCTAGCTTGGCTGTGGGCAGAGCGTGGCGGGTGTATTCCTCCACGGATTTGTCGTACAGGTCGCGAGGATCCTCGGAAAAATCGAAGAGGCGCGCGCTCAGCGAGTCCACTAGGCCCCCGAGATAGAAGTTGTAATTGCGACGCGCCAGGAAAAACCAGGCGATGCAAAGAAAGACGCCGGGAATCGACAAATAGTAAACTCTGACCCATCCCGAAAGCAGAATCAGGGCGGCGCCGGTCAGGCCGATGGCCGCGGGCCGGCCGATGCCGTCCACTAGCGCTCTCACTTGGGTCCGCGTCTGTTTCTTGATGCCCAGGTAGAGGATCTGGAAGGCTCCGCCGTCGATCGTAAAGAGCGTCGTCTGCGCCGCGAGCTTGGTGCCGAGGACCGCTGCGAAGGCGGAGGTGAGAATCGTTGCGGAGCCGCCCATGAGCATCGCGGCGGGCAGGACGCAAAGCGAAGTCAACAGCCCGCGGCCTTGCAGGATCAGGTGCAAAGCAAAGAGTTGAATCAACAACACGATGATATTAGCGATCGCGTAAAAGTCGCCGAAGAAGGCGGCCAGGTGCGGTCCGCGAAAGTTCGCCTGCGCCACGGCTTTGAATTGATAGTCCACCAGAATCACAACCATCGTCGCAACCATTGCCTGCATGGCCAGAGTGCGGATGCGCCGGGTTTTCAACAGGCCGAGGTAGTAAGCGAAGCCCGGGAGTGCGGCTGGGGAGGGGTGGGCTCCGGCCTGGCCGTCGAGCTGGGCTTTCGAATGCAAAGTGAGAATGAAGACGGCGGAGCCGAAGCCGGCCATCAGCGCCGCGACGACCAAGAGAAGATTGGGCGTTCCAAAATGCTGCGCGAAGGGACGGATCAGGAAACCCGCTGCGATGCAGGCGATCGTTCCTCCCGCGCCTACCCAGCCCATCAACCTCTTGGCGCGGCGGAAATTAAAGACCTGCCCGAAGAAGCTCCAGAACAACAGCATCGAGCCATTGACCGTCAGGTCACCCCAGAAGTAGGCGAATATCCGGAAGCCGTGCCAGGGAAGCAACAGAGCCAGCCGAAGCAGAAGGGCTGCCGCGCCCAGGAAGCCGCATGACACGATCAGGATCCGGCTGAGGGCGGTGCTGCGGACGTAACGAGCGAAGAAATAGGCGACCGTCCCCACCAGGATGCTGGTGCCAACGTACATCGCGGCAAGGAGGTGGGGGCCGTAGGCTTCCAGGAAGAGTGTATCAGCGGCGGCGCGCGCCGTCAGAGCTCCCGCAGCAGCGCATGCCGATGCCAAAGCAGTGCAGAAAAAGGGGATGCGCTCCTCGGGCTCAAGCGATGGTATGACCACTGCCACTTTCCCAAGCAATCCGCGCCGGGCCACGTGAGGCGCCCGGATCTAAATGTTCAAAGGTTCACGAACCGCACCACGCGCGCCACAGATGATATCACGGTTCGGCAAGCGGCTTGGAAGGAGTCTGGAGCCCGGGGAGAAGGTCTGGTTTACTGTTGCTGATTGATCTTGTCAATCTCCGCATTCATCTGGCGCGTCTCGCGATTGAATTCCTGCTCGAAGGCCGGATAGTAATTGAACACCTCATAAAACAGCTTGGCGACCTCGCGATCCACGAGGTGATAGCCTTTCTGTAGCTCTTCCTGGCTGGGAAAGAGGACTTGCCGGCCAATATGGTAGCCTTGGAGGGTCAGCGGCATATCTTTGTTCAGGTCAAGAACCCGCTTCAAAACAATGGCACCTTGAAGCAGCTGCAAGGCCGTCGCTCCTCGCACCGTGGGCAGTTTCTCATCGCTCAGGAGAACCTGCCATTCCTTGGGAGTTCCGTCGGGGTTGCGCTTGTTGCCGTCAATCAATTTCTCAGGGTAATCCTGCATGCTGACTTTGGTGAAGCTCACAAAGGCCTTGGGGGGGACGAAGGGACGATCCTCTGTGCCCTTGGGGTGAGCTTCGAAAGTGAGGGCAAGAGCGTTCTGGCCGTCTTTCAGGTTCTTTATTTCCTGGCTCAAGTAATCAATCTGGAATCCGGCTCCGCCCGGAGCGGAGGGATCGTTCTTGAAGAAGATAATCTGGTCAGGATTGATATACTTCTCGTAGTTGGTCTTAAAAATGATTTCCCAAAGCAGCCGGCGCACCAGGATGTCCTCGCCCGGGGCGCCGCCATTCAGTACCGACGCGTAAGGCTCCTTGGTCTTGAGCTCGGGATCCAGCGTGCTGGCCTCTTTGACTCGGTTCACCAGGTTCTTGTAAACATTACTGTCATAAACGAATTCCAGGTCGAACAGATCATTCCCGCGGATGCGATAAGAGTTCCGGAACAGCTTATAGTCGAACCGATCAAACTGGCTGGAGTCTTTGGGGATCACGTAGCTGAAATACTTGTCCTCCAGGGGGACAACGTGCGGCGTGACGACAATGATGACTTCCTGCTTGATCTTGGTCGTCGAAGTCGAACGGAACAAGGCGCCCAGGCCGGGAATCTGCGAAAGGAGGGGAATGCCTGTCATCGAAGTCGAGTCGTTCGTCGAGATCAGACCGCCAATGATGAACGGGGTGTTGTTCGCGACGCGCACGATGGACTGCACCTGCCGATTGTCCACCACGGGCGCACAGGGATTTGTCGAGGAGGATGTGGAAGTAGGCGAGCAGCCTTTCTGCGCGTTCGTTGCAACCTGATTGATGGCGCTGACGATCGTCTCGGTCTGCATCGTGATTTCGCTGCCGTCCTCGTTGACTCGCGGTCGGAGGTTAAGCACGATGCCGACGGGAAAGTAGCTGAATCCGGAAGCAATAGTCCCCACACTGACTGCCGATTGCGCGACAGGAACCTGCTGGCCAATTTGAATTCGAGCCTGCCGGTCGTCCAGAACAAGGACCGAGGGATTGGAGAGAATTTCGGCCTGCCCTGTCGTGAGGAGTGCTTGCAGCTGGGCGCTAAAACTGGCGATTCTGGGCGCGCCTTTCGTGAACGAAAAGATGGTCAGAGCTGCCCCCGAGGAGTCCGCGGCGGCATTGGCGACGTCCACCTGGTTCTGAACCGTCTCGAACGTCACGCCCAGATCCCGCGTTTTGTTCGCGTTCATCTCGATGACCTGGGCCTCGATCATGATCTCCCGCGAGGGAACGTCAATCGTGCTCTGCAACAGGTTCAACAGGTTCTGCAGAGATTCGGGATCACTCTTGTCATAGAGAACAAGCAGGCGTTCCTGCGGGTCACCCGAAGTCATCTTATCCAGGAAAGTCCCGCCGATTTGGGGAACACCGGAGAAGCCCGCGCCTCCCCCGAATCCGCCCATTTGGGCCGCCGGCTGAGTGACCCCTACCGGCATCTGACCGGGCACGCCGGGTTGGGTGATCGTCGGCTCCATCAAGCTGGTCTTGGTGGAATTAATCAGCTTGACAATGACGGGAGGCTTGCCCGTTCCCAACTTGATGGGATTGTATATTTTGTTGTACAGACTCTCACCAGCTTGCTCATTGTATTCGACCGTCGTGTAGCCCAGCGTCTTGAGAAGGGCCATGGCGCGATCTGCGGTCATATAGCTGAGGTAATAGGTGTCGTAACTCAAATCGCTCAACGCAGTAGGCGCCGCCGGGGCCTGACCTAGTCGTGCGATCTCCTCGTTAGCCGCTTGCTGGAATTGCATGAGATCCGGATTTGGACCTTGAGCCCGCGATTCGACCTGCTGCCCGTAGACGGCGACCTGAAACTCTCCCCGCGGCGTCTGAGAAAGAGCCAGCTCAATCGTCCGGTAGGAGCCTGGCGCGAGAGGCTTGATATACAACCGATGCGCCACAACGCCGGGAAGTCCGACCGTCTTCCATCCGGCCTCGTCTTTCTTCCCCATCTTGTAGTTGAATGACAGCGCGATGCGGAGCCCCAGGCTATCCAGCACTTTCTGATTTTGAGACAGCGACTTGAAGGGAGAATTCAAGTAGAAAACGTTTGGACCCGCACTCAGGTTTGCAGCGGGCATGGCTTGGGTCGGCGGAGCCTGAGCTTGCGCGGGAGTGGGCTGGCTTACAACCCTTGGAGGTGGGGCAGTCGGCGGCGCCTGAGCCGATGCGGGCTGAGCCGTGGGAATCACGGCCGTCATCGTATTCCGTGGCTTCAATTCGATCCGAACGCCGTTGGAAGTAGCGTGAACTTCGAAGGCGGGATTGTCTTGCAAGTCTGCGACTATCCGGACAACCGCCGGATCATCGGAGCGGAACTGGCCCACGCGAACGCGATGGAGTAGCGGGGATTCAGACGGATAGGAGCCCCGAAGGCTCGTCGTTTGTGCACCCTCCAGGTCCACGACCAGTCGCTGGGGGTTGCGTAGCCGCAATACGCGGTAGGGAACCGGACTAGACGTCGCGACGTCCACGAAAGTCGCGCCCGCCTGGCCTGACTGGATCGTCACGCCGGAGACACGTACGGGACCTGAGGATGCTTTCTCGGTTGTCGGCCGAGCAGCTACAGGGGTTTCCCCCGGAGCCGCGGCAGGCATCGCCCTGACCCAGAGATGAGGACCCAAGAAAAAAACTACACTCAAGACCCCAACGAGCGTCTGGTATGCGTTCCTCAAACACCACGATCCCTTCACCTAGGTCTCCCTAGATAGAAACAGACTAGCTTTGTGGGGCTGGTAGTCCTTGTCTCACAAAAAGCCTATAATGTCAAGTGTTTTCCTCGGAACTCATAATTCAAAGGCCTGTTTTCATGCAAATACCGGCATAAGAGACGGTGACCCAACACGGCAGCGAGCAAGGAATTGGCCTGGTTCTCACGGCCTCTGTCCGGCTGATCCTGCCCCCACCCCAAGACAGGGCACAGCCACCGACTCGGCGCTCAGGTCCATTTACCTGCGCCAAGGCAAACCACTGCCGAAGCCAGTCAATTAAGATTAACTCGTTTTGAATCAGTTGATTGTGAGCGGCCTAGAGAACGCCAAGCTGCAAAGGTGGTAACGCTCCGAGCCGCGCACGTGAACCACCCTCGCCTTCAGGCTGCGCGCCTTCGCCGCCTCCTTCGGGAAAGGTGGGGGTGGAATCTCCAATGAAACCTTAGCATCATTGGCCAGATACCGGCGGCTTGCCAGCAAGGCCCCACCTGCGCCGATGTTGATGGCTGTGCCGAAGTCCAAATACTCTTTTCCCTGTCGATCCACACCTCGAATGAACATCGGAACCGGGACGTTCAATCGAGGCCAACGACGCCTTTCGGTACCCGACATTGGCTGCGCCAATTGGGATTCCTCCGTTTGAGTCAGGATCTGCAGCATCCTTCGGACCACTTTACCACCCTTTGAGGTTTTTTGTGGAAGCTCGTAATCTTCATCAAAATCAATAGGTTACAGTCGGATCGGGGACAAGAATCCGGGGCGAACACTGGGTCACGGGCATGCTTCTTAATCCTTATAGCGCAAGCTTTTGCTCCGCATTTGCAAACTGTTTACACCCGCCCAGTGTTGACGCGTCCTGCAATCGCATGTAAGATTCTCTAGAATTCTCATTCCAGGCTCGACCGAACTGGAGAGTGTTGCGCGGAATTGCGCGAGACCTGCCATGCAGTTGGTAAAATCAAAAAAGAATAACGCGCCGAAACGTTCTCAGAGAAAGAAGAGTCGGAAGCTCGATGCGGCGATTCAAGAAGATGTCTCGCCGCGCCCGGCTGACCAGCCGGGAGTCTTGCCTTCTTCTGATTCCGCCGTACTTCCTCCTCTCTACAAAGAAATGCTGGAAGCGTTCGCGCGGCTCCAGGAACAGGTCCACCGGCGAACCGTGGCCTTGGCGTCCGCAGCGCACGAACTGAAGACTCCACTCTCCATCATCACCGGGTACAACGAATTGCTCCTGAGCGGGAGACCGGGTCCGTTGAACGAGACTCAACGCCAAGCGTTGCAGGATTCTCAAGTCAACTGCAATCGCCTGCAACGTTTCATCCAGGAATTCCTGACCTACGCGGCCCTCGAGACCGGCAAGCTGACCATGAAAGTGGAGCTTGGCGACCTTCGTGTCTGCCTGACGGAGGTTTATGAGATTTGGGTTCCGCTGTTCCATGAAAAAGGGATAGCGCTTTACCTTCTCTGTCCGGACGACCTCGAGCCCGTTCCCTTCGATTACTACAAAATCCAGCAGGTGGTTTCCAACCTTTTGGAGAACGCCTTGAAGTTCACGCCGAGTGGCGGAACGGTGTGGGTGTCGGGCGAAATGTACTTTTGGGAACGGCGCGGGGGCCAGGGTGGCCGCTCTACGAACGGGTACCGACCGGCGGCAAGCGGTGAACAGAACTCCGTTCGCGTCACCGTCGCCGATACAGGCCAGGGGATTCCGCCGGAATACCTTCAGGAGATTTTCGACGATTTCGTCCAGGTGCCGCAGGATAAGGAAGGTAGACCGCGAGGCGCAGGATTGGGGCTTGCTATTGCGCGCCGTCTGATTCATGCTCACGGGGGCAAGGTCTGGGCCGAAAGTGAAGCGGGTGGCGGTAGCAAGTTCTCATTTCTTCTCCGCTTGAGCGGCGCCTGAGTCCTTCCAAGTGATGGAACTTTTCTCTCTATGAACAAAAAGGCAAGAATCTTGGTGGTGGACGATGAGCCGAGCATGCTCCGGTATTTGCAGACCGTGCTGGAGGCGGAATCTTACCACGTCCAGGCGGTGCGGTCAGGGATTGAGGCTGTGGCCCGCATCCACAAGGAACCGGCTCCGGATTTGGTGTTGCTCGATGTTGTAATGCCTGAGGTGGACGGGCTGCAGACGCTGGAGTTGCTTCAGCAAGCCCGCCCGGGCATCAAGGTTGTCATGCTCTCGTGCAATACCGAGCCGCGAAAGGTCGTGCAGGCGATTCGGCAGGGAGCGGTGGATTATCTCACCAAGCCCTTCCAAATGCAGGATCTGGAGAAAGTGCTGGCTCATTCTTTGAGTTCCGGAGTTTCCGTCGGCGAGCCTCCGGAGGCCGGACAAACCATCGAAGAATTGGACGATGAGTTGTGCTTTGTCTGTGCCTGCCCGGCGATGCGGAAAATCCGCGCCCAGGTGGAACAAGTCGCAAGCGTTAACGTCCCTGTGCTGTTGTTAGGAGAGAGCGGGTCCGGGAAGGAAGTTGTAGCGCGTCTCATCCACAAACTCTCGCCGCGTTCTTCACGGATTTTTCTCAAGGTCAATTGTGCCGCGCTCCCCGGCGAGCTCCTCGAGAGTGAACTCTTTGGATACGAGGTCGGCGCCTTCACGGGGGCCTCGCGGCCCAAACCGGGGAAGTTTGAACTGTGTGACAAAGGAACCATCCTGCTGGATGAAATCGGCGAACTTCCCGGAGGTTTGCAGGCCAAGCTCCTGCACGTTCTGCAGGATCAGGAATTCTCGCGTTTGGGCAGCCGCTCCACCATCAAAGTGGATGTAAGAATCCTGGCGGCGACAAATGTGGACATCCAAGCGGCCATTGCGGCAAAGAAGTTTAGAGAAGACCTGTTCTATCGCCTGAACGCGTTCACGCTCAACCTTCCTCCGCTGAGAGAACGCCGCGAGGAAATTCCGCTGCTGCTGCGCCAATTCATGGCGCGTTATGCCGGCCGGTACGCCCGGACGCAACTTCCGCTGTCGCCAGGTTTGGTGGATGCCTGCGTTCGATACTCCTGGCCTGGAAACCTTCGCGAGCTGGAAAACTTCGTCAAGCGCTACCTGATCCTTGGCGATGAATCCCTCGTGCGCGGGGAATTGGAATCAAAGACAGACGAGCAACAGGCGAGCCCGGACGGGTCCAAAATCTCCACCGGTTCGCCGGCGCGAGGACTCAAGTCACTCGTCCGCAGCATCAAAGACGAAACGGAAATGGAAGCGATCAGCCGCGCCCTGGAAGAAACCAAGTGGAATCGCAAACGCGCAGCGGCGCTCTTAAACATAAGTTACAAGGCGCTCCTGTATAAGATACGTCAATATGGAATCGAGCGATGACGAGACGGGGCGCGGTTCTGCCTTTCGGATTCCCTTGGTTCACTGATAGCGCTGCCACCCCATAGAATCACAATGCCTTTCACAAGCGACGCTTCGTCCGGTGCAAGGAAAAGTTTTTCCCCATATGTGAAGTTAGTTGCACATTTTCGCAGGAACTGGGACACCGACTGCGACATCGTCTTTATCATTTGTGTTTCGACGAGTCAAAGAGCTTTGCCTAATAGATTGCGAATAGGTGAGTTACAATTTCCGGCCCGAAATTGCGCGTGCGAGTTCTATGTGCAAGAGATTGGCACATGATGTGCAATAATGTGTGCTCAGCCCAGTGCCGAACTGAAATCTGGAGGGTGAAATGGGAACCGCTTCGGGCGCTACAAGGCTACCCATGTCTGGTGATGGGTTGTTTCTGCCGCCACAGGAGATCATCTTTGGCCAGTCCAAGCACATGCAGGATCTCCGTCAGAAGATCGAGAAGGTGGCTTGTGCCGATATCCCTGTATTGATTCAGGGCGAAAGCGGCACGGGAAAAGAGATCGTTGCCAAACTCATTCACTCGCATTCCACCTGGGCAGGCGGGCCTTTCGTGAAGGTCAATTGCCCAGCCATACCCGGCACCTTGATTGAAAGTGAGCTCTTTGGCTATGAGCGGGGCGCTTTCACGGGCGCCTATGGCTCCAAGCCGGGGCGAATGGAACTGGCCGATCAAGGCACACTTTTCCTGGACGAAATCTCGGAACTCGACATCGGCCTGCAGGCGAAGCTGCTGCAATTCCTTCAGGAAGGTCGTTTTTGCCGGATCGGCGGCAAGGAAGACACAAGAGTGGAAGCACGCGTAGTTTGCGCTACCAACCGCGAACTGGAACGCGAGGTTGAAGCTGGCACCTTTCGCGAGGACCTTTTCTATCGTATCAACGTGGTCAAGATTCAGATGCCCCGCCTGGCGCAGCGAAAAGAAGATATTCCTCTGCTGACCAGATATTTTTTGGATTTTTACGGCGAGAAATTCAACCGTCCGGCGCGGCAGCTTTCTCCTCAAGTTTCCCAAGTCTTGCAGCACCACGAATGGCCGGGAAACGTAAGGCAACTCGAGAATCTGATCAAGCGATACGTGGTCCTGGGGTCGGAGGATTCAATCATCAGCGAACTCAGCGTGGGGAGCCGGCCAATTGCGGACCCTCAGATTGAAATCGTGGCGGGCGGTTCTATCTCTCTCAAGAAAGTGACGCGCGAGGCCACGCAGGTACTTGAGCGCGAAATCATCTTGAAGGCTTTGCAGGCGCACCACTGGAACCGCAAGCGGGCGGCGCGGGCCCTGAATATTTCCTACCGTGCGCTTCTGTATAAGATTCGCCAGGCTGATCTGCCGGCCGCAAAGAAGCGCGCTCCATCCCCGGGTGAAGCGGCTTCGATGCCCGCGGAGTCGTAAGAATCTTCGCGGTTTCACCAGCCAGTGTGCAGCTTTTCGCGAAGAGGTATCGCACGGGTGTCGTACATAGATTCTGAAATGAACGCCACGTCGGCCTCAACTTCCGTCAAAAGTTCCTCATCGCCCGTCCCCGGATCTGTAGGGGCCGGTGCTCCTGGAAGCCTTCCGGGCGGACTCAGCGTTGACGTCGAAGACTACTATCATGTGGAAGCCTTTGCCGACCACATTCGGCCAGAGGATTGGTCCCAGTACCCGCGCCGCGTAGCCGACAACACGCGGCGGATACTGGAGTTGTTCGGCCGATTCAACGCCAAAGCGACGTTCTTCGTGCTGGGTTGGGTGGCCGAGCGGGAGCCTGCCTTGGTGCGCGAGATCGCGGCCGCCGGCCACGAGGTGGCGTGCCACAGCCACACGCATCGCCGGGTCTTTACCACGAGCCCGCAGGAATTCCGCGAAGATCTTCGACGCTCGCGGGCCACCATAGAGGATGCGAGCGGCGAGAAGGTGGAAGGCTATCGAGCGCCGACATTTTCCATCCTGGACAAATCACTCTGGGCAATCGAAATCCTGGCGGAGGAGGGGTTCTTCTACGATTCCAGCGTATTCCCCGTGAAGCATGACCTTTATGGTATGTCGCGGGCGCCAAGGTTCCCCTATCAATGGTCGTGCCGCAGCGGGAAGTCACTCTACGAGATTCCTCCGCTTACGGTTCGCTTCGCGGGTCGCAATCTTCCCGCTGCTGGCGGCGGTTATTTGAGGATCCTGCCGATGTGGTACACGCGGTGGGCGCTCAGACGCGTCCGCCGAAGGGACGGAAGGTCTCCCGTCGTCTACTTCCACCCTTGGGAAATTGATCCTACCCAGCCGAGAATCGCCGGCAGCCTGAAATCGAGGCTCCGCCACTATTCCAACCTGGGACGGATGGAAGCCCGGGTCAATGAACTTCTCACCCGCCTCAAGTTCACGTCGCTCAAGTCCTACCTGCAGCACCACCTTGCCGCGGGGCTTGTGACCACAGCGATGCACCCGGAGCAGAGAAATCAGCTTTCCATCTCGACTCACCACGCAATCTGAACGTACCCGTTACCGGCCGCGCTGACCTGCACGCTGGCGCCAGAGCAGGAAGTTGTGCCCCCAATCCCAACTTGCCCGCCATATCCGAAGTTGGGAGAGAGAAAGGCGTTGTAGGGCTCGCCGGAACTTCGAGCGACCGGCGTGTTGCCATCGTGGCTGATCATCGCACTCGGATCAGCGCTGGCTGCAGCACGTGGGTGAGCAACACGTCCCACACTGGCGGTCTTGATGCCCCGAACCCTGCAAGCTGCGGCACCCAGATTCCTGAGCCCGGCTCGCTGATGCCTTTTGGAACGAGTCTGCTGGGAATCGCCGGCTTCCTCCCCCCCAATCTGACTTCGTAGTTACTTGGTCGGATG
>OFHG01000499.1_pt1 | contig 15681 bp, 14 predicted proteins | sample 1521931 | NCBI WGS metagenome assembly OFHG01 (sample SAMEA2468438, study PRJEB22500) | soil metagenome | biome: Glassland; feature: Farmland; material: Clay | place: Australia | collected 2013-01-31 | depth 0.55 m
GCGTGCGCATTCCAGATGACCTTAAACCCAAAATCTTCCGACCCCTCTTCACCACAAAAGCCAAAGGTCAAGGCTTCGGCTTGCCCGTCGTCAAACGCTTCATCGAGGCACAGCAAGGCACCATCACGTTCGAAAGCGAGCAAGGCAAAGGCACCACCTTCACCATCTGGTTACCGGTGAGATGACTCGAGGAGGTGTAAGTATGGAGAAATTCAAGGTCTTAATCGTAGATGATGAACCGGACTTCCTGGAGGCCATCATCACAAGGTTAAAGGCGAGGGAGGTTGAGGTCGCCGGGGCGGAAAGCGGCTACAAGGCCCTGGAACTGTTGGACAGGCAGGATTTCGATGTCATCATCCTGGATATTATGCTTCCGAAGAAAAATGGGCTGGATGTATGCAGGTCTTTGCGGAACGATCACGTTAACACGCCGATTCTAATGCTTACTGCTCGAGACGCGTTGGAAGACCGTGTGGCGGGTTTGGATAGCGGCGCAGATGATTATTTGGTTAAACCCTTTGCTTTAGAGGAACTTCGTGCACGCTTACGGGCATTGCTGCGGCGTGAATCGAGTAACCGAAACAGCCGGGTGGGAGTCGACGAGCTAACCTTAGATCCGGCTACGCATTACGTGCAGCGAGATAGCACGTTGGTCGAATTAACTTCTAAGGAATATTCGCTGCTGGAATATATGATGCGCAACCCGAACCGGTTGATAACTCGGGAAATGGCGGAAAGCCACGTTTGGAGCTATGATTACGATGGAGCTTCTAATGTGGTAGATGTATATATCCGCCGGTTGAGACGGAAGATCGACGATCCATATCCTAGAAAGCTCATTGAGACTGTGCGCGGGGCCGGCTACCGGCTGAGAGCACAGGCAGGTTGATGCGGGTTCATATGCGAACCACAATGCGGCGCCTAATTACCAGAATATCAGTGATCACCCATACCATTCGTTTTCGATTGGCACTATGGTTCGTGGCGATCCTAGGCGTGGTCCTGGTATCTTTTAGCGTCTTTATTTACATCCGGCAATCTCAAGAACTGCGTGCACAATCGATCGATCATTTGCAGAGCCAGGTCCGAAAGTTAGAAGATTATTTTCGCTACTCAAACAGAGAATCGTTTGAGCATAACCCTATCCAATTCCCCAGTGACCCCAGCAATGGGGAGCCATTGCTGCAACAAGGGGATGTACTTGCGATCACTGGGCCGAACGGGGAAGTGATGGGAAATTGGGGACCCATCGCCTCAACTGATATTAATCGGTTAGCATCCATCGGATTTAACCAGGGGGTGAGCAACGGCACATTTTCATATACAATCATTTCTGCTACAGCAGCCGGCCAAACAACTCGCTCGCAATATACCTTTATCATCACCCCAGTTTCCTTCGCCGGGAATCTGGTGGGCTTTTTAATTCTGGGTAGCCCGGTCGACCCCAACAATCAATTGCATCTTTTGTTGTTCACTTTAATCCTGGGCACGCTGATCGTCCTGGTTGGAGCTATGGCAGGAGGCTACTGGTTGGCAGACCGGGCTATGGGTCCCGTTCGAGTAATTACTCAAATGGCGCGTGAAATAGGGGAGACGGATTTAAGCCTGCGCTTAAATTTGGGCACTAAAGATGAGTTGGGGGAACTGGCGGATACCTTTGACGGCATGCTGGCGCGCTTGCAAGCAGCATTTGAACGCCAACGCCAATTCACAGCGGACGCCAGTCACGAATTGCGCACACCGCTAACCATCGTGAATCTGGAATCCAGCCGTGCGCTGGCGACACGACGCACCTTGCCGGAATACCAGCGCGCGCTTTCGGTCATCCAGGCAGAAAATGATTGGATGACGCGCCTGGTAAACAATTTGTTGACTCTGGCACGGATGGACGCCGGTCAGTCAAAGTTGAAGCTCGAATCGTTGGATTTGAGTGACGTAGCGTTGGATGTGGTGGAACGTATGGCACCATTGGCAAATCAAAAGGGCGTGAAGCTGGAGGCTGGAAAGCTCCCGGAGCTGCCGATATCCGGTGACCGCCAATTCCTGGCTCAGATGCTGACCAACCTGGTAGATAATGCCATTAAGTATAACGACGGACCCAACAGCCGGGTCAAGATTGAAACGGGAATTTCGCTAAGCGGAGCGGGCCAAAAAGCCTGGATTCGAGTGATCGATAATGGCCCGGGCATCGCCCCGCAGCATCTCGAACACATCTTTGAAAGATTCTACCGGGTGGATCAAGCGCGCAGTCACAACGGCCTCGCTGATAACGAAAATGGAGAGAATGCACCTTCTGGAAGTGGGTTAGGACTATCGATTGTTCAGTGGGTTGCCCAGGCGCACGGAGGCCACGTCAACGTGGAAAGCGCCTCGGGTGCAGGCACCACATTTGAGGTCATCCTTCCTCTGGCTGCACAACTGGTTGAGGGGTCAACCGGATCCTCTTCTGTCACTTAACTCTTACTAAGTAATTTTCATACTTCAAACACCCTAAAAGCCCAGGGGGGATTTCCTGAAATGATCGCCTTTCCGTGGTATGATGGGCGCAGCACGTGGTGTAAGTAAAATTTAGAGAGGGGCTACGAACGGTTTACAACGGACCTATTGACCAGTTTAATCGAGGAAAGGATGGTATCTCTTATGAGTGCAGGCTGTCACCCTATCAACTGCATTTTGCCTCCCCATATTCTGCAAGCGATTGCCAATCGGGGAACCACAGAACAACAGGCGAAAGCGAACCAGACTTTACAGTTAACTGCCCGCTTCCGCGAACAACGCCAGGTAGCTATGGCAAGCGTCGCAACGGCTGCCAGAACTGCGCTGGCTGGTAATAAAGATCGCAATGTCTATGATGCTCAACACGGATCTAATTTGCCCGGCACCCTGGTTCGTAAAGAGGGGGATCCGCCTATCAGCGACCCGGCGGTGAACGAAGCTTATGACGGAGCGGGAGCTACCTTCGACCTGTATCTGGACTCTTACCAGCGCAATTCGATTGATAACAATGGCATGATCATAAATTCTAGCGTGCATTACCAGGTGGGATACGACAACGCCTTCTGGAACGGGCAGCAAATGGTTTACGGTGATGGTGATGAAGATCTCCCCGAAAACCAGCGGCTGTTCAACCGGTTCACAATTGCTGTGGACGTTATCGGCCACGAATTAACCCACGGCGTGACGCAGTACGAAGCCAACCTGGTGTATTCCAACCAATCCGGTGCTCTCAATGAGTCAATGTCGGATGTCTTTGGATCGCTGGTAAAGCAACGTCTCCTGAACCAGACAGCCAGCCAGGCAGATTGGATCATTGGTGAAGGCCTGTTTACCTCCAACGTTCATGGTGTAGGCATTCGTTCGATGAAGGCCCCTGGCACGGCCTACGATGATCCGGTGTTAGGCAAAGATCCACAGCCAGCCACGATGAGCGGTTATGTAAATACCACCAGCGATAATGGTGGCGTGCACATCAATTCCGGCATCCCGAACCACGCTTTCTACGTGACGGCAGTGGAGATTGGTGGTAATGCCTGGGAGAAGGCCGGGATGATCTGGTATGTCACTTTGCGAGATAAGCTCACCACGACTTCCGACTTTCAGGAAGCTGCCCGGCTTACTTTCGAGGCTGCCGGCGAACTATATGGAGTCAACGGCCTGGAACAAAATGCTGTGAAGAAAGGTTGGTCCGAAGTGGGAATCGATGTCTCCGGCGCTCCAACCCCCAGTCCTGGCTGTTCCGGAGCCTTGATGAGTTTGTTGCGCTCGCTGACCGGATCTTCGAATTCTTGATGCGAGGTGAATTTTGCGCATCCAGTTTGAACGAACAGGGGGCTTTGCCGGTATGCGGTTGGCAGTGAATCTAACCGATGCAGATCTGCCGGAAGATGAATGGCAGGCGCTTCAGTCCGCATTGCAGCAAGCCGGTTTTTTTGAGCTTCCCCCAAAAATTGCCGGCGGTGGGCAACCAGATCGTTTCACCTACCAAGTCACTGTTGAGAGCGAAACCCGCAGCCATACCGTAGAGTTGAGTGAAGACGCTATCCCCGAGAAGGTGCAGCCGCTCATCCAGCAACTGAACTTGCTGGCGCGTAAACATCGTTGATGCGCCAGGTAGCCTGAAATGAAATGGATTCAGGTTTCGAGAAATTTGGAAGCATCGCGAGGATAAGAGCCCAGCCGGCGCAGAAACGTTGCAAATTCGCTGAGGTGATCCAGCGCGCGCTGGCAAGAGCCAGAGGCAGCATGCCCGATGAAGTCGATGTAAAAGAGATATTCCCAGGGTTTACCCGGGATCGGGCGTGACTCGATCTTGGTCAGGTCAACATCACGCAGGGCGAAAACGCTGAGTGCCTTGAATAACACGCCGGGCTGGTTTTTCAAGGAAAAAACAATCGAGGTCTTATAGCGATTTTGTTCGGGGGAATCCACCGGGAACGGCTGGCAGGCGAGCAACAGAAATCGTGTATAGTTTGCAGAATTATCTTCCATGCGATCCTGCAACACTTCCAGGCCGTAAACCTGGGCCGCCCGGCGCGAAGCGAGAGCGGCGGCATGCCGGTCGCCATTGTCGTGCAAGGCGCGTGCACTACCGGCCGTGTCGGCTGCCGCCATCGGTTCCAGGTTCATGCGTGCCAGGCTGCCCTCACACTGTGCCAGGGCTTGCGGATGGGAGAACACCCGGCGAATTTCATTCAATTTCACCCCTGGCAGCGCCATCAGACAGTGGCTGACGCGCAAGAAATATTCACCGACGATGTAAAGCTCGTTTCGCAACAACAAATCATAATTACGGTGGATGCTGCCAGCCAGGGAATTCTCGATAGGCAACATGCCGTGCGTGGCGTGAGCCTCAGATACTGCCTCGAAAACATCTTCGAAAGCCCGGCAAGGTAGTGTGGCAATTTCCTCCCCCAGGTGTTCCAGGGCAGCCTGCTCGCTATATGCACCAGGTTCGCCCTGGAATGCGACAATCACATCGGGTGTCTCAGACGGCATAGACTGTTTCGTCTACGTAATCCAGCCATTCATTTGAGCGCGGTCCATCGCCGCACACCGTTTGAATGAATGACTGCTGGATAGCATGGGTCACTGGCCCTTTACGCCCGGTGCCGATCACACGGAAATCAATCTCCCTTACCGGGACTACCTCGGCTGCAGTGCCACACAGGAAAACTTCGTCGGCGATGTAAAGCTGATCGCGTGATATCAATTCTTCGACGATCTCATAACCCAGGTCGTCCGCAAGGGTCAATACCGCGTCGCGTGTGATGCCTTCCAGCACGGTTGCGCGCGGTGGGGCATAGACGACGCCATCCCGCACCAGGAAGAGATTCTCGCCGCTACACTCGGCGACGAAACCCTGCGGGTCGAGCATGACCGTTTCATCGAAGCCGGCGCGGGTGGCGATGGTCTTCGCCAGGGTTGAGTTGGCATAGTTGCCTACGATCTTGGCTTTGGTCATCATTACATTTGGATGGTGGCGAGTAAAGGATGAGACCATGAGTCGAACACCTTTTTCCAGGCTTTCTCTTCCAAGGAATGGATCCCATTCCCAGGCAGCAATACCCAAGGCTGGTTGCCAGGCATCCAGGTTCAATCCCAAGGGGCCGGTCATATAAATTAAAGGTCGAATGTAACATTCGGTGAACTGATTAGCTCGAATCACCTGGTGAACGGCGTGGACCAATTGCCTGCGGGTAAAGGGGATGTCAGGGATTCCGGCGATATGGGCCGAGTCGAGGAATCTTTTAAGATGTTCGTTGAGGCGGAATATCGCCGGACCTTTGGATGTATGGTAACAGCGAATACCTTCAAAAACACCGGTACCATAATGCAAGGTAGGGGTAAGAAAATGGACGGTTGCCTGCTCGAACGGAACCAAATCACCATCCATCCAGATATACTTTGATTTCATGTCACAATCCTCCGGTTCTTACTTCCAAGTTACGATAAGTTGGGTTTAACGCGGCGTGGGATTCCCCACAGACGCAAGGTCGACAAATTTTTGCTTGATCAAAGCGGCCATTTGTTGGGTGTCGCACGTCGGCCGGGAAGCGTCCTGGGCGATATCGGCAGTTCGATAACCGTCTGCCAGGACTTGGAAAACTGCGCTCTCAAGGGTTTGTGCTTCCAATTCAAGCCCCAATGAGTAGCGCAGCAACATCGCCAGGGAGAGGATCGTTCCAATCGGATTGGCGATGCCCCTACCGGCAATGTCGGGAGCCGAGCCATGGATCGGCTCGTAGAGTCCACGCGAATAACCGTGTTTGTTTTTCACATCGCCCAGCGAGGCAGAGGGGAGGTTCCCCATGGATCCGGAGAGAACAGAGGCCTCGTCGGTCAGGATATCACCAAACAAATTTTCAGTAAGCAAAACATCAAACGTGGCCGGGCGGGTAATCAGGTGCATTGCTGCGGCATCCACCAGCAGGTGTTCGAGGGTGACATCGGGATAGGCTTTGGCGATTTCATTGACGGTTTGACGCCACAAGCGTGAACATTCGAGCACGTTTGCCTTGTCGACCGAAGTGACTTTCGCGCGCCGTTGTCGAGCCAGGGAAAAGGCCAGGTGAGCAACGCGCTGCACCTCACTCTCTGTATAGGTCATCGTATCGACCGCCTGGGGCTGGCCGTCCACGATGCGCCTCATGCGTGGTTGGCCGAAGTACAAACCGCCGGTTAGCTCGCGCACGACGATCAGATCCACCCCTTCCAGTCTTTCAGGACGGATCGGTGAAGCTTGAATGAGGGCCGGGTGGGATTTAATCGGGCGCAGGTTGGCAAACAACTCCAATTCCTTGCGCACTCCTAACAGGCCTTGTTCAGGCCGGACTGCGGCGGTTGGGTCATCCCATTTCGGCCCGCCCACTGCTCCGAGTAAAACCGCGTCCCAGCGCTGGCAAGCATTCAGGGGCTCGTCCGGTAAAGCGCTGCCTGTGGCATCGATCGCGCAACCGCCGATCAAATACTGGGGAGTCTCAAACTGGTGGTTGAAGGTCTCACCTAAGACGGTTAGCAGATCGCAAGCGGCGGAGACTACTTCTGGACCAATGCCATCGCCGGGCAGGAGGGAAATGGTGGCTTTCATGCTGACCTCTTAGATTTCTTCTGTCCTGCCCCATTTAGCAGGGCGTATTGCATGCTGTCCGCCAGAGCGCGCCAGCTGGCCTCGATGATGTTGGTGCTGGCTCCGACGGTGCTCCAATGATGAGCGCCATTCTTGGTGTCGATCAAGACGCGCACCGCCGCCGATGTGCCATTATCGCTGTCCAAGATACGTACCTTATAATCGGTCAAACGCACCTGGGCGATGTCAGGATATTCGTCTTGCAATGCCTTGCGTAAAGCCTCATCCAAAGCGCTGACCGGGCCATTACCTTCGGCCGCGGTGTGTACGATACGCTCACCCACCCGCACCTTGACTGTGGCTTCGGCCAGCATGCCACGCCCCTGGCGGTGTTCTACTAAGACCATAAAGTCGACCAATTCGAAAGGAGGCTTATAATCCGGCTGCATCTGGCGCACCATCATGCTAACCGATGCTTCGGCGCTTTCAAAGGTGAAACCCTGGGCCTCCAAAGACTTGATCTGCTCCAAAATCGATTTGGCTTGCTCCGAATTTACATCCAGGCCAAATTCATGGGATTTATCGACCACATTGCCGCGGCCGGAGAGTTCTGAGACCACGGTGCGACGCTGGTTCCCCACCAGGGTAGGGTCGATGTGCTGGTAGCTGTCTTCGTTTTTAAGGATCGCAGCAACATGAATTCCGCCCTTATGGGCAAAAGCGCTTTCGCCCACGTAGGGAAAATGGCTGTCATGGGGGAGGTTGGCAATCTCTGAGACGAAATAAGAGAGCTCGTACAAGCTGCCCAGGTTTTCGGACGGGATGCATTCATAGCACATTTTCAGCTGTAAATTCGGGATGATGGTGCACAGATTGGCGTTGCCGACCCGCTCGCCATACCCATTTATCGTGCCTTGAACCTGGATCGCACCGGCTTTTACTGCCGCCAGGGTATTGGCCACGCCGCAGCCGCCATCGTCATGCGTGTGGATACCTATTGGCGTCTTTACCCGGTTAGCGACCTGGCGGACTAATTCTTCTATTTCCCAGGGAAGCGTGCCGCCGTTCGTATCGCATAAGATCAGGATATCGGCGCCGTTATCGGCGGCTGCCTGCAGGGTTTGTAGCGCGTATTCGGGTTTAGCTTTATAACCATCGAAGAAGTGTTCTGCATCGTAAACTACTTCCTTACCGTGTTGTTTGAAGTAAGCTACAGATTTGCCGATCATCGCCAGGTTCTCATCTAACGTGGTTTCCAACACGTCAAAGACGTGTAAATCCCAGCTTTTCCCCACCAGGGTAATGACCGGTGTCTGGGCCTCCATCAGGGCCTGACAATTGGCGTCTTCCTCGGGAGCCGTGTGTTTGTGGGCGGTGGCACCAAAAGCGGCAATACGAGCATGCTTCAAACCCAGGGTGCGGGCGCGCTCGAAAAATGCTGCATCTTTCGGATTCGAGCCAGGCCAACCGCCCTCGATGTAGTGCACGCCAAAGGCATCCAGTCGCTTAGCGATTTTTATTTTGTCGTCCAGTGAAAGGGAAATACCCTCGCGCTGGGTGCCGTCTCTCAAGGTTGTGTCGTAAATTAATACCTGCGTCATAATTTGGGGATCCTTTCATAATTAGCCTGAGTTGCTCGATCAGGAACCGAGTTTTTCAAAAATCGGTTTCCCTGTGGTTGGATAGGCGGATCCCTAAATCGCCTGGGCGCCGGCTGCGGTTTCCCACCACGCGCCAAACGCCCAGTCCACCTCATCTTTTCCTTGAAATAATCCACCACCGGCCAAACTAAGCATAAGGGTTATAACCTTGTTCGAATGCGGAGATTTGGCTTTCAAACTTTAACAAGTAGCCCAGCTGGTCAATGCCTTCCAAAAGGCAGTTCTTGCTGAACGCGTCAATGGGGAAGGTCACCGAATGTCCATCTCCCCAGGATAGGGTTTGCTGCCCAAGATCGATATGTACCAAACCAGTTGGGTTCACGGTGACATGATCACAAAGCTCTGCGTGGGTGGGAGTATCTATTACAACCGGCAGTACCCCGTTTTTCAGAGAATTGTTGCGGAAGATATCGGCGAAGGAGGTGCTGATCACAGTTTGTATGCCCCAGCCGAGTAAAGCCCAGGGCGCGTGTTCGCGCGACGAACCACAGCCAAAATTGTCACCGGCCAGCAGAATATGGGCATCTTGACATACTGCGTAGTTCAAAGAGAAAGCGGAGTCCGGTGTACCGTTCTCCAGATAGCGCCACCGGTAAAAGAGCCCTTCCGCCAATCCGTTCTTGTCAGTTACTTTCAAATAACGAGCCGGGATGATCTGATCCGTGTCCACATTATTTTTGAGCAATGGGATCACCCGGGAGGTTAAAGTAGTGAATGCTTGCATATAGATCCTTCTAATTCAGTGTGCGTGGGTCGGTGATAAAACCGTTGATTGCGCTGGCGGCTGCGGTGAGCGGGCTGGCCAGGAATGTGCGACCGCCAGTGCCCTGGCGACCCACAAAGTTCCGGTTACTGGTGGAAACGGCATATTGGCCGGGCTGTAGCTGGTCACCATTCATTGCGATGCACATACTGCAACCGGCATGCCGCCATTCCCCACCTGCCTCCAGGAAGATGTGATCCAGCCCTTCCGCCTCAGCCTGGCGGCGTACGCTCTCTGAGCCGGGGACAACCAGCAGGCGCACATTGGAAGCCACTTTATGGCCGCGCAAGATGGCCGCCGCTTGCCGTAAGTCGTGGATGCGTGAATTGGTACAACTGCCGATGAAAACCACCTCCACCGGATGGCCAAGTAACGGCTTTCCGGGCTGTAAATCCATATATTCCAACGCTTTTTCCAGGGCAAGCCGGCGTGATGCATCTGTTTCGGCAGCCGGATTGGGCACCAGCTGGTCGATTTGAATTCCCATCCCAGGATTGGTGCCATAAGTGACCATCGGCTTTAAGGTGCTGACATTCAAGTTAACCTTGCGGTCGTAACGCGCCTGCTCGTGGCTGGGTAATGTGCGCCAGAAGGATATTGCTGCCTCCCATTCGGCTCCCTGGGGGGCGAATTCCCTTCCTGCCAGGTATTCGAAAGTGGTATCGTCCGGAGCGATCATGCCGGCTCGAGCGCCGCCCTCGATGGACATATTGCATAATGTCATACGCTCTTCCATGCTCAAAGCATGGATCGCCGGCCCAGTGTATTCGAATACATGACCTGTACCGCCACCTATACCAATTTTCGCGATCAGCGCCAATATCATGTCTTTAGACGTGACCCCAGGCGCCAGTTGGCCTTCGAAATTGACCTGGTATGTTTTTGGCCGGTTTTGGAGCAGGCTTTGCGTGGCCAGCACGTGTTCAACCTCACTGGTGCCGATCCCAAAGGCCAGCGCGCCAAAAGCACCATGGGTTGCCGTGTGGCTATCCCCGCAGACAATGGTCATCCCGGGTTGGGTCAATCCAAGCTCGGGGCCAATGACATGAACGATGCCGCGCTGCTCGCTATGCATGTCGTACAGGGGGATACCAAATTCCTGGCAGTTCGCCTGAAGCTGTTTGAGCTGGCGGTCGGCCATGGCGTCCACCAGGGGTAGATCCAGGCCGGTTGTCGGAATCGAATGATCCATTGTGGCAATCGTGCGATCCGGGCGGCGAACGTGTAAACTTTTTTGGCGCAAGCCCTCAAAAGCTTGCGGGGAGGTCACTTCGTGGACCAAATGCAGATCGATGTAAATGATGGCGGGTGCACCGGTTTCTTCAGCGATCCGGTGTCGTTCCCATATTTTTTCGAATAAAGTAAGAGGTTTGCTCATTGGCTCTAAGCTCATCAGTAATGTTCAAGCTGGTCTACCAACCAGGAGGTTTTACTTTCGTGATAACAGTTCAGAGAGATCCCATCCAGAAGGGATGGTGGCTGGCTGGGGGAATTTGTCCCAGTTGATTTCGCTCTCCTGGCTGGTGGTTTGGTTGCCTTCCTCAGGATCAGTTTCCTTTGTTTCGGCCAGAACCGTCTCTTTGGCAGAATGCATCCCCGAAGCTATGGAAGACAGGTCCCACAGCCCAGCCATCGTGCGCGGTTCCCCAAACGGCTCCAGGTGCCGGTGTGGTTGATAAGATGGATTAGGTTCTAACATGATTTTTCTCCTTACGTGCTTTTTTTAAAAGCGCTCCCTTAAGCCCCAGCTTGTTCGGCAGCCTGGGTTTCACGAATACCGTATTGGTTGCTTGCCAGCAAAAGTTTGTTCAAAGCCGCCAAATATGCCTTGGCGCTGGCGACGATAATATCCGTATCTGCACCGTATCCGCCGAAAGTTCGGGATCGTACGTACCCGTTTTGAGGAGAAGTGCGTGTAGGAATGGAATCGTTTTCTGCAACCAGGCGAACCGTAACTTCACCAATGGCGTCAATGCCCTCCGTAACCGAATGAACGTTGAACTCTAACAATGTATTAGGGGAGCCGACAATCTCGTCAATTGACCGGAAGGTAGCATCTACAGGACCGGTCCCTATGGCTGCCTTTATGTGAAGCCGGCCATCCGGGCCGAGCAGGCGCACTGTTGCAGTGGGCATGCCCATCGTGCCACAGGCAACCTGCAAACCGTCCAGACTGAATACTTCCTGAGATTGATCGACTTGATCGTCCATCAACGCCTCCAGGTCGGCGTCGGTCACATTCTTCTTTTTATCGGCCAATTCTTTGAAGCGTTCAAAGGTACGATCCAATTCCTCGGCCGATACATCGTAGCCCATCTCTTCCAGGTGAACCTTTAGCGCATGCCGCCCGGAATGTTTCCCCAGCACCAGGTTAGAACGGCTGAGGCCAACAGTTTCGGGACGCATGATTTCATAAGTCATCTGATTCTTGAGAATGCCATCCTGGTGAATTCCGGCTTCGTGAGAAAAAGCGTTGGCACCGACAATAGCCTTATTGGGCTGTACGGGGATCCCGGTATAGTTTGACACCATGCGGCTCACTCGAGAAATTTGCGTAGAGTCGATGCCGGTTTCCAGGCCGAAAATGGCGCGTCGGGTGACCAGGGTCATCGCCACTTCCTCCAGGGAGGTGTTGCCGGCCCGCTCGCCAATGCCATTGATGGTCACTTCAGCCTGGCGAGCCCCAGCGCGAATACCGGCCAGCGTGTTGGCGGTTGCCAACCCCAGGTCATCGTGACAGTGGACAGAGACGACCACATCGTCGATACCGGGGATATTTTTAATGATTCCGGCGATCAGTCCCCCATATTCTTCAGGTGTCGTGTAGCCAACCGTATCAGGGATATTGATCGTAGTGGCACCGGCTTTGATCGCTTCACCAATCACCAGATAAAGGAATTCTGGCTCGCTACGCCCGGCGTCTTCAGGTGAAAACTCGACATCATCACAAAAAGAGCGCGCGTAGGCAACCGTCTCGCGCACGCGTTCGACGACTTCTTCCGGATCCATGCGCAGCTTATAGCGCATATGGATTGGCGAAGTCGCCAGGAACGTGTGAATTCGTGGATGCGCGGCATTCCGGACTGCCTCCCAGGCTGAATCGATATCGGATTTGGAAGCGCGCGCCAATCCGCAGATAATTGGAACCTTGGGAGTCAGGCCACTTTCACCTGGAAGCGGATTCCCAACCTCGATAGCGATTCGCCGGACAGCTTCCAGGTCATCTGGCGACGCAGCCGGGAATCCGGCTTCGATGATGTCTACGCCGAGCCGTGCCAGACTGCGCGCTATTTCAACCTTCTCTGGCGAGGTTAGTGAGGCTCCTGGTGATTGCTCCCCATCTCTTAACGTTGTGTCGAAAATTTTTACGTAATTACCGTCCATTTTGCCTGTCAATCTCCTGGCCGGATGGTGACCGGATCGATAAAAGGCATCATCTGGCGCAACTGCGAGCCAACCTGTTCGATCAAATGATCCTGCTGCAAGCGCCGTTGTTCATTGAACCAGGGACGGCCTTTTTCATTCTCTTCGATCCAATCCTTGGCGTAACTACCATCCTGAATGTCTTGCAGTATTTGGTACATGGCGTGCTTGGTATCCTCGGTGACGATCTTCGGACCGGCGGTATAATCGCCATCTTCGGCGGTATCGGAAACCGAATAGCGCATGTAATTCAGCCCGCCGCGGTACATCAGGTCGACGATCAGCTTCAGCTCGTGCAGGCACTCAAAATAGGCGATCTCTGGCTGGTAACCGGCCTCTACCAGGGTCTCGAAGCCGGCTTTGACCAGGGCAGATACGCCGCCACATAAGACAGCTTGCTCGCCGAACAAGTCGGTTTCTGTCTCTTCTGCGAAAGTGGTTTCCAACAAACCTGCGCGTGTGGCACCTAAGGCATAGGCGTAAGAGAGTGCATTGGCCTTGGCTTGCCCGCTGGCATCTTGATGAATGGCCAAAAGGGCAGGAGTGCCCCCCCCTTCCACGAAGACTTCGCGCACGCGATGCCCGGGGGCTTTGGGGGCAACCATGCTGATATCTATCGCGGGAGGCGGGTTGATGGTCGCGTAGCGTATGTTGAAGCCATGCGCAAACATCAAGGTCTTGCCAGCTTTCAAATTCGGTGCAATTGATTCGTTATATATGGCGGCTTGAGAGGTATCGGGGGCCAGCAGCATAATCGTGTCGGCCCAAGCAGCCGCGTCTGCTACACTTTGTACGGTCAGGCCGGCGCTTTCGGCTTTGGCCCAGGATTTGCTTGCCGGGCGCAGGCCAACGCGAACATCGACGCCATTATCATGCAAGTTGAGAGCGTGAGCATGACCTTGCGAGCCATAGCCAATAATGGCGACCTTCCTGGCTCGGATCAAGGATGGATCTGCATCTTTATCGTAATAAATGTTAGCCATTATCAATCCTCGTATTGGTAGTGATGATTTCCGTTGGCGCCGGGAGCATAGCGAATGCCCGAAGCAGTGCCGCGCATCATAGCGACCTGGCCGGTACGTACCATTTCCATGATCCCTATCGGTCGCAGTAGTTCCACCAGGCTCTCAATCTTGTCTTCCGTTCCAGTAATCTCGACGATCACCGAATCAGGGGCAACGTCAACGATTTTGGCGCGGAAGATATCTGCCAGGTTGGCAATCTCGGCGCGCTGTTCCGGTGTGGCATTCACTTTTATTAATGCCAGATCGCGGGTCACGGACGGCATATTGGTGACATCCTGTACGTCAATTACGTTGACCAGCTTATATAAATTGACCTCGGCCTTACGCGCGTCGACCTCCTGGCTATCCAACACGATGGTCATGCGCGAGATATCCGTCTTTTCAGTGTGCCCCACATTTAGCGATTCGATGTTGAAATTGCGGCGCCGGAAGAGCGAAGCCACCCGATTGAGCACTCCCGGTTTATTTTCCACCAAAGCGATTAGTGTGTATTGCATGCCCTCCTCCTCTCGTATGTTTCATCTTTGAAGTTAGCCATGAAATCAAGCCTCTGCCGGTTGGCGGCGCACCGGTCGGCGGATCATGTTGTCAAGATCCGCGCCTGACGGCACCATCGGGTACACAGCCTCTTCTTTTTCCACCCGGAAGTCGAGCAGCACCGGTCCCTGTGTGTTGTGGGCAAAATCCAAAGCTTGTACGACTTCATCTGGTTTTGTGGCACGTCTGGCAGGAATGCTATGCGCCTCTGCGATTTTTACGAAATCTGGCCCGACTAATGGGGTCCCGGCATAGCGTTTTTCGAAGAAGAATTCCTGCCATTGGCGCACCATGCCTAAAAACTGGTTGTTCATAATGGCGATCTTTACATTGGCGCCTTCCTGTACGGCAGTTGCCAGCTCGGCCTTGGTCATTTGAAAAGACCCGTCTCCATCGACAACCCATACTTCCCGCTCGGGAAATGCGAACCATGCTCCAATCGCAGACGGAAGGCCGTAACCCATCGTCCCGGCACCTCCCGAGGTGATCAGACGATAAGGCTTTTCGAATGCGTAATATTGGGCCGCCCACATCTGGTGTTGGCCAACGCCGGTGGTAACAATGGCGTCGCCCTTGGTGTAATCCCAAAGATCATGGATCACTTTGGCAGTGTACAGCTTCCCGTCGTCCGGCCAGGAGATAATGTCGCGCGCATCACTGTCGCTGCGCCATTCAGCAATCTGCTTCATCCAGCTTTCATGGTCGTATTCATCCATAAGCGGGATTAGATCGGTAAGCACGGTCTTTAAATCGCCCACCAGTGGGACATCCACCTGAACGTTTTTGTGTACCTCGGATGGGTCAATTTCCACGTGAATCTTGCGAGCGCGGGGCGCATAGGTGCGCAGGTTTCCGGTGACACGATCGTCAAAGCGCATTCCAAATGCCAACAACAGATCGGCGTTTTGAATGGCCAAATTACAGTAAGCCTCACCGTGCATGCCCATCATCCCCAGGCTTAGCGGATGAGAAGCCGGGAAACCGCCCAGCCCGAGCAGGGTCATCGCAACAGGCGTATTGGTTTTTGTGGCGAAGATTTGTAATTCTTCCATGGCATTCGACATAAGAACACCATGACCGGCCAGGATTAACGGCCGCTCGGCTTGTTCTAAAAGGTCGAACGCTTTTTGCATGGCCTGCATTGGGGCCTGCTTGGGGGGCTTATCAACAGGCAGGGGTACTTCTTCGGGATAAATGAATTCGGGT
>OFHG01000500.1_pt1 | contig 15679 bp, 18 predicted proteins | sample 1521931 | NCBI WGS metagenome assembly OFHG01 (sample SAMEA2468438, study PRJEB22500) | soil metagenome | biome: Glassland; feature: Farmland; material: Clay | place: Australia | collected 2013-01-31 | depth 0.55 m
CTACTATCACGTGGAGCCGAAGCTGGGCTTCCTGCTCGCTCCCGTCCTGCTGCTCCTGGCCGTTGCGACCGCGCTGGGAGCGGGGCTCTGGCTCTCCGCTCTGAACGCCGTCTACCGCGACGTTCGCTATGCGATTCCCTTCCTGATGCAATTCTGGATGTTCGCTTCACCGGTGGCGTATCCAAGCAGCCTGGTGCCGGCGCGATGGCGCTGGCTGTACGGGCTGAATCCGATGGCCGGGGTCATCGGGTCCTTCCGCTGGGGCCTGACCGGGCATGGACGGCCTTCCAACGTCTTGATGCTCGTTTCCACCGCCGCCGTGCTGGTCCTGCTGGTGGGAGGGCTGATCTATTTCCACCGGATGGAAGACACTTTCGCGGATGTGGTTTGAGACATGAGCGGGATCGCCATTCAAGCCGACAAATTGTCCAAACGCTACCGCGTTGGGCACCTGGTCCGCTACCGGACGCTGCGCGACACGATGACCGGAGCGTTGCGCGCCCCGGTCCGCCTTTTCAAGCGAAAGCCACATAGCGACGATGATTTTCTCTGGGCGCTGCGCGATGTCTCCTTCGAGGTCCATCCCGGCGAGGTGGTCGGCGTCCTCGGGCGCAACGGGGCGGGCAAAACGACGCTACTGAAGGTGCTTTCGCGGATTACGCGGCCCACCGGAGGGCGCGCCGTGATTCACGGCATGGTCGGCAGTCTGCTCGAGGTGGGCACGGGCTTCCATCCCGAGCTGACCGGGCGCGAAAACATCTCCCTCAGCGCGGCGATTCTGGGCATGAAGAAACAGGATCTTGCATCGCGGTTCGGCGAGATTGTGGAGTTTTCCGGCGTCGAGCGTTTCCTCGACACGCCGCTCAAGCATTACAGCACCGGCATGCAGACGCGGCTGGCGTTCTCCGTCGCCGCGCATCTCGACCCCGAGATCCTGCTGGTCGATGAAGTGCTGGCCGTCGGCGACGCGGAATTCCAGAAAAAATGCCTGGGGAAAATGCAGGAGGTTTCCCGGGGCGGCCGAACCGTGCTGCTGGTGAGCCACCATTTGAACCAGATTCGCCGCCTGTGCGATTGGACGCTCTGGCTGGAGTCGGGCCGCATCCGCGAAATGGGTCCGACACCGGCCGTCGTCAGCGCATACGAAGCGGCGGTGAATTCCGGCCAGGGCACCGGGCGGGACCGGCCCCATGCCAAGGCGCAGTTCGTACACTGGGAACTGGCCAACAACGGCGATGAGCCTTACGTCATTCCTTCCCCGGGCCCCGTCACCGTCAGATTCACGCTCCGGATACACCAGCCGGTCAGCCACGCTCACCACGGTATCACGCTGTTCAGCGGCGATGGGCAAGTGATGTGGGGAGCGGCGCGCGACAATCTGAAACTGGAAACCGGCGACTACATTCTGACTTACCAACTGCCTTATCTGCCCTTGCGCCCGGGCCCGTACTACTGGCGGGTGACGCTGTACGATGAGAACGGACTCGTTGACACGTGGGATTCCTCGCCGGAACTCGTGATCGCCACCGTACCGCTCTCGCACCCGCGCGACGAGTGGGCCGGAATCCTGAACATGCCGCATGAGTTCGACCTGCGCAGGGAAACCGCATCCCTCACCGAAAGCGTCGACACCGAAAAGCCGGTTTGATGACGTCGCCGACAATTTCCGTGATCACCCCGACGCACAATCGCGTCGGGTTTCTCCGGCAGGCGGTTGCCAGCGTGGCGGCGCAGTCTCTCGAACAATGGGAAATGATCGTCGCGGACGATGCGTCCGAAGACGGCACCTGGGAATATCTGCAATCGCTCAAGGAAACTCGAGTGCGGAGTCTGCGGATGGAAGGCCATCGCGAGCGGTCCGCCGCGCGCAATGCCGCCTTGCGTGTGGCGCGGGGGGAATTCGTTCTCTATCTGGATGACGACGATTGGCTGATGGACCGTGCTTTGGCGCGCTTGCTCGAAGCGTTGCGCGCGGAGGAATCGGCGATTGGAGCCGTGGGCGCGCGACTGGCGGTCGGGCAGGACGGCTGGCACCGCTCGCCTCATCCCCGCCGCCGCCATGTTCAGGATTCCTGGCAAGACGTTTTGTTCGGCTGGGCGCCGGGTTGCGGACAGGCTCTCTTGAAGCGTTCCGTGGTGTTGGAGGCCGGCGGATGGAACGAGCGGCTCAGCATTGCGGAGGACCACGATCTCTGGTTGCGGATGGCGCAGCTCGGCCCCGTTGTCCTGATCCCGCAGGCGGTTTTGGCTGTGCGCCTTCATCCCGGACAAACGGTGATGACCTGCGCGGGAATCCGAACCATCGGTCTCCGCCGCACCCTGCTTGCGAGCCTGGCGGAGAAGGAACGGGAGCCGGCGGCGCGCACGGTGCGGGCCTATGGCCACTGGCGGGTAGCCGTCCGGGCCTTTCGGCGCGGCCGCTATCCCGATGCCTGGCGCCACTGCTCTCAGGCTATCCGCCTCGCCCCCAGGCTGCTCGGCTCCCCGCTGAGCCGTCCGGAGCTGGCGCGCCTGGGCCTGCGCTCGCTGATGGGCATGGCTCTCGGCGAGCGGATGATTCGCGGCCTGCGCAATACGAAGCAGGCACTCCTCGGCGCTCGCCGAAAACAGCGCGCGAAGCGAACGACGTTCGCCCGCCCGCCGGCGCTCGGAAGCCTCGAGCACGGTGGCGCCGATCGCCGCCGGGAGGCCGCGAAGGGGAAGATCGGTCCGTGATGATCGAAAACCCGCGACGGCTGAAAGTTTCCGTTGTGGCCCCAACCTACCGGCGGCCCGATGCCCTTGCCGATTGCGTCCGTTCTCTTCTCGAGGGCGGCATCTTGCCGGACGAGATCATTATCGTCGGCCGTGAGGATGACGAGCCTACCAGGGGCGCCGTTCAGCGGTTGTGCTCCTCCACCGGCGATACGGTTCGCATCCGCTCTGCCTGGGTGACACTACCCGGGCACGTCCCTCCCGTCGAAGCCGGGCTGCGCCTCGCTTCCGGACACATCGTTGCGATCGTTGACGACGATGTGACCGTGAGTCGCGGGTGGCTCGAGACCATTCTCGCTCACTTCAACGATCCCACCGTCGGCGTTGTCGGTGGCCGTGTGGTTGTTCCGGGCCAATCGCCGGGGAAGCTGAAAGGCAAGCCGGGCCATTTGAGCTGGTACGGGCGAAGCTGGGGCAACGTGGCCAGCCTCGAAGGAGACCGGGCGGTAGAAGTCGACACGGTGATGGAGTGCAACTGGGCCTGGCGGCGCGATCTGCTGCGTTCTCTCCGGATGGATCCCGTCCTGAATTTCGACGATGCGTCGATGTACGGCCTCGACCTCTGCCTGGAGGCGAAGGCTGCCGGCTTCCGAGTGCTCTACGATCCTCGCGCGCTCGTCCTTCACCACGTGAAACCCCGAACGCCCGAACTCGACCGGGCCAATCGGCCGGCGCGCGCGTTCTCCTACTCCAGAAACTACACCTACATCATGATGAAGCATCTGTCGGGATGGCGGAAGATCGTGTTCCTGGCGTGGTGGTTCAGCATCGGCGAGCGGGCGGCCGCCGGCGTTGGCGCGGTGGTCGCCGATGCGCTCACCGGAAGGAAGCACCAGCCCGGCGAAGCCTTGCGCGTCTTCGCCGGCAAGATCGAAGGGATTCGCCTGTGGCTGCGCGGCCGGAGAATTCCCTCGCCCGGCGCGCTGGAAACCGGCTCATGAGCGGGAGGAAGCCGCGCGTACTGCTGATCGCTTCGCATCCGACGCAATACAGCGTGCCGCTGTTCCGCCTGATGGCCCGGGATCCGCGCGTGGAGATTCAGGTGGCCTACTGCAGCCTGCAGGGCGCGAAGCCGGGATACGATCCGGGCTTCGACCGCGAAATCGCCTGGGACATTCCGCTGCTCGACGGCTATCCATGGATCGAGTTGCCAAACCGTTCCCCGCGGCCGGGACTCGAGCGGTTCTGGGGCCTGGTGAATCCGGGTGTGTGGAAGCTGTTGCGGGGCGGAAGATTCGACGCAGTGGTGGTCTACACCGGCTACGTCTACGCGACGTTCTGGATGGCGATCACCGCGGCAAAAACCAGCGGAACAGCGATTTTCTTCGGCACGGATGCGCACGAGCTCGCTCCGCGCGATGCCCGCGGCTGGAAAGCGGCGGTGAAACGCCGGCTCTGGCCGCGGCTTTTCCGGCTGGCGGATGTCGCCTTCGCGCAGTCGAGCGGAGGGCTGGCCCTGCTCCGATCGCTCGGTCTGCCGGCCAGCCGCGTGGAACTGTTTCCCTACGTGGTGGACAACGACCGTTGGAAGCAGGCCGCCACGCAAGTAGACCGGGGAGCGGTCCGGGACCGATGGGGCGTGCCCACCGATGCGCTCGTGGTCGCGTTCTCGGCAAAGTTGCAGCCGTGGAAGCGTCCTCTCGATGTCCTCCGGGCCTTCGCCGGCGCGGGAGTGAACGGCTCGTACCTTGTGCTTGCCGGGGAGGGTCCGCTGCGTGGCGAGATCGAAAAAGAAATTGAGCGGCTCGGTGCGAGCGGGCGCGTGAAACTGCTGGGCTTCGTGAATCAATCGGCGCTGCCGGAAGTCTATCGGGCCGCGGACGTGCTCGTTCTGCCGTCGCAATATGAGCCGTTCGGCGTGGTGGTGAATGAGTCGATGCTGTGTGGATGCGTTCCGGTGGTCAGCGACCGGGTTGGCGCGCGATTCGATTTGATCGAGGAAGGCCGGACGGGGTTCGTGTATCCGGCGGGGAATGTGGAGAAACTGGCCGAGCTTTTGCGCGGCCTGCTCGGCGATGCCGCGCGGCTGCGGCGAATGAGCGAGGCGGCCCGCGAGAAAATCGCGGCGTGGTCGCCCAACAAATACGTCGACTGTTTTGCCGGCGCCATCGAACGTGCCACGGCCAGGCGCGCGGCCGGCGCCCGTTCCGAAACTCAGGGGGCGAACCCGGCCTGATCCGGGACTCGGACTCCGGTGTTTACGTAGAGCCTTCCCTTGCGCCCTTCTTCCCAAGGACAAACACTGTGGCTGCGGGCCGAAACCGCGCCCGCCGCCGGCGATGACACCGGGCGAGAGCGGCAAGACGATGAGAGAAGACGCGAGGAGGAAGTGTGAGTGTAGAAGAAATTTTGGACCGATGGGCCGTCACCGGGATAGCCGGACGCAAGGGACGCTGGAACGGCTTCGTGCTTGTATTTCTGTGGATTCTGCTGGGCCCCACGACTTTGCTGCGGGCGCAGGGCGTACGTTACGACAATATCGTGCTCGGACCGCGCGGCGGTCCGGTAGCCTCGGCTACCGTCGCGGTCTGCGCCGCGGGCGCAACCACCAGTTCGGCGCCGTGTTCGCCGCTGGCAACGATCTACTCCGACGAGGCGCTGACGCAGCCTCTGGCGAACCCGATGCAGGCCGATTCGCTGGGCAATTACGGCTTCTGGGCCGCTCCGGGACACTATATCGTTCAAATCTACGGCACGGGAGTCGCGACCAAGGTGATGAACGTTTTCCTGCCGTGCGATCCATCGAATTGCTCGATGGCGAATGCCACCTTCTCCTCGATCACCGCCGGCACGCTGAATCTGACCGGCTCGCTGACGGTGAACGGCCGCAGCGTGGCGACCGAGGCGAAGAGCAGCGATGCGGTGCTCTACGTTTCACCTAACGGCTCGGACTCGAGTGACGGCCTGTCGTGGGGCTCCGCGAAACAGACGCTTTATGCCGCGGTTGCCACCGTCGAGAACTCGACCGTGGGAGGCGGCACGATTTACCTCGCGGCAAACACGGCCTGCGGCGGCCCGGTGAGCGGGCAGGGCCTGTGGCTCATCGGCGACAACGATCCGAAGCATACCAGCCCGCCTTCGGGATGGATTTACGCGGATTGGCCGCTGCGCATCATCGGCGTCGGCACGACCACCTGGTACGCGAATGCTTCCGGGGGCGCGGTGAATCTGAATTGCGGCTCGGGCACGGCCGCGAATCTGCCGGGCCTGTGGCTTTCCGGAACGAACCGGCCCTTCTATTTCGCCAACCTGTCGTTCCCGGCGAATTATTCGAGCGGACTGCGGATGGGGATCGACACGACCGGCAATCGGGCCTCCAGCACCGGCGCGACCACGGGCAGGTACGCCAGAAGGGGCCCCTGGCCCCACAGACACTCGCGACCTACCACTCTGAGATCGACAACGTCATCGTCCCCGCGATCGGGCAGGTCTCGACCCGGTCGCCGGTGACCCTGACGTACATCTCGGGCGACGCGCCGACCAGGCATTCCCCCTCCCCGAGGTTGAGGAAGAACGCATACGGGGCCGGGTTGCGTTCACGCAGCCGATGGTAGAAGGCGGCCGGGGCGGGGCAGGGGGCGCTGAAGACATGGCTCGGCACCACTTCGAACAGGTCCCCACGGGCGAAACGCTCCCTGGCCCGCTCGACGATGCGCGCATACGAGCCTGATTCGGGCCCGGCCAGAGCGGCGGCGGCCGGGCGGTGCTGGCCGGGCCCGGCGGGTGCCGGGAGCGTCTCGCGCGGCAGGCCCTGCGTGGACACGCCGTCCACCGTGAACTCGTACCGGTGACGGATGGCGACCTCACGCTTGCGGTCCAGGACATGCAATTCGTCGGGCAGATGCAGGACCAGGTCACGCTGATCGCCGGGACGGTCCCGCCGCAGCGTGACCGGCTCGAACTGGAACGCCAGGTCGTAGCCGAAAGCCCCATACAGCCCCAGGTGCGGGTCATCTCCCGCCATGGCCGCGATCACCTCACGCAGCGCGGAGAAGACGGTAGGGCGGCGGCTCCGCTCTTCCTCGGCCCGCAGCCCCACCGGCTCGGGGATCAGCACCTCGACCAGGCCCGCCGCCGATGAGCCGCCGGTGGCCTGCCCATCTTGCGCGACGGGTTCCCCCGCCCGCAGCAGGGCAGCGCCGAGCACCGGGAGCAGGACCTCACCCCGCGCGTTGAGCGCCCGGACACTGATCCGGCGGCCCCGGGCGACGATCTCGGCGCAGGGATCCACATAAGCCATATGCCAGCGGCTGTACCGGCCCGGGTACTCCATGCCGGAACTCAGCACCCCGCCGCGCCGGTCCTGCACCTGCGCGCAGATGCTGTCCAGGACCCGTTCGTCAAACGGCTCCTCGGTGCGGGTCACGTGCACGCCACCGGCGGTGACGGACCGGACGTGGCGGGAGGCGGGGTCACCCCGTTCTGCCGGATCCACCTGTGCTCCCTGTGTGAGGGCCCGGCAGCCGGTGAACGCACGAAGCGACCGCCGCTACCGGGCGGCCGCTCCTGGATGTGCTATCCGCGAGCCAGTCACCGCCTTATCGGCGGCGCCACCACTGAAGGTCACGGCCAGCTCGCATGGCGGGAGCTTACCATCAGGCCAGAGCGAACACTGCCGTCACGGTGACCGTGAGCTGCTGGCTGCCCGGGGAGACTGGGACCGGCGACGGGCCGGCGTGCCCGGAGGCCGCCGACGCGAACACCGGGACCTGCTCGGCCGGCGCTTGCTCGGACATGGTCACCACCGGCCCGAGGGAACGGCCCAGCGCCTTCGCGAACTGCGCCGCCCTGATCCTGGCATCGGCGACCGCCCTGGCACGGGCGGAGGCGAGCAGGGCACTTGAGTCGCTCAGGTTGAGCGACACCCCGTCGACCACCGTGGCGTTCCCGCCTGCCCTGACCGCACTGCTGATCTGCGTGCCCGCGACGGCCAGCTTGCGCAAGGTGACCTGGATGGACTCGCTGACCCCATATCCGGCCGGGGCGGCGGAATTGGGGCCGTAGTCAGGCTGGATCGACAGACCGCTGGTCGCGATGTCGGATCCCCGCACGCCGCTCCTGGTCAGTGCCCCGGTGACCGCCCGCACCGCCCGGTTGGCAGCCTGCAGCGCGGCGCTGACCGTGCTCCCACTGGTCTGCACCCCCATCGACAGGACCAGCTGATTGGGGGTGCCCGACACGGTGCCGGTGCCGGTGACGGTGATCCTGGAGCCGGCCGGCCCGGCTGGCAGGCCACCAGCCGCCGTAGCGGCGGAGGCGGGGCCGCCCTGGGCCGCACCAGCGGCGAAGGCGCCGCCGAGCGGGGCGGCCGCACCCGCCCCGGTCACGAGCGCACGCTGGGTGGAAGTGAGGGACAAAGCCATCTATGCCTCCTGATCGGCGGAAATGATCACCGCTTCGACGCGCGGCCGGTCCCGCCGGTTCCGCCAGGTTCAGGCCCGGTCAGCGGCGCTGGTCATGGCGCGGGTCTCGGCCTTCACGATGTTGGAGCGGGACAGGATGGCGATGCCGGCCGCGGCGGCCACCCCGCCGGCCACCTGGAGGGCGAAGTGAGCCGGGGATGACGCCAGGCGCTCACCGAACACGGTGGCACCGATCACGACCGCGCCGACCGGCTCCAGCGTGTCGATGACCGGCAGGCTCAGCGACAGGGCACCCGCGCCGAACGCGCTCTGGCCGAACAGCGCACCCAGCAACCCGGTAGCCATGAGGGCGTAGGGCTCCCAGTTCGCCAGGATCGCCATGCCATCGGCCGAGAGCAGGTCCACGGTGCTCTTGGTGAGCGCGTCGAGCAGCCCGTACAGAGCGCCCGCCGCCGCTGCCAGCCAGACCACCTGTGCCCGGCCACGCACCCGCAGCGCGACCGCCCCCGCGCCCGCCACCATCACCCCCACGGCGATGAACACCGGCAGCCACGCCCCGGGGGGTGGCACAGCCAGGCCGCCGGCCGGCGGGGAGACGGCGAGGAATATCACGATCCCGGCGGTGACGGTCAGCGCCCCAAACGCGTCCTGGCGGGTGATCCGGCGCCGGTGCCTGCGTGCGATCAGCGGCAGGGCGAACAGGACGTCGGTGGCCGCCAGTGGCTGCACGAGCGTCAGCGGGCCGAATGCGAGCGCGACCCCCTGGATGACGAACGAGAACGCATCCAGGGCGACACCACCGATCCAGCGCGGCTGCCGCACCAGATGCAGCAGCAGCGAGAGACGCAGCGCATTCTCGCCGGACTCACGGGCTACTCCCTGCTGGACGAGTGACCCGACCGCGAAGCAGAACGCTGCGGCGAGCGCGCCGATGACGGCAATGGTGGTCGCCACAGAGCGGATGCCCTTCCCGGGGGGTTGCCTCCCCCGGTTCCATCATCTGCGGTGGTGACCCGGCCGGGACCACCGGGACACCAGGACGGGCTGTTCGTCCACACCAGCGGTGATAGACGTCCCTATTCAGGCAGGCGGTTCCCATGCGACGCTCGTTATATGAGCCTGAGATTCCCCCGGCGCGGAGGCGGCGGCCGCCAGGCGGCCCCCACCACCAGGCCTATCTCGCCAGCGGAGGACGGCGGCACCTGGGCGCCGGACTCGCCGCTCACCATTCCCGACCACGCGTGCTGCTGCACGGCGAAGCCGATGGTGAAGGTCATCATGCCAGCGACGGCGTCCCGGCCCCATCCGGTGGATCTGTGGCTGTGCGGGCACCACTGGCGGGTCTCCCGCCCGGCCATCATCGCCGCCGGCGCGACCGTCTACCAGGTGGGCACGCCCGATGCCGGGACGCAGCCCGACCCCCGGGCGGCTGTGGCACACAGCTGAGCTAACGACCTGCCCGCCGGACCGGCACCGCGATCAGTGCCACCGCTACCGCAAGCAGGATCACACCCCCGGCCAGCAGCCCGATCGCTACCCCAGTCAGTGCGGGCACGGTTGCCCCGGCCTCAGCACTGACCGCGACCCCTGCCGAGGCGTCCGCGTTCATCACAACCAGCATCCAGTTGCCATCGCGGGCCGGCCAGATCAGGGTCTGAGTGCCGGCACCGCTCACCTGCGTAACCCAGATGCCAGCGGTACCTGGATTGCGTGGCACCGCGGTGCCGTCGTGCAGGACATAGATGCTGTGACCGCTGGCGAACCCGGTCAGTGTCGCATACCGGGCACCGGCCAGGTACGACCTGGCGGCACCGGCGGGGGCCACCCCGACGAACACCGGCCTGGCCGGATTGGCGGGGGTGACCCGGATCCGGACCCGGCCCAGCACCGAGGTGGCGGGCCAGTCCGGCGGTGCACGTGGTCACTCTGACTTGCGGGCAAGGCCGCCCAGTATCCAGCCCTTCGCGGGATCTTCGTCCACGGGCTCGTCGGGCCGCCACTGGGCGACAGGGACCAAGCCAGGCTCGATGAGGTCGAGGCCGTCGAAGAATGCGAGGATGTCGGCGCGCGGCCGGGGGGCGGCCTGGTTGGTGGTGCCGGCGTAGACCGAGTGGACCTTGGCTGCGGTCTGCGGACTCGGGTCAGTGGTCACGTGCGACAGGACAAGGTAACTGCCGGGCGCGGCGGCATCGAGGAACCTGGCCACGAGGGCGTGCGGCCGGTCGCTGTCCGGGATGAAGCGCGATCGCGGCGTGGATCGAGGACTACAACCACGAGCGCAGGCACTCGGCCCTGGGAATGCGCAGCCCGGTGGATTACGAGCGGTCCCTGGCGGGAAAGGACGCCGCGTGAGCGCGGCGGGCCCGCTGCGCGGGCCGGGGAAAGGAGGCGGCTGCGCCGCCGCTGGCCTTCTCGCGCCCGCTAAGGGTACGGGGCCGCCCCTCCGGCCTCAAGGGTGCTCCGCATCGCGCTGGCGCGCGACGGCCCTGCGGGCCGCCCTTGACCCCGGAGACCACTGCGGCCCCTGGGACCAGGAAAAGCCGGGCAGGCCAGGCCTGCCCCCACCCGGGCACGGGCGCAAGAAGGCCAGCCATGCTAGCCATGATCACCACAACCGAAGTCTCCACGGTTTGAGGGGAACCCCGTCCCCCGGCCAGATGCCGGACGGCGCGGCCGAGGAACTTGCGGTTCTCCTTGGCCAGTATCGGCGCCTCTGGCGCAGCTTCGATCACTTTGAGGGCGGCGATCCGGTCGGCGGCGAAGTTTTCGTGGCCGCCGAGGAAATAGTCATACATCCTGGCTGCTGTAGCGACACGCGGGTTGATGCCGGATGGGATCTGCGTGTCGTCTGGCACGTTGTTCTCCTGTCTTGCCTGTTCGTTGATCCGGTCGGGGAGGCCAGGCAGTGAGACGTGGCTTGCCGAGGCCAACCGCAAGGGAGGATCGCGCACTGAGCGCGCATGGTCAATGCCAAATTGTCATAGCTGGGTTGGCATGGGGGACAATCGTGCGGCGCTCCTCAGAAACGAGAGGTAACGAGATGGTCCCTCCTCGCCATGCCGGGGAGTGATGCGGGTGCCTCAGCGTGGCTCCCGCCTCGCCGGGGCGCCGCGCACTACGCTCCAGGGAGAGTTCGCGCGAGGCTGCGGGGAAAGCCGGCCAGCCGATGTGTCGGTCTAACCCGCGTTTATGCCTGTCCCCGAGAGCTCCGTCCGAGGGGAGATTGCGGTCTTGGATTCGGTTGCTGACGTGTGGCCGGTCTTCGGTCTGCTCATCCAGACGCCCCGGCTCCGGCTGCGACTGCCACGCGAGGATGAGTTGTGCGAGCTAGCGAGAGCCGCCCGGGTCATCGCCGGTCCGGGCGAACCGCAACTCCACCTGCGGTGGATGTATGAGCCGTCGCCGGGCATGGAGCGGCAGTTCCTCCAGCGGTACTGGCGGGCCCTGGCGCACTGGAAGCCCGATAGCTGGCACTTGCCGCTGGCTATCTATCTCAACGGACGGCCGATCGGGATCCAGGACATGTGGGCGAACGATTTCCCCCGAATCCGCTCGGTCGGCACCGGGTCCTGGATCAGCCGCAGCGAGCAAGGGCACGGGTACGGCACCGAGGCGCGTACCGCTGTGCTGGAACTGGCCTTCGGGCATCTCAGCGCCGAGGAAGCATGCACCGAGTACCTCGACGGAAACCACGCTTCCGAAAGCGTGTCCCGCAAGCTGGGCTACGCCGACAACGGACAGCACTTGGTCTACCGGGAGGATACGGGGCTTACGACCGAGTACCGGCTTCGCCTCGACCGCCAGACCTGGCGGAAATACCTGGATGAGTCCCCTTGCGTCATCACTGGCATCGAGCTTTGCCTCCCGATGTTCGGACTTGACAGCAGAGAGCAAGACCAAAGGCACGTCGACGCCTGATCCGGGTTCATGCCGCTGGCGTTGGGACCTATGTTCCCCCCCAGCCCGCGCGGGGGCTGGGGATGTCTGGCGGGAAGGTCAGGATGCGGTGAGTTCGACTGTGGTTTCAGCCCGGAGCGCAAAGTTGTCCTGCATGCCCTTGTCGCAGCGGGTCTCCTGGACGATGAGCCCGGCATTGACCGCAGCCAGGTATGCGTCGATTTCCTCTGGGTCAAGGCCGAGGCCGAGGCCGGGTCCTTCGAGGCGCAGGCTGGTAATTGCTCGTTCGTTCGGCTGCTGTGCCATGGATGTTTCTCCTTCTGTAGTGGGGGCGGGAGGTAGCTTGGCGGCTAGCTGGCTGAGACAGCCGCCGCAACGGTGACGTGCTGGTTGCGTTCAAGAGGGACGACGGAGCAGGTGAGCCAGCCGGGAACTACGGCATGGACTCCCGGCACAGGGGTGACGAGGAACTGCCGTCCCCAGGGCAGGCCCGGCATGGCGGTCCCGGCGCTACCGGCCCGGGGGTCGGCGAAGGCCAGGCAGCCCGATTCAGCGTGCTCGGGGGCGGGGCTGGCCGCCAGGATGGTCCACCCCGCGTAGCGGGCCTGGCAGGAGAACGCGGGCTGGTCGTAGCCTTCACGCCAGACCTGGATCTCCACCTGGCAGTCGGTGACTTCCGGTGCGCCGTCTGCGGAGGCGAGGGCGTTCATCGACGCGAGGAAATGCTCTTCCAGCGCCTGGAGGCCGGGCACGGAGCTGGGCGGGAGCGACCGGCAGCGCTCCCCGCCTGGGGCGGTGGTGGGTCCGGGATCACCGGAGATGATCCCGGACAGGTCAGCCTGGGTGATGATCAGCCCGGTCTTCCAGTAGCGGGACACGGTCCCGGTCGTGGTGATGGTGTCGGTGGTCATGACATCGCGCTCCAGGTCTTGTCGTAGGCGACGTTCCAGGCGATGCAGATTCGCAGGCTGTTGCCGCTGGCGGTGGCCTGTACCGAGTGAGGGAGCCAGCCGGGGAAGGCGACCATCCGACCGGGCACCGGCCGTATCCGCTGGACACCTGCCGATGCCTGGCGGGCGATGGCGGCTGGGCGGGGGTCCAGCAGTTGCAGGTATCCGGCGTCGCTGGCACCGCCGGGCTCGCCTGCTTCGACGTAGTACACGCCGCTCCAGGCGGAGTCGTGGTGGGTGTGCGGGCGCAGGCTGCCGCCGCTGCGGTAGACGACCGCCCACGCTTCGGCCTGGATGCCGCAGGTGACCTCCCGGGCCGCCGCGCCCAGTTCCGCCTGGGTTAGGGCCGTCACCGCGTCAGTTATCCTGGCCCTGACCCATTCAATGGCGGGGTGGTCCCAGGTCAGCAGGTTCTGGGAACTCTTGATGGCGTTGATGCCGCCGAACAACGCGGCGTCTGGGTCGGTTTTTTCCGCGTCGAGGATGATCTGCCGTAGCTGGGGGTTGTAGCGTGCGGCACCGTCGAAGTCGGCCTGGTAGACGGGGGTGCCCCAGGCCATCAGCGGGCGCGCGCGGGATCGGGCCGCAGGTTGCGGTGTTCTGGTTTCCGTGGTCAAAATGCCTCCTTCAGCCGCTGGGCGATGAGGGTTCCCGACTCGGTCAGGTCACCGCTGACCGTGCCGACCAGTTCCAGGCACCCGGTGCCATAGGCAGCCAGAGCGCGGATGCGGCCGGCCGCCCATTCGGCGGCGGTGTGCCGGTACAGGCGCACCAGCGTGGCGGCAACGTGTGCCGCGCCGAGAACCTCGGCTGGCCTGCGGTCGCGAGTCCCGGATGGCAGTGTGAGGCTGGCCGCGCCTGGGAGCTGGAGCGGCCAGATGTCCTCGATCAGGTACAGCCACTGGTGAGCCAGCTCGTGCAGCACCTGCTCGGCCAGTTCCCGGCTGGTGGCGAACGCCTCGTCGGCGAGCAGCACATGCTGGGGCCAGTCCCGGGACGACGCCGAGATCGCGCCGCCGGCGGGATACAGCCGCGCGTACCGCACGGGCAGGCCCAGCAGGAGCCGCCACGGCGGTACCCTGGCCGCGATGCCGGCGAGGGCTCTGGTGACTTGCTGCTTGCAGGCGGCGGACAGGGGCTGGGCGGGCAGCGGGGTGGAACTGGTGCTCAGCAGCAACGCCCGCGCTGGCCCGAGCCACGTTTCGGCCTGGCCGATGCCGATACTGCCGGAGAGCCCGCGCTGGCATGCGGCGGCGTGCCGGATGGCGGCCGTCATGGCCAGCAGCCGCCTAGCGGAGAAGCTGTCGTCGACGAACGGCAGGCCGTTGAGGTCCGTCAAGCCTGGCGCTGCCCCGGCCGCGGTCACGGCGCAGCCTTGGCGTGCGCTGGGGCCAGAGGCCGCGCCGACAAGTATGGGCTGGCGTCCAGGGACTGGCTGTCCAGCCCGGCGGCGATGACCGCCACCCCGGAGCGGCGGCCGGTTTGCAGGCACGGCACCGGCAGGGCAGCAGCCGGATTGAAGGCGAAATACCGTGCCGGCGGGCGGGCCATCCGTTCCAGCAGACTGGGACCGCAATCGGTGCCGTCGTAGGTGTCGAAGCTGAACCGCTCGTGGCCGATGTCGAAGTCGTGGACTAGGGCGACGGCGGAGGTCAGGGTGTCCAGTTCTGCCAGGAGCGGCCAGCGGTTTCCCCAGTGGGCATCCAGAAAGGCGAACGTCCGGTCATGCCCAGCGCACACCCGTGCCAGCATCGCGGGCGAGTCCTCGCAGGACACGGTGACGTTCGGGCAGTCCGCTAGGCGGCGCCTGGTGAACCTGCAGAACCGCGGATCAATGTCGCAGGTATAGACAGGCAGGCGGGGATAGCGGCGGGCGAGATAGGCGGTGGTGTCCCCGAGGAAGCAGCCCGTCTCGGCGATCGCGTCGCACCCGTAGCCGGTGATGAGGTCATCGGCCAGCAGGGCGACCGCGATGTCGAACCCGAACGGGCCGCCCCCGTCCGACAGCCAGCACGCGCCCGCCCGCCAGGTCCGGTAGAAAACGGCGGCTGTCCGGTCAATCTCGGCCTGCCCCATCCGGTTCCTCCTTCCGCTCGCCCGGGTCTGCGGCGAGTTGCTGATCACCGAGCGGGGAACCCTTGTTCGGTCTTCATCGCAGCCCAGTCGGCGGGCACGGGGAAGAGCGGTGATGCCTACATTCCGGCCTCAATGACATTCGCCCCCTGACAGCGACGGTCCCGCCCCGGATGCACTACTGGTCAGAACATCGCCGACCGGACCGTCACTGGGTGACGGGATGTTGCGTAAAGTAGCCACACATCCCATTGCTCCGGTCCGGCGGATGCCCCGCAACGCCAATGTGTCATGGCGTTGGGCGGCGGGGTTATGACACATTGGCATTGCGTGCTGCTGACCTGCCTGTTAAGCATGGTGGTTCGGGATCAGGAGGTGAGATGGCCGCCCCGCGGGTGTGCTCGGTGTGCCGGACGACTCGGCTGTCCCGTTTTAACACCGGGACTGTGTGCGCGACCTGCGTGCGAGCTGCCCGCGATCTTGAGAGTGTGACACCGACGTGGCTGTGGGATTCCCAGCCCATGCGGCAAGCGCTCGCGCGGCTGGACCCGGGCGCGGTGCTGGCGATCTTCCGGACGGTCTCCGGGCTGTCACAGCAGGACGTTGCCGACATCATGGGCTGGTCCCAAAGCACGGTGAGCC
>OFHG01000501.1_pt1 | contig 15663 bp, 14 predicted proteins | sample 1521931 | NCBI WGS metagenome assembly OFHG01 (sample SAMEA2468438, study PRJEB22500) | soil metagenome | biome: Glassland; feature: Farmland; material: Clay | place: Australia | collected 2013-01-31 | depth 0.55 m
GCATCCGGGGCGCCGACCGGAGCGACGAACCCTTCCGCACCCGGCAGCCGGCAGCCCGGTGCGCCGCCGGCGCGAGACGGCGAGCGGTTCCCGGCGGCAGCCGAAGACCGTGTCGCGGACGGTTTCCCGGTGCCCCTGCCACGACCAGCCCAGCCGACCGACGGCGTGTCGCCGGCCGGGCGAGCCCGCCCGGCACCGCTGAGCGCGCTGGCCAGCCAGCCCGCCGCGGCCGGCGTGAGCACCGCCACTTCCACGTCCAGGGGGAGCGACCGCCAGGCGGCCCGCGCCCCGGCGGCGTCATCGGCGGCGAACACGAGCGCACCGGCCAGCGTGAAGCCCTGGACGCGCACGCCCTCGCCGATCACCGCCACCCGGGACACCGCACTCACGCCTTGCCGATGAGGATGATCCCGATGATCAGGCCGTAGATCGCGATTCCCTCGGCCAGGCCGACGATGACCATGGCCCGGCCGAACAGTTCCGGCCGTTCGCTCATAGCGGCCAGCGCGGCGGCACCGGTGTAGGCCACCGCGACCCCGGCGCCGATGGTTGAGCCGGCCACCGCTATCGCCGCCCCCAGCAGTGCCGCGGTGTTGCCGCCGGCTGCGCTGCCGGCATTGGCCGCGGCCGCCCCGCTGGCGGCGCCCGCTGGCCCGGCCGCGGCGACCAGGAGCACGACCGCGCCAATCGCCAGCAGCACGCCAACCACGGCGAGGGCGTAGCCTGCCCGCGGGCCACGCCGCGCGGCCAGGCGGGCCAGCACCACGGCGGCGACGATGACCGGCAGCCCGATCAGCCAGGCGAACATGGCACACCCACCTCCTTACCCGGTCCAGATGCCTCACTGACCGGCACCGGGTCGGTGCTGGTAGGCACGTGCCAGGGCCGGAATTCGCGGCCCTGCAACTGGAAGACCCGTGAGAACAGTTCGTAGTACTCAAGCCGCAGCGCCTGGATGGCGGCTACCAGAGCCTCCAGCGCGAACGCGACCGCAGTCCCGATGGCGAACACGACGACCGCTGCCGCCATCGCGGCCCCGCCCTTGTTCCACAGACCACGCGTGGCATCCCAGACCACCAGTCCCAGCGCGGCGTGGGTGAGCCCGAACGCGGCCAGCCGGGCGAAAGACACCAGGTTGGACCCGAGCCGGATCACCAGGTCGAACAGTTCCACCGACGCCTGGATGGCCCCGGTCCCCTTACCCCCCGCCTCGGCGAAGAACCCGACGAAGGCCAGGGCCAGGCCGATGACGGCGATGGCCGCACCTACCCCGAGGAGAACGTCGTGGTGGAGGTACCAGCCGCCGGCGGCGACGCCGATGCCGAGGAAGACTGACGTGCCGGCCACGCCGGACGGCGCGTACAGGGCGACCGGCCACCCGCCTTCCCGCCACCGGTTGATCGTGCCGAGCGCATAGGCACCGGCCAGCAGCACGGTGCCCAGCGCGAGCGCGGCGAGCAGCAGCGGGATCGGCTCGTCGAGCGGGTTGAGCCAGAGCGTGGGCACCACGCCGGTTGGGCCGAAGAACTCCCCGTAGAGGAAGCCGAACAGGGTCGCGCACACCCCTGCCCCGCCCACGAACGGCCAGGCGGCACGGTACCGGCGGGCCCAGGACGGCCAGCCGAACCGCAGCGCCAGCGCCGCTCCGATCAGCATCAGGCCCTCGCCGACATCACCGAACATCATGCCGAACATGAGCACATAGCTGCCCCAGGCCAGCCAGCTCGGGTCGATGTCCGCGTAGGGCACGGTGCCGTAGGTGCGCACGAGTGGCATCAGCGAGCGGCGCAGCGGCGGGCCGCCCAGCAGGGTGGGAGCCTGGATGCCGCGCGGGTGCGGCACCGGCACGAGCGCGCCGCCCAGTGGGGCGATCCGTTCCGCCACACCTGGCAGCTTGTCCGCCGGCACCCAGCCCGCCAGTCCGGCCGTTCCCGACCGCTGGACCGCCGCGGCGGCGTGCGCTTCCAGCTGTGCTTCCCCGGCGAGCAGGTCATAGCGCCCCGCCCGGTCGAGTTCAGCTGGGTCGGGCGCGGCAGCCGACAGCGCAGGCGTCTGGTACTGGCGTCCCGCTGCCCGCAGCAGGCGCGCTGACAGGCCGGCGAAGTCGGCGCCCCTGGCCAGCTGGTCGATCTCCACCGACCCCGAGTCCGCCACCTGGACCAGCACGTCGCGGAGCGACTCGTCCGGAGCTACCAGGACGATGCGCTCCATCCGGACCGGCGCGGCGGCCTCAAGCCACGGCATCGTAGACCCCCAGGTCGCCGCCGCCACGGGCGGCCATCTCCAGTGCGGCCCTGGCCCGCCAGGCATCGGCGGCCAGCACCGCCACCGCTCCGATCACCGGCTCGGCGTTCGGGGCTGAGGTCCGCAGCCGCGCGAAGGCGTCCCGCTCCACCCGCGCCCACCATGCTGCCTCCGCCCGCCACAGGTCAGTGGGGGAGGTGACGCCGGCCAGCGCCCACCGGGCCCGGGCGGGCACGGCGGCCGCCAGCGCGTCCAGAGTGCTCGCCTCCACAGCCGTGCCGAGCAGCCCGGCCAGTGGCACCAGCACCGCCGGGGCAATGGTCCGGCCGGCCGCGAAGCGCTCCCCGGCCAGCAGAAGTGCCGCGCCCGCGGCGGCCCAGGTCTGGAGCGGGTCGTCGAAAGCACCGACCCGCAGCGCCCACCGGGCGCGCATGCCGAGCCTTATCGCGTGCGCACTGTCACCGCCCGGATCACCCCAGCCGGAAGCGGTCAGCGCCGCCTGAAGCTCGGACCGGTTGCTCGCAGTGCGCAACCGCGCCTCGGACGTGGCCAGCGAGCCCAGCGTGAACAGCTTGCCGGGCTGACGGCCGCCCAGCCCTGCGAGCAACTCGTCAACGTTCGCGATCTCGAACCAGCCCGCCAGCGTCCGCAGCAGGGGGAGCCCGCGCTGCGGAAGCCAGCCCGCCAGTACCCGCAGGTCCCACAGGATGGCCGCGGCGATGCCGTGCTGCGCTTGCGCCAGCGTCTGCCCGGGGTGGATCTCCCGCCCATAGCCGGTGGGCGCCAGCAGCCGCAGCGCGTCCTCCAGCGAGCCGGATTCCGCCAGCCGCCGGGCCGCCACCGCGCCAATACGGCGGCGGGCCAGCGCCCGCGCCCGCACGCTCCCCGCAACCCAAGCGGCGCTCATAACAGTGGCCCGGCAATGGCGTCCTGTCCGGCGACGGGCCCGTCCTGGCTGCCGGCACCTGCCCGTACCATGCCCACCGCCGTGGCGACCAGTTGCGGCATGCGGCGTTTCGCCAGGCGGCGCACGCTGAGGGCCTGCTGGTCCGCTCCCGCCGCGGCCTGCTGCGCCTCTGCCCTGACCTGCGCCAGGACGCCCGAGGCGGCTTCGTCCCTGGCGGCCCGGGTACGGCGCTGCGCATCGCGGCCGATCCGCGCCACTTCCGCGTGCGCCTCGTCAGCGATCCTGGCCGCCTCCTGCCGCGCCTCGTGGAGGATCTGCTCGCACTCAGCGTGAACGTCGTCGAGCAGCGCCAGCACCGGCTCGACCTCCTCGGCCAGTTCCCTGACCCGGTCTGCGGGCACTCCGGCCCGCGCCGCCGCGCCCGGGGCACCAGCGGGCCGGAAGCGGTCGAGGAAATCACGGGTCTGGGTCATGAACCGGCCAGGAATTCGGCTCCGCTCGCCAGCGTGGCAAGGCGGGGGTAGTCGTCCTCATCGATTCGCCGTCCCGACTCCTTGCTGAGCGCCTCGACGAAGTTGAGGAAGTCCAGCGAGTCGAGTTCGAGGGAATCGCGGAGGTCGGCGTCCCCCGGCAGCGCGTCGGGGTCGGCGTCCGGCGCGACCTCCCGCAGGACGTCCTTGATCATCTGTTGTGCCTGCTCGGGTGTCACAGTTCCTCCGGTCGTTGCAGCAGATCCGCGATCAGGGTGAGGAAACGGGCGCCGGTATACCCATCGGTCGCCCGGTGGTCAGCGGCGAGGGTGCTGATGACCACCGGCCTCACCCCCAGCAGCCCGCCGACCGCCCACGGACGCTCGACGATCTTGCCGAAGCCGACGAGCGCGACCTGCGGTGGGTAGATCACACCGGTCACCGACTCCACCCCCTGGTCGCCGAGGTTGGTCACGGTGATCGTGGCGTCGGTCAGTTCCGAGCCGCGCAGCCGCCCGGCACGCGCCCGGTTCACCAGGTCGCGCAGCCTGGCCATCAGCTCGCCTGGCGGCAGGTCTGCGGCGTCGTGGATGGCGGGGGTGATCAGCCCGCCTCTGCGCAGCGAGATCGCCACGCCCAGGTGGACGGCGCTGCCGGGGGTGAAATGCTCGTCGGTCCAGTAGCCGTTGAGCTGCGGTATCTGGCGGGCGGCGAGCGCGGTGGCCCGCAGCAGCAGCGCGGCTGGCACCAGCCGGTCTGACATGTCCAGGCTGCGGTTGCGTTCGCGCAGCCAGGCCATGGCGGTGCCCATGTCCACGGTGTTGCTGACGTAGTAGTGCGGGATCTCCCGCTTCGACCTGGCCATCAGGCGGCCGATCGCCTGCCGCATAGCCCCGGCCCGGTCCGCCGCGCCGGCAGGTGCGCGGGCAGGGCCGGGCCGGGTGGCAATCTCCCCGTGGGCGGCGGGTTCTCCGGCGGGCTTCGCGGGGGTCACTGGCGGGCCGGCCGCCACGGCGGCACTGGCCGCGCGAGCCGCCTGCCGTACGTCGGTCTCGCGGATCGCCCCGCCAGGGCCGCTACCCGCGATGGGGCCCAGGTCGAGGCCAAGTTCAGCGGCCAGCCGGCGGGCCAGCGGTGTCGCCCGGACGCGCCGGGCAGCGGCGGCATGCTCGACGTCCACCCGGATGATCCTCCCGCCCCGGCCGGTACCGTGCACGGCGGCCAGATCGACCCCGAGTTCTTCCGCCTCGTGCCGCACCAGCGGGGTGGTCGCTGGCGGGGCGGGCAGTGTGGCCGGCGGCGCGGGGGGGAGTGGGGCCGGCGGCGCGGGGGGGGGTGTGGGGGGGGGAGGGGGGGGGGGAGGGAGGGGCGGCGCGGGGGGCGGGGTGATGGGCAGCGCGGGGCGCGGTGTGATGGGCGGCGCGGCCGCCTGCTGGGCGGCGGGTGCCGCCTCGGTGATCACGGCCAGGACCGTGCCGACGGGTACCGTCTCCCCGACCGGCATCACCAGCCGTTCGATGGTCCCGGTGTGGAACGACTCGACTTCGATCGCGGACTTGGCGGTGTCCACCACCGCGATGATGTCGCCTTTATGGATCTCGTCTCCCGGCTTGACCAGCCATTCGACGAGCGTTCCCTCATCCATGTCGGCGCCGAGTGCCGGCATCCGGAACTCGGCCATATCAGCCCACCGCCCGGCGGGCCGCTTCCACTATCGCGGGCACTTGCGGCAGTGCCGCCTCTTCCAGATGCCGCGGGTAGGGCATCGGTACCTCGGCGCTGCAGACCCGCTCCACCGGTGCGTCGAGATCGTAGAACGCCTGCTCCATGATCCGGGCGCTCACCTCTGCCGCCAGGCTGCCCGACCGCCACCCCTCGTCCACGATCACCACGCGATGGGTGCGGCGCACCGAACCGAGGATCGTCTCGTCGTCCAGCGGCCGCAGCGTGCGCAGATCGATGACCTCTGCCTCGATCTGCTCACTGGCCAGTTCCTCCGCCGCGTCCAGGGTTTTGCCGAGGGTCCCGCCGTAGGTGATGAGCGTGACGTCGGTGCCTGGGCGGCGGATGGCGGCGGAGTCGATGTCCACCGCGCCCGCGTCCGGGGCCAGCATGCCGGTCATGTTGTAGAGCCCGCCATGCTCGAAGATCAGGACCGGGTCGGGATCCTGGAGGGCGGTCCACAGCATGCCGCGTGCATCCTCCAGGGTGGCCGGGGCAACGATCCGGATCCCCGGGATGTGCGCGTACCAGCCCTCCAGGCTGTGCGAATGCTGTGCCGCGACCTGGCGTCCCGCACCGGTCGTCATCCTGATCACCAGCGGGACGTTGAACTGGCCACCCGACATGTGCAGTATGGTGGCCGCGTTGTTGAGGATCTGGTCGAGGGCGAGCAGGCTGAAGTTGACCGTCATGATCTCGACGATCGGCCGCATCCCGCCCATGGCGGCGCCGATGCCCGCGCCCACGAAGGCCGATTCCGACAGCGGCGTGTCCCTGATGCGCTCGGGCCCGAACTCCTCCAGCAGCCCGAGGCTGACCGCGAAACAACCGCCGTACCGGCCGACGTCCTCGCCCATGAGGAAGACCCGGTCGTCTCGCTGCAGGGCCTCCCGGATAGCCGCCCGCATAGCCTCCCGGTAGGTGGTCTTACCCTGCTCCGAACTGGTCATGACGGCCTCGGGCTGTAGACGAAACGGGTGAGGTTCTTCACCGGCTCCAGCGGGTCAGCGCGAGCCGACTCGATCGCACCGGCCAGGTCGGCGGCCAGGTCAGCGTCGATCGCGGCTAGCGCGTCATCGGTCAGTTCGCCCGCCTCCCGCAGGCGCGCGGTCAGCGCGCCGATCGGGTCGTGCCGCTTCCATTCCTCCACCTCGGCCTTGTCGCGGTAGCGGTCCGGGTCATACATGGAGTGAGCGCGGAACCGGTAGGTGCGCAGTTCCAGGAAGTGCGGGCCGCCGCCACTGCGGACCACCTCCGCGGCATGCCGGGCGGCCTGCTCGACCGCGAGCACATCCATCCCGTCCACCGCCCAGGCCGGCATGCCGTAGCTGGCGGCCCGCACCGCCAGATCCGTCTGTGCCTGCGCGCGGGCCACCGCTGTGCCCATGGCATAGAGGTTGTTCTCGCAGCAGAACAGAACCGGCAGCTCCCAGAGCGCGGCCAGGTTCATGCATTCGTGGAATTCACCCTCGGCCACCGCCCCGTCGCCGAAGAAACATGCAGTCACCCGGGAGTCGCCGCGCATCTTGTCCGCGAGGGCGATACCGACCGCCAGCGGCAGCCCGCCACCCACGATCGCGTTCCCGCCGTAGAAGCGCGTCCCGGCGTCGAACAGGTGCATCGAACCCCCGCGCCCGCCGCTGCACCCAGTCGTCTTGCCGTACATCTCGGCCATCACCGCTTCCAGCGGGATGCCGCGGACGAGGGCATGGCCGTGTTCGCGGTACGTGGACACGATGGCGTCGTCGGGGGTGAGCGCCTGGTTGACACCTACCGCGACCGCTTCCTCCCCGATGTAGAGGTGAACGAAGCCGTGGATCTCCCCGGCGCTGTACAGCTCGACGCACTTTTCCTCGAAACGGCGGATGAGCAGCATCTGCCGCAGCAGATCAGCGTGGTGCGCGGCGTCGGCTCCCTTGGCCTGCCGTGATACGCGGCCCGCCGCCGGGCCCCGGCCCTGCCCGGCGGGCGCCTTGCGCGACCGCCGGGCCCGCTGGGCCTGCCCGTCACCGGCGGGCGCGGCCGGTGTGGTGGCGGGGCTGCGGCGCGGGCTCACCGGGCACCTTCCAGGGTGGAGATGTCCCCGGTTTCCAGCCCGAGTTCCCTGGCCTTGAGCAGCCGCCGCATCACCTTCCCGCTCCGGGTCAGTGGCAGGTTCTGATCGAATTCGATCTCTTTCGGCGCAACCGCACCGAGCCTGCGGCGGCCGAATGCCACCAGCTCGCGGCGCAGTTCGTCGCTCGCCTCCTTGCCCGGTTTGAGTGCGACGAATGCCTTCACGATCTCCCCGGCCACTGGGTCCGGCTTGCCGATGACCCCGGCTTCGGCCACCGCCGGATGCTCCATGAGCACGCTCTCCACCTCAAACGGCCCGATGAGGTGACCGGCCGACTTGATCACGTCGTCGGCCCTGGCGACGAACCAGTAGTACCCGTCGGCGTCCCTGCGGACGACATCACCGGTCATGTACCAGCCACCCGCAAAAGCCTTCACATAACGCTCCTCGTCGTGCAGGTAGCCGCGGAACATCGAGGGCCACCCGGGCCGCAAGGCGAGTTCGCCCTCGACCCCTGGCTCGGTGACGACAGACACCTGGTCATTGGTCACCTTGGCCCGCCCGTCCGGGCCCCGCTCCAGCAGCCCGGCTGTCACGCCGGGCAGCGGGCGCCCCATCGACCCGGGCCGGATGTCCATCGCCGCGAAATTGCTGATCATGATGGCCCCGGTCTCCGTCTGCCACCAGTTGTCATGGATCGCCAGGCCGAGCACCTTCTCCCCCCAGACGACAACCTCCGGGTTCAGCGGCTCGCCGACGCTGGCGATGAAGCGCAGGGCGGACAGGTCGTGCTCGGCGGCAAGTTCGGGGCCGTACCGCATCAGCATCCGCAGCGCCGTGGGCGCGGTGTACCAGACCGACACCTTGTGCTCGGCCAGCAGCCGGTACCAGCGGCGGGCCTCGAATTCGCCCGCGTCGGTCAGGATGGTCAAGCCGTGGGTGAGCGGCGCGATGATCCCGTACGAGGTCCCGGTCACCCAGCCAGGGTCAGCTGTGCACCAGAACACGTCGCCGGGGTGCAGGTCGAGCGCGAACGCGGCGGTGGCGTGGTGAGCCACCACGGCCTCGTGGACGTGGACCGCGCCCTTGGGCTTACCGGTGGTGCCGCTGGTGAAATGCAGCAGGGCCATGTCCTCGGGGTCGGTGGGCGGGATCTCGAACTGCTCGCTGCTGGCAGCGAGCGCGTCCGCCAGCCCGATCGTCGTGTCGTCCGGGGGCTCGCCGGCAATGAGCACGTGCTCCAGCCCGGGCAGCGAGTCGCGGATCGGCGCGATCTTGCGCAGGTACAGGTCGGGGCTGGTGACCAGCGCTTTGGCGTCACCGAGCCGGAGCCGTTCCCGGAGCGGCTCCGGGCCGAAAGCGGAGAAGAGCGGTGCGATGACACTGGTGTTTTTCAGCGTGCCCAGGGCCGCGACGTAGAGTTCGGGCACCCGGCCCAGCAGGGTGAACACCCGGTCGCCCTTGCCGACCCCGAGCGAGCGCAGCAGGTTGGCGAACCGGCTGGTCTGACTCGCGAGCTGGGCATAGGTGAGGTCGGTGGTGCTGCCATCCTTGGCCACGCACCGCAGGGCCACCTTGTCCCGGCGCGATCCGGCCGCATGCCGGTCGACCGCCTCGTAGGCGATGTTGAGGCCCCGCCCGCCCGGTAGCCCGTCGAGCCGCGCCCGCGCCTGCTCCCAGGAGAACTCCCGCACAGCTTCGTCGTAATCGGCGAGGTTGAAGCCGCTGTTCCCGTGACCGTTCTTATGGATCGGCTCCCACGCCATGATCGGACCTCCGCCCCGTTGGGCTCCCCCTCTTGTGTAAGCCGGGCACCGGGAACGAGGCAGGGCCGAAGGTCCCCGTCGGCGCAGCCGAATGACCGCGACACCCTCTGACCGCGCATTCATACCCCGCCGGGCGACGGTGATCACCTGGCCGGACGTGGGGACCGGGCGCGGGAGGACCGGGCGCGGGAGGACCCCGGCGGGAGGACCGGGCGCGGGAGGACCCCGGCGGGAGGACCCCGGCGGGAGGACCGGGCGCGGGAGGACCGCGCGGGGGAGGCCCGGCCGGGGGGGTCGGCAGGCGGCAGGGGCGGTCCGGGGACCGGGGGCCCGCCCCTTGGCCCCCGGACCCCGGACCATGGGGGGTACCCTCCCCCCACCCAGGCCCGCATACCCGGGCCGATGGGTGCTACCTCCGCCCCAGCCAGTCCCGCTTTCCTATGACCGTCCGGGTTAGCAGCAGCGCACACAGTCCGATGGCGAGGGAGGCTGCGTGGACAGCCGGGGGGAGATTTGCGAGCGGAAAGTTGTTGGCGCTCGCCGCCGCCCCGCCTCCTACCGATGTGACAGCGATGACAGCCGCCCGGGAAATGGCGGCCAGAGCCCGCCGACGGTCACGGAGGACACCATGCCAGCACTGACCCAGCACCGCACCCGGGGCTGCGCGCACGCTCGGCCCGCCGCCGGCGCCCGGCCGCTCCCGGCCCGGCAGCCCGCGTATGGCAAGGCCGCCGCCGGGGAGGAGCCGCTGCCGGCGGCCGGGATGCGCCTGGCTGGGCGCTACCGGCTGGACCACCGGATCGGCGGTCCTGACTGGTCTTCGGAGTGGATGGGAACGGACGAGCTGCTGGGAAGGCCCGTCACAGTGCGGGTCTTCCGTTCCGGCCCGGTGCCTGACGTGGTGATGGCTGCTGTGCGCAACGCCGGCCGGCTGACCGATCCGCGGCTGGCCCGGATCTACGACTCCGGCGACGAGGCCGGGCGCCCGTATCTGGTGTCCGAATGTGCGCCGGGGACCAGCCTCGGCGACCTTCTCGCCTCGGACCTGCCCAGCCCGGCGCTCGCCGTCACGATCACCGCACAGGCTGCGGCCGCACTCGCGGTCGCACATGCCGCTGGCCAGCCGCATCTGTGCCTGTCGCCAGAACTGGTGCGGTGGAACAGCGACGGTGTGAAGATCACCGGCCTGGGCATCGAGGCCGCGCTCCGCGGGATGCTGCCCGGCGTGACTGCCGCGCAAGCGGCGGCGGCCGACACCCGCGCGCTGGCGGGGGTGCTGTACGCGCTGCTGACCGGCTACTGGCCCGGCGACGAAGCGACCTCGCTGCCGCCGGCGCCCCGCCACCGGGGCCTGGTCCATCTCCCAGGCCAGATCCGGCCCGGGGTGCCCGCCATCCTGGACGAGATCATCTGCCGCGCGCTGCTGCCGGGAACCAGCATGCAGGAGCAGATCACCACGCCTGGCCAGCTCGCCCATGCGCTGAACAGCGTCCGCGGGCTCCGGCTCCACCCGGTGCCGCTGCCGGAACGCGCGTCCGGGCCGGCCCGCCGTCCCAGCTCCGCGCCCGCCGCCTCAGCCGCCAGTGCCCGGCCGGCCCGCCGTCCGAGCTTGGCGCCCGCCGCCTGAGCCGGCGTCTCAGGGCCGGGGAATCGGTTTCCCCAGCCCGGCTTCTAGCGCCGCCTCGACACTGCTCAGGCCGAGTTCGCGGTAGGCGTCGAACTCCGCTCCGTCATAAAGCTGCTGCATGGTTGACTGCCCGGGGAACTCAGGGTGCTGCCCCGCGTACGCCCGGATATCCCAGGGGGCATTCGGCCACCAGCCGAGCTTGCATACCCAGATCATGCCGGTGTCTGGCAGGGGCCGGCCATCAAGCGTCAGCCCGCCGCCACGCCACTCCGGGATCCGGTCGAACCAGCCGTACGCCCAGGGGCGGTCCACCTCCCCCGCATGCACCGGTGGGTGTGGGCACATCTTGACCGGGTCGAGCTCGATGGCCACCCCGGCGTCCACCCTGGCCAGGGAGAACGCACCGCCCAGGGTGAACCAGGTGTTGGCCTTGTCCCCGCTGGCGTCAAGCACCAGGACGTTCTTGGCGCCCCGCCACAGCGCCTCGACCAGGCCGAGGTTGTCGTAGTGCCCGCCGTCGGAGACGCAGATCCAGGTCGAGCGGTAACTCGTGTGCCCTACCGCCTCTGCCCACAGCATGCCGAGCGTCGGCTGCAAGGCGTGATAGAAAAGCCCGCCGATCCTGCGCCCCAGCCACTTGCCGTCGCGGCGCATCCGCAGGACGTAAGCCCAGAGCCGGGCCTCACCGCCACCGGGTTCCTCGGGGTTGTGCGGGCGGGATTCGCTCCCGGGCTGATCGCCCCCGGGCTGATCCTTGCGGCTCTTGCTCCAGCGGGGGTGCCACGGGAAGGCGTACCAGATCAGCAGGCCCAGCGCGCTCCACCAGCGGTCCCTTTTGGCCGGCCGCTTACGGCCGGGGCCAGGATTCCCGGCCACAAGGACTGGCTCGGCGTCCCCGGCGTCCGCGGCAGGCGCTCGCAGGCCCTTCTCCTTCTTCTTCTCCGCCAATTTGTCCTGATCATCGAGTTCCCGGCGGGCCGCGTCTACCACCGCCGGATGGGGCAGCCAGACGCCGAGGCGCACGTTGGTCATGGTGAGCAGGATCCGGTAGGCCTGGCGGGTCATGGAGCCCATGAGCGGGGACACCGCCGCCCCGCTGATCGCCGACACATCGAACAGCGTGAACTTGCGCCTGCCCACCAGATGCTCATAGTCACTCGTCGATGCGGCCACCGGGTTGGCGGGGTCTTCGCCGCGCAGGGTCACGCGCTCGGGATCGAACGTGAGAAGCATGCCTCCCCGGCCGACCGGGACCTGCCTGTCCGCGTTGATGTTGGCGGTCGTGCAGATCACCAGCTTGGGTGACTGGGGGGTGAGGCTGGACAGCAGCACCCCGGGATCGGGGGTCACTCCTGGCGGCGGAGGATCCTCAGCGAGGTCGCGCCTCATCGCATACGCACTGGCCAGGCGCCAGCGGTAGAAGTCGTGCATCGAGATCCGGTTCACGTCCGCGAGCACACGGGTGGCAAGCATCACTGCCAGCGCGATGAGCACCGGCCACAGTCGCACCAGCGAGTAGCCCGCTGCGGCCCCGTCCTTCACCCACCGCAGCCCGGCCACCACGATGACAAGCACGATCACGGCGCTGGCCAGCCAGGGCAGCAGGTAAGTACGGATCCATCCGCCGATCATGGCGAAGAACCCCGGCTGGGCTGCGTTCTGCGGCTGGGTCTTGCCCTTTGCCTGGCCCGCCACCGTGCTCTGCGTGCCCGGCAGGTGCAGCTTGGCGAGCTTGGCCCGGCCGGACTGTGCGACCGCGATGACGGCGGCGAACACTCCGGTGAGCGCGGCCGGGGTCCACTTCTGGCCGGTACCGAACCCCAGGTCATACACCAGCGTCTTGAACGGGCCCACCGGCAGTGTGGCCACCCACGACAGCAGCAGGGGAACCACCAGCATCGCCACGGCCAGCGCACCGGTCACCACTGCCGCCCAGCCGACCACTTTCGCGAGGGTCGCCCCACGGTCGCGGCGGTGTCCCCGGCGCGGCACCAGCGTCAGCCACCACCACCCGAACAGCACCAGCGTGACCGCCGCGGCCGCCACCGGCACCAGCCACCAGGGCAGGCCGGTCACCGACGCCACCAGCGGCCCGGGTGGGGCACATCGCTGCACCGAACCCGGGCAGAGCACCTTCTGCCAGCGCAGCAGCCAGCCCCAGGCGTGCGCGGCCGCGTACACCGGTGCTGACACCAGGATGAGGGTGACCGCTACTCCGACCAGCAGGGACAGCACTCCCACCAGCACGATCCCGCCGGACGGGGCTATGTAGTGGGTATTGTCACGCAGGCTCTGCTCTTCCGGCGTGCCCGGCTCGTACGCCGCCGGTGTGGCGTTCTTCAGCCCGTGCGCTACGAGTGCCCGCGAGGCCGCGATGTAGCTGCCTCCCGACACGCTGAGAATGAGGCCTGCCCTGCCGAGCAGGCCACCCGCCTGACGGCTCTGCAGGCCCTGCAGCGCACCCAGGCAATAGGAGGCGGAACGTATTCCGCCGCCCGAGCAGCAAATGGCCCATTCGGCGTCCTGGCCTGACCCATTTGCCCCCTGGCCTGACCCGGCCGGGGGCGCGGCATCGTCGCTGCCGCCCCCGCCTGGTGATTCCATCCCCGCCGCCTTCCCCGCGCCCCGCCTTACCCGATGGGGCACTGGCCGCCATTCCCGCCACCTGCGGAATCTGTGCGCAGGATATGGTGACGTAGACCCCTTGCACAGGCCCAAAAGCTCCCCGTGACGTTTTCGGGATTTACCTGATCCAGAGCCTCAGCAGACCCCTCGGTCACCGGTTCTGGGCGCGCAAGCCTCAGGTGAGCCCGAGGGTGGCGGCGAGGGTGCGCGCGGGTGCTCCCCCGGTCTCGATGGCCAGGTCGAGTGCGGCCGGCACGTCGAGGTCCGCTGCCAGCAGGCGGCGCATCTCATCCACCGCGCCGGGATGGTCCGGCATGGTCCGGCCGGCCGCCTGGTACAGGCTCTCCAGCCTGGCCGCGGCGGCAGCCAGCAAACCTGGCTGGTAGTCCCAGCTCTGCGCCCACGGCCGGTCCAGGATCATCAGCCTGATCACCGCGGCCGGGTGCCCAGCCAGGAGTTCTTCGAGCAGGACCAGGTTGCCGGCCGACTTGGCCATTTTGGCGCCGTCGATGGTGACGGTGCCCACGTGCAGCCAGGCCCGCGCGTACGGCCGGACGCCCGTGAACGCCTCCGCCATGGCGGCGTGGTAGGCGTGGTGCGGGAAACGCAGGTCAGCGCCGCCAGCGTGGACGTCGACCGCGGGCCCGAACACTGACATCGCCATCGCGGCGCATTCCGCGTGCCAGCCCGGCCGGCCCGGGCCCCACGGGGAGTCCCAGGCCGGGTGGTCCGGCTCACCGGCCTGCCACACGGCAACATCGAGCGGATCGTCCTTGGCCGCGTCGTCCGGGCGCCCGGCGTACTCGCTGGACAGCCGCAGTGCCTCGGCCTGCTCCAGTCCCGCCCGGCGGGCCACGTCGTGGCCACGGAAGTAGACGCTGCCCTCCCGGGCGTAGGCGGCACCCGCGTCGAGCAGTCCGGACGCCAGCCGGATGACATGCTCCACATAGCGGTGCGCGCGGGGCTCATGCTCGGGCGCGCGGACGTTGATGGCGGCCATGTCCCGTTCGAACTGGAACTGCTGGATCGCCGCGAACGTGTCGTAGGCGGCTCCTGCCCGGCGCGCCGCTGCGTCCAGCACGTCGTCCACGTCGGTGACGTTGCGGCATACCTCCGGCTCCACCCCGAGGAAACGCAGGGTCCGGCCGAGAGTGTCCACCCAGGCGAAGGTGGCCGCGTGCCCGAGATGGGTGACGTCGTAGGGGGTGATCCCGCAGGCGTAGATCCGGGCCCGGTCCAGCAACTCCACCCGCTGGCCTGCGATCACCGCTCCGGCCACGCCGCCAGCCGTGTGCATTCTGGTCATGATCCCAGTGTCGGCCATCCCCGCCGCCCCCAGCGCCGTGCCCCGGTGCCCCTGGCCACTTCATTTCACGGATTGGGCACTCATATACCAGGACAAGCGGGACACCAGAGTGGGCGCCAAGACGTGCAAAGTCGTCAGCAGAGCACGCAGGTCACCGTGACAACCCGAAGTTGGCCCCTGCCGCGGCCGGGTTCGGAGTCCCATGCTGGGCCACGAGCAGGGGACCAGGTATCGCGCGGAGCGGGGACCACCCGCGGAGCGGGGGTGCCGAAATGACCGCACACACCGGGTCGCCGGCCGGTGGCTGGCACATCTGGGGGATGGGCAGCACCGGCCATGGGCAGCGGCACCGGGGAATCGCCGCGCTGGCTGCCCTCATGGCGATCGCCGCCTATGCCGGAGTGGTGGGCCTGATGACCGGGGTGCCCGACATGGGCACGCTCGTCAACGGCCGGCTTCCGCTGAGCTCCCCGGTCCTGGGGGGCCTCGCACTGCTGCTGATCGTGGCGATGGTCATGACCATCGCCGTTGCCCATGACCATCGCCGTTGCCCATGACCATCGCCGTTGCCGCCCGGCGCGGCCCGCCCTGGGCTGATGCGGCCGTCGTGCTGGCCGGGCTGGCACTCGTCGGCTGGATCGTGGGGGAGGTGGCTTTCCTCCGCACCTTCTCGTGGATGCAGCCGGTGTGCGCGGGCTACGGCGCGCTGCTGGCCGTACTCGGCTGGCGGTCCGCCCGGTCAGCGGGCGCACCCGGTCACGGTGCCTGACCGGCAGGTCAGGGATCTGCCTCCGGGGCTGCTCCGGGACTGGGCTCAGGACAGCCCCATGACCAGCCCGTCGTCGTCGATGTCGATGCGGGTGGCCGCGGGGCTGCTGCCGAGCCCGGGCATGGTGCGCATCTCACCGCAGATCGGGTAGACGAACCCGGCGCCCACTGA
>OFHG01000502.1_pt1 | contig 15661 bp, 15 predicted proteins | sample 1521931 | NCBI WGS metagenome assembly OFHG01 (sample SAMEA2468438, study PRJEB22500) | soil metagenome | biome: Glassland; feature: Farmland; material: Clay | place: Australia | collected 2013-01-31 | depth 0.55 m
ATGAGGATGGGTGAGGTCCCATACAAAGACGCTGGGGAGGGCTTTGACGCCCTCCCCAGCGAGGATTGCGTTGTATGTCAACCTGCGGTAATGTTTCGTCTTCATCCTACCAATTTAAGAATGTCTTCTGCGGCGCGGCGCATCTCGAGGAAGATCAGGCCCAATTTGGCCTCCGGCCGCGCCAGGGCGGTCAGAACCGCTTCCGATCCGACGGAGGTCAGCACAATTGCGCCGGCGCCGCCTTTGAAGCCTTCCAGTCCGCGGTCGTCGTTGTAGAAGCCGGCGCCCGTCGCGGACGGTGACGCCACACACAGGATCAGATTCTGCGCGTTGGTCGGCTGGAACGTTGCGAGACCGCCGCCCGTGAAGGTGAGGCGTTCGACGTCGCCGCCGGGCTCCCGCTGTCGGTGCTCGGCGATGACCAGGGCCACGAACGCGTTGTGAGCTGGTATGAGTTCGCCTGCGCGTACGTGGACATGAAGTGGGCTGAGGTGTCGCCGAACTCGCGGCGGTCGATCGCCGACGCCCTCGCCACCGCCACCACGGCGCTGGTGACCACCAAGCGTGGAGCCCCCAAGCCCGCCGAGATGAGGAAGGCGCTGTATGGGTGGGCGTTCAACACCAAGCGCCGGGAAGCCGGCCCACCCCCGAACCCCGCTGCTGCGATCACCTGGATTGAGCGCAGACCGTCCCCCTGTCGGACCTGGGCGACTCAGACACTCTCCGCCGGGTCCTGTACCAACTCGCCCGCAAGCAAGACGGCACCCCTGCCGCGGCTACTGTCGTGGCCCGCAAGCGTGCCGTGCTGTTCAATCTGCTCGGCTACGCCGTGGACAAAAAGCACTTCCCGATGAATCCACTGGCTACAGTCCGGTGGAAGTCACCCAGGGTCGCCGAGGCCATCGACCGCCGCCGCGTCGTCAACCCCGGCCAAGCCCAGGCCTTGCTCGACGCCGTGGCCGGGCAAGGGCGGATGGCCAGCCCCCGGGAGCCGTTCTCCGCCTGCCTGTCCCATGCGGCCTTGCGGCCATCAGAGGCTGCCATCCCCCCCCTCGACGAACTCCAGCCCCCCATCAGCGACGGCAAAGGGGAAGGGCTGCCCCGGGGGGACTCCCCCCCCTCGCCCGGCGGCGCAGGGAACGACACCGGCGCCCGCCGCGAGCGCCGCCAGCTCAAGCACCGGGCCGCCCAGGAGGTCCGCCCGGTCCCGGTTTCCCCGGCACTCGCCCGGCTACTGCGCAAGCACATCGCCGAATACGGCACCGCACCAGACGGCCGCCTGTTCCGCGGCGCAGCCGGCGCCCTCCTCTCCGACACTGTGTACGGCCGCACCTGGGAGAAAGCCCGCCAGGCCGCGCTCACTCCGGCTGAGGCAGCATCACCACTTGCCGAACGCCCCTACGACCTCCGCCATGCCCGCCTGTCCACCTGGCTCAACACCGGCGTCGCCCCCGCCCAGGTCGCCGAATGGGCCGGCAACAGCGTCCCCGTCCTCCTCCGAGATCCAGCGGCTGGACTCTGTGAGGACGCTTCGGCAAGGCTCCGCGAGCATCCGCTCTTCTCCGGCTACTCGATCTTGCGCGGTCGTGTTTGGCGGCTGTCCGGATCTGGCCCGCGGTGGCCATGAGGAGCTGCCCGGGGACGGGCAACCCGGTCACGGAATGCGACCGCGTACGGAGCTACGCCGCTCCTGATCCGCCGTTAGGCACGGCGTCGGCGGGCTGCAGCTCGGTCGCGGCGGCGCTCCATGCTGGGGATTCTGCGTGTTCACACCGCCGGGGCCAGCACAGACGATCGCCCTTTTACCGGGCTCGGAGCAGCGCCGACGCGGGAAACTCCTAGCCCGGCAGACGCCGTCGCCGGTCAACGTGGCGGTGCCGGCGTGATGCCCGGGCCTGCGTCGTCGAGGGGCGGGGCCGCCGGAACCGGGATTGACGTACCCGCCTTCCAGGCATACATACTAAGTATTGAATACATGGTATGCAGTACCCGGTACGCAGTCCGAGTCCGCGGGAGAACAGCGCCAGAATGTCCATCCGCTACAGCCTGCACGCCATCCTCATCTTCACCAAGCCCGGCCTGGCGCCAGGAGACAGAGATCACCGCCGCGTCCTCGCCGTGCTCCGATACTGGAAACGGGGTGACCCTTGTGCACATGACACCTGCGCGCCGGGTGGCACTTGCGATCGGCGTGCCGGTCGTGGTTGCGGCGATCGGCTGGGGCGTGTTCAGCCTCATCGCGTCGGTCGATACCGGCCACTACTCGTTCAGCATCCCGCTGACAGTCTCCGGCGGGAAGCTGACCGCGGACTTCCCCGGCAGTAACGTGACGATCGTGCCGGGTGACGCGGCCCGGCTGGCGGGCACGGTGAGCTACAGCATTGTCCGCCCGCACCTGACGGTCAACGACGGCAAGGTGTCCTACCCGTGCGCGATCCCGGCCGGGGAGTGCGGGATGACCGCGACGCTGACGGTGCCGCCGTCGGCGACCTCAGTGAACGTGTCCACCGGTGGCGGCGCCCTCACCGTACCCCGCGGGCTCACCGGTAACGTCACGCTCACCACCTCCGGCAGCAACATCACGGCCAACGGGCTCGCCGGGACAGCGAACCTCGATTCGGGCAGCGGTGCCGTCAACGCGTCCGGTATCACCGCCTCAGACGTGACCGCGAACTCGTATGGCGGGAATGTCGCGCTGACGTTCCCCAGGGCACCGCGCGATGTTCTCGTCAACTCTGCCAGCGGGGCGGTCTCGATCGTGCTGCCGCATGGCAGCTACGACTTCCGGGTGAACGCCGCGGGCGGCGGCGTCAGCACGCCGGCAGGTGACCGCGCCGCACGCGACGTCATCACCGTCAACTCAGCCGGCGGCAACGTCAGGGTGTCGGAGAGCTAACAGTCGTCGAGGGGCGGGCGCCGGAATCAGGATTGACGTCCAGGCATTCCCGCATACATACTACGTATTGAATATGTGGTATGCAATACCCGGTACGCAGTCCGAGTCCACGGGAGAACAGCGCCAGAATGTCCATCCGATACAGCCTGCTTGCCATCCTCGACGCCGGACCGAGGCACGGCTACGCGCTCAAGAGCGAGTTCGAGGCAGCGACCGGCAACGTGTGGCCGCTGAACGTCGGCCAGGTGTACTCGACCTTGAGCCGTCTGCAACGTGACGGGCTGGTCCTGGCCGCCGAGGACGACGACGGCCAGAAGACGTACCGCATCAGCGACGCCGGACGGCAGGAGCTGAGGCGGTGGTTCGGCACGCCGGTCGTCCGTGAGGTCGTGCCACGTCAGGAGCTGGCCATCAAGCTGGTGTTCGCCATGCGCGCCGGCCCGGAGCAGGTACGGGACGTGGTGCAGCGCCAGCTGGTGGCCACGATGGCGTCCCTGCAGGAATTCACCAGGCTCAAGGCCACCGCCGAGCGTGACGGCGACCTGGCCTGGCTCATGATGCTCGACGCCCTCATCTTCCAGGCCGAGGCGGAGGCACGATGGCTTGAGCTGTGCGAGGCGCGGCTGGCCAGGGTGCGCCCGCAGCCCCTGCCCGCCCCCGAGGTCGCCGATCCGGCCCGCGACGTGGAGCGCACGCCATGATGCGCGTCTTGTCCCTGGAGCGGGTCGGGCGCCGGTACGGGTCACCGCCGCGCCAGGTGGTGGCGCTCGACGAGGTGTCCCTGACCGTGGAGGCCGGCGAGATGCTGGCGGTCATGGGCCCCAGCGGATCGGGCAAGTCGACCCTGCTGCAGCTGGCCGGCGGCCTCACCCGCCCCACCTCAGGCCGCGTCGTGCTGTGCGGCAGCGAGCTGGGCACGCTCCGGGAAACCGAACTGTCGCTGGTCCTGCGCCGCCGGGTGGGGTTCGTGTTCCAGGACATCAACCTCCTGGCGGCACTGACCGCCGCCGAGAACGTGTCGCTGCCGCTCGAACTCGACGGCGTGCGACCGCGCCAGGCCATGGCGGCCGCACGGGCGCTGCTGTCCACGCTCGGCCTCGGCGACGTCGCCGGCCGGCTGCCCGCGCAGCTGTCGGGCGGGCAGCAGCAGCGGGTGGCCGTCGCCCGCGCGGTGATCGGAGGCCGGTCGCTGCTGCTGGCCGACGAGCCCACCGGCGCGCTCGATTCCCTCAGCGCGGAGTCGGTGATGCAGCTGCTCCGCGCGCAGACCGACAACGGCTCTGCCGTCGTCCTGGTGACCCACAACTTCCGTCACGCGGCCTGGGCCGACCGCATCCTGTGCCTGCGTGACGGCCGGCTGATCGACGAGGTGCGCCCGCCCGCGGGCCCGGAGAGCCTGCTCAGCAGGGAGCGCGTGTGATGGGACCCGCAGAGACGGAGACCTCTCTCGTCGTCCTCGCCGGGGTCGAGAAGACGTACCACTCGGGGCGGGTGCCGTTCCGCGCCTTGCGCGGCATCGATCTCGAGATCCAGGCGGGCGAAATGGTCGCGATCACCGGCCCGTCCGGCAGCGGCAAGACGACCATCGTCAACCTCATCGCGGGCATCGACCGCCCGTCGGCCGGGACGGTGACGGTGAACGGCACCCGGCTCGATCTCCTGAAGGAAGAGGACCTGGCCATCTGGCGGCGGGCGAACATCGGCCTGGTGTTCCAGTTCTTCCAGCTCATGCCCACCTTGTCCGCGCTGGACAACACGATGCTCCCGATGGAGCTGGCGAGGCAGGGCTCGCGCAGAAAGCGGGAGGCGCACGCCCGCGCCCTGCTCACCTCCGTCGGACTGGCCAGCGGCGGCAGCCGCCTCCCCGTCGAGCTGTCCGGAGGAGAACAGCAGCGGGTCGCCCTGGCCAGAGCCATGGCAGGCCAGCCGCGGATCCTCATCGGCGACGAGCCGACAGGGAACCTGGACAGCGAGACGGCCAGGGAAATGTTCCGGCTGCTCGCGGAGCTCAACGCGGCCGGGACGACCGTGATCTTCGTGACCCACGACCCGGGTCTCGCCGCGCTGGCATCGCGTGTGGTCACCGTCCGCGACGGCCGCATCGTGTCGGACACGAGCGGCGTGGGGCCGCGGATCGCGTCGCCGGAAACACCGGCGGGAGGCGGGAGGCCATGAGCGCGCTATCCCGCAAGGTACGGGGCGACCTGCGGCGCCACTGGGGCAAGAACCTGCTCATCGTGGTCACTCTCGCCCTCGCGATCGCCAGCTTCGCCATCGTCGCGGTGCCGGGCCTGCTCAACGCCAGCATGCAGAGCGAGATACGGCGGGCCCGCCTCTACGACGTGGCGGTGGCGACTCGTGATCTCGACCTGAGCTCCCGGCAGCTCACCGCGCTCGGGCACCTGCCGAACGTGGCCGCCTTCGAGCCGGCCGTCCAGTACTCCACCGTGGTGGCGACCGCCGTCAACGGGAGCCGCCAGAACGCGGTCGTGTGGGGAGTGAACGTCGGCCACCAGGCCGTTGACGTGGTGGATGTCACGGGTGGGCGGCTCCCGGCGGGGGCCGAGATCCTGGCCGATGAGGGGAACGCGAGCGCCACCGGGTTCGGTGTCTCGACTGGGGGGAACGCCGCGATACTGACCGCGGCCGACCAGATGACACCGGTCCGGGTGAGCGGGACCGGTCGCAGCCTGGCCACGTCGCCGACCGCCAACGGCTCGAACAGCGCCGTCTTCTACGGCACCGTGCCGACGGTTCGCGCCCTGGCCGGCGTGTCCGGGTACAACTACCTGGCCTTCCGGCTCCACGACAACAGTCCGGCCGCGCAGACGGCGATCATCGCGGCCGTCCGGCGCTATCTGACCGCGCAGACGGGGGCGTCGCCGTTCGTGGGGCTGCCCACCACGCGCGCCACGGGTTCGTGGCCGGGCCAGTCCATTTTCGGCCAGATCATCGCGCTCTTCCTGGTGATCACCGTGATGGCGGTCCTGTGCGCCCTGTTCCTCATCGCCAACACCATGAACACGCTGGTGGTCGAGCAGGGCAACGAGATCGCCATCCTGAGAGCCCTCGGCGGGCGGCGGCGCCAGATCGCGAGCGTCATCCTGCGCACGGCGGGGGCCCTCGGCGCGGCCGGCTCCCTCGTGGGAACGGCGCTCGGCGTGGTCGTGGCCTACCTGCTGACCCACTATCTGGCGGCACAGCTCTTCAGCGTGCAGGCTGGGTTCGCGGTCTCCGCGCCGGTGGTGGTGGCCGGCCTGCTGGCCGGGCCTGTCCTGGCGATGCTGACCTGCGTTCCGGCGCTGCGCCGGGCCGTGCGCCGCCCGGTGGCCGACGTGCTCGACAACCGGACATCGCTTGACTACGGAACGGGACGGCTGGACCGGATGCTGGCCGGCGCCCGGCTGCTCTCCGGTCCGGCGCGCATGGGGGTGCGCAACACACTGCGCCGCAAGCGCCGGACGGCGGCCACGATCGCCCAGGTGACCGTCGCCGTGGCGCTGGCGATCGCGCTCTTCGCCGTGGGCAAGACGGTGGCGGCGGCAACCGCCGCGGTCCATGCCGCCCAGCAATTCCAGATCGAGGTCGACGCCGGCAACGGCGCTCCGTCGTTCGGCGGACGAGCCATCAGCGTCGCCGCCGCCACGCCGGGAGTGACGCAGGTCGAGCCGCTGATCGAGAACAACGTCGGACTGCACGGGCAGCAGTACATCGCCTACGGGTTCGGGCCGAGCACGCTGTACCGCTACCAGCTGAGCTCCGGCCGGTGGTTCATCGCGGCCGACACCGCGACGTCGCCTGCCGTGGTCGTGCTCGGGCCTGCGGTGGCCAGCGCGACCGGCGCACGCGTCGGGCAGCGGCTGGTCGTGCTCACCCCGGTCGGCCCGGCCCAGGTGACGGTCGTCGGCATCGACAGCGTGATCTTGAACAACGGCGCCAGCGTCTTCTTCCCGCTGGCGCAGTTCCAGCGCCTGACGAACTCGGCGGCTACGGTCAACGCGCTCTGGCTCACCACGAAGAGCACGAGCGACCAGTTCGTCGACCAGGTCTCGGCCGCGGTGCAGACGCGGCTCGGCCAGGCCGGGTACGCCGCGACCATCAAGAAGAGCTATGTCGAGACGGCGCAGAACGAGAGTGCCAACAACTCCATCGTCACCCTGCTCGAGGTGCTCGGCCTGCTCGTCGTCGGCATCGCGCTGATCGGGCTGGTGGGCACGCTGACCCTGGCCCTCATCGAACGCACCCGGGAGGTGGGGATCCTGCGCTGCCTCGGCGCCGGCGCGCGGCAGATCCGCCGCGTGTTCAACGCGGAGGCGGTGGTGATGGCGACGGCAGGGTGGGCCCTGGGATCAATTCTCGGGTATGCCCTCTTCCTGGGCCTGGTGGCGTTCGTCGAGCACGACTTCGGCCTGACGGTCGTGAAAGTGTTCCCCGTGCTGAGCGTGCCCGTCGCGCTCGTCGCGGTCATCGTGGTCACGCTGCTCGTCGTCCGCCCCACCCTGCGCCGGGCCGTGCGCATCGATCCCGGGCGCGCTTTGCGCTACGAGTAGCTCCGGCCTGAACACGACGCATGTCGCGCTCGTAGCGCTGCGTGCGCCGGTATGCAAACACCCAGATCAATTTGCCGGCCTGGACCTCATCCTAAGAAGTGCCCGCATCGATCAAAAGACACTGGCAAAGCCGACGCCATAACCGGGCCATCTGCGCGCCGTTACGCACATGGTCCGCGCTGCGGTCATCTGCTCGTAATCGTTCGGCAGCGGACGGTTCCGCAGCGACCCGAGAAGTCCGGTTACCCTCTGTGATGGCCAGCGGCAGTCGTTCGTGCTCGCTCCCCTGGGGCCCTCCGCGGGCCGCGGTTTCGCGCCGGCCGGCATCGCGGCCACCAGGGAAAGCGGTGGAGAAAGGGCATTGCCGTTGATCATGATCTGGTGTCCAGATAAACGTGCCGTCAACACGGGTGAGTGTTGCGAGCTGCGACGTCCACTTCAAGTGCCCTTAAGCAGCACGTGTCACTGTGTTGAGAGGGCTATCGACTCCAGAGCTGCGGGTGCGTCAAGGTAACCCCGGTCCAGCGCCATCCGGGTTAGGGCCTGCAGGCAGAGGTACTGGCGGTCCTGCATCGTTGCGGTTGGCATGTCACCTGCGACGGCGAACAGGCCCTGGGTAGGTGGCTGGTCCGGGCCGGGTGGGTGATCCGAGCGGGTCCTGTGGGGCTCGAATATGCGATTCGCGCAGTGACCAGCGGGTCCTGGTGATGGCGCGGTAGTCAGGCGACGGCCTGATACTCGCTGGTCAGGCCGCCGAGAACGGGTTTCCGGCGGATCCGGTGATCGGCGAGGTTGATCGGCGGTGGCCGGATACCCGCCTGCGCAGGCGCGAGCTGGCTGAGCGTGCGGTGTGGGCGGACGGTGTTGTAGTGGTGCAGGTATTCGGCCAGGACCTGGCGCAGGTGCTGCTCGTCGAGGATCAGCAGCCGGTCCAGTACCTCGCGGCGCAGGGTGCCGATCATCCGCTCGCAGATCGCATTTGCTTTCGGGGCCTGCGGCGGGCTGAGGAGGATCTGGATACCTGCGGCGTGAACACGGCGTCGAAGGCGCCCGTGAACTGCCCGGCGCGGTCGCGGATCAGGAACCGGGCAGTACCGGCGCAGTGCCTGGCGTCCATCAGGAAGTTGCGGGCGGCCTGGACGGTCCAGGCGCCGTCAGGATGAGCAGTGATGCCGGCCAAGTGGGCGCGGCGGGTGCCGTGCTCGATGATGATCAGGGCGTAGACGCGGCGCAGCCAGATGGTGTCGACGTGCACGAAGTCGGCGGCCAGGATGCCCTGGGCTTGCGCGGCCAGGAACTGCTTCCACGTCGGGCCGGTGCGGCGGGGCGCGGGTCCGATCCCGGTGCCGTGGAGGATCTGCCAGACCGTGGAGGCCGCGATGTGGTGGCCGAGCCGGACCAGTTCGCCCTGGATACGCCGATGTCCCCACGCCGGGTTGTCGGTCGCCATGCGGATCACCAGCGCGCGGATCGCCGCGGCAGTGTCCGGGCGTCCGGGGCGCCGCCGGCCGGTGTAGTCCCAGCGGCGGGCTACGAGGCGGCGGTGCCAGGCCAGTAGCGTCGCCGGGGTCATAGAGAACACGTCCGGCCATCGGCGGCGGGAGATCAGCCGGGACAGCGCAGCAAGCCAGAGCCGGTCCGCCGGCTGGTAGCGGACCCGGCCGAGCTGACGGCGCAGTACCGCGTTCTCGTGCCGCAGGACCAGCAGCTCGGCTTCTCGCGAGGTCTCACGCCGGGTCAGCAGCATCAGGGCGCTGAGCAGACACCGCGTGAGCTGGCAGACGACCGGGAAGATCATCTGCCGATGATCCCAGCCGACAGGATGGGCAGATCCCCCGCTGATAACCGGCAGGATCGAGTAACCGAGCCGGGGTCAGACGTGGTCCCCGGGCACCTCGGGAGTGGGCAGCAACGGAGCGACGATGAACGCGAGTGCGTCATTGAGACCGTGAAGCACCACGACCGGCCAGAGGGTGCGCTCCCTGGCGTAGAGGGAGATGAGGGTGGCAGAGAGCGGCCCGACATCGAGGGTTGGGCCGGGCCCGAAGAACTTCAAGTGCGCGCCGCTGAAGGCGAGCCAGTCGATGAGACCGGCGATCCAGGGCCGGCCGGTCAGCTGGATCAGCCGATCCATGACATACCCGCGGTATACGATCTCCTCGAGCACGGTCCCGGTGATGAAGAGGGCCGCGCGGGTGGAGCCGCGGTAACGTCTGAGCACGGGTTGCAGCGTGCGGGCCGTTGGCAGGCCGACGGCCGTCAGAGCCTTCCCGCTCGCGGCCGATGCGCCAACGGCCAGCGCGAAGGCTCCGACGCCCTCCCAGACATGCCGCCAGCGAAATGGCCCAGCCCCGATGCTCGTTAGCGGCGCTCGCTCGACGTGCGGTACCCACCAGCAGAGGAGACCGCCGAGCGTGAGCCACTCACCGGCGATCACGCACCTGATCTCGGCATCACTCGGTTGAGACGGCAGCAGGACATCGCGCAGCAGAAACTCGCTGCCGAGGACCGCACCGACGCCGACTGCGGCTCGCCAACCCGCGCTCGCGAGGGGTTCCCCACTGCGTGTGTTGCCGATGCCGGAGCGCCGTCGCCCCAAAGCCTCCCCTCCTATCGCGCGAATAGGTCCGGGACGCCGCCGCGCGGGAGTACCCGCACGGCGCTGGCCGTCTTGCCACCTCGTCACTCTCGCGACCTGACTCACTCCTTTCAATAAGCCCAGCAGCCAGCAAATCAGAGGTACCAGAGCCGGGACGTTGCGGGGCGCCGCGTTTGCGACTCCACGGACACCAGCCTTGCCCATCTCCCACGGACAGCTTCGCCATCCACACGGCCTGGCCCGCCTGTGCCACACTCACCGCTGACCTCTGAGTCACCGGCCTGCGGGGTTCCCCTCGAACCCCTGCGGGGTTCCCCTCGAACCCACTGCGGCCTGCTGTGTGGCTATGCCTGGCAAGGGCGTGGTCCTGGCAGCCAGGTGGGCGTGCAGGAAGGAGACCTGGTCGCTTACGATCTTGTCGAGCCACTCGCCGGAGTAGGCGTCGAAGTGGCCGATCGGGTAACGCTGCACCGCGGCCTTCGGCGCCCGGGATACCAGGTCGGCGGTGAGGGCGGGGGAGGCCGCGGTCTCCTTGTCCGCGATGCAGACCAGCAGCGGCATGGCCACGAGGGAGGCGGCGGTTCGGGGCTGGTAGCGCATCAGCGGAAACAGCATGCGCGCGGCCACGGCGTTGCGCCATTCAGGTGCCTGCGCGGCCAGCTTGTCGATGATCGCCTTGTCGTGCGGGTTGGCGAAGACTGCGATCTCCCCAGGGTCGCCGAAGACAGGGACCAGGCGCGGGGAGCGGCGCAGCCACCCGCGGACGGTGTCGCTGGCTGCTGCCGCCAGCAGCTGCAGGGTGGCCCTGGCGGAGCGTTCGCTGGCGCGGCCGAATTCGACACCGGGGAAGGGCACCTGGGAAACCACGGCTGCGATCCGCGGATCGCCTGCCGCCACCACAATGACGTGGCCTCCACTGAGGGAGGTTCCCCATAGCGCGATGCGGTCGGGATCGATGCCGGACCGGCCGCGGGCGAACGCGACCGCGGCCCGGTAGTCATCCAGCTGATGGCCAAGATCAAGGAGCTGGCGCGGATGCCCTGTACCGCATCAGAACTCGACGCAGTCGCTGTGACCTGCGGTTTGGCCAGAAGTGCGGCTTGCGCCAGGATCGGGGTTCATGGCTCTTCGTCTGCTCTACGTGATCGCAATCCGGTATTCGGCTGGCTCGTGCTGCTCGGCCGCGGGCAGGCGTCCAAGGATGCGGAGATCATGGTTCTCCGTCATGAGGTCACGGTGCTGCGGCGTCAGGTCGCCCGGCCGAAGCCGGACTGGGCCGACCGGGCAGTCCTGGCGGCGCTCGCCCGGCTGCTGCCAGCCGTGCTGCGCGCCCATCGGATCGTCACGCCGGGCACGCTGCTGGCCTGGCACCGCCGCCTGATCACACGCAAGTGGACGTATCCGAACCGGCCAGGCCGCCCACGGACCAGCCAGGAAATCCGCGACCTTGTACTGCAGCTGGCCCAGGAGAACCGGCCTGGGGCTACCGCCGGGTACACGGCGAGCTGTCCCGGCTCGGACACCAGGTCAGCGAGGCGACCGTGCGGCGGATCTTGCGCGCCCGGCGGCGCAGACCGGCCCCGCAGAACGCGGACACGTCCTGGCGGGCGTTCCTGCGCGCCCAGGCTGACGGCCTGCTGGCCTGCGATTTCTTCCACGTGGACACGATCTTCCTCAAACGCCTGTACGTACTGTTCGTCACGGAGGTGGCGACCCGGCACGTGCACATCCTCGGCGTCACCGCCCACCCAGACGGCACATGGACCGCTCAGCAGGCCCGCAACCTCGTCATGGACTTCGGTGGCAAGATCGCCGAGTTCCGCTTCCTCATCCGCGGCCGCGACGCCAAGTTCACCGGCACCTTCGACGAGATCTTCGCCAGTGAGGGCGTGCAGACCGTCAGGACTCCGCCGCGGACGCCGCGGGCGAACTGCTATGCCGAGCGGTGGGTGCGAACCGCACGCGCCGAGTGCACCGACCGGATGCTCATCTATCACGAGCGGCACCTGCGGACGGTCCTCGGAAGGTACGCCGGCCACTACAACGGTCACCGCCCGAGTTTTGGAGCGGTACATGCCTGGGAGCTGCAACGGCAGCATCCGGGCGCTAGTTTCACGGCCTCTAGCTGGCCAGTTCGATGCAGCCATGCTCGGCTGCGGGAGCGATTTTCAAGACCGTCAGCTGCCCGGACGCGGCTGGTTGCTGTCCATCGGGTTCTCTTGATGCGCCGGGGTTGCCCGGGCGTGCTTGCAAGCACCAGTTCGGGTTGCCTGCGGGCAGGCCGTCAGCCTGGGCTACTGCTGGAAGGACCCGCGGTTCCAGCCAGTGATAGGCCGCATCGTGTGGAGTGCCAGTGCACGACCCGGTCAGGGCCGTTGCTCGTCGCTATCGGCCTGGTGGCGGAGGGCGAAGATCGCTGCTTGGACGCGGTCTTGCAGGCTGAGTTTGGTGAGGATGCTGCGGACGTGGGTCTTGACGGTCTGCTCGCCGATCGCCAGGTCGCGGGCGATCTGCCGGTTGCTGTGACCGCGGGCGATCAGCCGGAGTACTTCGCGTTCGCGCGGTGAGAGCGGGTGTAGCGGGTCCGGCGGCGGTGGCCGGCGGAGCGCCTGGGTGAGCCGGGTCAGCAGTTCGGGGCTGAGGCTGGCGGTGCCGGCGGCGGCGTCGCGGACGGCAGCGATGACGTCCTCGGCCGGGGCGGTTTTGAGCAGGTAGGAGGTCGCGCCGGCGTGCATGGCGCGGACGAGGTGCTCGTCGTCGGTGGCGGAGGTGAGCACGACGACGGCGGGCCGGTGCGGCGTGCCGTGCAGTGCGGCGAGCACGGCGTGCCCGTCCAGTGCGGGCATGTACAGGTCGAGTAGCAGCACGTCCGGGCGGGTGGCGGCGACGACGTCTACCGTCTGCCTGCCGTCTCCGGCTTCGCCGGCGACCTCGACGTCTGGTTCCTGGCCGAGCAGGTAGCACAGTCCTTCCCGGACGACGCGATGGTCGTCGGCGATCACCACCCGGATCGTCACGGCACCGGCACCCGGACGGTGAGCGCCGCGCCGTGCCCGGGTGCGCTGTCGATGTCCACGGTGCCGCCGACTTCGGCGACCCGGTCGCGGATATGGGCCAGCCCGGAGCCGGCGTGCGGGGCGGCCGGGTCGAAGCCGGTGCCGGTGTCGCGGACGGCAAGCTCGACATGCCCGTCCTGGCAGGTCATCGACACGGCAAGCCGGCGGGCGTTGCCGTGCCGGACGGCGTTGGTGCATGCCTCCTGGGTGATGCGCAGCAGGGCGTGCTCGACGGGCGCGGGGACGGTGACGTCGTCCAGGCTGGTGTCGACGGTGACGCCGAGCCGGTCGTGGTAGGCCGCGCAGATCTCCTGCAGGGCCGGTGCGAGTCCGGCACCGTCCAGGCTGGCCGGGCGCAGCTCGATCAGGAGCGCCTGCATGTCGCGCAGCGCCTCCTCGCTGATGCGCTCGATCGCCTGCGCCTGCTGGTTGCCCGGGTCGGCCCGGCGCATCCCGGCCGCGATCATCCGCAGGCCGAACAGGTGCTGGGAGATCGCGTCGTGGATCTCCCGCGCGATCCGGTCCCGTTCCGCGGCGCGCGCGTCGCCGGTGGCGCGCTGCCGTTCGGCGGCCAGCGCGGAGCCTAGCTGGCGGGTCATGGTGGTGAAGTTCGCCTCCAGCCGGCCGACCTCGTCCCGGCCCGAGACCGGCAGGGTGACGGTGTAGTCGCCGTCAGCGACCGCGACGGTAGCTCGTTCCAGGCGGCGTACCCGGCGGACGAGGCGCCGTGAGGCCAGCAGCCCGAACAGCACGCCGACCGGCACGATGGCGAAGAGCAGCGCGAAGGGGCCCAACAGCAGCGGGCCGTTGGCGGCGAGCGGACGCAGCTCGCGCAAGGCGCGGATGGGGTTGATGAACCCGGGCGACGACCATGGCGCCTGGACATAGACGTAGGCGGCCTGTCCCGGCTGGCTGGCCGACGGCTTGCTGATGTCGGCGCGGCCCCCCAGCCGGACCATCCAGAAGAGCACGCTGCCATAAGGCGTGGGCACGCTGTCGCCTTTGAGGATGAGGCCGCCGGGACCGATTGCCGAGGCCGCCGGGGCGGGGAGTTCGCTGGCCGCCGCGCGTCCGGGTGGGTACCGGGATGGCGCGGAGGACGCGATGACCATGCCGTCGGCGGCGATCGCCACGACCGCGCGGATCGCCTTGTCGCTGGGGATCGGGCCGGTGATGGCCGGGATTATCAGCGTGCTGTCCGGAGCCGGCTGGGCCAGGCCCAGCTTCGGCAGGCCGGGGGCGCCGAGCACGGTTGCGGCCGGCACGCCGCGAGGATAGCGCTGGGCGAGCTGCTGGCCGTAGCTCTTCGCGGCGGCGTCCACCTGGGCCTGCAGCTGGGCACCGTTCACCAGCCGGGGTACCTGGAAGCCGAGCACGAGGGCCTCAACCAGCACCACGACGACGAGCGTGACGACGATGTAGGAGGCGGTCAGCCGGCCCGATACCCCCCACACCCTGCGTCGCACCCGGTCCAGCACACCTGCACGCTACCTGTGCACACTCCTCCGGCATATCCCTCCAAGGAGGGACCCGCGCTACCTCCGGCGCGTGAGGCGGCCGCCGCCGTCGGCCGGGACGCTGGCTGCCATGAACCCACAGTCACAGTGCCAGCCGCGAGGAGGCACGAGATGAACAACTCCTCCGGCCGCGGACGCGGTCACCGATCGCCCCGGCTTCGGCGGGCGCGAGCCGCAGCCGTCATCACCGTCATGGCCGCCGCCGCCCCGCTGGCGGCGGCATGCGGCGGCAGCCCGTCAGCCGCCGGTTCCGGCGGATCACCGAGTGCGGGCGGGTCCGTGCACTCCCCGTCAGCGGTCGCCTACTCCCGCTGTGTGCGCGCCCACGGAGTGCCGAACTTCCCCGACCCCGATGGCAGCGGGCAGATCCCTAAGGAAGCTGTGGTAAGCGCGGCGCAGCAGGTCAGCGCTTCCCGGTTCCAGGCGGCCACGGCAGCCTGCGCCAACCTGAACCCCTACCAGGCTTCAGGGACCTTGAGTCACCCTCTCACCGCTCAAGAGCAGCAGGATTACCTGAGGGCAGCCGCCTGCATGCGCTCACACGGCTTCCCCAACTTCCCCGACCCGACCTTCTCCGCCGGGCGCGTCAACGTCAACATCCCCTCCAGCATCGACACCACGTCAAGGCAGTTCACCCAGGCCGCGCAGACCTGCACAAAACTCATCCCCGCCGGACTCCCCTACAGCAGGCCAGGTGGCTGAAGACGGATCTGGGCGCTGCAGGCCGGGGTGAGCAGGCCCGGGTGCGGGCGCTTGCCGGCCTATGCGGCCGGTGCCCGGGTGGTGCGGCCGGGTCAATGGTGAAGGGTGGCGTGAGGCTATGAGCAGCATCGAAGCCGGCGGCCAGGGGGCGGTGCCGCCGGCGGGGGGGCGGGGGGGCGGGGGGGAGGGGCGGGGGGGGGGGGGGGCGGGGGGGGGGGGGGGGGGGGGGGGGCGGGGCGGGGGGGGGGGGGGGGCGCGGGGGGGGGGGGGGGGGGGGGGGGGGGGGGGGGGGGGGGGGGGGGGGGGGGGGGGGGGGGGGGGGCGGGGGGGGGGGGGGGGGG
>OFHG01000503.1_pt1 | contig 15658 bp, 18 predicted proteins | sample 1521931 | NCBI WGS metagenome assembly OFHG01 (sample SAMEA2468438, study PRJEB22500) | soil metagenome | biome: Glassland; feature: Farmland; material: Clay | place: Australia | collected 2013-01-31 | depth 0.55 m
GGTTATTCCGCAGATCAAACGGTTGACGCCGCAGTGTCCGCTGCCGTAGGGAAGGAGCCGCACTTCATTCTTTTCCTTGTAAGTCCGGTCAACCCGCTCAACCTCGTGCCTCGCAGAGCAGTGGAGGAATGAATCGCGTGTATGCAACGAACCATTGGATTTTGCTAAGCGGGGTTACACAAGGTACACTTTGGGCCAATAGAAAGTCTCGCGGCGATTTTAGGTCAACAGCCAATTGCTTGATTCAAAGACCAGAAAGGCGGCCACGAATGGGTAGCGAAGCGGTCTTATTATGGGGAGTGGTTTTTGGTTCGGTCGGTCTTGCCTATTTCGTCTACGGAAAGAAGCAGCAACGTTTTGTGCCTTTGCTCTGCGGCATTGGACTTATGGCCTTCCCTTACTTTATTTCGAATACAGTCCTCCTGGTCTTTGTCGGACTAGCGTTGTCGGTCGTTCCTTATTTCTTCAGGCTTTGAAGCCATGGTGGCCAAAGGGCGTACTTGCGGATGATGAATACACAACGTATTTGCTGTTGAGCTGGAGATAAGAGAAAAACATGCCGTTTAGTTGCCGCCGAATTATTTTTTCACTTGCGACCCTTATCCTATTTTCTGCGGGCGGGAGTTTTGTCCCGTCATCGTTGGCACAATCAGGCGGTCCGGCGACAATCATTCTAAAGGTCACTGGGCTTCGCTCTGAGAAAGGCCAGGTGAAAATCGCCGTATTCAATTCCTCCGAGGAATGGCTAGGCGAACAACCGATATACTCGTCGACAATTAACGTAGACGGTCATTCGGTCATATGGACAATCAACGATGTTCCCTATGGGGATTACGGCGTTGCCGTATTTCATGATGAAAACAGGAACGGCAAGATGGATAAAAATGTTTTCGGGATGCCTCTAGAGCCCTATGGATTTTCCAATAATGTGGGGGTAACTTTCGGCCCACCGAAATGGGGGAATGCCAAATTTGCCGTCAAAGGCGCAACGACACAAGTTTCGATAGAGGTGAAGTGAGAAAGAGCCGGACATTTGAGGTGTGATATGCAGAGATAAACCGGAACCCTACCGGGCCGCGGACAGGGCGAGCGTAAGAATCCTTTGGATGAGCCGCGGGTAGCCTAACCCCGCCTTGGCCGCCGACTGGGCAAACTCATCCTCGTGATCGAGGTTAGGGTTCGGGTTCGCCTCCAAAATGACGATTTCTCCCTCGGGCGTGACGCGCAAATCGATTCGGCCGTAGCCCCGGATGCGCAGCAGATAGGCCGGCGGCGCCTCCGCCCCATACACCTGCCGGTAGGCGTACAGCAGTGCCTCGGGGCTCATGGCATGGCTGGTATAGCTGCTATCCCTCTCGGCATGGATGCGGGACAGGCGAAATGGCGGCGGACAGGAGGCATCGGCATCGACAAACAGCAGCATCATTCTCCCGCGCAAATCGATGACATGCTCAACCTGCAGCTGCATATCGGTCAGGCACTCGATGTCCCTGGCCGCATCCGTGCCCGCCTGCTCCAGGCGCTCCACGAACGTCGGCCCGAGCGCATCATCGCCGCGGCCCGGATTGCCGTAGCCGAACACCAGCATGCCGCGCATGCTCAAGTACCATCCTTGCTCAGGCGATCGACGACAGTACCCCCGGCATCGACCAGTTCCACCTGCAGCGGCATACGCCCCAGGGCATGCGTGGCGCAGGACAGGCAGGGATCGTAGGCGCGGATCGCCACCTCCAGATGGTTGAGCAGCCCCTCGGTCAGCGTCTGCCCATCGAGATAATGGTTGGCGACGGCGCGCACCGAAGCGTTCATCGCCTGGTTGTTGCTCGTCGTCGACACGATCAGGTTGGCCTTCTCGATCAGGCCCTCGTCGTCGATGCGGTAATGGTGGAACAGCGTGCCGCGCGGCGCCTCGATGACGCCGATGCCTTCGTGCCGGCGCTCTCCCTCCGGCACCTTGATCTCGGTGCCGGTGATGTCGGCGTCATCCAGCAGCCGCTCGATCGATTCGGCGCAGTGCAGGGCCTCGATCATGCGCGCCCAGTGGTAGGCCAGCGTGTCGTGCACCAGCCTCCCCTCGCCGTAATCCTTGAAGCGCCGGCGCGCCTCTTCGGCCAGGGGTGTAGGAATCTTATCGCAGTTGTTGACCCGGGACAGGGGGCCGACGCGGTACCAGCCGGTTTCCCGGCCCAGCGATTGCAGGAAGGGGAACTTCATATAGCTCCAGGGCCGCACCTCCTCGCGGATAAGCTCGGCATACCGTCGATAATCGATCCCGTCGAACATGAGATCGCCCGAGGACAGGCGGGCGCGCAGGACACCATGGTACAGCTCCAACGCCCCACCCTCGCTGGCGAGCGACAGGAAATGGCTGTGGATGGTGCCAAAGTCGCGGTTTTCCCCATGTCCACGGTGAATATTCTCGTTCAGTGCCACCGCCTCCTGGCACCAGCCGATGACATCCCTGACGCCGGCCAGAAGCGCCTCGCGCTTTGCCATATCCAGCGGCTGGTTCATGCCGCCGGGCACGGTGGCCTGGCCATGGATGCGCTTGCCGGCGATGGCCTCGATGATCTGCTGGCCGTACTTGCGCAGCCGCACGCCCTTGAGGCCGAGATCCGGGTACTGCGCCAGCACGCCGGCGATGTTGCGCTGCGCTGCCTCGCTGCCGCAGCCGAACAACAGGTCGGGCGAGGCCAGGTGGACGAAGTGCAGGGCGTGGGACTGCAGCACCTGGCCGAAGTGCAGCAGGCGGCGCAGCTTCGTCGCTGTCGGTGTCAACGCCTCCACGCCGACCAGCTGGTCCACCGCCTTGGCCGCCGCTAGCTGGTGGCTGACCGGGCAGATGCCGCACAGCCGCTGCACGATGAAGGGGACATCGGTATACGGGCGACCCTGGATGAATTTCTCGAAGCCGCGGAACTCGACGATATGAAAACGGGCCTCGTGCACATGGTTGTCCGCATCGAGCAGCAGCGTGATCTTGCCGTGTCCCTCGACGCGCGATACCGGATCGATGGCCACGCGCCTGAGCGTCGTGCCTTCCCGTGCTTCCATCGTCCGTTCCTCCTCAGTCATAGCGCAGCAGCGAGCGGGAGAGCTTGGGCTCGCGGCCCTCGATCAGGTCATCCAGCACCTCGGCGAAGGCATCGGCCGGCGGCGGACAGCCCGGCAGATAGTAGTCGATATGCACGACCTCATGCACCGGATGCACCTGGCTGAGCAGCAGCGGCAGCTCCGGATCGCTCGGGATCTGCGCCTCGACGATGCCCAGGCCCTCGACATACGACTCCGTCAGGCATGCGCGCAGGCTGAAATGATTGCGCATCGCCGGCACGCCGCCGTTGATGGCACAGGCGCCGACGGCGATCAGGATGCGGCAGTGCTCCCTGAACTCGCGCAGCACGCGCACGTTGTCGGCATTGCACAGCCCGCCCTCGATCAGGCCGATATCGCATGGCCCGCAGTGCTTGGTATCGGTAAACGGCGAACGATCGAACACGATGTGTTCGAACAGCCCGACCAGACGCTCGTCCATGTCCAGGAAGGACATGTGGCAGCCGAAGCAGCCGGCCAGCGAGGCGGTGGCGACCTTCAGCCTAGTCGTCATCGACATGCCTCGATTTGACCAGCGGCACGGGCTCCCGCCCGGGTTCGGTGAGACTGTGCACGTCGAAGGTGCGCTGGCCGATCGGCACCTCGAATCCGTGGCCCTTGATCAGGATGGCGCCGACCGGGCAGACATGGGCGGCCTCGTCGGTGACCGCGATGTCGGTGTCGGCCAGCTTCCCGCTCGCGGCATTGACGATCAGGCTCGCCTCGATGCCGCGACCGCTGATGGCGAACACGTCCTTGCCGTCGATCTCGCGGCTGGCGCGCACGCAAAGCTCGCACAGGATGCAGCGGTCGCGGTCGAGCACGATGTCCGAATGGGAGGCGTCGACCTCGCGCCGGGGGAAGAACTGCGGAAAATGGCCGTCGAGCATGCCCAGGTGATAGGCCACGGCCTGCAGCGTGCAGGCGCCACTCTTCTCGCACGACGGGCACAGATGGTTGCCCTCGATGAACAGCATCTGCGTGATGGTCTTGCGCACCTCGTTCAGCGCCTCGGTATCGCTGTCGATGTGCTGCCCGTCGGCGGCCGGCAGCGTGCAGGCGGCGGCGTTGCGGCCGCCCATCTCGACGGTGCACAGCCGGCAACTGCCGTGCGGCGTCAGGCCGGGCTTGTGGCACAGATGCGGGATGTAGATGCCGGCGGCCAGTGCCGCATCCATGACCGTCTGCCCCGGCGCGAACGGGATTTCGCGCCCGTCGATGGTGATCGTACCCCCCTGCGCGCTCATGAAAGGAGCGCCCCGGCGTCCTTGCGGTGGGCCAGAAGCCTCGCCTCCTCCAGCGCCGCATCGAGGTCGAAGTAGGGCTCGAAGCCGCCATGCGCCAGACGGCTTTCGATCGCCTTGGGGAAATGCTCCAGCACATCGAGAATGGCATTGGGCGCCGTCAGACCCAGGCCACAATGCGAGCGGCGCTTGACCAGCGTCGCCAGCCGGTAGATCTCGTCGACGTCGTAGTGGGTGCCATGGCCGCGGGCGATCTTGTCCAGGCCGTTTCGGAGCAGCGAGGTGCCGACCCGGCAGGGGGTGCAGAAGCCGCAGCTCTCGTGGACGAAGACTTGCGCGAAGCTCCGGATGACGGCCAGCAGGTCGCGCTGCCGCCCAAAGACCATCAGCGAGCCGCCGGTAGCCAGGTCCTCAAAGGCGAGCCTGCGTTCGAAATCGGCCGGTCCGATCAGGGAGCCGGCAGGGCCGCCGACCTGCACGGCCTGCACATCCTCCGCCCCGCAGTCGTAGAGGATGCGGCGCAGGGGCACCCCGAAGGGATACTCGTAGATGCCGGGGGCGGCGCAATCGCCGCTGATGCTGACAAGCTTGCTGCCCTTCGAATGCTCGCTGCCCTGGGCGGCGAACCAGTCTGCCCCTTGCACGGCGATGGCCGCGGCGGCGGCGAAGGTCTCGACGTTGTTGACCGCCGTCGGCCGGCCGCAGTAGCCGTGCGTGACCGGGAAGGGCGGGCGGATGCGGGGGATGCCGCGCTTTTGCTCCAGAGACTCGATCAACGCCGATTCCTCACCGCAGATATAGGCGCCGGCGCCGACGACGATGTCGATATCGAAGTCGAAGCCTCGATGCCCCAGGATGCCCCGCCCGAGCAGCCCGGCCCGCCGGCGCCGATCCAGCACCGCCTTCAACGCTGGCAACAGGTAGCGGTATTCGCCGCGCAGGTAGATGAAGCCCTGCCTGGCGCCGATCGCATGCGCACAGACGGTCATGCCCTCGCACACCATGTCGGCGTGGCTGGCCAGCAGCACCCGGTCCTTGAACGTGCCCGGCTCCCCCTCATCGGCATTGCAGACGACATAGCGTGTATCCCCCGCCGCCTCGCGGCAGAGCTTCCACTTCATGCCGGTGGCGAAGCCGGCACCGCCGCGCCCACGCAGACCGGCGCGCGTGATCTCCTCGACCATCGCCTCGGGGCCCCGCGTAAGACTGGCGCGGATGGCATCCCCATCCCGCCAGGCAAGCTGCAGCAACTGGCCCCTCCGATGTACATGATCCTCGACGGCAAACCAGTCCGCCGGACAGTCGGCCAGCGGCGTGCCCGCCTCCACCCGTTCCGCCAGCGCCGACAGGCGCCGACCGTCCAGCCGCGTCATCGGCATGCCGTTGACGAGCAGCGCCGGGCCCTGGTCGCACATGCCGATGCAGGAGGTGGAACCGATGCTCACCACCCCGTCGGCGCGCGTCTGCCCGAAGGCCACCCCCAGCCGTTCGCACAGCATGGCCACCAGATCCGCCTCGCCATGGTCCGGCCCACAGCTGGTGCAGGTGCTGAACAGGATATCGTAGCGACCGCGCGGCGTACGGGAGAAGAAGGCATAGAAGTCGGCGACGGCCTCGACCTGGCTGATCGGCAGGGCCAGACGCCCGGCGATGTCGCAGATCGCCTGACGCGGGATATGGCGTTGCTGTTGCTGGACCTCGTGCAGCAGGTGCAGCAGATGCTCCTGCGTGCCGGCCATCGGGCCGGGTGCCCTATGCGCGTTGCTGTCCGCGTCCATGGCTGGCTCCTTTTCCCTCATTGTAGAGCATGAGCATCCTGGCCGCCGCCACCGCCGCCTGGCCCAGCGACAGGCCGCCGTCGTTGAGCGGCACGCGCTCGGCCGCCAGTACCTGCAGACCTGCCCGCTGCAGCGCGGCCTGCATGCCCTCCAGCAGCAGCCGGTTCTGGAAGGCACCGCCGCCCAGCACCACGGTGGCCAGCCCCTCCTCCCGGCACAGCATGATCGCCGTATCGGCCACGGCGGCGATGACGCTGTTGTGGAATCGCCGGGCGACGTTCGCCGTTTTCTCCCCGTGCTGGATATCGGCCAGCAGCGCCTCCCACATCGGTCCCCAGTCGAGATGGTATAGCCCGCCAACGTCCGCAAGCTGGAAGGGATAGACGCCCTGTTCGCTACCCGCCTCCGCCGCCAGTGCCTCCAGCGCCATCGCCGCCTGCCCCTCGTAGGCGGCATGCTCGCGACAGATGCCGAGTACGGCGGCGGCGGCATCGAACAGCCTCCCGCAGGAGGAGGCCAGCGGGCTGTTCAGCCCGCGCTCGACCATGGCCCGCAGCACGGGCAAGGGTTTGGCCTCGAGGAAGTGCACGATATCGAGCCCCCCAAATGCATCCCGTACCGTATCCCAGCCGAGTGCGTGCAGCTGCGCATAGGCATGGCGCCAGGGCTCGCGCTCGCCGCCGCCGGGCATGGCCACCGGTTGGAAACAGGCCAGGCGCGTAAAATCGGCATAGGTGGTTTTGAGGAATTCGCCGCCCCAAAGCGTGCCGTCCGCCCCAAAGCCGAGCCCGTCCAGGGCGATGCCAAGCACCGGTGGGGCATGCAGCGGCACGCCATGCTCGGCCATGCCGGCGGCGATATGCGCATGATGGTGTTGTACCTCGATCAGTGGCAGGCCCTGCTCCCGGGCCAAGCCCCCCGACAGGTAGTCCGGATGCATGTCGGTGGCCACGGCCTGGGGATGGAAATCGAACAGCGTCAGGTAGCTCGCCAGCTGCTGCCGGCAGTCGCTCAGGGTCTCGGCATCCTGCAGATCGCCGATATGCGGGGACAACACCGCCTGCCCCCCACGCAGCAGGCAGAAGGTATGCTTCAGGGCCCCACCCATGGCCAATACGGACGGCGCCGCCTCGAAGCCGGGCGGCAGCGGCAGGGGGGCAGGGGCATAGCCCCGCGCCCGGCGCAGCAGGCGCACCCTGCCCGCCGGCATTGAGCCACCGGCCGCCCCGCCTATTGTCGATCCCGAAGAAACCTTCGCCGCCGAACTCAAGCTGCCGGAAGAGAATATCCTCTATTTCCTGGAGAAGCATTCGCCGACCTTACGGCCCTGGCAGCGCGAAGTGCTGCGCATCGTGCGCAACCTCGCCCAGTATTTCTATCCGCAGCGCCAGACCAAGGTAATGAACGAGGGCTGCGCCACCTTCGTCCACCACACGATCATGCACATGATGTACGAGCGTGGCCTAATCGACTAGGGTTCGCTGCTGGAGTTCATGCACAGCCACACGAGCGTGGTGTTCCAGCCCGGGTTCGACGACCGGCGCTATTCGAGCATCAATCCCTATACGCTCGGCTTCGGCATGATGGCGGACATCAAACGCATCTGCGAGGAGCCGACCGGCGAGGACCACGACTGGTTCCCGCATTTCGCCGGCAATCGCGACTGGATGGGCGTGCTCAAGGATGCCTGGGCCAATTATCGCGACGAGAGCTTCATCGAGCAGTTTCTCTCACCCAAGCTGATGCGCGACTTCCACCTCTTCGCCCTGCACGACGAGGCCTCGGCCTCCGCCTACACGGTGACTAGCATTCATGACGAGCTGGGCTATCGCAAACTGCGCGCGGCGCTGGCGCGGCAATATGATGTCGGCGCGGCCGATCCCAACATCCAGGTGACGGGCGCTGACATCAAGCGGAGCCGCAAGCTCCACCTCGAACATCGCATGCATAAGGGCGTTCCGCTGCACCAAGCAACCAAGGAACAGGTCCTGGGGCATGTCGAACGCTTGTGGGGTCACGAGGTGACCCTGGAAGAAACCGAGGGGGACTAGCCCCCTCCGGTCGGCCTAGGCGCTATTGCACCTGGGCAGTATGCGTCGGCGCCGGCGAGCTCGGCGGCGGAGACCAGAAACCCGAATAAGCCGCGACCGCGACCGTGACCGCGATGATCACCAGCCCCGCAACGGCTGCGATGACTTTGGGTAGTGCCTCGCCCTTGTCGACCTCACTGGCCGCATGAATTGGCGCTTCCATAACCGTGTGCCCTCTTCAGTTGGGCCGGTCCGCTCCAGCAGCGGCGATTACCGGCATGCACTTGAGCTAAGTTGCGGAATCATACGTCAATCTGGGCAAAAAGGTGACTTTTTTTTGCCCAAATCGCGTTCACGATGGCCGACCCCACCCGGACCGGCCATCGCCATGCTGCAGCGCATTACGAAAGATTGCCCCGGTGCGCCGTGACCACGACACTTTCGATCGCCTGCGGGGCTGCGGCGGCGGCATGCTGAACCGGCTGCGCCGGGGTCGTGGCGGCGACTGCTGCGAATAGCGTGACGGCCGACACGGCGACCATGGCGCCGTAAAGCGCTTTCGCACCAAAGACTTCACCATCCGACGAGAAGATAGACATCTGCCTCTCCAAAGATGGCCGGCTCTCTCGGCTTTCCGGCGCCCTATTGCGCCGCCGCTCCCGGCCACGTGCGGAAGATGGGGAGGATTTGCTGCGCTGCAAATTATGGCGGCCATGCGGCAGGTGCATGCGTCGAAGGCTTGAAATCCGCATCCACCTCACTAGAAACAAGTTCATACTAGTGGAAATCCAGCCAATTGACGTGCCGAATCGCGGGTTTGACGGCCCGCCGGCCCCTTCAAAACAGCCCTACCCGGCGTATTGCCAACTCTCATCTCCCCGCTTGGCTTGGCGGCCGGGCTCGGCTATCCAGAACCATATCGCCTTGCCGTGGCAGTTCTTGCCATGAAATTGCGCGACTTTCGCGCCAGACTCGCGCCAGTTCGGATGGGACGGCGCACGCAGACGGTCGGACTTGCGGAGGGATTTGTATGGCGAAGGGCCCCGGATGCCCGGCGCTGCTAAGGCGGAACATGCTGGTTGTGGTTGGGCTCGGCGCCCTCCTCAGCAGCTGCGCACACACGCCCGAATGGGCGCCCTGGTACAAAGCGCCCGAAAAGCAGGCAGCCCGATCCGAACCCGCCGTACCGGCGCTGCGCAAAACGCAGAGCGAAAAACCCGCGCGCCGACGCGTTCCACGCCACAGCGAGCGCAAGCCTGCCCCGGAGCCGCAGCTGGCCATGATCGATCCGGACAGCCTCGTTGGGATGAAACCGCCGGCCGTCGGCCGCCTTCTGGGCCAGCCCACCGCCATCGCCAAGGAGGAGCTGAGCCTCGTCTGGACCTACAAGGCCGATGACTGCGCGCTAAAGGTCTATTTCTACCCGGATATCAAGACCTCAGACTTCCATGTCCTCAAATTCTCACTGGCCGGGGCCGACGGAAAGACGCTGGATGACGACGCCCCCTGCAAGCGGAAACTTCTGGCATTGAGAGAGCATGACACAGGTTAGCCACGAGATCGCCCGCGGTCACATTGTGATCGTGGACGACGACGAACTGTTCAGCGAATCCGTGAGCCGCAACCTCGAGGATGCCGGCTACGGCGCCCTTGCCTTTCCGGACGGGGCCAGCGGACTGGCTTATCTGGCGGACAAGCCGGCGGCCGATATCGTGCTGCTCGACTGGAAGATGCCCGGCATGACCGGCATCGACGTGCTGCAACATCTCCGGCGCGAGAATATCGACATCCCCGTAATCTTCCTGACTGTGCTATCCGATCAGGTTTATGAAGAAGCCGGGCTGCTCGGCGGCGCCGTCGACTTCATCGAGAAGTCGCGCAATTTCTCGATCCTCCTCAGGCGCATCGAGCTGATCCTGGGCGGGCGCAAGGGACCGGAACCCGACGCCAAGCGCGGCGGCCTGGTCGAAACGGGCAAGCTGACGCTCGATCACGATTCCCATCGCGCCAGCTGGGCCGGCATGCAGCTCGGCCTGACGCTGACCGAGTTCAAAATTGTCGTGCTCCTGGCCGAGAATGCCGGCCGCGACATCAGCTATCGCGAGATCTACGACATCGTGCATGGCGAAGGCTTCATGGCCGGCGACGGCGAGATCGGCTACCGCACCAATGTGCGCGCCTTCATCAAGCGCATCCGCCAGAAATTCCGCGACGCCGACAGCGATTTCACGGCGGTCCAGAATTATCCGGGCTTCGGCTACAGGTGGCACGATGGCGGAACGTGAGGGCGCCAAGCGCGCATCGCGGTTCCTGCATTCCTTCTCGCTCCAGCTCTTCGTGCTGGCGGTCATTCTTCTCAGCGTTCCGATCGTCCTGTACTGGCAGTTCCAGAAGGCCGAACACCAGCAGCTTGCTCTGCTGCGCAATTCCGTCGGCCATAGCGGACGGCTGATCGCGGCGATGCTGCGCCCACGCCTGGAAAATTTCCAAAGCGAGAAGCCCAAGGCGCTGACTGAGGCGCTGGAGGCGGCCTCCATCGGCAATACCAATATCAAACTTCTCTTGCGGCCCGAGGCAGGCGGCAAACAGGATTTCTTTTATGTCGCCGCCGCACCACCGGTTTCGGCCGCCTATCTCAAGGAAGAGCGCCGCGAACTGATCGCCTCCGGCGTGTTCAAGCATCTGGCCAATACCTGCGACCGCTCGACCGATCTGGCCGTGCGCTTCATCAATCCGGCCGGCAAGCCCGAAATCCTGACGTCGATGACGCCCGTGCATGCCGGCGCCGATTGCTGGGTGGTAATCACCTCGCAGAATGCCTCGACGCTGTCGCCGGGTTCCATCGGCCGGCCCTTCTGGGAAACGCCAGCCATGCGTATCGCCGCGGCCGTTTATGGTCTGAGCGCGGCGCTGATGCTGTGGCTGTTCTTTCATCTATGGCACAATGTCGAGCGCTTCCGCGCGGCGGCAAGGCGCATTCGCCTGCGCGGCACCGGGCACACCTCATTCCAGGAGGCCAACACCATTCCCGAGTTGACGGGCGTGGCCGAGGACTTCGATTCCCTCGTCACGGCGCTGACCGACAGCCAGGACTTCATCCGCCAGACCGCCGAAGAGAATACGCATGCCTTGAAGGCGCCGCTGGCGGTGATCGCCCAATCGCTCGAACCGCTCAAGCGCGCCATGCCCGCGGACGAAGCGGCAGCGCAGCGCAGCCTGGACCTGATCGAGCGTTCGGTGGCGCGGCTCGACGCTCTCGTATCGGCCACGCGCGATCTCGAAGAGGCGGTCGCCGACGTGCTCTATCCGGTGACGCGGCCGATCGATCTGTCAGGCTTTCTGGTGCAGCTCACCGAAGCCTATGACACAACGCTGGTGGCGCAAGGAAAGCGCCTCGCCATCGACATTCAGCCGGGCATTACGGCCTATGGCAATGAGGATCTGATCGAGCCGGTCATCGAGAATCTGCTGGAAAACGCGGCCAGTTTCACCGCACGCGGCGGCAAGATCGCAGTGAGCCTGAACCGAGAGGCCGGCAATGCCGTGATCCGCGTCGCCGATCGCGGACCGGGCGCCGATCCGGCGCATTTGCCGCATGTGTTCGATCGCTACGCTTCCTATCGCGGCACGCGGCCCGAACGCGCCGAAGGGAGCGCGGAGATGCTGGAAGCGGTCGAGGCCCATCAGGGGCTTGGGCTGTGGATCGTCAAACGCAATGTTGAAGGGTTGGGCGGCAGCGTATCGGCGAAAAACCGCGACGGCGGCGGCTTCGAAGTCGAACTACGGCTACGCATAAAAGTGTAGCGAATCGCCGCGTTCTGTCGCGCGGTTTGCCTCAACCTTGTCACACCACAATACGCAGCTGCGTGGCACCTTCCCTCTCGCGTCGACGTTCGATCGTGGCTGCGAAGAGAGCGCGGCGCAAACTGGGTTCCCCCCCAGCCCCCGGAACCGGAGCCTGACCCACAGGTTCCGGTTCCCACTCCCCTCTCGATCCGCGACGGCAGGAGGCGGCACGATGCGGTTTCGACGTCAGAGCAAGACAAAGCGGGCGGCTCTGCCCATCCTGGCCGCGATCGCGGCCGCCAGCGCCGGCTGGTACTGGGCGATGCCGGGCCTGCCCGTCGGCGCCGCCGAGGCGCACACCACCCAGCAAATTCCGTACAAGGCCCCCGCCTATTACGGCACGCTGCGTCATGGCGGGATACCGCTCGAAACCCTGCGCAACGCCGGGACCCGGCTCGACGATGCGGCTGTGCGCAACAGCCATGGCGATCCGGTGGGCTTCGTAGAGGCGGTCAAGGTCGGCCGCGGCGGGCAGCCCGAACTGGTCCAGGTAGGCTTCGGCGGCTTTCTGGGCGTTGGCGCCGATGTGGTGCCCTTCAAGGCCGACACGCTGGGCTATGACCCCAAGCACAATATCGTGCTCACCGACATGACGGTGAGCCAGCTCGCCGTGATCGCGGCCAAGCGCAACGGCACTTTCCGCAGCAGGGACGACTAGCGCGCCTCGCTGGTGACGATCTCGAGCTTGCCGGTCAGCGTGCGATGCACGGGACAGCGATCGGCAATCTGCATCAGCCGGGCACGATCTTCATCCGACAGATCGCCTTCGAGGCGGATCGCGCGCGTGATGCGTTCGAGCGCCTGCATGGGTTCGCCCTGCGCGTCTTCGGCATGTAGGCGCGTATGGCTCAGCCGCACCGAGACATGGACGAGCGGAATCGATTTGCGCGCGGCATAGAGCCGAATCGTCATGGAGGTGCAGGCACCGAGGCTGGCGAGCAACAGCTCGTAAGGTCCGGGGCCCGAATCCATGCCGCCGACCTGCTCCGGTTCGTCGGCGATCAGGTGGTGACGGCCGAGCTGCAGCGATTGTTGAAAGCGGCCCACACCGGTTTCGGAAACCTCGATCACGCCCTCCGGCGAAGGGGTGGTCTGGCCGTGCGTTTCACTCATGGGCGCATTCCGGTGATGTCAGGGGCGAGTATAAAGATGGTTCGCTGGCAGGCCCAGGCGACGGCAGGCCTGCACGGCCGGGGTTTCGGGCAAGGCCACGCGATCCATCACGCGTCCGGCAAGGCGGATCAGCCGGGCGTCGACAGGCCCCAGGCGCCATTCCGGCCCCAGGCCCAGCGTTTCGATCAGCCAGGGCGGCGTGATGGCGATGGCCGCGCGCACCAAGGCACGCTGCGCGGCCCGGAGCGGCACCGGCAGGATCGGCGCGTTGCAGACGATGTCGAGAAATTCGTGAACGATGGGTGAGGCCTCGAGATGCGGGCGCATGACATCGAACTGCGCCTCCAGCGCGGCCACCGATGCGGGCGCAGCCGTCGCACCATAGAGTCGCGCGGCCGGAAGCGCCTCTGCGTAGAAGCGGTCCTTCTCCGCCGCACTAAGCGAGGCGACATAGGCGTGATAGGCCTCAAGAAAGCCGAAGCTGGCCGTGGCCTGCACCCAATTCAGCAATTCGGGATCATCGGCGCGATAGGGCCGGCCTGCGGGCGTTGTACCGCTGACGCGCGCATGCATGCGGCCGACGCCCGCGATCAACCCCTCGGCCTTGCTGCGCGGGCCATAGACCGTGACCATGGCGGCAAGTCCCGTGCGCCGCATGCGAGTGACGGGATCGGTGCGGAATGTCGTGTGCTCCCACACGCCGCTGCGCACCCGTGGCTCGGCCAGCTCCAGCAGCACGGCCGTGACGCCGCCGACGAACAGCGCCACCGGATTTTTGAACACGCGCCAGGACACCGAATCCGGGGCGGCCAGGGCCGGCTCTCCCGACGGCCGCGTGAAATCGAACGGCATATCGGGGCCCGGCTGCATCAGCCGCGCCAGTAACGCGCCGAGGCGGGAAACGCGGGGATCGCGGCTCAGCTTGTGCTGGGCCTGCCATTCGGCGCGGGCGGCCGGATCGCCGACGTGGTCGCGGCGCGGGTCGTGTACGAGGTCGAGAAGAGCCTCGGTCAGGCGGGCCGATAGACCAACGGTAAAAAGGGGGGGAATTCGAGGTCGTGCTCGCGCGGTCGTCGTCCAGTCTGGATCCTTCGGGAGGACAGTCTAGGACTTCAGCCCTCCAAGCTGGCAATTCGCGTGGCAGCAACCCGCGGACCAGAGACCAGGGTTCAAATCCCTGCGACCGCACAGTCAAATTCCACAGACCGCACTTTCCATGCAGTCGTAGTCACCCAAGGCGTTGGAGTTAAATATGTAGTCACCTACCAGTTTGCGTGCACGTAGAGACGCGCGTGGTGAATGGCAAGAGGAAGTATTACCTCGCGCACTCGTATAGAGTCGAATCCAAGGTACGGAAAGTCAGGGTCTTCTTGGGAACAGATCTGACCGGTGGGCAAATTGCGAGGCGCGTCAAGGAGGCGACAGGAACTCTTGAAGAAAGAATCAGGTCTGCGAAGAGGATCGACGACCCCTACAGGACCGTTCTCTCGCCACAGGAGGTCAAGGAGATTACTCTCTTTACGACCAAGGTGGAAATCAAGCTCGCCCACCTCAGCGAAGAGGATTGGAAGAACTTCACAGAGGAATTCACCTACGACACGAACGCAATCGAGGGCTCTACGGTTTCGAAGAAGGAGGTCAAACAGGTCCTGGCGGACAGGCAGTGGCCCCTGAAGAGCAAAGAGGAGATCTCCGAGACGCTCGGGGTCGCAGAGGCCGTCAGCTACGTCCGAGAGACCAAAGATCCGTTCTCCCTCGAACTGGTCAAGAGGCTCCACTGGATAGTCTTCAAGAACTCAATGCCGTTCGCCGGGGAGACGAGGCAGAAGAGCGGAGTCGAGGTGTCAGTTGCAGACAGCCAGGGCAGAGTCATTCACAAGGGAGCACCGGCAAAGCAAGTCGACCTTCTGCTGAGGAGGCTGGCGAAATGGTACCGCGAGAACGATGGAAAATACCCGCCGTTCCTCCTTGCCGCAGTGGTTCACAACCGGTTTGAGACAATCCATCCCTTTCAGGACGGAAACGGCAGGGTTGGTAGGCTCCTTATGATTAACGTCCTGATCAAACACGGACTGCCGCCGCTGAACATCGAACTCAAGAATAGGAAGGAGTACTATGAAGCCCTGCGAGAGTATCAGACAACAGGCAACCTGCGGCCTACCCTGGACCTCATGCTCAAGGAATACAGACGGCTCAGAGCCGCTCTGAAAAGGTGACCACATTTTCCTGCTCTTGTGGTCACCCGGGGTTGAGTTCAGGAGGGTCTGCTTTCCTCCTTGCTGCATGCTCAGCCGTCCTCTCGTTGGGTAGCCTGATTTGAGTCCCTTGTCATCTGCCGGATGCCATTGTCCTGAGTGAACCCACCTAAGGAGGAGCTCATTAGCGGATGTAAATCGATGTATTTGAACGCAATTAGGTGTGCGAACCTGCGGCCGCACGTTCAAATTCCTCAGACCGCACTTTGCAAATCTATTAATAGTAAGAAAGTAAAGCGTTCATACTGGTAGGAGACGATGCAGGAAGAAGAACCACAGATTACTACCATCAGTGGAAA
>OFHG01000504.1_pt1 | contig 15655 bp, 15 predicted proteins | sample 1521931 | NCBI WGS metagenome assembly OFHG01 (sample SAMEA2468438, study PRJEB22500) | soil metagenome | biome: Glassland; feature: Farmland; material: Clay | place: Australia | collected 2013-01-31 | depth 0.55 m
GTGGGGGACAGGGGGGGCTGTGGGGCCGAGAGGGGGGAGATCGGAGGCTGTCGGGGGGGAGCGCCCGACCCGCGGGCACCCCGCGGCCCCCGCCGGCCCGACATCGACCACGGCGCCGGGGCGGGCGGCTACGGCGCGGCCGGGGTGAACGCCGGGCAGCGTGGTGAGGTCGCCGCCGCCGTGAAGGAGGCGTTCGAGGCCGGCGGGGTACAGGTCGTCGCGGTCACGGTCGCGGAGGTCAGGCCATGACGGGCCGGGGTGAGCGGAACGGCCCGGTTCTGCCGGGGTGAGCGGAACGGCCCGGTTCTGCCGGGGTGAGCGGAACGGCCCGGTTCTGCCGGGGTGAACGGAACGGCCCGGCCCTGCCGGGGTGAGCAGGACGGCCCTACCTGGGCCGGGGACAGGAAGAACGGCCCTACCTGGGCCGGAGACAGGAGGAATGGTGTTCGGACGCGACTGGGCGCTGTCGCAGCGGCGGTACCGCGTCAGCGTCGACCGGGACGTGCGCATCCCCCTGCCGGACGGCACCGTCCTGGTGGGCGATGTCTTCCGCCCGGACACCAGCGAGCCCGTGCCGGTGATCGCCGGATTCCACCCATACAACAACGAGTTCCAGGCTGAGCCGATCATGCCCACCGGGTTCAGCGTCCAGCGCGGCTGGCTTGAATCAGGTGACCCGTATTTCTTCGCCAGGCGCGGCTACGCGCACGCGGTGTTCAACGTCCGCGGCACCGGCAAGTCCACCGGGCTCTACCAGGCGATGGGCCCGCAGGAGGCGCAGGACGGGGCGGACGCGATCGAGTGGCTCGCGGGGCAGCCCTGGTGCACGGGGAAGGCCGGCCTGTTCGGCATCTCCTATTTCGCCTGGCTGCAGATCCAGATCGCGATGCTCACCCCGCCCTCGCTCGCGGCGATCTTCGCACCGTTCGGCGCGACCGACTTCTACCGCGACTTCCTCTACCACGGCGGGATCTTCTCGTGGCGGTTCCTGTCCCACTGGAAGGACAAGTTCGACGGGCTGCGCTACGAAAGCTGGTACCGCCAGCAGCACGGCGAGCAGGCCTATGCCGACGCGATCGCGGCCGCGCTCGCCGACGATGAACTCGCCGCCGTCCCGCCCATCGTCGCCAGCCTGACCGCCTGCCTGGCCAGCCCACGCGGGGCGAACGCGTTCGTGACCGACATCGTGCTGGCGCGCACCGAGAACGAGTGGTTCACGCAGCGCCGGGTCGACTACGGCAGCACCGGCGTCCCCGGGTACTTCGGCGCCTGCTGGGGGCTGCACGGCCTGCACCTGCCAGCTGCCTTCCGCAGCTTCGGCCACTGGCAAGGCCCGAAGAAGCTGGTGGTGGGACCGCCGCTGTACCTGGACCGGCCCTTCTACCAGATGCACCATGAGGCGCTCCGCTGGTTCGACCACTGGCTGAGCGGCAATGACACCGGGTTCGCTGACGAGGCGCCGGTACGGCTGTTCATGCCCGGGACCGGGACCTGGATCGAGGCACCTGACTGGCCGCTGCCACAGACCCGGTGGACCGAGTTCTACCTGCACCAAGAGGGCCTGCTGAGCGAGCACGACAGCTGGCGGGCTGACCGGGCGACGACGTTCGAGGATTCCCCGTTCGCCCACGCCGAAGCGGTCTGGCGGACCCCGCCACTGGTGGAGACGACCGAGGTCATCGGCCCGATGGTGCTGCGCCTGTTCGCCTCCACCACCGACACCGACGCCTTGTTCTTCGCCACCGTCTTCGCCGAAGACGCCGACGGGCCGGCGGACGAACTCACCCGCGGCTGGCTGCGCGCATCGCAGGCAGCCACCGACCCGGCCAGGTCAACCCCCTGGCTGCCCTACCATCGCCACGACCACCGGGAACCGGTCCAGCCCGGCCAGGTGCGCCAGTACGACATCCCCATCGTGCCGGCCGTCTGCCGGCTGCGCCCCGGCCAGCGGCTCCGGCTGCGGATCAAGGCGGCTGACGACGAGCCACCGGCCGACATGGTCCTCGGCACCGCGCTGGGCCACGTCAGCAGGCAGAACGCGGCTCTCATCACGATCCACCACGACGAGGACCACCCCTCCGCGCTGCTGGTGCCGGTGACCTCGGGCAACCTGCTGGGCACGTTCGTCTCCGGCGGGGTGCTGTCCACCCGGGCGGAGACCGTCCCGGCCGCCAAGATCGCCCGGCAGAAAGCGGGGTCGCCGTGACCGGCTGGACCGGCCAGCCCGCCCGCCGGGTCGAGGACGAGCGGCTGCTGACCGGCGCCGGCCGCTGCGTAGACGACATCGCGCTGCCTGGGATGCTGCAGCTGATGGCCGTGCGCAGCCCACTCGCGCACGCCCATGTGCGCGGCATCGACGTCAGCGCCGCCCGGGCCGCGCCCGGCGTCGCGGCAGTGGTCACCCACGCCGACGCCGCCGCCCTGGGCAGCCTGCCAATCGTGACGGAGAACGGCGTGCAGGCCGCTGACGTACCGATCCCGCTGCTCGCCTCCGACCGGGTGCGGTTCGACGGGGAACCGGTCGCGGCGGTCATCGCCACCAGCCGTGCCGCCGCGGTGGACGCCGCTCTGGTGTCGCTGCTGGCCGGGCAACCCGGCGCGACCGATGAGCAGATCCGGCGCGGCCTGGAGGGCAACTTGTGCCGGTGCACCGGCTACACCCCGATCGTGGCCGCCGCCCGCAGCGTGATCGAGGCGGCCGGCGCTGCCGCCGCCGACGGTGCCGCACCCACGAGGGGAAGGTGATCTGGCATGCCACTGCCCGGCGTGACACCGTTCCCGCCCGAGTTCGCCGCCCGCTACCGGGCCCGCGGCTACTGGGAGGACCGCCCGCTGATCGCGCACTTCCTGGACGTGTTCGACGCGTACGCGGACCGGGTCGCGGTGGTGGACGACGAGGGCTCCTACACCTACGCGCAACTGGCCGCCGCCTCGGAGCGGGTCGCGCTGAACCTGCTTGACCTCGGCCTCAAACCAGCCGACCGGGTGGTCGTGCAGTTGCCCAACACCCGTCGTTTCGCGTCCTTGTATTTCGCACTCCAGCGGATCGGCGCGATCCCGATCATGGCGCTGCCCTCGCACCGCTACCGGGAACTGCGCCAGTTCGTCGGGCTGTCCGGCGCGGTGGCGGCAGCCGCCCCGGCCAGGGCCAAGGACGCGGATTTCGACGAACTGCACCGGCGGGTGCGCGCCGAGCACGCGGGCCTGCGGCTGAGCATCCTGCAGGGCGGCCCTCCCGAGCCCGATGACGGCTACCTCAGCCTGGAGGCACTGCACGAGCGTGAGCCCACCGGGCACACGGCCGCCGACCTGGAGCGCATCGTCAGCCGCATCGACCCGGACGACCCCGCCGTGTTCCAGTTGTCCGGCGGCACCACCGGCATCCCCAAGCTCATCCCGCGCACGCATAACGACTACGCATTCAACTCCAAGCTCGCCGTGTCGGTCTGCGACGTGCGTGACGGCGACGTGCTGCTCGACGTGCTGCCGATCGCGCACAACCTGCCGCTGGCCTGCCCGGGCCTGCAGGGGTTCCTGCTGTCGGGCGCCACGGTGTGCCTGCTGGCCTCCACCCGGGGCCTGGCGGTGTTCTCCGCCATCGACCGGTATCAGGTCACCCACATCCACGTGGTGCCGGCGCTGCTCATCCGGTGGATCAACGACCCGGTGGCCGCGGAGCACGATCTGGGCTCGGTGCGGGTCATCCAGAGCGGCGGCCAGCGGCTCCAGCCGGAGACCCGGCAGCGCACGCAGCAGGTGTTCCGCAACGTCACCGTCCAGGAGAACTTCGGCATGGCCGAAGGCCTGCTCATGTTCGTCCGGCTCGACGACCCGCCCGAGGTCCGGCTGGAGACCGTCGGCCGGCCGATCTGCCCTGACGATGAGGTGCGGCTGGTCGGGGAGGACGGGGAGGATGTGCCGGACGGCGAGATCGGGGAACTGCTGGCCCGCGGCCCCTACACCTTGCGCGGCTACTACAACGCGCCGGAGCACAACCAGCGGGCCTTCTCGCCGGACGGCTTCTACCGCTCCGGCGACCTGATGTGGCGCCACCCGAGCGGCAATTACGTCGTGGCGGGCCGGAGCAAGGACCTGATCAACCGGGGCGGGGAGAAGATATCCGCGGAGGAGGTGGAGAACCTCATCCTCGGGCACCCGGCCGTGCTGAACGTGGCCTGTGTGCCGGTGCCCGATCCCGTGCTCGGCGAGCGGATGTGTGCCTGCGTCATCGTGCGGCCCGGCCGGCAGCTCACCCTGGACGAACTGGTGACGTTCCTCACCGCCGAGGAGATCGCCCGGCACAAGCTCCCGGAACGGCTGGCGGTGTTCGACAGCTTCCCGCTATCCCCGGTCGGCAAAGTCTCCAAGAAAGATCTGGCCGCCACTCTCGCTGACGCCGGGCCAGCGGCAGGCCGCTCCGTCCCGCTGGAGGCCTGAGTGAACCAGGAGGACTCGATGAGACGGGTGGACCTGCATGCCTACCCTGGCACCGCCGAGTGGATCGAGTCCCAGGGACCTTACGTGGAGGCGCTGGGCCGGTACTGGCGCAAGCAGTGGACGGCCAGGGCCGAAGCGGAAGTGGTGGCCGACTTCCGGGCGCACGGCATCGAGGCGGTGCTGGTCGCGTTCGACATCGAGTCGGTCACCGGGGCGCCGGCCTGCACGAACGAGTACGTGACCGGGATGAGGGACCGCTACCCGGACACGTTCATCGGCGCCTGGGGAACGGTGGACCCGTTGCTCGGTGAGCACGCGATCAGCGAGGCGCAGAGGGCGGTCACCGAGTACCGGGTGCTCGGCTTCCACTTCCACCCGATCATGGGGCGCTATTCCGTTGACGACCCCAAGCTCGCGCCGCTGTTCGAGGTCATCAACGCACTGGGCGTGCCAGTCATGATCGACGTCGGCACGACCGGAATGGGGGCGGGCATGCCCGGCGGCAGCGGGGCGGTGCTCCGGCACGCCCACCCGCAGGCGATCGATGCGCTCGCAGCGGCATTCCCCGACCTGACCGTGATCGCCGCCCATCCGGGCTGGCCATGGGTGGAGGAGATGACCGCGGTCGCGCTGCACAAGGGCAACGTCTACTGGGAGCTGTCCGGCTGGGCGCCGAAGCATTTCCCGGCCAGTCTCAAGACCGACGTGCGCGGGCGGCTCCAGGACAAGATCATGTTTGGCACGGACTACCCAAGCCTGCCGCTGGACCGGCTGCTGCGCGAATGGGATGAACTCGGGTTCAGCGACGAGGTCATGCACAAGGTGTTCCACGCCAACGCCGAGCGTGTCCTGCGGCTGCCGGCCGTCGCCACACCGGACGGCAGGGCCGGTGCGCCGGGGGGCAAGGACGGTGCGCCGGGGGGCAAGGACAGTGCGCCGGGGGGCAAGGACAGTGCGCCAGACGGCAAGGCCGGTGTGACGGGCATGCGGGAGCAGCCGTGACCGGCGAGCGTGCGGCAGGCCGGCCGGCAGCCCTGGTGACCGGGGCGGCCCGCGGGATCGGCCGTGCCGCCGCGCTGGCACTGGCCGGCCAGGGCTACGACGTCGCGGTCAACTACTCGGTCAGCGAGGCGGCCGCGCACCAGGTGGCGAAGGAGATCCGGGGGCATGGCGTCAGCGCGCTGGCCGTGCAGGCGGATGTGGCGGATGAGACGGCGGTGCTGGCGATGGTGGCCGCCGTCCGCGACGAGTTCGGCCGGCTCGACGCGCTGGTCAACAACGCCGGCGTCACGGTCGACGTGCCGCCGTCCGACCTGGACGGGCTGTCCATGGCGGACTGGGACCGGGTGTTCGCGGTCAACGTGCGCGGCATGTTCTGCGTCACCAGGGCGTGTGTGCCGCTGCTGCGGGAAGCGCCGCATCCGGCGATCGTGAACACAGCCAGCATCGTCGGCCTGCGGCCAGGACCCCAGCCGTTCCCGTACTCCGCGTCGAAAGCGGCGGTGGTGAACCTGACCCGGACCCTGGCCGGCGCGCTGGGCCCGGCGATCCGGGTCAACGCAGTGGCGCCGGGCTGGATGGAAGGGGAGTGGATGCAGGCCCGGCTGGGGGAAAATTACGGCCGGCTGATGGAACGGCGGGCACGGATGACACCGCTGGGCCGGTGCGTTACCGCTGAGGACGTGGCCGCCACGATCGTGTCGCTCGTGGTGTCCAACCCGTTCGTCACCGGTGAGGTGGTGGTCATCGATGGGGGCTACAGTGCCACCACTTAGGGCGGCATGCCGTGGGCTTCCGGTGGGGCGGACCGGGGGCGCCACGCTCGGTGGGCGAAGGGGGCTGCAGTGACCAGCCAGCAGGGGGCGGTGCAACGCCTGATCGAACTCGGGTTCTCCCAGTACGAGGCCCAGGCTTACGTGGGGCTGCTCGGCCGCGAGCCGCTGACCGGGTACGCGCTGTCCAACGTCACCGGGATCCCGCAGCCGAAGGTGTACGAGACGCTGCGGCGCCTGACCGCCAAGGGGGTGGTTGCGGCCATGGACGGGGAACCGGCCCGGTTCGTGGCGGTGCCCGCCGACCAGTTGCTCTCGGACCTGGAGGAGAGCTTCCGGGCGCGGCTCGCTAGCGCGCAACACGAACTCGCCCACGCCACACAGGCATCCGGCGGGGACGGCTACCGGGTGCTGCGCTCGTTCAGCCGCTGGGAGGCGATCGAGGGACGCACGGTGGAGGTGATCGACAGCTCACGCCGCCACGTCTACATATCCGTCAACTGCCCGGACCCGCGGGTCATCGCCGATGCGATCGGGCGTGCGGATGCCCGGGGGGTGGTCTGCGACGTGCTGCACTTCGGGGAGCCGATCGTGGAACTGCAGCACGGCCGTACGGTCGGGCACGACAGCACGCGTGGCGTGGTCTATCGCCGGCATCAGGCACGCCACGTGGCGGTGGTCGCGGACAGTGCTGACGTCGTGTGGGCGGTCGCCGGGGACGGCTCTGCCTGGCAGTCCGTGGCCGGCCGCGACCCGCTGCTGGCGGCGCTGGCCAAGGGCTACATCCGCCACGACATCTACGTACAGCAGATCTGGAACGAGTTCCATGACGTGCTCTCCGAGCGGTGGGGACCGGGGATGCAGCAACTGGTCGGGGAACTGTCGGCCCGTCCCGCGGCCGGCAAGCGCCCGCTGGCATCGCCCGGCCGCCGCCCCGGCCGTTCCGCGTAGCCGCCAGCCGCCCCGGACCTGCAACGGCGCCCCGGACCTGTCCGTAGCCGCCAGCCGCCCCGGACCTGCAACGGCGCCCCGGGCCTTCCGGGAGAGCCGGACTGCTTGTGCTCGCCGTGTGCTCTGCTCGCTACGCTGACCAGGCCTCCCCCCTCAGGCAGGAGCGACCGTGACCGACCTGTGCGCGAACGACGCTGTGACTCTGGCTGGCATGCTGCGGCGGCGGGAGGTGTCCGCCCGCGAGGTCACCGCCGCCCACATCGAGCGGGTCGAAGCGGTCGACGGCGCCGTCAACGCGGTCGTGACCCGCACCTTCGACGCGGCCCTGGCCAAGGCCGCCGCGGCGGATGACGCGATAGCCCGGGGGCAGGTGCTGGGCCTGCTGCACGGCCTGCCGGTCGCGCACAAGGATCTGGCCGACACCGCGGGTGTGCGCACCACCTACGGGTCGCCGCTGTTCGCTGACCATGTGCCCGACCGCGACACGCTGGTGGTCAAGCGGATGGCGCAGGCAGGGGCGATCAGCCTGGGTAAGACCAACACCCCCGAGTTCGGGGCGGGCTCGCACACCGTGAACCCGGTGTTCGGCGCCACCCGCAACCCCTACGACCTGAGCCGCAGCGCGGGTGGCAGCAGCGGCGGCGCGGCAGCGGCGCTGGCCGCCCGCATGATCTGCCTGGCCGACGGCAGCGACCTGGGCGGATCGTTGCGTAATCCGGCGAGTTTCTGCAACGTGACCGGGATGCGGCCAACACCGGGCCGGGTCCCCAGATGGCCGCTTGTGGACGTGGCCGACACCCTCGGCGTGGAAGGGCCGATGGGACGCACGGCCGCCGACGTGGCCCTGCTGCTGGCGGCCCTGTCCGGGCCCGACCCCGGCGTTCCGCTGGCACTGGACGCCCCCGCCCCGGACCTGCCCGATCCTGCCGCCGTCACCGGCCTGCTGCGGCGTGACCTGCAGAGGCTGAAGGTCGCCTGGAGCGAGGACCTGGGCCTGGTAACCGAGCCGGCAGTCCGGGAGGCGCTGGCCCCGGCCCGGCAGGTGCTCGTGGACCTGGGCTGCGAGGTCATCGACGCGTCTCCCGATCTGTCGGGCGCGGACGAAGCGTTCCGGATCTGGCGTGCCTTCCGCTTCGCGGCCCAGTTCGGCCCGCTGCTGCCCGCCCACCGCGGGCAGCTGGGCCCTAACGTGCTCTGGAACACCGAGCGTGGCCTGGAACTGACCGTGGCCGACCTGGCCCGTGCGAACATGCTGCGGGCCGAGGTAGCCGAGCGGGCCAGCGCGTTCTTCCGCACCGTTGAGGTGCTCGCCTGCCCGGTCAGCCAGGTCGTGCCGTTCGCCGTCACCCTCGACTGGGTGCACGATATCGACGGTGCGCCGCAGCTCACCTACCTGGACTGGATGGCATCGTCCTACCTGATCTCGGTGACCGGGCTGCCGGCCATCTCGGTGCCAGCTGGGTTCACCCCCGGCGGCCTGCCGGTCGGTCTCCAGCTGGTCGGCCGCTGGCGGGCGGACTGGCCGCTGCTGGCCGTCGCGCACGCCTTCGAAACCGCGACCGGCTACGCCAGCATCGCCCCACCCACCCCACCAAGCCCAGGCCCCCCAGCCCTGCTAGCCCAGCCCTGCTAGCCCAGCCCTGCTAGCCCAGCCCTGCTAGCCCAGCCCTGCTAGCCCAGCCCCGCTAGCCCAGCCCCGCTAGCCCAGCCCCGCTAGCCCAGCCCTGCTAGCCGGGTCCGCTGGCGACGTTTCACGGCTGCGGCCCATGATCATGTCTGTTTCGTCCTGATACTGGTGTACCGGAGCCGTGAAACGTGCCGGGGCAAGCCTCAGCCAGCGGCACGCTGAAAGGCGGCCCGGATCGCGGCGGCTACCTGGCCGGGTACACGCACGATCTCCTCCCAGGTGAAGTGGACCACCTCGAAGCCCGCCTCACGTAACCGCGCGTCCCGCTGGAGCTGGGCCAGGGCCTGGTACCGGTTGGCATATTTGATCATCCCGTCCGCTTCGCCAATGGTGCGCTGGGCACTCCACAGGAAATCCACCCGCCCAATCGCCATTTCCTCATCTCCGACCCAGGCTTGAAGGTCCGGCGGGGGGAGCCCGTGGTCGCGGAAAGCGACTCGTGAGATCGACTCGAACGCCGACTCCGACCTGGCGTCGCTGAACGCCACCACCTGCCTCGCCCGCTGAATGTCACGCCAGCGCCGACAATCCGTTACGACGGATTGGAGTTCGGCCTTTGACGTCTGCTTTTTGCGCAATGCCGAGTCGGCAACGACCACGCCAGCCCGGAAGGAGGACGTGCGCGCAAGGTCAACGACAGTCCGCGCCACCGTGGTGACGGGGATAGCGTGCCAGGCCGTCACATGGCTGGCCGGGAGGGCGGCGGCATGCACCCGCACGCCCGGCCGCCCGGTCCGGCTGCCCGTCGCACCGGGCGGCCGCGTGATCGCCGTCCCGGCCGGTGGTCGGTCCAGCAGATCGAGACCGTGGATGCCCGCCGCGGCGTGGTGACTCGCCACCACCCCTGGCCCGGCCACGGCGAGCGCGGCGGCTACCTGTAACGCCTGCTCACCGGCGCAGCTGGTAACCTCGGCCGCGAGCGCGGCCCGGGCGTAGACACTGCGGCCGATGGGCAGCAGGACACGCTGCCGGACAAGACTGCGCAACTGGGCCCGTGATACGCCCGCCTCGGCAAGCTCCCTGGCAGTGACGATCCCCCCGAACCGGGATGAAAGCGGCAGCGACTCATGACTCATAGTCAGCAGAATGGCCGCGCCCGCTGACATTTCACGTCTGCGGCCCATGATCATGTCTGTTTCGTCCCGGTTCCGGCGTCCCGGAGCCGTGAAATGTGGTGCGGGTGTCCGGTGTTCACGGCATATGGGCTGGCGGAGATGTTTACGGGGCGTTCAGGGGGGGCGGGCTTAGCGTTCCATGTGAGTGGCTTAAGCAGCCGTCCCTGGCCCGCCGGGACGTGGCCGCGATGAGCAGCACTGGCAGTCGGCTTTCCAGGTCCAGCACATGGCGTCGCTTCACGTCGGCGGCCGGGCTCGCCGCGGTACTCGCGTTCAGCGTCCTCTTACGCAGCGCCCTCCCTGGGACTGGGCAGGACACCCAAGACTGCCTCTACCTGAACGTGTTCACGCCGCCGGGCAGCGAGGGCAGTCAGCCGGCCCGGGCCGGCGCCCACCTGGCCCGGCAGTGGCGCCAGCGACCCCGCCGCCACAAGCCCACCCTGTCCGCCAGGCCCACAGGCGGAGATGTCTGGGAAAGTACTTGCCTAGTAGGAAAGTGGCTGGTTTACTTTCCTACTAGGCAAGTACTATCCGGTTAGGCACGGGAGGTTGCGATGACAGACCAGACAGGTCCCGGAGAGGCCGCCCAGGCGCTGGATGAGATCCGGCGGCGCCAGCAGCAGGTCATCGACCTGGCGACGATCCCGGCCTGGTACTGGTGGGCGGCAGGCGCGCTGATGGTCGTCCTCGCCGCCGGGGTGGATGCCCACCGGCCGGCCGCGATCGGCGCCGCCGCCACCGTTTTCGCGCTCGGCATCCTGTCCGCCACCGGCTGGGTCGTGGGCCGTGCCTTCCGCCGGGCACAGTTGCGGAACGGGCTGCTGGATGGCCGGGGCGTGCTGGCCATCCTCGGTTTCGTGGCGATCATCGTCGCCGGCACGATCGGCGTCGCCTTCGCCCTGCGGGCGGGCGGTGTCTCCCACCCAGCTACCCTGGCCTGCCTGGTGGGCGGCCTGGCGATGGGCGTGTTCGGCCCCATCCTGATGCGGGTACTGCGCCGGATCATGCTCGGCAACCGCGCCGGGTCCGCGCGATGAGCGCCCGGTTCGACGAACTGATCCACGCCCCGACCCGGCTGGCGATCGTGTCCTTGCTCGCCGCCTCGGAATGGGCCGACTTCAAGTTCATCCGCGACAGCGTGGCACTGTCCGACTCGGCCCTGTCGAAGCAGCTGACCACGCTTGAGCAGGCCGGCTACGTCGAGATCCGCAAGGGCTTCGTCGGCAAGCGGCCGCGCACCTCGGCCCGGCTCACCCGCACCGGGCGCGCCGCCTTCGAGCAGCACGTCGCGGCACTCCAGGAGATTGTGGCCCGCTCGGGCGCCACGATCGCCCCGCACCCGGGCGCGACCACCGCGTCCTGCCCGGGTGCGACCACCGCGTCCCGCCCGGGTGCGACAACCGCGTCCCGCCCGGGTGCGACCACCGCGTCCTGCCCCGGCGAGACAACCGCGTCCCGCCCGGGCTCGACCACCGCCCCGCGCTGAGCGGCCGGACGCCATGGAAGCGCTGGGGAGCGGAGATGACCGGTAGCCAGCACGGCCGGGCCGGCGCCCAAGGCCCCGCGCCTGCACTGTCCGTCCACGGGATCGATCCCGGCGAGGTCACCATCGCCGGCCTTACCGCGGGCGGCTGCGCGCTTCTCCTGTTCGTCTCCGAGGAGTGCCCTACCTCCGCGCTGGCCCTGCGGAATCTCGGCCCGCTCTGCCAGGCCTGGGAAGAATCCGGGCTCACCTGCACCGCTGTCTTCGAGGACCCGCTTGACGTGGCTGTCCGGGTGGCGCGCCGGCTCGGCTGGACCGGCCGGGTGGTCTGCGAGGAACCGCCGTACGACACCTCGCGCGCCTACCAGCTGGTCTCGGTGCCGGCGGCGGTTCTGGTCGACCACGCCGGAACGCTCGTGGGAACGGTGACCGGCTGGGATCAGCCGGCCCTGGGTGCTCTCATCGGGAAGGCGCAGGCGCTGCTGCGCTCCAGGCTCGCGGTCCCGCCCGCCACCGAACCGCTCCGCAAGCCGGGGTGCTCGTCGAAAGCCGCCATCGATCCGGCACTGGCAGCGGCGATGTCGGGCCAGGCAGCCACCGACGAGTACGAGGAGATGTTCGAGCGCGGCTGGAGCGATGGCCTGCCTGTGATCCCGCCGACGCCGGAGCGGGTCGAGGCCATGCTCGGCGGCAGCGACGGCCGCGTGTCGCTTGGCCTGGTCCCGCCGGCGATGGGTGACGCCACACTTGAGCGGGTGGCCGCGTGCGCCGTCCTGGCGGGCTGCCGCCCGGCGTACTTCCCGGTCGTGGTCGCGGCCGCCAGGGCCGCGCTCGATCCCGCGTTCAACCTGCACGGCCAGGCGGTGACCACCCAGCCGGCTGGCCAGCTGGTGGTCGTGAACGGGCCGATCCGGGAGGCGATCGGCCTGAACAGTGGCATGGGTGTGCTCGGGCCCGGGTCCCGGGCGAACCTCACCATCGGCCGGGCGTTGCGGCTGCTCGTCACCCTCACGGGCGGGGCGATGCCCGGCAGGCTGGACCGGGCGACCCTCGGGCACATGGGGAAGATCGGCTTCTGTATCGCCGAGGACGAGGACGTCAGCCCATGGGAGCCGCTGCACGTCGAGCGCGGCTTCGCGGCCGGCCAGTCCGTTGTCACTGTCATCGGCAGCGACGCGCCGTTGTCGATCTCCGACCATCGCAGCCGCACACCCGAGGATCTTGCCTATGTCCTCGCCTGGGCGGCGGCAAGCACCTGGAGCACCAACTGGTGGCCGCTCGTGGAGCCGTCGGTGTTCGTGATCTGCCCTGAGCACGCTGAGATGTTCCGGGCCGCCGGCTGGACCAAACAGCGGCTGCGCCAGTTCATGTTCGAGACGGTCAGCAAGCCTGCCGCGGAGCTGCGCCGTGGCGAGACAACTCCCTTCGTCCACGCGGCCAGCCCTGACGCCGAGGTACCGAAGTGGGCGTCGCCGGAGAGCATCGTGCTGGTCGTGGCGGGTGGCGAAGCCGGGCGTTACTCTGCAGTCCTTGGCCCATGTACCGGTATGGGATCACAGATCGTCTCCCGGGAGGTGGAGTCGCATTGGCCGCTGACTACGTGAGCCCGTTCGACGAGCGGGTCAGGGCACCGGAACCGCTCGCGCCGCGCCCGGCCAGCATCCGCGGATGCCAGGTGGTGCTGCTCGACATCCGGAAGAACCGGGGGGCCGAGTTTCTCGACCGGATGGAGACGCTGCTCAGGGCGGCAGGCGCGATCACGGCGCGCAGCGCAAAGGAGATCTTCTCCAAGCCCGCCGCCCTTGGGCTGGTCGACTGCATCGCCAGCCGGGCCGGCCTGGTAGTGGAGGCACTCGCCGATTGAGGCTCATGCACGTCGTGCAGTGTGTGCGACCTCGTCCATCTTGAGCGCCGGGGGATCCCCGCGGTAGGTGTCGCGACGGCGCCGTTCGCCGACGAAGCCATCGAGCAGGCTCGCCGGCTGGGCATGCCTGCCTGCCGGATGGCCTACATCCCTCATCCAGTCCAGTTGCTGCGGAACGACGAGCTGGCGGGCCGGGCCGACGCCGTCTTCCCCGCCGTTCTCGCCGCACTGACCCAGCCCGCCGGGCAGCGCGCCGGCCGCGGATAACGGGCCGGGCGCTGCCAGCTCCCCGCCGGGCTAGGTTGCCGGCACGGTCAGTTCGAGCTGGATACTGTCAGGATCCTCGAACGGCAGCACGTCTATGCCGAACGATGGCAGGCGGGTGATCTCGCCGTGCGTCACGCCATGCCCGTCGAACAGCCGGACCGCCTGTTCCAGGTCATCGTGGCTGGCCACGCTGAAGCTGCCCGGCCCGTCGCTGCCGGGATCACCCGGGGCGGATCCAGGTGGCGTTCTCAGTCGGCGTCAGTTTGCTGCGGCGCGGTGGACTGCCAGAGTTCCCGCACGATGACTTGCAGCCCTCCCGCGGTGGGAATGGCGATCAGCGCCGCCACGAAGGCGCCGAAAATGCCGCCGATCCAGCTCCCGATCGACGCGCCGACCAGGATGGCCACCAGCACGAGCAGCGGGTTGACCTTGACCGTCCGGCTCATCACGACTGGGTTGAGTATGTGGTTCTCGACCTGGGTGTAGATGAGGAAGACGGCCAGGGTGACTATGCCGGCCACCAGCGAATGGCCCAGCGCGAACAGGACTGTCGGGATTCCGGCCAGGGCGCCGCCGATCATGGGCAGGAAGTCGACCAGCGCCACCCACAGCGCCCACAGGAAGGCGAAGGGGACGCCGAGCAGGAACAGGGTCACGAAGACGACGACCCCGGCCAGCAGCGAGGTCAGGAAGTTCCCCAGCATGTAGCCGGTCACCGACCGGTTGACCTGGCCCGCTATCCGGGTCAGCCGTTCTGCCCTGGCCGGTGCCATCAGGCCGAGCAGGCCGGCCCGCATCTTCGGGCCTTCCAGCAGCAGCAAGAGCACGAGCACGAAGATCGTGAACAGCGCCACGATCAGCGAGAGCGCGCCCTTGCCCAGGGTCAGGGCCGGCTTGGCCAGGCCCTGCCCCAGGTTCACGAGCTTGGGCACGTTCTGGGTCACCCACTGCTGGATGTGGTACTTGCGCACCAGCTGGCCGAGCCAGCCCCGGCCGTGCTCGACCTCGTTCACGTAGGACGGGAGGCCATGGGCCAGGTGGGTGATCCCGTTGGCCAGCGGATAGCCGAACGCCGCCGCCAGGCCGACGAACACCAGCAGGCCCCAGACGATCACCACCGAGACGGCCAGGCCGCGCCGCTTGATCCGCCAGCGCTGGAGGAGAACCACCAGCGGATTGAGCAGCGCGGCGATGAATCCCGCCATGACGACCAGCAGGAAGATTTCCCGCAGCCGGTAGAGCAGTTTGCCGGCCGCGTAGACCGCCACGACCACCGCGACAGTGGCAAGGATGGCCCGCAGCGGGATGCCCTTCGACTCGGCAGCCTCCCAGAGGCGTGCCCGCCGCGTGCTCGGCACCGGTGGCTCGTCAGGCATTCGACAATCATGGCAGTTACGCGCAGGTGCCGGGCCAGCCCTCCGTCCGGGCCGCTACCTCCGGTTCAGCGCGGGGACGGTCCGCGTCAGCTCACTGGCGAGGTCGCGTTCCAGCACCGGCATGTCCTTCAGTGGTGCTTCGGCGATGAGCAGCGCACCCATGTCCTTCGAGGTGCCCGCACTGGCCGAGGCGGCCCGGACCCGCCGCAGGATCGTCTGCCAGTACCCCTTTGGATCCGCGCACGCTGGCATGGGGTACCGCGCCAGGGCCGCCGCGGTCGCGGCGGCCCGCTTCCGGGCGGCGCTGATCAAGGCCCTGCCAGGGGTCCCGGGGGAAGAAATCCTTTGGCGCTTCCATTTCATGCTCGGCGCCATGTCCTACGCGATTTCCGGCACGGATGCGCTGCACATGGTGGCGGAGGACGCACTCGACGACGCCGACGCCGAAGCGCTCGGCCTTGGCCTGGCCCTGGCCCTCGCCCTTGCCTTGACCGGCGCCTAGGCCCGCGGCGCGGCCGACACTGACCGGCAGCGACGGGTCGTTCGGTTGGACGCCCTGCACGCGCGCGCGCTCCTCGATCGTCTGCCGGTGTCGGGCCCTGATCTGCAGCTTCTCCTGGAGCGTGCCGGCGTTGCGAAGCCGCTGTTGGTACATATGGCGCTCGGCGCCCGTCATCAGGTTGCCGCCGTAGATGTTTTCCTG
>OFHG01000505.1_pt1 | contig 15650 bp, 15 predicted proteins | sample 1521931 | NCBI WGS metagenome assembly OFHG01 (sample SAMEA2468438, study PRJEB22500) | soil metagenome | biome: Glassland; feature: Farmland; material: Clay | place: Australia | collected 2013-01-31 | depth 0.55 m
GCCTGGTATTCAGGGTCGAAGAAGGATTTCTCAAAGGTTTCCATGTCGGGGAAGTATGCCTCGGTAATATAGCGATAAGGCAAGTTATCCTGGCCCCAGGTGCGTTTCACGATGTAAAAATCAGTCTTTATGAGGCCAGGCATGGAGGCGTTTTCTTCTTGATGGGTGGTGGTACGCCATTTGAGAAAGGCCTCATGATCCGCGTCCGGCGGCAGATTGTAGATTACGGTCAGCTTGACCATTTTACCTCCAATCCTCAGTCCTTGATAATCAGAGCATGGTCATAGCCGGTAAGGGTGCGCGCTCCAGCCTCGGTCACCGTAACAATGTCCTCAACGCGCACCCCGAACTGTCCTACTAAATAGGCACCCGGCTCGAGGCTAAATACCATGCCTTCTTCCAGCTCCGTCGCGTCGCCGGCCATGATCCAGGGAGGCTCGTGCCCTTCCAGGCCCAAGCCATGGCCAGTTCGATGGGTAAAGTACTGCCCATAGCCTGCCTGCTCTAAGACGCGGCGCGCCACGGCATCAATGTCACCAGCGGTTGCACCCACGCGCACAGCAGCCCTGGCGCGCTGATTTGCCTCGCTGACGGAATCAAAGGTTTTCAGGAATTCTGCGGTGGGTTTCCCGAGGTAAACCATGCGGGTAATATCCGATTTGTATCCATCCAGGGTAGCGCCAATGTCAAGAATGATGGCATCGCCGCGTTGCAGCGGTCGCGCACCGGCATGATGGTGCGGATAAGCGCCATTCGGCCCGGAGGCGATCAGGGTGAAATCCACCGCCTCAGCACCATCCTTTCGAAAAGCAGTCTCAACTATCCAGGCCACCTCGGCTTCCGTGATACCCGGCTGGCAGGCATCCACGCCGGCCTGCATGGCCCGGTCGGCCTGCTCTGCGGCGCGAGCCAGGGCTTGAATCTCGTCTGGCGATTTGCGCAAGCGCAACGGAGCCATCAATCCTTCTAAGGCCATCACCTTTTCGGGCTTTGCCTGGTTTTGCAAGTGGATCAGGAAGTCCGCCCGCATCGCCCCATCCACCGCCAGCATACGCGGTGAATGGGCCTCAGGCAGGGTTTTTCTCAGCGCTTGCAACGGGCCATCCGCATCACTCCAAATCACCAGCTCATGTTCCGTGTGCGCCGCAATATCCTCGGCGTTCAGAGCCGGCACCACCATCCGCGTCTTGTCCTGGTCGACCAAAAGCAGGCACAGCCGCTCGTCAGCATGGGGCAGGAAGCCTAGTAGATAGCGCATATTCGCCGTGGGACCGATTGCTGCCATGTCCACCTGCAGCTCTTGCATGCGCCTTTGAAGGGCCCCCAGCCGTTCTTCAGTTTTTATTAACATCGGACCTCCTTGGGATGAGTGCGTTTAAGCTCTGGCGCTTTATGATCACCTGGTGGTTTCGCCATGATTTCGTCTATCAACACCGGCATCCTACGCGCGCAACTCTGCCTCGACGGATGCCTTCATCCATCTGGGCAGAGTCGCAAGCGCAATCGTATCAAGTTCCGGCGAGTGCCTGGCGCTTGCCCAGGAGCTTCTTCACAGCCAGCTTTTTCGGATCAAAGACCACGCCGTAATACTTTTCGGCCTGCTCCGGGGTGACGTAGCCATTTCTAACATCTTCTTTGACGAGCTCCAGGTCGCGCCGCATGGGATCACCCCATCCTGCCCCGGTGGCCGTCAGCACCCGGATGACTTCACCCGCGTTCACGGTCAAGCCGCTGACCACCGAGTAATCCTCAATATTGCCGTCGGACCGCACGATCTCGATGTGGTTGGGCGATCCTTCACAACCACCCTTCAACGGCCACGGCAATACCTTTGAGCGTGTATAGGCAACCGTCAGCCAGGCATTGTCGGACCGCATGCGATAATCGATCCGCACGCCCTTGCCTCCCCGGTGCAGACCGGCGCCCCCGTCCTCGTCGTGGAAGCTGAGATAATCTACGGTCACGCCGTAACGCGCTTCGGCTACCTCCGCCGGGCAGTTATACGTTTCGCCGTGCAAGGCCGAGAATTGCCCCGGGTTGCCATCGGACAGAGGAGATCCACCCCAGCCGCCCAACTCTGGCTCGATGACCGCGTAGGGACGGCCCGTATCGGGGTGGACGCCGCCAAACAGCGTGCCGCAAACCGATGCGAACCCGCCTGCCGGCAGTTGTTCGGTCATCTCCTCGGCCAGGCAACGCACGATCAAATCCTCGAGCCGGATTGTGATTTCGTAATAGATGCCCATCGCCGCCGGATAGATTGGATCGAACACGCTGCCCGGGCGCGTTAGCACTTTCAACGGCCGGAAAGTGCCGCCGTTGGCTATTCTTTCCGGCGAGGTGACTGATTTGAAGGCAATCTGGCAGGCGGTGACCGTTTCATCCCGGCTCATGTTGAAAGGCCCTTTGTCTTGGTCGGGAGCGTCCCGCAGGTCAACGATGAACTCGTCGTCGCGAATATCGACCGTAACCTTGTAGACCTGCCCGCTGTCCTGCTCTTCGGCTAGCGTGCCAACACCTTTGGGTAGATTTTTCAACGCCCGCAGGCTTACTTGTTCGCCATAGTCCATGTACTCTTCCACGGCGCGCAAGAAGACATCTTTCCCATACTTGTCCACAGTTTCCAGGATGCGCCGCTCGCCAACCCGAACCGAAGCCACTCCCGCCCACAAGTCTCCAATCAGGAAATCCGGCATGCGGCAATTGGCAGTCAGGATATCAAACACCGAGCGGATCGGCTGGCCACGCGAAATGATCTTGACCCCTGCCAGAATCATCCCCTCTTGGAAGATCTCCTTGGCGTCTGTAGACATGCTCCCTGGTACCATGCCTCCCACGTCGTTCCAGTGGGCGATATTGGCGGTCCAGGCGACGATGTCTTCGCCTGCAAAGACCGGCATGACCAGGACGACGTCATTGAGATGCGTGACGCCTCCATTATAAGGATCGTTGGTCGCGAAAATGTCACCGGGTTCGATGTCGCCCGGCTGGTTGAATTTGGACAGGATCCGCTTGACGGTCTTGTCCAACACACCTACGAAAGCCGGAATTCCTGCACCCGAACCGGCCAATTCGCCGTGCCGGTCGGTGATGCCGGTCCCCATGTCGAGCACTTCATAGATGATGGCGCTCATGGCTGTATGGCGCATGGCGGCGAACATCTCGTCTGCAGCCGCCTGTAGTGAGTTCTGAATGATCTCCAGGGTAATTGGGTCATATTGGTTAGTCATGAGGTTTCTCCCTAACCCGCATAAAGCGGTGATATGCGGAAAGTCTTTCCGCGAATTTTTACCCAAAAAGCACGAGTCTATGGGTTAGGCCTTAATGCGCCATTTGCAGATGGTAGTTCCCGTATTCGTCTACACTGCATGGCACTTCGGGTGGGATGACGGTGGTTGCGCCGGATTCCTCGATGATAGCCGGGCCGGTAAAATGCATGCCTGGCTCGAGACCATCGCCATCATAAATCGCGGTCTCATGTACGCCGGCTTCAACAAAATCGACCTGCCGCTGTCCCTTTAGCGCCGCCTCGAGGGTCTTTCCTGTGGTTGGCAGCTTTTCTGGCTTGAGTTTGTCCACCTCAGCCACGGCAATCAGGTGAAAACAGACCAGTTCCACCGGGGCGGGCAAGCGGTAAGTATACTCACGCTCGTAGTCCGCGTGGAAACGCTCGCTAATCGCACCAATCTGCTCCGCCGTGATGTCACCCTCCGGCAACACAATTTCCACCGAGTGCTCTTGATTCTGATAACGGCAGCGGGCATAACGAAGGAAGTGCACGCGCTCGGAGGCGATGCCCTCCTCCTCGTACTCATGCAGCGCTTTTGCTTCCAGCGCTTTCAAGGCCTCCTGGATCTGGCTGCCTGCCTCCTCGTCTGTCAGTTCCACGATCTGGGTCTGCAGATAATCGCGCCGTAGATCGCTGAGCAACATGCCCCAGGCGGAGAACACTGCCGATTGCTTCGGAATGATCACCTTCTTCATCCCCATTTCCTGGGCCAGGGCGCAGGCGTGCATGCCGCCCCCGCCACCGAACGCAATCAGCGTGAAATCGCGCGGGTCGTTCCCGCGGTTGACCGAGATCAGCTTGATCGCATTGACCATATTGTTATTGGCTATGCGGACGATGCCGCGTGCTGCTTCACGGCGCGAGCATTTAAGCCTCTCAGCCAGTGCATCGAGCGCCTTTTCCACCGCCGGCATATCGGCTTTCAGCGTACCGCCACAGAAATAGTTCGGGTTGATGCGGCCCAGCTCCAGGTTTGCATCGGTGGTCGTGGCTTCCGTTCCACCACTGCCATACGAAACTGGGCCTGGCACCGCGCCGGCGCTTTGCGGACCCACGTGCAATCTGGAAAACTCGTCGACCCACGCAATTGAGCCTCCGCCGTTGCCAATCTCCACCAGATCGACTACCGGTACCATCACCGGATATCCGGCCGAGGTCCGGCTGAGTCCGACGAAATAGTTGGTATTTAGCTTGACCTGCCCATGGGTGATCAATCCGCACTTGGCCGTGGTACCGCCGATGTCCAGGGCAATTACGTTTAGCTCACCGATCAGGTTCCCCAACGCGGCCGCCCCCCACATCCCGCTGGCCGGCCCGGACTCGATCATGGTAATCGGCACCTGTCTTGCACTCTTCACTGTGTCCACCCCACAGTTGGACTGCATGATATAGGGGGTACACCGCATGCCTGCCTCGGAAAGGGATCCGGTCAAGTCATCCAGGTAACGATGAGCCACGGGCTGTACGTAGGCGGATAAGGCCGCCGTGTTGGTGCGCTCATATTCGCGCCATTCACGCGTGATTTGGCTGGAAGCCACCACCGAGACCTCCGGCCAGAGCTCTTTCACACGGGCCAGAGCCGTCTCCTCGTGAACCGGGTTGGCGTACGAGTTGATGAACCCGATGGCAATCGCCTCCACCCCCTCCGAACGAAAATCCTCCAGGATGGCCGGTAACCCGGAAAGGTCAAGTGGTTCAACCTCAATGCCCTTGTATGAAATGCGTCCCGCTATCTCACGCCGCAGATAACGCGGCACAAATGGCTCCGGCTTGCGGTATTCCAGGTTGAAGAAATCTGGACGATTGCCACGACCGATCTCGATAATGTCCCGAAAGCCTTCCGTGGTAAGCAAGGCCGTCTTGGCGCCCTTGCGCTCGGTAATGGCGTTGATTACGATAGTCGTTCCGTGAACAAATGAGGCAAACTCGTCTGGGGAGATGTGTGTGGCCTGGATCACGTCCATAACCCCTTTTTCATATTGTGCGGGGGTCGTGTGACTCTTGGCAGTATTGACCTCTCCTTCCGGAGTCACGACCACCAGGTCTGTGAACGTTCCCCCAATGTCGGTTGCTACTCTTATCATGCCTTTACCTCCTGCTTTTAGATTCGCTATGGCTTGGATGAAACGCTGGTCTGCGCGGGTTGAGGAAATAAATGACAGCGCACGATGTGTCCTTCACTGGCTGGCACCATTATGGGGTCAACCTTCGAGCAAATGTCCATCACAAATGGACATCGCGTGCGAAAACTGCATCCGCTTGGAATGTTGACCGGGCTAGGGATCTCGCCGGACGAAATAACCTTCTTCGGTTTCAGTGTTTCCTCCTCTACCGAGACCACGGGTATGGAGGAAAGTAGCATTTGGGTATAAGGGTGTAGCGGATTTTGAAAAAATTCCGCCGTATCGGCCACTTCGCACATCCGGCCAAGGTACATGATCGCCACCCGCGAGGCGACATTGCGCATCAGGCTCAGATCGTGGGTGATGAACAAATAGGACAAATTGAACTCGCGCTGCAGACGCAGCAGCAGGTTGATGGTCTTAGCCTGGACCGACACGTCCAGGGCAGACGTCGGCTCATCCAGAATGATGAGCGAGGGGTTGGTGGCCAGCGCCCGGGCGATCGCAACGATTTGCTTTTCACCGCCGCTCAACATATGCGGGTTCTTGTACATGTACTCCGGCGGCATGTCGACCGTCTCCAAGAGTTGCACAATCTGCTCGAGTCGATTTTCCCCCGGCTGGTGGATGCGCAGCGGCAAATCCAGGATGTCCTTGATCGATTGGCGTGGATTCAGCGACGAGCCGGGATCCTGAAAAACGATCTGTATCGCCTTCCGCAAGGACAATGGGCGCTTCTGCTGGCCTTGGAACAAATCCTTGCTGTGAAACAGAATGTTCCCGGAGGTGGGCCGGTACATGCCGACGACCGTATAGGCGACCGTGCTCTTGCCCGAGCCAGATTCGCCCACCAATCCGAAGGTCTCGCCTTCCCGCACCTGGAAGGAAATACCATCCACCGCTTTGACCGTGATTGGCTGTCGCTCGCGCCAGCCGCTCTTGCCAACCACGAAATACTTCTTTAGATTTGTAACGGTCAGGATATCAGAGGTCATGGTGTCTGAGCTCTTGTGTCTTTAGAATATAGGAAGCAGGCCACTTCATGGTCCGGTTCTACCTGGTAAACTGGGGGCTTTTCCCGCCCGCAGATTTCCATGGCATGCGGGCAGCGCGGGTGAAAGCGGCACCCGCTGGGTGGGTTGCGGTAGTCGGGAATGCGTCCGGGTATCCCGTGAGCGATGCCTCCCCCGCTCAGCCTGGGCACAGTGTCAATCAATCCCTGGGTATACGGGTGAAGGGGCTTCTCGAACAGGTCTTTGGTTGGTGAGGACTCGATGATATTCCCGGCGTACATCACATATACGCGGTCGGTCGTCTCACGCACGATTCCCAGGGTATGCGTGATGAGGATAACGGAGGTGTTGTTCTCGTCGACCAGCTTGTGCAGCAGGCGGAGCACCTGATCTTGGATGGTCACATCCAGCGAGCTGCCCGGCTCGTCAGCAATTAATAGTTCGGGCTGGGTGGACAGCGCCATCCCAATGCACACCCTTTGTCGCATCCCACCACTGAGTTGTATCGGGTAGCTGCGCAGCAATCGGTCTGGATCCGCCAGGGCAACCTCCTCCAGCGCCGCCCGCGCTCTGCGGTGTGCCTCCCTGCTGGAAACCCTCCCTCGTGCGGATGAATGGCGTATCACTGCCTCTAATTGCTGCCCGACCGTAAAGACCGGGTTGAGCGCCGCCGTTGGATCTTGAAAGATCATGGAGGCGCCCCGTCCTCGCACCCGGCGTACCTGTTCCTCGTTCATCTTCAGCACGTCGCGCCCTTTGAAGAAGATCTCCCCACGCGGAATTTGGGCAGGCGGGCGGGGCAAGACCCTCAGGATGGATTTCATCATGGTGGTTTTGCCGCAGCCTGTTTCTCCGACCAGCCCTACTCTCTCGCCGGCGCGCATCTGGAAATTTACCCCATCCAGCACTCGCAGCTTGCCACCGTACACCGCAAACTGCACGTAGAGATCTTTGATCTGCAAGAGCACAGGGTCCTTGTCTGGGCTGAGCCGGGCCTCTCCCGCCTTTGGTATTTGTGTGGCCATTTCAGATCTCCTCCGTGGCGAACATGTCGCGGATGCCGTCGCCCAGCAGGTTGAAAGCCAGCACTACCACTACGATGGCCAAAGCAGGAAAGATTGCGATCCACCATTGGTCTGGCAGATAGCGGGCCCCATCGGCGATCATCGTACCCAGGCTTGGTTCGGGCGGTTGCACGCCCAAACCCACGAAGCTCAACATGGACCCAATGATGATCACCCAGGCTACATCGAGGCTCATCTTGGTCAGGATGGGCGAAACAGTATTGGGCAGAATTTCCCGGAAGAGGATATGCGATGTGCTCGCGCCCGTTAGTTCGGCCGCTGTGACAAAGTACTCGTTCCGCAATTGCGTACCTAGCCCATAAACTAAACGCGTGTACCATGGCCACCACATCAGTGAGACCGCCATCATCCCATTCCATAGGTTGGGCTCTAGCACGGAAGCCACCGCCAGGGCGAGAATCAAGGGCGGTACTGCCAAGAAGATGTCCGTCACGCGCATGATGACCGTATCGATCCATGTGCCTTGGTAATAGCCCGCCAGGAGGCCCAATAGAACGCCCGGCGGTACTACCAGGGTCAGCACCAGCACACTCATCAATAACGACGAGCGCAATCCAAAAACCACCCGCGTTAAGATGTCGCGCCCGATCTCGTCCGTTCCGAACCAGTACTGGGCGTTCGGCGCAATTTTGGCATGCGCAAAATCGGTAAATGCGCCTGCATGTCGCGGGTAGGGGGTTACATAATTGGCAAAAATAGCTAACAGCACCAGCAATATCACGGTTGCCAGGCCGACCACCGACAAGCGGTTGCGCGAGAACTTATACCAGGCGCGACCGAAGCTATCTCGCCTGGTTTCGCGCTCGAGTTGCTTGATACGCTCTGGGCTGAAAGATGAGGCCAGACCTTCGTCTTGAGCAACCTGTTCCACCATGCTCTTTACTCGCTCCTCGCCGCGCTCAATCGGATACGCGGATCAAGCTCGGCGACGATAATATCAACGATAATGTTGACGATGACAAAGACCGCCCCCAGCACAAGGATCACGGCTGAAATCGCATTCAGATCCTTGTGTAACATAGCTTGCATGCCATAACGGGCCAGGCCTGGCCAGTTGAAAATGAGTTCCACCAGAAACGCGTTGCTGAAGGTGGCCGCAATGTCGAGGCCCAAGATGGACACCGTGGGGATTAACGAAGGTTTGAGCAAGAAGCTTCCAAACACCGTCCGTTCAGGAATTCCAAGTGCGTGGGCCGAGGCGATGTAATCCTTGCTCATATTATCGGCCATGGTGGAGCGTGTGATGCGCGATTCTTGAGCGATGGGTCCAAGCGCCAGCGCCAGCGCCGGCAGGATCAAGTGCTTCACGGCATCCACGAAGGTCCCAAATTGACCCGCCAGGAGCGAATCCACCGTCATCAGCCCGGTTACAGTCGGTGGCGCCTTGATTTGCTCACTGATCCGGCCAATGATCGGAAACCACTTGAGTATCCATCCAAATAGCAAGATGAATAGAATGGCAAAGACAAAGGAAGGCGTCACGATGCCAAAATAAGAAAACAGCCGCACGGCGCCATCCCCCCAGGTATCTTTGTAGCGGGCAGCCAGCGTCCCCAGGCCGATGCCGCCAATCGCCGCAAACAGGCCCGCGAACAAAACCAGTTCCAGCGATGCGGGAAAGAATTCGACAATGTCGCTGGTGACGGGTCGCTGGGTGACCAATGATAAGCCAAAATCGCCATGTACCGCGTCGGCCAGCCAATACCAATATTGCACTGGTATGGGATCGTTCAGGTGCATTTGCGCCCGTAAGCGATCTACCACCCATTGGGGCGCGTGCTCTCCAACTGCCATGCGCGCTGGGTCACCGGGCATAATGCGTGCGATGATGAAGATGACGATAGATAGGCCCAAGAGCACGAAAATCGAGTAGATGAGCCGTCGGAAGAGAAAACCCGACATTGACATAGCTGGATGACCTCTCTAGGTCGAATCAAATTCGTTTTATGGAAAGGTAGCTCCCGGAATGCTCCGATGTGGTCACTTGCCGGGAGCTCTCAGGTTGGGTTACCTCTTTATCCGGATTGTGCTGAGACGCAATACTCGATGTAGATCTCTGGTTTCAAATCGAAGCCAGGTTGCAGGTTATTGGCAAGTCACTCCGATTTGGGCAGCGTACTCCTGGTAACCCATGACGAGGCTGGTTTCGCCGCGCACCGCCGGCCAATCTACGCAATCACGATAGGCGTGTTTTTCCACCTGATCATAGATCCAAAGAGAGACTGCCTTGTTTACAAGCTCCTCCTGGATCTGGAAATAATCGGCGAATCGTTGGGTCTGGTCGAGGGTGGCGAGGGCATCGTTGATCTGCTTATCTAGTGCGGGGTCCTGGAGCCATTCATTCTGCTGCCAGGTGCCCGTGGTGCTCGAGGAATAACGCTGTTTCAGCATCAAGCCTGCTTCAGGCAGATCTGACGATACGTATATGGTAGCGATGGAGGGTGCCGATTCAAGCTTGCTCATCGCATCTACCAGGCTCAGCCACGGCATCTTGACAATCTTTACGTTCATGCCGATATCGGCCATGTTCGACTGGAAGAGCAAGGCGTATTTCTCCTCGTCCGGAACCTCCGACACCCAGTCAACCGTGATGGGATAGTTAGCGATGTCGTTTGCGTATTTGCATTGGGCAAGCTCCGCCTTGGCCTTGGTGAGGTCGTGGTTATACACCAGAACGTTCGGATCATGCCCGGCCAATACAGCCGGGACCGGCCCAACCATTTGCTTCGTGCCGGGCCATTCCAGGGCCACCGCCTGATCATAGTCGAATGCGTACGACATGGCTTTGCGGCAGTGCTCGTCGTCCGTTGGAGCTTGCTTGTTGTTGACCATGTAGTAGAAGGAGGTGAAGGATTGTAAGGCTGCCACTTTCACGCCGGGCATACCCTCGAACGCCTTGTACTGCTCGAAGGTTTGCCATTGATCGGTAATCTCGAGCTGGTTACTTTGGAGCAACGTACGTACGGTGACGGCCTCGGTCGTGCCGATAAACCGTACCTCGTCCGGCGCGTTGGTAGCGAACTTGCCCCACCAGCCGGTAAACTTGCTCATCAGCAGATACTGTTCGAGCGGAAACTCCTCCACCATGTAAGGGCCGGAGCCGGCGTCGTGCGTCTGCAGCCACTCGGTGGCGTAGTCGCCATTCTCACCGTACGAGCCTGACGACTTGATATTCTTTTGAACCAGGGCCTGGTTCAAGACGTAGAGTCGGACAAGGCTGGGTAGGAACAGGGCGCTCGGCTCTTGAAGCGTGAAAACGACGGTATTATCGTCAGGAGCTGTCACGCTAGCAACGCCTGCCGTGACCAGGTAGGCAAAGCCCTGACCGATGGTATTGAGCCGGTTGTAACTGTAGACTACATCGCTGGCCTTTAGCGGCGTGCCATCATGGAACTTGACACCTTGCCTGAGGTGGAAGGTATAGGTCAGGCCATCCTGGGAAATGTCCCATGAGGTCGCCAACCAGGGGTCAACCCCTCCGGCCGCATTAGGAAATACGAGCGTGTCGTACAGATTCGCCAACGAGGTGGACCCAGCGTAATCATTTCCCACGGCTGGATCGATGTGATCCGGCCATGAAAAGGTAATCCTTAGGACACGCTTGCCTGCTGTAGGCGCCGTCGCTGCTGCTGCGGCTGAGGTCGGTGCAGCAGGCGCGGTCGTCGGTGCTGCCGCAGCCGCTGTAGCGGGGGAAGCAGGTGCGGTTGTCGGCGCGACCGTGCTGGCCGCGGCTGGCGGCGCAGCCGGCGTAGATTGGGTGGTGCACTGTGTGATCAGCAGGCTCAAAACAGCCAGTGCACTGAAAACTAAAGAATTTTTCTTGAAAGAAACTTTCTTGAAAGGAACCTTCTTGTTCATCAATTTTGTCTCCTCGCTCCCCAGATATGCATTTGAATGTCGAAAGGGCTTACACTAGTTGTGGAAACGGAGACGGACGGATTTGGTTCAAGGCATACTCAATAAGCCTCCTTTCCGGTCAGGTCTGCAGTCTTGGCCGATTCGTTGCTCTTCACTGGCTGTCCATCATAGCCCGCACGGCTCCAGATGAACTCGCACGGTTGCAATGCACGGTTCGACCAGCTATGTAGCAGCAATGCGTCATAATGAATGCTATCGCCTGCCTCAAGCGTGTGCGTTTCGTCGCCTGCGACCACGGTGAGCTCCCCTTTGAGCACGAAACACATCTCTTCTCCACTATAAGGGCTGCATTGATATGGCTGCGAGCCCGGTTGGATCATCACCCGGTAAACTTGTAAGTTGCTGGTGGCATCTTCAGGCGTCAAGGGATAGCAGGCCGTATCAGGATTGAGATATTCCACGGAGCTTGCTTGACCTCCTTGCACGATCAGTGTGCTGTTCTCACCCGTCTCAAAAAAGTGGCGTGGCTCCACATTCAGAGCCTTGGCGATGTTCACCAGGGTGGATAAGGATGGCTGGGTTCTGTCACGCTCGATCTGTGACAGGTAACTGGTGGACAGGTTAACCTTGGCTCCCAATTCTGCCAGGGTCAATCCCTGATCGATGCGCAAAGACTTAACGCGTTCTCCTATGCTATTTTCCATTTGGCTCTTTCTTGGGGTCAAAGGCCCCGCCACGCTTCAGTAATCAAATTGAGGCTATCTGCAAATCATCAAAAGATGGAGGGTGTGATCATCGATATTGCTATCACAGGCTGGTATGTGCGATTTTCCAGGCTATGCTTGACGCTGGACTTAAAATAAATGCTGTCTCCTTCTCGCAAATCATAGGAAGCATCTCCAATGGACACATGCAATTCCCCATCCAGGATGTAAATGAACTCTTCACCTAGATGGGCTCGATATTCATCTGTGGGCAACGCCTGCTTGGAGGGAGCGAAGGTCAGAATGAAGGCTTGCAACGCACCATGTGGGAATTTGGTGGTCATGAGCGAGTAGCTAAATGCCGACCCATCAATCTTGAATGTCCCCCGTTCGCCCTTCCGGATGACCTTGGTCGGATTTGTGACATCAGGGAAAAAATCTGTTACTTTGACCCCCAGGACTTCGGCAATTGCGTACAGGGTGACGATGGAAGGTGCCGCTTGATTGCGTTCCAATTGGGAAATAAAACCGGGGGTACAACCACTTTGATCCGCCAGCTCTTCCAGTGTCATTTGCCGGCGCAGGCGGAGCTCCTTGATGGCTCGTCCGATGGCGCGGATTGTGGTATCCATAAAAGGATTATACTATTTGTAAATAATATGTCAAGGGATTGAACTACCCATTAAATTTGTAAATTATTTATAAAAAACACGGCAGGCTGGGGATTTGCCCACGACCGGATTACACCCTTCGGAAGCCGGGCAAAGGCATTTGCCCTGTCTTGCTTGTAAACTTAGATCGAGTTTGGTATAATATCAATTGAATTTGATTCAAAATAGATTGATATATTATGAGCGATTTACCATCCCCGTCTTCCCTCCTCAAACTCCTGGGCCACGATCTGCGCTGGCAGTTGGCCGCCTCTTTGGCGAATACGGATTTGCGCGTCCAGGAGCTGGTCGAACGCCTCGACCAGCCTCAAAACCTGGTATCCTACCATCTGCACAAGCTGCTCGAAAATGGCGTGGTGCGCGAGCACCGTTCCATCGCCGACGCCCGTTCGATTTATTATTCGCTCGACCTGGATCGGGTCAAAGAGATTCTGGCCTTCTCCGGTGAGGCCCTACACCCGGGCCTGTGGGCAGACCGGCCAGCCGCTGAAATGGCGACGGTCCATTACTCGCCGCTGCGCGTCCTGTTTATCTGTACCCATAACAGCGCTCGCTCGCAAATGGCGGAGGGCCTCCTGCGTGCCCGCAGCGGTGGCCAGGTTGCGGCTTTTAGCGCCGGTACCGCGCCGGCCGGCGTGCACCCCATGGCGGTGCAGGCCTTGGCGGAAATGGGGGTTGATATCTCCGCCCAGCGCTCGAAAAGCCTGGGCGTTTTCGCCGGGGGGCAATTCGACGATGTGATCACCGTTTGCGACCGCGCTCGCGAGTTGTGCCCCGTTTACCCTGGAGATCCCGCAATGCTTCACTGGAGCATTCCCGATCCGGTAGAAGTGACCGGCGATGACCAGGTCCGTATGCAAGCCTTCCGCAGCATTGCCGGGCAATTGGTTACTCGCATCAACTATTTTCTGCTGGCGCTTTAGGAAGCGCCACATAAGCTGCTTTGATCGATCAGGAGAGAAAAAATGAGCGACAAACCACGCGTCCTGTTTTTATGCACCGCTAATTCAGCTCGCAGCCAGATGGCCGAGGGCCTGTTGCGCCATTACGCCGGCGACCGTTTCGAGGTATATAGCGCCGGGTTGGAGCCCAAGCGGATCAATCCCTATACCCTGCGCGTGATGGATGAGATCGGCATCGACCTCCATGACCAGCGCTCGAAATCCGTTTCCACCTATCTGGGCCGGATGGTCTTCAGCTATGTCATCACGGTGTGCAGCAATGCGGAGGCCAATTGCCCCATCTTCCCGGGCTACACCATCCGCATGCACTGGCCATTTGATGACCCGGCCGCCGCCACCGGCTCGGACGACGAGAAAATGGCCAGGTTCCGCGACGCGCGCGACCGGATTGCCGCCCGGATTCAAGACTGGCTGGTCGAGCTGGGGATTTCACCCGCTGCGGGGAATGCCCCACTGCCGGCAGCGCAAACCTCCTGACGCGCCTGCACTTATTGAGGGGGTCTGTCAAAAAGTAGGGGCAGGTCTCAGACCTGCCCGGTCTCAGACCTGCCCGGTCTCAGACCTGCCCGGTCTCAGACCTGCCCTGATAGCTTTAACCAATCGCCGGAAAATCACCCACCAGGGTTTCCAGGGAAGCCAGGTTGTCGGAGAATTCGGGCGCCAGCAGCGGGATACAGTCCTTGGCCGGCTTCTGGGAGGCGGCCAGCTTCAATGCAAAAGTCCAGCAGGTGGGCTCGCCGCACTGCTTGCAATTGGTTTTCGGCAGTAACCGGTAAATTGCCATTTGGGTCGGCCTCTGGCGGGCGGTTGTATCCGGCTCGATTTCTTCTTTTCGCTCCCAGGTGCGGTTGACCAGGTCAATTAAGCCCTTGATTTCTAATTCCGCTCCTTGGCGATCCTCGACGTTGCTCGTGGCAATTTCGTAAGCGTGGAAAGCCACGTGATGCCCGGCTTTCTTCCAGGTCAACGCCTTGGCCGCCGGTTGGTAGATCGCCCCGCGCAGCGTGGCGTTCAAATAAGGCAGCGCCTCTGAGATATCGACGCTGAGCCGTGCCCGCGCCGCGTAACGTTCCGCACCCGGCTCGCACGGCGGCGTGAAAACTTCCAGGTCGTACTTCTCAATCAGCATCGCTTCCTCCCATGGGATCTATATCCAATTGAGTAGAGTGAAATCGTTCGAAAGATTCTGTTGTCAGCCTTCCTCCGCTGGCTGGAGTATGGGCAGCATCTGGTCGATGGCTTCCAACGCATGCGCCGCGTAAATCGAGCCCGGTCCGCCCCCCATGAATAAGCCTACCCCCACCGTTTCCAGGAGCTCGCTGCGGGTTGCTCCCGCCTGGATGGCGTCGTGCACGTGATAGGCGATGCAGCCTTCACAGCCCACCACGATGCTGATCGCCAGCGCCATCAGCTCCTTCACTTTGCCGCTCAGCGCCCCGTTTTCTACCCCCTTGCGGTGCAGGCGGGCAAAACCCGTCATCGGGCCGGGGATTTCTTTGCCTAATTGGGCCAGGCGTTCTTCCAGGTGATTTCTTAATTCGATGTAATTTGTCGCCATGATCAGGACATCGCATCCGCCAGCCAGCTGCTGACTTCCGCTTCGTTCGGGATGCGCCCTCCGCACACCAATTTTTCGTCGATCACCAGGCCCGGGGTCGCCAGGATGGGGTACTTTTGGATTTCGGCCCAATCGGTGATTTTGACAAAATTGGCCGTCACGCTCATGCTCGCAGCCGCCTGGCGCGCCACCGCTTCTACTTTTTTGCAGTTGTCGCATCCGGGTCCAAGGATTTTAATCGTCAACATTTCAGCCTCCATTTTTTTAGTTTAATTTGTGGTTGGGATGGGCTCGCCATCCGCTTCGTGTGCGAATTCAGCGCTCACGATTTCAATCGTGGGTTCGATGATAACTTCCGATTTGACCGAGTTCGCCACCAGGCTGTAC
>OFHG01000506.1_pt1 | contig 15626 bp, 14 predicted proteins | sample 1521931 | NCBI WGS metagenome assembly OFHG01 (sample SAMEA2468438, study PRJEB22500) | soil metagenome | biome: Glassland; feature: Farmland; material: Clay | place: Australia | collected 2013-01-31 | depth 0.55 m
GATCGGCTTCGACCGCGTCAAGGCGGTTTCGAAGATCATGCGCGTCAGCGTTCCGAGCCTGATTGACGCGACCACCGTGGAAGCGCTGCGCGAAGCGGGCGAACAGGCACCCAAGATTGTCGTGGATCCGGCAGAGATAGGTTTCATCCAGTACACCTCGGGCAGCACCGGCGACCCCAAGGGCGTGACGCTCAAGCACTCCAATATTCTCGCCAACGTGCAGGGCATCGGCCATTCGGTTCAGGTCCGCCCCACCGACTGCGGCGTGAGCTGGCTGCCGCTCTATCACGACATGGGGCTGATTGGCTCGTGGCTTTTCTGCCTTTTCTATGCCGTGCCGATCACAATACTCTCGCCCATTGCATTTCTCACGCGGCCGGAGCGGTGGCTTTGGGCGCTGAGCGACTCGAGCGCGTCGCTCTGTCCCGCGCCTAACTTTGCCTACGAGCTTTGCGCGCGCAAGATTCCGGATTCGGCCATCGGAGGGCTCGACCTCAGCCGCTGGCGCGTGGCTATCAATGCCGGCGAGGCGGTTCACCCCGAGACGCTGGAGCGCTTTGCCGAGCGCTTCAGGCCTTACGGGTTCAGGCCTGAGAGCTACGTTCCCTGCTACGGCCTGGCGGAATCCACCGTCGCGCTCGCGTTTCCGCCGATTAATCGCCCGCCGATCATTGACACCATCCGCCGCGATCTTTTCGAAACCGAGGGCCGCGCCGTGCCGGCCGGACCGGGCGATCCCAATGTGATCCGATTCGTCGCCAACGGGCGTCCCATGCCCGGCCACGAAATCCGGCTGGTGGACGACCAGGGCAACATGCTGGGCGAACGCCAGCAAGGGCGCGTGTTTTTCCGCGGGTCCTCCATGACCTCCGGGTATTTCCGCAACCCCAAGGCCACCGCGGCGATCATGACCGAGGACGGCTGGATGGATTCGGGTGACTTGGCTTACTGGGCGAACGGCGAAATCTTCGTCACCGGCCGCCTGAAGGATTGCATCATCAAGTCGGGCCGCAACATTATTCCGCAGGAAGTCGAGGCGGCTGCGGCAGAGATTTCGGGCGTGCGCCGCGGTTGCATCGCGGCCTTCGGCACGGTGGATGAGGCTTCGGGAACCGAGCGCCTGGTGGTCGCCGCGGAAACCCGCGCCGCCCGCCCAGAGGAATTGGAGCGGATCGAAACCGCGGTCATCGAGAAGATTGACTCGGTGCTGGGCATCCCGCCCGACCATGTGGTGCTGGTCCGGCCGCACGCCATTCCAAAAACATCGAGCGGCAAGATCCGGCGCAATGAGACCCGGCGACTGTATTTGAGCGGCGAGCTCGACGTCGGCAAAGGCGCGCCCTGGGTGCAGATCGTGCGGCTGAGGTTCGTGCATTTCGGCTCATGGTTCGACCTTGTTCTCGGGCGGATCAGCGAGCGGGTTCGGCACGCCCTCAACTCCGTGGCGATGCTGGGCGCGGCGTGCGTGGCGGGAGTCTTCGCGCGCCTGGCCCCCGGCAAGCGGGCCGCGGCGGAGATTGTGCGATCGGCGGCCAGGTTTGTGCTGGCTTCGTCGGGCGAGAGGGTTGGGTTCCGCGGAGGCGAGGACGTGGCAAGCGGCAAGCCCACAGTCTTTTTCGCCAACCGCGCCGGCACGCTCGATCCGCTGGTGCTGGCGGCAAAGTTACGCACGCCCTTTCTTATTTCTGATGGGACGGTACTGAGTTCGTTGACGGGGGCAGCCAGATTCCTGCTGCGGCCGCTGGTCGTCCCTGGCCTCAAAGGTGACGCCGCGCCGCCCGGGGGCACGCTGCGCGAGCGCATCGAGCGAACGCTCAGCGAGAGTCTCTCCGTGATGGTGTTTGCCGATAGCGCCGTGGGCGCCTCTCCGCAGCGCAGCCGGTTTCGCCTTGAGGCGTTCCAGGCCGCCGCTTCTCAGGGGTGTGCATTGCGGCCGATTGGCATTCGGGGAACGGCCGAGTTGTTCGGCGTGCACCGGCGGACCAGCGCCAGTTGGGCCCGAATCCGGATGGGCGAACCCATCCTTCCGTCCGCCCGCGGGAACGGCGATCTCACGGAGCTGCGCGAGAGCCTTCGCGGCGCGATAGCCAAGCTCTGCGGGTGATGGCAGGGCGCCGCTCGGAGCGATTGGATTTTTCGGGGGACTTGACCGATGCCTGAAGCAGTCACCCGACTGCTGATTCCTTTTGTGGTTTGCTTTGTGGCCGGCTCGATTCCTTTCGCCGTCCTGGCGATGGCGGGCTCGGGCATAGACATCCGCACTGTCGGTTCCGGCAATCCGGGATTCAACAACGTCCTGCGCGTAAGCAAAGGCCGCGCGGTGATCGCGCTGATCGGCGACGTGGGCAAAGGCTACCTGCCGATCTGGTATTTCCTTCACTTGCGGCACCTCCCGGGCGGCATGGAGACCGGCTGGATTCTCGGATTCGCCGCCGTGCTCGGGCACTGCTATTCTCCTTTTCTCAAATTCAACGGCGGAAAGGGGATCGCGACGTCCTCGGGCACGATGTTGGTGCTCTATCCCATCTGGGCGCTCGTGTCGCTGGTGGTCTTCGTGACGTTGCGCCTGACGGGCAGCAAGCTCAAGTGGAAAGAAGCCGGCGCCATCGCCTCCATCGGAAGCTGGATTTTCTTCGCACTCTTGATCCTTGTCGTGGTCGGCGGGCGGGACGCCGCTTACGCGGGTTTGATGGCGCTGTTCCTCGCCTGGCGCCATAAGAAGAATTTCCTGAACTTGTTCGGCGCCGCCTCAAAACCCGCCAGCCCGGCGAGCCTGTGATGAGCACCGGCATCGCCTTCTTCGGCTTCGACGGCGCGTTGGTCTCGCCGAACCGCCGAGTCTCTGGACAGCGGAACGCTCGGCTGCCGGCTCTACGTGCGCATCGCAGAGTGCCCGGTTATCAGAATCGGAAACAGCAGGTTTGGGGATGGCGGCAGAAAGCCTCCGGCCCGTGCGAGTCGTGATAGACTCAAACGTCAAACGTTAAGTTCGCCGAGCGAAGAAACGAATCGAGAGAGGTCATCATGGCAACCCGCGTGTCTGAACCGACACAAGCACCACCTTCAGCTCCGGCGGCCAAGCAGAACAAATCGCTGATTTACCCTGAACGACTGTGGCCCAGCGCCAGCGACGCCGAGAGTCTCGACGTCTGGGGGTTCAAAGACAGCGGCTTTTCCATCAATGAAAACGGGCACGTCGTCTTGCTCGGCAATCGTTACGAATTGAGCGGCAAAGAACTGCCGGCGTTGCTGCCCTGGGTTCGCGATGTGCTCGAAATCCCATTCGACCCGAAGGACGTGTACCGGCCATCTTACCCGACCGAAATTCCGCCGCCCCTCGAAAATGCCGAGTTTCTCAGCGAAATCGGGCGGATTTTCACCGATCAGCAAATCAGCACGGACGGCTCGACGCGCCTGCGCCACGGCCATGGCCAGACGCAGGAGGAAATGTACGCGATCAAGTACGAGCGCCTGGAGCGGATTCCCGACCTGGTGGTCTATCCGGACGCCGAGGAACAAGTCGCGCCATTGATTGAGGCGGCCAAGCGACACCATGCTGTGCTGATCCCGTTCGGCGGCGGGACGAACGTCACCGACGCCCTGCGCTGTGAAGCCGGCGAGAAACGCCTCATCGTTTCGGTGGATATGCAGCGGATGAACCGCATCCGATGGATCGACAAGGCCAATCACATGGCTTCGATCGAGGCCGGAGCGGTGGGGCGCAATATCGCGTCGCAGCTCCAGACTTACGGCTTCACCATGGGACATGAGCCGGATAGCGTGGAGTTTTCCACCCTAGGCGGGTGGATTGCCACTAACGCCAGCGGCATGAAGAAGAACAAATACGGCAACATCGAAGACCTGGTGCTCGACGTCACGGTGGCCACCGCGAACGGAAAGCTGGAACGCGCCAAGTGCTCTCCGCGCGAATCGATGGGGGTAGATTTGCGCCGGCTGCTTTTTGGCTCGGAAGGAACGCTGGGCATCATCACTTCAGCCGTCGTCAAGCTCTTCCCGCTTCCCGAGGTGCAATCGTTCGGCTCCATTCTTTTTCCGAGTATGGAAGCGGGTGTCGCGTTCATGCGCGAACTGGCGCTGGAACCGTCGAGGCCCTCCAGCGTCCGCCTGGTTGACAATTTGCAGTTCCATTTCGCCCTGGCGTTGAAGCCGGCGGCGAAAGGTCTGGGTATCTGGAAGAGCAAAATCGAGAAGTTTGTGGTCACCAGGCTCAAGGGCTTTCGCCTGGATCAGGTGGCGGTTTGCACGCTCGTTTTTGAAGGCACGCGGCGCGAAGTGGCGGAGCAGGAGCGCGCCGCTTACGGCATCGCCAAGAAACTCGGGGGCATGAAAGCGGGCGCGGAAAACGGGCGGCGCGGCTACCAACTGACCTTCAGCATCGCCTACATTCGCGATTTCCTGCTGAACTACTACATCATCGCCGAATCGTTTGAGACTTCCGCCGCCTGGAGCGACGTTCTGCCGCTCATCGAGAACGTCAAGAAACGGTTGCACGCCGAGTATCGGGCGCGAAACCTGCCGGCCAAGGATTTCTTTACGGCGCGCGTTACCCAGATCTACGAGACAGGCGCCGCTATTTACTTTTATTATGGTTTCTATTTCAAGGGCGTGCCGCACCCAGAGCAGGTTTACAAAGAACTGGAGAACATCGCGCGCGAAGAAATCCTGCGTTCCGGCGGATCGGTCTCGCATCACCACGGCGTCGGCAAGATCCGCCGGGCGTTTCTGCCCGTCATCCTGTCGCCCGCCGCTCTGGAGTGGAAGCGCGAGTTGAAACGCAGCCTTGATCCGGACAACATCTTTGGAGCCGGAAATCAAGTCGTGTAGGTGAGCAGACGGAAATTATGAATGCTGAATGATGATATCCAGGCGAGCCGCACGGGTCATCATTCATCCCTCGTCCCAAAATGGCTACCAAGCAAACATGGGCGCTGATTACCGGCGCGTCTTCGGGCATCGGGAAGGCGGTGGCGTTTGAGTTTGCGGGCAAAGGCTACAACTTGTTTCTGACGTCCTGGGATGAGCAACCCTTGCAGCAGGTCGCCGCAGACTGCCACCAGCAATTCAACGTTGAAACCCGAGCTTACGTGGCCGATCTGACACGCCTGGAATCGGTTGACGGATTGATTGGAGCCCTGCTCGAACCGCCCATCGAAATCGAATTCCTCGTCAATAACGCCGGGTTCGGCGTGGGCGGTGAGTTCCTGAAGACAGATCTTGCCCGGGAATTGGATCTGCTGAATGTCCAACTGGTGGCGATGCTGAAACTGACGAAAGCCGTCCTGCCACAAATGAGGGCACGAAACATGGGGCGGATCCTGAATGTCGCTTCCGTGTATTCGTTCGCGCCTGTCCCGTTTCAAGCGGTGTACAGCGCGTGCAAGGCATTTCTGCTGACGTTTTCCGAGTCGCTGCGCGGAGAATTGAAGGGAACCGGAGTGACCGTTACAGCCCTTTGCCCGGGGACGGTGCGAACGGAATTCCGATCGCGAGCGGGGATCGCACACCGAAACCATACCGCCGGCGCAACCCCCGAAGCGGTGGCGAGAATTGCAGTTCGGCAGACTCTCAAAGGCAAGCACCTGGTTGTGCCGGGATTCGCAAGCAAGTTTTTTGTGTTTTTCGCACGGCGCCTCCCGGTTTCCGTTGTTCCTCGCATCGTTCGATACATCAATAGCATCCGCGGGGTCAATCAGTAAGGCAGGAAGTTGCGAAGACTTCGAGAAAGGACTCAGGTTGACGCCCTCTTTTTCTCGCGAGGTTAACCCTTAAGCACAGCGAAGGGCTCAGGGCAAGTTCTTGCCCGTGCGTACGAACAGGGATGGCGTAGTTCGAGAAGAGGGCGCACGCATCGTTTGCGGGGCGAGGCTCGCCTGCGGGGAGCAGCCCACTGAACCGGCGCGCACCCGCCCTCTCTCTCATGTCCGAGAAAAGCAAGGTCGCCGTCATCGTCAACCCGCGCTCGGCGGGAGGGAAAACCGCCAGGCGCTGGCCTGAAATCTCGCGACTTCTCGAAGCGCGCCTGGGCCCGTTCTACACACGAGTCACGGAAGCGAGCGGCGTCACCGGACCCGCTCGCGACCTGTTGCGCCAAGGATACGACTACATCGTGGCGGCAGGAGGAGACGGCACGGTCAGCCAGGTGGCGAACGGCTTTTTCCACCAAGATCAGCCCGTCCATCCCGAAGCACGCCTGGGAATTCTGCCGCTCGGCACCGGCGGAGACTTTCGCCGCACGCTCGGAATCGGCTCGAAAATCGAAGACATCGTGGAAACGCTCGCCAGCGGTGTTTCGCTGCCCATCGACGTGGGTAAGGCGACGTTCTGCGGCCACGACGGCGCCTCGCGCAGGCTCTGCTTCGTCAACGTGGCCAGTTTCGGAATCGGCGGCGAGGTGGCGGCCCGTTCCCAGAATGCCGCGCGAGCGCTGGGGGGCGGCGCGGCTTTCTTCTGGGCGACGTTACGCACCTTCGTCGCTTACCGCGGCAAGCGGATCCGGCTCGAACTCGACGGCGAGAAACTGCCGGGCGAATTCCTGATCACCCACGTCGCGGTGGGAAACGGCGCGTTTCAGGGCGGCGGCATGCATCCCTGCCCGCGGGCTGTTCTCGACGACGGCCTACTCGAGGTAACGGTGATTGATTCCCTGCGAATGTTCGAGCTGGCGCGGGACATCCGCATGCTTTACTCGAACGACGTGTACCGCCATCCGAAAGTCCATCACTACCGGGCGCGCCGAGTGGTGGCGCTGGCGGACGAGCCAGTGCAACTGGAGTTGGACGGCGAGCCGCTGGGCCGGTTGCCCTTCGAGGCCACGGTCTTGCCCGCGCGGCTCAAAGTTGTGGTGCCACGGACGAGCCCGCTCGCCGGGCGGCAGACGGCGTAGAAGTTTCAGCGCGCCAGGCGGTTGATGCCGTCGAAGGCGGCGGTCTTATAGCACTCAGCAAGGGTGGGATAATTGAAGACGATATCTACGAAGTAGTCTATATTACCGCTGTAGGCAAGTACCGCCTGCCCGATGTGGATGAGCTCGCTGGCGCCCTCGCCGATGATGTGCACGCCGAGCAACTTCCTCGTTTCCAGGTGAAAGATCAGTTTCAGCAGGCCGGTGGAGTCGCCGATGATCTGCCCGCGCGCGATCTCGCGATACTGCGCCTTGCCCACCTCGTAAGGAACCTCCGCGTCGGTCAGCTCCTGCTCGTTGCGGCCGACCATGGAGATTTCGGGGATCGAGTAGATGCCGTAAGGAAAGAGCTGGGGCAGGCTGTCGGTGGGGACGCCGAAGGCGTGGCAGGCCGCCAGGCGACCCTGCTCCATGGAAATGGAGGCCAGGCTGGGAAAACCGATGACGTCGCCGACGGCGTAAATTTGCGGGACGGAAGTCTGGTAGGCTTCGTTGACTTTCAAGCGCCCTCGTTCGTCTTCAGCCAAGCCGGCGGCGCCCAGGTTCAGACGCGAGGTCGCGCCCGTGCGGCCAATGCTGTAGAGGGCCTTTTCGGCGTTGGTCTGCTTGCCGCTGGCGAGATGGATCTTGACCCCTCCGCCGCGCTCGTCGTCGAAGGGTTCGATGCCGCTCACTTCCTCTTCCAGGCGCAGCGTGACGCGATTCTCGCGCAGGTGGTAAGCCAGCGTGTCCATGATTTCGGTATCTACAAAAGGCAGCAGGCGAGGGCGCTTGTCAATCAGGGTGACGCGTACTCCGAGCGCCGCGAAGAGGCTGGCGTATTCCAATCCGATCACGCCCGCGCCCACCACCGCCAGGGTGCGGGGCAGGCGGTCCATATTGAGAATGTCATCGCTGGTTAAAATGCGGCGGCCGTCGAAGGGAATGTGCGGTTCCCGCGTAGCCGTGGTGCCGACGGCGATGACGATCTTGGCGGCGCTAACGTCCCGGTAGCCCTGTGAATCGAGATATTTCAGGCGCAGCGTGTGCGCGTCAACGAAGGACGCTTCGGCACTGAGGATCTCCACTCGGTTGCGCGCCAACTGGTGGCGGATGACGTCGATTTCGTGCCGGATCACGTAGTCGGTGCGGAAAAGCAAATCGGTCATGGTCACGTTCTGCTTGACCGCGTAGGACTCGCCGTAGATTTCCTTCAGCCGGTAGCCCGAGAAATAGAGGACCGCCTCGCGCAGCGTCTTGCTGGGAATGGTGCCGGTGTTGATGCACACGCCGCCCACCACCGCCTTGCGCTCCACGATGGCCACGCGCTTGTCGAGTTTGGCCGCCTGGATGGCCGCGCGCTGGCCCGCCGGTCCCGACCCGATCACCAGCAGGTCATAGTCGTACTCGGGCATAAATGTTCCTCCTGCCTGGTTCTGCGAAAATTGCGGTAAGGCGAGCATTGTCGCTCACCCGGCGCCGAAGTGCAAACCCTTTGACACGGTGTTGCACTCAGCGGTAGGGCTGAGTGATGGAAGATTGCCACGGTTCGGGTGGGTTGGGGATATGCAGGTTGCGGGTCTTGTAGTCGCTCATCGTGAGCGTGATCAGGATGCCCAGCCAGAACAAACCGGCCACGACGACGACCTTGATCAGGTGGCTGCTGTATTTGACATGCATGAAAAAGAGTGCCACCAGTGTGGCCTTACAGGCAGCGATCAGCAGCGCCACGATGGTATTCATGGGGATGATCTTTGTGCCCAGGTATGCGTCGATGTCCACGTACGCGGCAGCGGTGGTCAGCGCGGTGAGTGCGAGCAAGCAACCGAACACCATGAAGTAGATTTTGCGGGGCATGATGTGGCCCGTCATGAGAACCGACCTCCGAGCAAATACAATAACGGAAACAGGAAAATCCAGATGATGTCCACAAAGTGCCAGTAGAGTCCCGACATCTCGACGGTGTTGAAACGGTCGGGGCCGAACTTGCCCTGGTAGGCCATGATGACCATAACGGTCAGGATGCCCACACCCACGACCATGTGCAGGGCATGGACGCCGGTCATCACAAAATAAAAATACATGAACATTTCGACGTGCGGCGGCGCGACGTGAAGTTGAGCCCAGTGCGCCAGGAGTTCCGGCGAAGGCGCAAAGTGGACGCCGGGCACGATCCCGTCCAGATAATCGTGGTACCACTCGAAATGGAATTTGATTCCCAGGAAGGCCAGCCCCAGAGCCATGGTGCAAAGAAGGTAGACGATCAGCGCCCGGCGCTTTCCGGTCTGCGCCGAGCGCACCGCCATGGCCATGGTCAAGCTGGAGCAGATCAGCACAGCAGTGTTGGTGGCGCCGAATGGGACTTCCAGCAGATGGCTGCCGGCGACGAATCCCGGGTAGTACAGGTTTCGAAAGATCGTGTAGGCGGCGAATAGCCCGCCGAAAAACATGACTTCGGTGGCGAGAAACACCCACATGCCGAGGGCGGAAGCCTCGTGCTGCTGTTCGAGGTCGTCGAATTGTTCCTTGAGCGCACCCGAGTGGGGAAGCGCGGCGTGAGCGTCAGCCAATCGGAACCTCCTCTTCCGCGTAGGCGTAAGCCTCCTGGGTGACCACGGGCGTCTCCTCGAAATTCACCGTGGGTGGCGGGGAAAGCGTTTCCCACTCCAGTCCCTTGGCCTTCCAGGGATTCGGACCGGCGATGGGCCCGTAGCGCATGGACCAGATCAGATAAATCAGGGGAATGAGGTACCCGATGCCCAGAATGGACGCGCCCGCTGACGACATCACATTGAGCACCTGGAACTCCGGCGGATAGGTCGCGTAGCGGCGCGGCATGCCCAGATAGCCGAGGATGAATTGCGGGAAAAACGTCAAGTTGAAACCCAGAAAGATGACCAGGGCGGCGAACCTTGCCCAGCGGTCCGGATAAAGGCGCCCGGTGATCTTGGGCCACCAGTAATGGATGCCACCCAGATAGCCCATCAGGGCGCCTCCTACCATGATGTAGTGGAAATGGGCGATGACGAAATAAGTATCATGAACGTGGATATCCACGGCGACCGAGGCGAGGAACAGGCCGGTCAGCCCTCCCATGGTGAAGAGGCCGATGAACCCTAACGCGTAAAGCATCGGCGCATCGAAAGAGATGGATCCTTGGTAGAGCGTCGCCGTCCAGTTGAAAACTTTGATGGCGGAGGGGATGGCCACCGCGAAGCTGAGCAGGGAGAAAACCAGGCCGGCGTAAATGGACTGCCCGCTGACGAACATGTGGTGCCCCCACACCAGGAACGAAATGACGGCGATGGCGACGCTGGAAAAGGCGACGAAGCTGTAACCGAAGATGCGTTTGCGGGCGTAGCAGGCGATGATTTCCGTGATCACACCCATGGAGGGCAGGATCATGATGTAAACCGCCGGGTGCGAATAGAACCAGAAAAGGTGCTGGAACAAGACGGGGTCCCCGCCCAGCGCGGGATCGAAAAAGCCGACGTGGAAGGTGCGCTCGACGGCCACCAGGGCCAGCGTGATGGCCAGTACCGGCGTGCCTAGAATCTGGATGATGCTGGTGGCATAGATCGCCCACAGGAAAAGCGGCATGCGGAACCAGGTCAGGCCCGGCGCACGCATCCGGTGAATGGTCACAATAAAGTTCAGGCCGGTCAGGATGGAGGAGAATCCCGCAATGAAGACCCCGATTGCCGCCGCCAGCACGTGACTGGTGAGGTAGCTGGTGCTGAGGGGGGTGTAGAACGTCCACCCGGAGTCCACGCCCCCGGCGGCGATGGCGTAGAGAGTGAACGCGCCGCCCAGCATGAAGATGTACCAGCTCAGCAGGTTGATCTTGGGAAAGGCCAGGTCGCGCGCGCCGACCATCATCGGTACCAGGAAATTGCCCAGCACGGCGGGAATGGACGGGATCAGGAAAAAGAACACCATGATGATGCCGTGCATGCTGAACAGCTTGTTGTAGGTTTCGGGCTGGACGATGGCGCCGGTCGGCTCCAGGAGGTTGATGCGCATCAGCATCGCAGCCACGCCACCGACCATGAAAAAGAAGGTGATCGAGAGCAGATAGAGGATGGCGATGCGTTTGTGGTCGGTGGTAAGAAGCCACGACCTGATGCCGTATTTCGCGTTGAGATAATGAACGCGAGGTTCGAGTTCGTTCTCAACTCCTGCGGTAGCCATTACTGGGGCGACGTCCTTTCTTGCGTTTGCAAGGATTTGATGTACGCGATCAGGTCGAGGACCTGGTCTTCCGTGAGCTGTCCTTTGAAGGTCGGCATGATGGGTTTATATCCGGCGACGATCTGCGCGGTGGGGAAGAGAATTGATTCCCGCAGATAGGCGTCGTCGGCGACCACGGTCTGACCCGTCGAAAGCCTGACCTTGCTGCCGTAAAGGTCCACGAACGGGGGCCCCTTGCCTGTTCCGTGGCAGGTGATGCAGGCGTACTGTTCATAGAGCTTGGCTCCGGCCTCTGCCATGGTTTGCGTCTTCTCCCCCCCGCTCAGCCACCGCTCGTAATCGTCGGGCTTCATCACGTAAACCCAGCCCCGCATCTTGGAATGGTTGGTTCCGCAATATTGCCCGCAAAAGAGGTGGAATTTCCCCACTTTCGTGGCGATGAACCAGATGGACGTGTAGCGGCCCGGCAGCACGTCCTTCTTCACCCGGAAGGCGGGAACGAAGAAATCGTGGATGACGTCTTCGGACGTCATGGTGAGCTTGATGGGCTCGTTCACCGGCACGTGGAGCTCGTCAATTTCACTGCGCCCGCCTGGGTGCTGGATCTTCCACATCCACTGCTTGCCGACGACGAAGATTTCCGACGAAGCGCGGGGAGGCCGCGAGTTTTTGATGAACAGACTGGCGCTCCAGGTGAAGATGAAAGCGCAAATCATGGCCGGGATGATGGTCCAGGTGAGTTCGAGCGCCATGAGCGTCTTGGTCTTGGGAGCCTTCTCATTCCCCGGTCGCCGGCGGTAGCGAATGGCGAAATAGAAAATCGTCAAGAAAATCAGAGCCGTGAAGAACAAATCCACCGCGGTCAGAAAGTAATAGAGGTGGTCGATGCCCCGAGCAATGGTGGAGGCTTCTACAGGAATAAGTGGAAATCCTTGCCACATTCCGGTCAGTTCACCCTTTCCAGTCCAAAATCACTTCAATTGCCCGGCGTCGGTCGCCGGGGCCTTGTGCTCTTCAAGCGTGAGCGTGTCTGCGCGAGCGAGAGAGCATAAAGAGCAGTGTGCCGATCACCACAACCGTCAGCCCTCCGGCGATCATCAAGAGGCGCGAAACCAGCAAGCCGTATTTGCCCGTCGCCGGGTCATAGGAGCAGCAGAAAAGCAGAATGGCATCCACCGGCGAGCCGATTTTTTCGTGCGACGCTTCCACCAGGCTCAGCCGCAGGCCGCCGGGAGGATACTGGATGCCGTAAAAATAGCGGGCCAGCTTGCCTTGGGGCGTTAGCACCATGATGGCCGTGGCGTGCGCGTATTGCCCCGTTTGCGGGTCGTAGGTGTAGCGGAAGCCCACCGCCTTAGTGAGCGCCTGGATGGACGGCTCATCGCCGGTCAGGAAGTGCCACCCTTGTTTGGCGTCCTTGCGGCCGTAAAGGCCCACGTAAACGTCCCTCTTCGCCGAGGCCATTTCCGGCGTATCGTGAGGGTCAAAGCTGACGGTGAGCACATCGTATTGATCGCCGACGTTGAAGCTGATTTGCTTCAGGGCCTGAAGCAGGTTTTGTTCCACCATTGTGCAGAGCATCGGGCAACTGAAATAGACCAGCGACAGCACCACCGGCTTCTTGCCGAAATACTGGCGAAGCTCGACCGGTTTCCCGGTTTCGTCGCGGAATGTGAGGTCGAGCGGGATCTGCTGGTTGAGGTTCTGATCAATGCCCACGTTACGCAGGACTTGGGGCCGCCCGGCGGCCGTGTTGCTGTCGGCGCGCGCCCGCCGGACGCTGGCGGCTAGAAGCAGGACGGCGCAGGCACCCAGCACAAGCAGCGTTTTCCGCCCGCGCGGCGTGCGGCTTCTTCGTCTGTCAAGCATTTTCCCTCGCGACTCGAATCCCCTTGCCATCATTCCCCCCTTGGTTGACCTTCCTTCTTTGAATCCACTCAGTTCGCCGGCGTGTAGCCCTTGGGAACCGTGTACTGCGGCACGCTGCCGGGCTGGAGCACCTCGCCTTGCGGCGGCACTGTCTGAACGGGCAGCCCGCGCTGGATCAGCAGATCCATGGCGCGATCGATCGGAATCCTCACCACGCCGTTCTTCCGGTCCACCCAGCCGTAGCTGTCGAGCACTTCGTTCTGCTGCTTCAGATACCGCTGTAGATCCGCAGGCGCATCCACCTGCAGGCGCGGCACGCCGGGCGGAGGCAACTCGCGCGTGTTCTCGAACGGCGCAGCAGGCGGCCCAAGGCTCTGGTGGGCCGCAAAGTAATTGAACACCAGCCTCGCCACGACCAAGGAGGCGGCAATCGAGACAAACAGCCAAACCCCGAATTTCACGATCGCAGGGATGCTGGCGTCCCGCATCTCGTGGCGGTGCTTCGGATTCTCCGTGTGGGTCGGCTGTTCATCCATGATGCATGACCTCTTCCAGCCGGGGATCGTGGAGCGGCAGCAGCGGTCTCTTTTTCAGTTGCGAAAGGAACAGCCACATCCACAACCCGCCAATCCCGATGAGGGTTCCATAATCCGTCAGGTGGAATTCCGGGCCCTTGGGCTCGAAGGCCGGAACCGTCAGCCAGTAGATATCAACGATGCTCATCACGATCAGGCCCGCCGCCAGGCTCGCCAGGATGCGCTTGCGGCGCTTGATGAAGCGCATCAGCAGCAGGAAAAAAGGAATAGCGAAGTGAAAGACGATCAGGGCTAGCGCCACCCACGCCCAGCCGCCCGAGGCGCGCGCCGTGTACCAGGGGATCTCGTCCTGCAGGTTTCCCGCCCAGATGATCAGGTACTGCGAGAACGACAGGTAGGCCCAGAGCATGGTGAACACCAGAAGCAGATTGCCGAAATCGTTGAAAAGCAGCGGCGTCACGATCTCCGAAAGCGGCTTGCGGTCGGAGAGGAACATCACCACCACTGTAACCAGAGCCGTGGCCGAGAGCGCTTGTGTCACCATGAAGATCATGCCGTAGATGGTCGAAAACCATTTCGGCTCCAGCGACATCGCCCAATCCACCGAGGCGTAGGTCACCGTCAGCCCGTAAATGAGCAGCCCGGGGCCGCTGAGGTTTTGCAGCCGGCGAAGGATGCCCGGCTCTCCCGTGCGGTCCTGTTCCGAAGAAAACTTGTTAAGGAAATAGATGATCGCGAGCCACGCTGCAAAATAAAAGATCGTCCGGCCGGTGAAAAACGATCGGCTCAGGTAGAAGCGTTTGAAGGGAGGCATGGCGGCGCGGTCGGCCTCGGGCGCGGCCCAGCTATAGAGTTTCGGCACAATCAGGAGCAGCGGGATGGCCAGGACCGCCATCAGGCGCACGGTCTTCGCTCCCGACTCGAGCAGCCGCCGCAAGGCGAATCCCCACGTCCCGCCCACCATGTGGTGGAGCATCAGAATCGCCATGCAGCCCAGCCCCATGCCGGTCCAGAAAATGAACGCCACCAGATACGACCGAAAAAACTGCGTCCAGTTGGAGAATCCCAGGGCGACGGAGAGCCCCAGGAGCACTACGCCTGCCACCAGCGATCCTTGCTGGACGCGGTCGTATTGGGGAGGAAGCGAATCGTTCATTGGCTCTTTTCCAGTTTCGTGCGTTCGTTTTCCGGCACGTCGTCGAGCGTGGCGTGCTGGCTCAATTGCAGCGCCCGGATGTAGGCCGCGATCCTCCAGCGGTCCTTCACCGAAACGCGTGAAGCGTAGCTGTACATCGAGCCGTAGCCGTTGGTCATCACGTCGAAGAAGTGCCCCACCGGCGCGTCGCGTAAGCGTTCGATGTCGTACGAGGGCGGAGGCGGAAATCCGCGCTGCACGATCATGCCGTGCCCGCTGCCCGTGAAGTCGTGGCACGGCGTGCAATAAATGTCGAACCGCTCTCGCCCGCGCTCCAGGTCTTCACGGGTTATGGGAAACGGGAACTTGTCCACCGGAACGCCGTTCACCTTGCCGGCGTACATCGCTTCGTTGATCCTCAGTTCACCCCGCGCCACCGTACCCGGAACCTGCGGGCGGGCGGAGCGGCCATCGGCAAAAAACGAGCTGGGATCGAGCGGCTCGTATTTGGGCTGGACGTGCATGTCATCCCGGCAGCCGGCGCCGAGCATCACGGCGACGACCAAGGATGCCAGGGCCAGCGCACGCCACGGCGAGCCTGTCGCTTTCGCCGGTTTGGACGTCCTAAGTCGCAACTTCCGATACCTCGAAGGCTTTCAATTCCGTCAAAAACTGCCTGGTCTTTTCGGCGTCGAACTTCGGGTCGCGCGCCTCGAGCAGCAGAAAAAACCGGTTTTGCGAAGCCAGCTCAAACCGCGGCGCGTTGAAGACCGGGTGGTAGGGCGTGGGGAATCCGTTCAACGCCAGCATTCCGAACACGGCGGACAACGCTGCCGCCAGGATCGTCAATTCGAAGGTCACCGGGATAAACGCGGGCCAACTGTCGTACGGTTTTCCGCCGATTTTCAAGGGATAGCTAATCACATTCGGGTATTACTGCAGCAGGACCCCGCCAACGCAACCGAACAACCCGCCGATGAGAACCACCAAGGGC
>OFHG01000507.1_pt1 | contig 15613 bp, 18 predicted proteins | sample 1521931 | NCBI WGS metagenome assembly OFHG01 (sample SAMEA2468438, study PRJEB22500) | soil metagenome | biome: Glassland; feature: Farmland; material: Clay | place: Australia | collected 2013-01-31 | depth 0.55 m
GAACCTCCCAGCACCAGGAGCGGGCGCGCGTCCCAGATATTTTTGCGCTCCGTCAGCGCGCACGCCGCGCGGCCCGCCGCCCAGACCGAGATCTTTTGCGCCAGGCGATGCAGCCGCGCTTCCGGACCGTGAACGAAGAACGACGGGCGAAACGCGCGGTCCAGCAACCGGACGCGTTTTCCCCCGTCACTCGGGATCATCCACAGCGTCATTCCCTCGGGCGCGGGGTAGAGATCGAGAAGCCATCCACTGAGCATCGAGGTTGATCCCCAAAAGCGTTTCGATGGCGCGCAGGCGCATCTCGTGGTCGAGCGCGATGGCCACGTTGATCGCGTCCATGGCGTTCACCGGGAATTCGTAGGTGCACGCCTGCGAGTAGAGACGCACGCGGTTGAACATCGCTTCCAGATGCGCGCGCTCTTCGCGGCGCAGCGCGCGGCCGAACACGCGCTCCCAGTTCGCGAGTTCCTGCTCGATCAACTGGCGGAATGTGGCAATCGTGCGGCCCACGAATCACCTCAGGCGTTGCGCGGCGAAGATATTGGGCGCCGCAAGCGTGTGCTCGAAAGGATGCGGCGCGCGCGACGCTTCAAGCGACAACATCGGGCGCGCGTCTTCGTTCAGATTGAATCGCCACACTTCCGCCGCCGCGGTTGAGACCTGCCCGAAAAATTTCCGGCGCGCGGGCGAGGGCGCAAAATCCGGCGCGGAAGAAAACACCGCGACGGCGAGCGGATGCGCTTCTGTCGCGGCGGCGTTCCCACCGCCGGAAATTGCGGCGATGGGAACACCACTGCACCAGCGGCGCAAACCCGCGAGCGCCTGCTCGAACGCCACGCGCGCGTCCCAGTCGCGCACGTCCTCGTCGAAGTAAAGGTCGGGCAGCGCAGTCACGATCAAAACCTCGGCGGGAAAATCTTGTCGAAACCGCGGCACGCGCCGGATGAGTTCCGTAAGCTGAAAGCAGGTGAAGGCGCGCGCGATCTGGATGCGCCGGCTGAACTCACCGAACGCGACGCCGCGCTCGCGGGCGAAGCGCGCGATGAGCCGCGGGTCGGCGCAATTGGCGCCATCGAGGAAGAGCACGCGACGGCCCTGCGCGAGCAGCCGCGGCAGAAAGTAATGGCTGAGCCGCGCCGTCTCACCCGCGCCGTGAAAGAGCGCGAGGCCGCGCGCGGGCAATTGCCACGGCCGCGGCGACAGCGGAACGGAAGGCCCGACCGAAATTTTTTGTGTCACTGGTGTCATCTGTATCACCCGTGTCATTTGTATCTCCGGCGTCTTGGGGGCTCATCTTGAGCGTAGGCGAAGAAAAAGCGAAAGTCAAGGGCTTCTTTCGCAACCCTCCCGGGAAGGGGGGCGGCCCACCGGCGCGCGTCCGGAATTCCACCAACAACTGGCTGGCATGCCTTGGAGCCCGGTGCGGAAGGGGCTCGCCCAGCGGCGAAAGAGCGGTCAGGGTTGCGCTACAACAACTTCGCGGCTAATCAGGCCACGGAGGCCCATGGCCCCGTCCAGATGGATGACCTCAGATTGCCGGAAGGTTACCGGGCTGGTTGGCGTAGAGCAAAGCTCTGCGATTCGAGGTGCCGCACAGCTTCGCTGTGCGCCAACCGACGATACGGGAAAAGCCCACGGCACAAAAAGCCTGTTGCCCGCAGCCCGATCAAAACTTCAGCTCCAGGCCTCCTGCAGCGTTGGTGCCCGGCATCGGATAGCCTGCCAGCACCTCATAGTGGCGGTTGAAGAGGTCGTCAACGAGGACGAAAACGTTGGCGTGCTCTCCGGCCGGCGCGGTGCACTTGACGCTGGCGACAGTGTAGCCGCCCACAGGCAGAGTCTGTCCCGCGCCGCCCCATGTCCGGCCAACGGTATTACCGTCCAGAGAAATGAAGACCCGTTTCGCCTCGAAGTCAAGCGAGTAGGTGAGGCGGTTCTGAGGCGAGTAGGGCGCCAGGTTGGTCGAGTGGAGGAACGCATAGGCCGCGTTGAAGCTCGCCCGGCGCCCCGCCCGCCATCGCGCGTGAGCCTCCAGACCTTTGTTGATGGCCCTGCCCGCGTTGGCGAGCGTCAGGTTGGGCCAGAAGCCGGTGGTCACAATCAGGTTCTGAAGGTTCGCATAGTAGCCCGTAATCCAGGCGAGCAAGCCGGCGGTCGGACGCGCCTGGAACGTGGCCTGATAATTCCACATCCGCTCGGGCTTGAGCGTCGGCGTGGGCGCGGGGAAAAGGTAGAGTTCCCGGATGGTGGGATTGCGGAAGCCGCGAGCCACGGAAGCCGACAGGGAATAGCTCTGGGTCATCCGGTACGTCGCGCCGAATTCCGGAACGGTAATCCCGCCCGAGTGCGAATCATAGTCGTAGCGCAGGCCGGTATTGAATTGGACACTCTGATTCACGGCGTAGCGGGCGCGGGTAAACCCCGCGTAATCGTTGATGTGGAACTCGCCGTAGTCGGATGGCGCGCTGATATCGCGGGCGCTGCCGCCGTAGCGGAGGAGGTCCGTCCCGGCGTCCAGCGTGAATTGCGGCGCAACCATGAAGGTCTGCTGGACGCGCGCTCCCACGGAATTGTCCACGGACCGAAATCCGTCATAAATCATGTTGTGGCCGAAGCTCGAAAAAACGCGCGCCATGCCCCAAGTGCGGCTCCCGGTGTTGTCGAGGTCCCAACTGAACCCGCCCCGGCCTACGCGTGACCAGTTCCCCGAATGCGGGGCTTGGACCGACCCGGGGTCTTCCACAAAGAAATGGCCATAGCGGCCCGAGGTCGAAGTCCGCCAGGAGGGCGAGAGCTCATAGCCCACGGCGAGTGTGCCGTCCTGGTCGCGGAAGGCGGAATTCGGACGCGCGCCGTTGGTGTGCCCGGCGCCGGCGGTGACATTGTAGAACCAGCGCCCCAGCCGCCCGCCATTCGTCAGCCGGTATTGGCCCGTGTAGTAAGAGCCAAGACTCGCACTAAGATCTGTATGAACCCCTGCCCGCGGGCGCACCGGCTGGATTTCGATGGCGCCGCCCATGGCGTTGCTGCCGTAAAGCACGGAAGCCGGACCCTCCGTGACGCTCACCGCACCCACGTTGGTGAGGGTGTAGAAATCCGGCAGGGGATGGCCCATCAGCCCCATGAAGTCCGGCCGGCCGTCCACGACGACCAGCAGTTCCGTGGTCGGCGACCCTCCCATGCCTCGCAGCGTCAGCGATCCCGATTGGCCCAGGCCAAAGCCCATGATCCCTCGCCGCGTCACGTAGACGCTGGGCACCAGCTTTTCCACCGCATCGAAAACCGTCCTGGCGCCGCCGCGCTCGATCTCGAGCGCCGTCTGCTCTACGCGGCTTTCGACGATTGGCGCATCGCGCACGACCACATCAATCGTGGTGTGCAGGGTGGCAGGAACAAGCCGGAGCGTTACGCTGCCCTCGGCAGCGGCCTCCACCCTCTGGCGCAGGGGAGCAAAACCCGGAGCCGTGACCTGGACTTCCACGGGGAGGCTGGTCGTCACGGTAAACGCTCCAGAGTCGTCCGTAGACCCGGAGACAAGTTTCTGAGGCGCGGCGAGGCTCCGCATGACCATCGCGGCCCCGGGGACAGCGGCGCCTTGCGGGTCGAGAACGCGAAAGGTGACCGGCTCCGCCGCACCCGCAAGCGCGGCGCCGAGCAGCAGGGCGGCGGAAAGGCAAGCGCGCAGCTTCATTTCGGTCGCGTCCTTGGCTTGGGTAACACGAAAACAAAAATCGTAATACCGTCTGCACGCTACCAGCCCCTCCCCTGAATTACAAGAGACACTTTGTCTCTGTGCCCGCCCCACAACCGCGATTTCCCTGTTACTATGGTGGCAATTTCGGGAGCGTGTGCCGGCCCCAAGGAGGCGCCATGTCACAACTGGTTCGGACGGGGATTTCACTGGATCGCGAGCTGCTGGCCCGGTTTGACCGCGCCATCACGCGCCGGGGATACGGCAGCCGCTCAGAAGCCATCCGGGATCTGGTGCGCGAGCACGCCGTGGCCTCCGACGTGGCCGAAAACCGAATCCTCGTCGCCACCCTGACGCTGGTCTACGATCACCATCAGCCCGGGCTCCCCCACCGCCTGATTGAAGCCCAGCACGATTACCGCGGAAAAGTCCTGGCCACCACGCACGTCCATCTGGACCACCGCAATTGCCTGGAAGTCATCATCGTGAAAGGGCGGGGAACCGAAATCCAGCGGCTGGCGGACCAGCTTCTCAGCTTGCGCGGCGTGAAGCACGGAAAGCTGGTGATGACCACCACCGGCAAGCGGCTCAAATAAACTCGGGCGGCGCACCGAGGGGCAGGTTGGCGCAGAGCAAGGCTCTGCGATTCGGAATGCCGCACAGCTTCGCTCGGCGCCGACCCGCGTGAAAGACCCAAGAGACGCAGACCATGGATTCAGAAAGACTGCCGGAGTTCTTCTACGAGATTTTCGACGCCTCCCTGCCGCGGCTGGGTCCCGGCGATGAGGCTTCGACCCTCAAAGCACTGGACATACTGCGTTCCGCCGGGCCTCAGCGCCGGGATCAGTCCGCTTCCCGCACGGCCAGGATCCTGGACCTCGGCTGTGGCAACGGCGCCCAGACCATCGTACTGGCCCGCCACACGGAAGGCTTGATTCTGGCGATGGATAACCATCAGCCTTACCTGGACGAGTTGCAGCGCCGCGCCGCCACTGCGGGTGTTTCCGAAAGAATCCAGGTGTCCCTGCGGGACATGCGTTCCTTGGGGAAAGGCGATGGACCCTTTGACCTGATCTGGTCCGAAGGCGCTCTATTCGTGATGGGTTTTCGCGAGGGCTTGGCAGCCTGTCATGCCCTGTTGACGCCGGGCGGCGGCTTGGCGGTCAGCGAGCTTTCCTGGCTCCGGGCCGATCCGCCGGCCGAATGCCGGCAGTTCTTCGCCGCGACGTACCCGGGCCTCGCCGACCTTGAGACCAACCTGGCCGCCATCCGGGCCTGCGGCTATGAAGTCCTCGGGGATTTCCCGCAGCCGGAGTCGGCTTGGTGGGAGCCCTACTACCATCCGCTCGAAGCACGTCTGCGCATCTTGCGCAGACGACACCCCGGGGATGCGGAAAAGCTGTCCCTGATCGAACAAATCGAAAAGGAAATAGACATCTACCACCGGTACTCCGCCTTCTACGGCAACGTCTTCTTTGTCATGCGCCGGCGCTGATGTGCGGAGCGCTCCCCAGCAAGGTTTACTTGGCCGGCACGGACATGATGGACTTTGACCCGGCCGGCGCGAAGGAGAATCCCGGCCCCGTCTATGCCCAGGACAACGAAGTGAACGGCAACGGCAGGCTGCCCAACGTTCTTGTCCACGTCAAATCGGGCGCGGAAAAATACGCCTTCGCGACGCCCGCGGAACCGGTGACGCTGGACCAGGCCGGCTGCGTGTACAAGCCGCACGTTCTGGGGATCATGGCGGGCCGGACGTTGAAGGTCATCTCCAGCGACGCAACCACCCACAACGTGCACGCCATGCCCCGCAACAACGCCGAGTGGAATCCGTCGCAGCCGCCCGGCGCCGCTCCCATTGAGAAGACCTTCACAAATCCCGAGGTGATGATTGCGACCATGTGCAACCAGCACCCGTGGATGCGTGCCGACGTCGGCGTGGTCGGCAATCCCTTCTACGCAGTCACCGGAGACGACGGCACGTTCACTATCAAAGGATTGCCTCCCGGCACCTGCACCATCGAGGCTTGGAGCGCCATTGACGGCGGAGAAGGTCGGACTCAGGACCAGCAGGTGACCATCGCGCCCAGGGAGTCTAAGAAAGTGGATTTCACTTTCAAGATTTCCTGAGAGACGCCCCGCTCGGCGGCAGAACTGTTTCAAGCAGATCGCAGTCCGCGGAATCCCCCCAAAAGTTTTCTCCTACAATAATAGGAGAACGGTGTGTCGGACATATTGTCCCCTGTGGGATTCCCCGGTTTCTGGGAAATTAGAGGTGATCACTGCTGGGCTCTATTATTAAAGCAACCAGAAGAAAGCAGGTCCGGACCGGGCTCGTCCTGCAAAAGGGAATTTTGTCAGCCTGCCCTGGCGGGAATCGCGGACTATGGCGCTCTTCACTGCGGCGATCGTGACGCTCATCGCACTGGTTTCCGTGGGCGCGTTCTGGGCGCGGGCGGGGTGGCTGCCGGTGGATATCTTCGCGCACGGCCCCGCCGTGGACCATCAATTCCTCCAGACACTGGTCATCACAGGCGGCATTTTAGGCTTCGCATGAAGCATGCTTCGGCTGTACAATGGATAATTCGTGTGATGGTCATAGCGCTGGCCCTGGCGGCCGCGGTTCCGGCTTACGCGCAGGGCTGCGCCATGTGTTACAACGACGCGGCGGCTGCCAAGTCTGCCGCCATTCAGGCCCTTCGAAGCGGCACATTAATTCTACTTTTCCCGGCGCTCCTGCTTTTCGCCGGCATCCTGGTCATGACTTTCCGGAGCAGGAACCGTTATTGCGAAGCCGGGATGGAAGACGCGATTGCGCCGGGCGATCCGGCGGCGATCGCATCGCGCAAACATGCACGGATGGATCTGATTCGCGCCGGGAAAGTCGGGCCCTTCCCGGCTTCACGAGGCGAGGCTCCGCTCGGCGGCTGAATTCCTGATGGCGCGGAGACTTTTTGCGCAGAGGCGTACAAAGACAATGGACAACACTCGTGACAGTGGAGTTTCGTGGTTGCATCGCTTCGCGGCACTTGTCGCGTGCGCGACCTTCGGCTTGATCATTGCCGGCGCGCTGGTCACTTCCAACGAGGCCGGACTTTCGGTGCCCGACTGGCCCACTGACTTCGGCAAATTCCAGATTCCGCCCATGGTGGGCGGCATCAAGTTCGAAATCACCCACCGCTTGATTGCCGGAACCGTCGCCTTGCTGACCATCGCCCTGGCCTTGTGGCTCTGGCGCAGCAAGTCGCCCCGCTACGTGAAGATTCTGGGCGGCATCGCGGTGCTGGCCGTCATCGCCCAGGCGGTGCTGGGCGGCATCGGCGTGCTGTTCTATCTGCCCCGCCTCGTCACCATCGGCCACGCGACCCTGGCGCAGATTTTCTTTTCCCTCGCGGTCTCGCTGGCCCTGTTTACGCGCACCGACTGGCGCTGGGACGAGCACAAGGTCCCCGACATCACCTCGCCTTCGCTGCGCGGCATGGCGCTTTTCACCACCGCCGCGGTCTTTGTACAGGTGGTCATGGGCGCAGCGTTCCGCTACAACTCGTTTGGTATCGCGCCCCATTTCATCGGCGGCGTGGTGGTGATGCTTTTGGTGCTCTACCTGTTTGAGATGGTGTTCAACAAATATTCCGACGTTCAAGGGCTGAAGATTCCGGCCGTGCTGCTGGTGGAGGTTGTGGTCCTCCAGTTCTTCCTGGGCATTGTGACTTACGCCATGAAGCTCAACGCCGCGGGCGCTCCACAGCCGCTGCCCGGCGTGGTGATTATCACCACGACGCACGTGGCGGTCGGCGCGCTGGTTGTCGCCTCCAGCTTGTTTATGACTTACGAAGTCTTCAAGTACGTGGCTCCTCGCCGCGCAGAACATGCCGTGGCGGCCGACGCCAGAAAGGTCACGGCATGAAGCAGCAAGTGACGGAATTGCCGTCCACCCGCACCGCCTCCCGTCACCCGGCGTGGCTGGTGCGCCTGGCCGACTTCTGGACGCTCACCAAACCGGAAGTCAATTTCCTGGTGGTGATGAGCACGCTGGCGGGCTTCTATCTGGGCTGGCGCGGGCCGATCAATTTCGTCCTGCTCTTTTCGACGCTTTTGGGAACGCTCCTGGTGGCGAGCGGCACCGGAACGCTGAACCAGTACATCGAGCGCAACTCCGACGCTTCCATGCACCGCACCGCGCGGCGGCCTTTGCCCTCCGGCCGGATGAATCCCGCCGCCGCGTTCTGGTTCGGAATATTTCTGGCGGTGGCCGGCGGGCTGTTGCTGTGGCTCGCGGTCAATGCCCTTTCGAGCGTACTGGCGCTGGCAACGCTGCTCTCCTATCTGCTTTTCTACACTCCGCTCAAGAAGCGGACTCCGCTCTGCACGCTGGTGGGCGCTTTTCCCGGCGCCATGCCTCCGCTCATTGGCTGGGCCGCGGCGCGCGGTTCGCTCAGCCTGGAAGCAGGGGTCCTCTACGCCATCCTCTTCTGCTGGCAGTTTCCGCATTTCCTGGCCATCGCCTGGCTGTATCGTGAAGACTACTCGCGCGCCGGGCTGCGCATGTTGCCCCAGAGCGATACCGAAGGCCGCTTCACCGGGCGCGAAATCATGGCCTTCACCATGGCGCTCCTTCCGGTCAGCGTTCTTCCGGTTTTTCTCGGCCAGGCGGGAGCGATTTACCTGATCGGAGCGCTGCTGCTGGGCCTGGCATTCCTGGCTTCCGGGATTCAGATGGCGCGCGAGCGGACCCGAGTTTTGGCCCGGCGCCTGGTGCTGGCGTCGGTGTTTTATCTGCCGCTGGTCCTGGCGCTGCTGATGGTGAACAAACTCCCGGTCTGAGGGCCCTTGCCCGCCTATCACCGATGATCCCACTGGCAGATTTTCCCGCTCTGGACGCGGCGCTAAACGCCACCAGCGCCGTTCTTTTGACGCTCGGCTTCGTCTTCATCCGCAGGAAAAACATTCTTGCCCACAAGACGTGCATGCTTTCGGCGTTCGGCACTTCTTCGCTCTTCCTCGTCTGCTACCTCTGGTACCACGCCCATCACGGCGTGACTCACTTCACGGCGCAGGGTTTCGTGCGCGGGTTTTACTTCACCCTTCTCGGCTCGCATACGGTGCTGGCGGCCGTGATCGTCCCGCTGGTGCTGATGACGCTCTACCGGGCGCTACGCAACCGGTTCCAGCAACACCGCAGGATCGCCCGCTGGACGCTGCCGCTTTGGCTCTACGTTTCGGTGACCGGAGTGATCGTCTACTGGATGCTCTACCGTCTTTACCCGCCCCGATAGTTCTTCGCTATAATCGAGTTTCAAGGTAGACTTGCGCGCGAGCTCACGGAAGTCGCGCGCTGGCGGGCCGGCTCGAATTCGCAGGAGCGTGTTTCCGGGAAGGGTGAGGAATGAACAGTCCGCTCGCTTGGGCTCTGGTGTTTCACGTTATCGGCTTCGTATTCTGGGTGGGAGGATTGCTGGTCACGACCACCGTGCTGGCGTTGCACACGCAGCAGGATTTGCCGCAGGCACGCCTGCCGCTCGAGCACCTGGAAGTGAAACTGCTTCGCGGCATGGCGCATCCCGGGGCCGCGATCAACGTGCTGGCCGGCCTCACGATGATCTGGATTCAGCCGGGCTACATTTATCAGCACTGGCTGCACGCCAAGCTTTTTCTGGTGGCCGTCCTCATCGCGCTCGATCTGGTGGTTTACACGCGCACCAAGGCGTTTCATAAAGGCGAAATCAAGCTCGAGCGCCGCGAGTGCATGATCCTGCACGGCGCGATTTCCTTGGTGTTTGTGTGCATCCTCATCATGGTTCTCATCAAGCCTTTTTGAAGAGAAGGTTTCATAAAGAGGACGCGGAATTCTTTTCCGAATCCACGATTCAATGACGGGAGGTTCACTTGGCAGGAACGAAGATCACCGTAAAGAACAACGGCTCGCTGCGCCTGGAAGGCGACTTCACGCTCGTGGATATGGACGGCAAAGAATTCGGCCTCGGCGGGCGCACCGCGATCAGCCTGTGCCGGTGCGGCCACTCGAAGAACAAGCCGTTCTGCGACAGCACGCACAAGGAAATCAATTTCCAGTCGGAAGTGAAGGCGCGCGACCTCCCGCCGCCCGCGCCCAAACCGCCCGCCGCCTAGCCAGCGCCCGCAAGTTTCAGCGATTCGCGAGAACGCGGAAACCTCGTCCCGCGAGAAGGCGCTGGTCCGCAGTCACCAAAGTAAGGTCGAAGGCTCTCGCGGTGGCGGCCAGAAAGCGGTCCACCGGGTCGCGATGCGCCAGCTCCACATGCTTCGTGGCCATGACCACATCCGAGGTGAGAGGCGCTTCCTTCATGGGTGCGTTGCTCAACGCTGCAGTCACCCATTCTTCAGGCGTGGGCGCGGGAGTGATCTTCCCCTTTTCAGCCAGGAGCAGCACTTCCCAAATGCTTAGCGGGGAAAGCCACAGCTCGTTGGATTTGTCGTTGAGGGCGTTCACGGCACTGCGCTTCAGGCGGGCGGGGTCCCCGGCCAACCACAGCCAAATGTGCGTATCGAGCAGGAGCTTCATTTCTGGAGGACTTCCCAATCTTCCTCGTCGCTGGCAGGGGCAATGATGTCGCCGTGGAATTGTATCGTCCCCGCCATGCATCCCAGCCAGGTCTTGGGCTTCGGCGGGGGAGTCGGGGGAACAATCTCCGCCACGGGCTCGCCAAACTTCGTCACCAGAATGGGCTTGCGAGTGCGCTGCACGCGTTTGAGGACCGCCAGACACGTGGCCTTGAATTTTGAAATGGCCATCTTTTCCATAATCGATTTTATACCATGGTCAAAGACCATAGTCAAATCCATACCATGGCCTTGGATGGGTAGCCAGGGGGGTCCACGTCCGGCCAAGGTCTCGATTTCTCGCGCGGAGACCCTCGACCTTTTCGGACTAGCCCCCCATTTCCCGTATAATGCCCGTTTGAAGTCGGACCCAAGGAGAACACCATGGGAAACAAGACCGTTCAATTGCGCAGCCGCGACTGGTTCGGCAAGAACGACCGCTGGGGGATGGCGCATCGCGCCTGGCTGCGCGCGGAAGGCTTCAGCTCGCAGGTTTTCGAAGGCAAACCGGTCATCGGTATCTGCAACTCGTGGAGCGAGCTCAACAACTGCAACGCGCACCTGCGCCAGGTGGCCGACGCCGTCAAGCGCGGCGTGTGGGAAGCGGGCGGATTCCCGCTGGAGTTTCCCACCATTTCGCTGGGCGAGATGCTGATGAAGCCTACCACCATGCTCTTCCGCAACCTGATGGCGATGGACGTGGAAGAGTGCATCCGCGCCTATCCGCTGGACGGCGTGGTGCTGCTGTGCGGGTGCGACAAGACGACGCCCGCGCAACTGATGGGCGCGGCCAGCGCCGACATTCCCGCGCTGATGGTTCCCGGCGGGCCCATGCTGCGCGGGATTTGGCGCGGCACGGAGGTCGGCTCGGGAACCGACATCCGGCGGTTCTGGGAAGAAGTGCGCGCCGGGCGCATGACCGAGGAAGAATGGTGCGAGGTGGAAAGCTGCGTCTCGCGCAGCGCCGGCCACTGCACGGTGATGGGCACGGCTTCGACGATGGCCAGCGTGGCGGAGGCGCTGGGCATGACGCTGACCGGCGCGGCGCTGATTCCCGCCGTGGACGCGCGCCGCTATGCCCAGGCGGAAGAGAGCGGCCGCCGGATTGTGGGCATCGTCAATGAGGATTTGCGGCCTTCACGCATCATGACCGCGGAGGCTCTGGAAAACTCCATTCGCGCGTTGATGGCCATCGGCGGCTCAACCAACGCCATCGTGCACCTGGTGGCGATTGCCGGGCGGCTGGGGCTCGACTTGCCGCTCGAAAAATTCGACGAAATCTCGCGCACCACGCCGGTGATTGCCGACGTCAAGCCCTCGGGAAAATACCTGATGGAAGATCTTTTCAATGCCGGCGGCTTGCCCGCGGTGATGAAGGAAATCGCGCCGCTGCTGCGCTCGAGGGCGCTCACCGCAACGGGCAAAACAAGGGGCGAAAACGTGGCGCGCGCGGGGTGCTTTAACCGCCAAGTCGTTCGGACGCTCGATCAGCCGCTGAAGCCGGAAGGGGGCCTGGCGATCCTGCGCGGCAATCTCGCGCCCGACGGCGCGGTGGTCAAGCAATCGGCCGCCTCGCCGCAACTTCTGAAGCATCGCGGGCGCGCGGTGGTGTTCGAAAACAACGAGGACCTGATCAATCGCGTGGATGACCCAGATCTCAAAGTGGACGAGTCCAGCGTGCTGGTGTTGAAGAATGCGGGGCCGAAGGGCGCGCCGGGCATGCCCGAGTGGGGCCACCTGCCGATCCCCGCCAAGCTCCTGAAGGCGGGTGTCAAAGACATGGTGCGGCTGAGCGACGCGCGCATCAGCGGCACCAGCTTCGGGACCCTCATCGTCCACGTCTCGCCGGAAGCCGCCACCGGCGGGCTGCTCGCTGTCGTGCGCGAGGGCGATGAGATTGAATTGGACGTGCACGCGCGGCGGCTCGAATTGTGCGTTCCGGACGCCGAAATCAAGCAACGGCAGGCCGCCTGGCGCGCGCCGGCGCCGCACTACACACGAGGCTACGGGAAGCTCTTCCTCGACCACATCCTGCAGTCTCACGAAGGCTGCGACTTCGATTTCCTGCGCGGCAAGAACGGCAGCGACCCGCTCAAGCGCTTCCGCAATCCCGGTCTGTAGCGGTGCTGAACTCAAATCATCCGGTGGGATGGGAGACAAGATGTTCAAGCCGAAGTTTCTGTGTGCGGTCGCGGCGTGGGGTTTGCTGATTTTCCCGTCGATTCTCCGCGCGGAGCCTTTGACCATTGAAGGCGCACCGACCGACACAGGTTTTAGTGTCGGCACGCCGGCCGGAATCCGCGCCACGCTCAAAGGTGTCACGGGCGATCCCAGCCGCTACGCCGTTTTCGCCGGGATCCAGTACGTCGGCACCACCGCCAAGTCCAGCTTTCAGTTGGACCGCGTGGGAAACGTGACCGATGGGGAAGCCCATTACGAAGGTGGCTGGCCGATTCCCTCGGACGCGCCCACCGGCGTTTACAGCGTCAAGATTCAGGTCGAGGATCGCAAGGTGCGCAAGGTCGTCGCCACGCAGGAACTGCGCGGCTTCGCCGCCTATCGGAAACTGGTCAGCATTGCGAATGTCCGTTTGGACAAGACGTTTTACATCGTGGGCGAGCCGATTCAGTGCGAAGTCGCCATCCAAAACCTCACCGCCCAGGCGATCAGCGGCGTGCGGGTGGAATTCTCCAATGCGAATTATCCCTGGATTTCGACTTTCTCCGGCGAGACAAGTCTTTCCGGCCGACAGCAGGAAAACCCCCAGTTAGGGCTGAAGGTCCTGCGCGACAATCTCACCTTGCCCGCGCAGGGTGAGGTAAGGATCCCCATGATGCCCGCGGGCACGGCGCAATTCCTGCAAGGCCAGATGGTGGCGCTGCTCGGAGCCGGCGGCCCCGCGCGCAACGCCAAAGAGCCGCCGCCCGAAGTGGACCAGTACACCGTGGCCGTGTGGAACGCCGACCGCACCGTGCTCTTCGACATGCAGTCCACCAAGCCCGCCATCATCCGCACCGCGACCGCCGACCTGCCCAAGCCCTATAGCAACCTGGCTTACACGCACCCTTACAATTCCGACATTGATTTCGCCAGGTACCGCGAGTTCTATGCGCCCGGCGAAGTCTCGTCCGTCATCCGGCTGGATCGCTCGCACACGATGTTCCGGGCCGGTGACATTCTTGCGGTGAAAGGGACACTCTCGAATCCCGGAACCGAGGCGTGGAGCGGCCTCGAACTTCGCGCGGTGGTTTCGGACGCAAGCGGAAAACAATTGCACGAAGCGGCGCTGGCGTCAGGCCTGAACCTGCCGCCCGGAAAATCGCAGGATTTGCGGGGCGAGGCGTGGACCCTGCCGGCGTCGCTGGCTCCGGGAACTTATTCGCTCAAGCTTTCGCTGGCGAGCGCGGGCGACGGCGCGAAGGCGGAGCTCGCTTCCGACTTCGCCGTGAACGCTCTGCCCGCTTCCGTGCTGGTGATTGTGCCGCACGAAGACGACGAGCATTCCTACGCGGGGCTGATTCGTGGCGCGGTCGAGGCAGGGATTCCCGTGCGCGTGATCATCATGACCGGCGGCGACGTGGGCGAGTGCGAGCGCTACTACTTCAAGCCTTGCGGGCCGAACGAGGCGCGCGAATTCGGCCTGGTGCGCATGGAAGAAAGCGCCGAGGCGCTCGAGCACATCGGCTTGGCGCGCGATATGCTCTCCGTCCTCGGCCTGCCGGACGGCGGCCTGGGTGAGATCTGGTTTCACCACATCAAGATCCCTTACCTTTCGGTTCACTTAGCAAGCGATCACGCTCCTTATACGAACGCCGTCAAGCCCAACCTGCTCTTTTCGCGCGAAGCTGTTCTGGCCGAGCTCGAGCAACTGATCGAAGAATTTCACCCTGCACTAATCGCCACCGCGCATCCCGACGAGCGCCACGTGGACCACCGAACCACGAATTGGTTCGTGGTGAAAGCCTGCCGGGAACTGCTCAGCAAGAAGGAGCTGAGCCCCGACACCGTGATTCTTGCCGCCGAGGCTTACGGAGCGGGCGGCTCCAAGCCCGCGCCGTATCAGTACGAAAAGGCTCCGGTGTATTTGTCGGGCGAAGCCGCAGCGCTGAAGCAGGAAATGAGCTGGATTTATCAGTCGCAGGACGGTAACCTGGACGAGGGCGCGAAGAAGATCTGGAAAGAGTTGCCGCGCGAAGAAATGCACTACCGCATCGTGGACTGGCAGGAACACGAAGGCTGGAACGAGTGAGAGAGACTTGGTTTCTTGTCATGCTGAGCGCACGGCGGTTGTGTCATGCTGAGCCCGTTCGCCTCTCCTCTGCGAACGGCCCTGAGCGTAGCGAAGGGGCTCAGGGTAAACTCCGCGAAGCCTCTGCTTTCTTGTTCTGGAGAGAAAAGAGATCCTTCGCTGCGCTCAGGATGACGCGCTTTTTCGAGCAAACTGCTAAACCGTCATGGCGCGGGCCGGGCGCGCGCAAGCAAGCTGAGGGAACGCGGACTTCAGCCGCTGGTCGTGCTCGCCGTATCCAGATAGCTGCTGACCATGCGCGTGAAGGCGCGGACTTTGGTGGGCAGACTATGCACGGCGACGATGGCGGTTTGCTTGATGTCCTCGACCGCGGCCAGCAGCTCGGTGAGGCCGTCCAGGGCTTCCCGGAGCGGGAAATCAACCCCGACGAGCGCGGTGGGATTGAAGCGAATGGCGGCCTTCAGCTCGCGCTCGATTTTATCCGCGGTGATCAGCACGCCGCGCTGTTTTTCCGCGAAGCTCGTCCAGGTTTCTCCCGAGTTGGGAAACCCCTCATGGGCATGTTTCTTCCCCACGTATTCGAGCTCGACGCCGAGCCATTCGAGTTCGTAGGCGAGCTGCAAGAGCTTGGGTTGCGGCATCGAGTTCCATTGTAACCGAATCCCGCGAAACGTGCCGGAAAGGTAACGGCGGGCTCTCCGCGGCACGGCGCGGCCGGACCCATTCGAACGGCGACTTCTTCCCAGGAGCGAACATGGAATACCGCACACTTCCGCATACCGACCTCACAGTTTCTCGGCTTTCGTTCGGCACCATGCCCTTCGGCTCGCAGGCGGACGAGGCGGTTTCCTGCCGCATGGTGGACCGCTGCCTGGAGGCGGGTGTTAATTTCATCGATACCGCAAACGTCTATTCGTTCGGTGAATCGGAACGGCTTTTGGGTGAAGCCCTGAAAGACAAGCGTCACCGGGTGGTCCTGGCGACCAAGGTTCGCGGACGAATGGCCGATGGCGCAAACGAGGTGGGACTCTCCCGGAAGCACATCTTTGACCAGGTTCACGAGAGCTTGAAGCGGTTGCAGACCGACTATATTG
>OFHG01000508.1_pt1 | contig 15596 bp, 14 predicted proteins | sample 1521931 | NCBI WGS metagenome assembly OFHG01 (sample SAMEA2468438, study PRJEB22500) | soil metagenome | biome: Glassland; feature: Farmland; material: Clay | place: Australia | collected 2013-01-31 | depth 0.55 m
CTCATGGCGAAATTCGGAGCCGCGCGAGCAATATGCTTGACGCGGGGGAAATTGCTCAGCGTGGATGCGCCCCAGCAGATCGGATAGCCCTGCCGGCGCCCGGGCTTTCTGCTACGGCGTCCAATCTGTTGCGCTCAGGATCGGATATCTAGATCGACGGGAGCTTATTTAGTTCCTTTACGTGGAACCGAAGTTCCTATCCTGATATCATCAAACCATCCAAGGTGGGCACTTTTCCGGTTCCCCAGGTGTATATCGGATTTCGTCCCGGATTTGACGGCTGAGTATCGAAACCACCCGAGAGAGCGCTATTCCTTGCTGGCAGGCCTCTTCGCACATTCCACAGCCGGAACAAGAGCTCAACCACCGGATTACAGAAACCAGTTCAACCAGGATTGGGCGATTTCGTTGTGAATTTCCCCCTACTCCAAGCAAGCCGCTAAACTCACCCTCATATAATGGGCAGGCGTCCAGGCAATCCGCGCACAGCGTACAACTGGCGAAACACGCCAGCAGGCTGCAAAAATCTCCCAGGCGCGGGGTATCAGGGGCAACCAAGAATGCCCGGCGCACAGACCGGGCATTCCCAACTTTCTCGGCGACTATCCCCCGCCGAATCAATTCGGGTTCGGTTGCTATGCGGTCTGTGACCTCCTCCAACGCCAGACTGGAGTCGGTGAGTTCATCGCGAGCGATAACGAGAAGATCCTGGTGAGAGTCCATCCCGATCGTTCCGATTGTAATATCGGCACTCCAGGGTACAAGCCAATCGCAAATCTGGCAAGCTGGCCGTAACTCGCCGGGTATGAGGCCTTCTTCGGTGCCGTGAGTTAGCGCTTCGCGAGTGACCACCTCTATACCGGACTGTTCAACACGTCGATAATATTCTGCGCAAGGAAATGTGCCAGAGCAATCCACTCCAATGGTAATCATGAAGCTTTTACCATCACCCGCTTTCCCAGACTCAAAGCTTAGCCGCTTCCGTTTTTGAAGTTCCACCAGCGTACGCAGCTCACAGGGACGTAGTAACACGGCCAAGGGACCCCGAGGTTGGGCACAGATGAACTCAGAAACTGCGGAAGCTGCATTAACGGACATGAAGGGAGCAAACGGGTTTACCCTTGCCAGGCTGGCCGGGTCGCAAATTATCTGGGGAAACACATAAGGCCGGTCAGGTAACTCCACAGGCGCAAGCATTGCTTTCAATTCCACCCGCTCCCACCATTGCCGGAGAAAGGCGCGCAACCTGCTTATCGAATCCGTACTGCCAATCGAAAGCACACGATTTACGTTCATGGCTCACTCCGAACTTGGGCTGCTACAAAAATTTTACAGTTTACTACATCATACAATGCCGACCAATTCATGTAACCCAATCTTTACCCTAAATCAAATCAGGCGGATATCCTATTTTCGAAGCAAATTGAACCGATGTGAATGAGGTTATTGACCGATCATCTGCTTGAAAGCCGAATCCATTTATGCTATATTTCATATTGATATGCGAGTCGTTTCTCGTGCCTGGGTCTATTTGCAGCAAAGCTTGCACCGCCTGCCAGTTCTTGAGCGAGTCCTGGTGGTAAATTCCGTTATTATTGTTATTGGCGCTATCGTTGGGACGGTATTAACGCGCCAGTTGATCATGGTCGGAAATTTGTGGTTGACCCCGCTGCTTCTATCTTTGGGTGTCCTGCTTTTGCTTCTGGTCAACTACAGAATCATCAAGACATCGCTTCATCCCTTCCGTGATTTTCGTAATGCAGTAGACCAGGTGAAGAACGGGCAAACGACTCTCCTTGAGACTCCTTCGATGAAGTCCGACCCCGATATCCACCAGTTGGTACTTTCGGTGAATTCTATGCTCGGGAGATTGGAAGTGCGTACCAAACAGTTACAGGCTCTCTCAGAACGCATCATCACTGCACAGGAGGAGGAACGCAAGCGAATTGCACGTAGTTTGCACGATGACACCTCCCAGACAGTTTCCACGCTTCTCTTGCAATTGGAGCGTTTGGAGCGTGAACTACCCGAGGATCGAGATGATTTGCAGAGGCGCCTGGCGGACGCGCATCGATTGGTTTCAAATATGTTGGAAGATCTAAGGAAGAATATTTGGGATCTACGACCATCGATTCTCGATGACTTGGGGCTGATCCCGGCCATCCGTTGGTATGCCCGAATGCGCCTGCAAGAGATCGGCGTTCAGCTTAATTTCGAGCTGGGAGAAAATATCCGCCTCGAGCCCTACCTGGAAACCATGCTATTTCGGATAACCCAGGAGGCTGTGACCAATATCCTGCGCCATGCAGACGCTAAAACGGTCACGATTCGCTTGAAATGGGAAGACGACCGCCTTTGTCTGGAGGTGGAGGATGATGGGCGCGGCTTTGATGTAGAGCGAACGGCAGGTGAGGCCGTAACGCGCAAACAGCTCGGTTTGTTGGGGATCCAGGAGCGGGTTTCCATTGTGAATGGTCAGGCAGTGGTCGAGTCTTCACCCGGTCATGGCGCCCGTTTACTCGTGTCCGTTCCACTGTTGAAAAGAGACTCCACGGACGATGATTCAGGAAAGAATGAAGTGCAAATGCCAGAGGCATTTTAGATGAGCCCAAAACTCCGCATCCTAATCGCCGATGATCATACCCTCTTTCGGGAGGGTGTCCGCAAGCTGCTCGAAGATCAACCGGACCTCGAAGTGGTTGGCGAAGCTTCAGACGGACGTGAGGCGGTCCGCAAGGTTAGCACCCTTCGCCCCGATGTCGTGCTGATGGATATCGCCATGCCTTCCCTCAACGGCCTGGAGGCGACACGCCAGATTAAACGCGATCATCCTGAAGTGAGTGTGTTGGTGCTGACGATGTACGACCACGAAGAGTACTTCCGCCAGGTTCTGGAGGCAGGGGCTTCAGGTTACATCATTAAACGCGCCGCCACGAGCGATTTGGTAGCTGCAATCTTTGCAGTCTACAATGGAGAAGCGGTGCTATCGCCATCGATTACACGCCTGTTATTGGAAGACTACTTTCGGAGAGAGAGTGACAAATCTGAGACCGAGCCGGATTTACTTTCCCCACGCGAGCGCGAGATTTTACAACTTATCGCCGAAGGAAACACGAGTCGCGAGATTGCTGAAATCTTGAGCCTGTCTATCAAGACGGTACAATCTCACCGAACCAGTTTAATGCAGAAGCTGGACTTGCATGACCGGGGGGATCTGATTAAATACGCGATCCAGAAGAAAATCATCGAAATTTGATTCGCAAAGAACAGCCAAAATCCATCTGCTCAGACGAAAGGCCTTGCAATCTGTAGGGTCTTTTTATTTCACAAGTTAGGGTATGTGACAGCTTGTTTTCGGGCAAACATTGGATGACGTACTCGGGAATCTGCTGTACCTTAATGATGACCACACCTGCTTCTTGAGGTTGTTCAAATGTTCGACTCGGTTCCTCAAAGCGAACTCTCACCTTTAGACCAGATCCGGAAGGCCGAATTGGAAGCGACTCGCCGGATCGCTGAGGCGCGCGGAACCGCCGAACAGGCCATAACCAGAGCTCATTCCCAGGCCGAATTGCTAAGAATCCAGGCGTGTGAGGCCGGTCAGCGAGAAGGACAGGCGCATTACCAAGAAATCATTGCTAAAGCCGAACAGCAAGCCAAGGACCTTATCTCGCTTGCCCATAAACGCGCAGAAGACCTGCGACGCACAGGAGAACTGCGCATGGGAGTTGGCGTGAGCTATGCCATAAAGCTCATCCTCGACCTGGAAGAGGAGGCGAGCGAGTAAATGAATATCGAAATGGTGCCCCTGGAAATCGTGGGCCTCAAGGCTGACCTGAAGACCATCATGCACACATTACGGCGGCTGGGATGCGTACAGATTGACCCGCTCGATGAGGCGACCGGAATCTCCGCACGCAAACTAACTCTGGACCGAGAGAGCCTGCACATCCAGGAAGAAGTTTCTTTCTTGCTGGCCAGAGTCGAAGGCTTATTGGGTACGCTGGGGGAGGGTTCGCCTCATGATGGCGTCTCTGTAACGGCAGATTACCTGGCAAAAGCCCGTGAGAGCGTGGAAGTTCTTACACCCAAAATACAATCCCTGATTGCCCGGAGGGAAAAACTCCAATCAGAAATTGCTTCACTGCCTCGTTATGAGGCTACCCTGCGCAAATTACTGCCAATAATCCCACCCTCCGCTCTTGAACCTGGCAGTACTCAAGATGAATATTTGTCGATTGCTATTCCCCAACAAGCGCGTAAAAAGGGCTTGATTCCGGCAATTTCCACCCGCATAGCTCGCCTTTATAGCCGTTTTTTGAAATCGGACACCCAGGGTACTATCCATCCCGTAGATTACAGCCATAAACCTGGAATCGTATCGATTGGGATATTAGCCAGCCAGATGCATGCGGGGGTATTGGAATCAATCGGTAAACAAGTCCTTGAACTCACCTCGGGCCAGGCAGACATCGTTGCCAGCGATGTGGACTCCTTGACGCGTGCCATGTTGATCGTTTTCCCGCAAGAATTCTTCGCTCAGGTTGAAACCTTGCTGGGTCGTGAAGACGTCGCTCGTTTACGCCTGCCTGTTGAGCTGGGAGAAGGACCGCCAGATGTGGTTCTGCAAGCCTTGCGCCATCGTATGGCTGAGATTCCGGAAGAAATCCGGGAGGTCGAACGAGAATTGTCTGGCTTGTCCGGCCAATGGTGTGACCGGCTGGCAACCATTCGGGATGTTTTACGAGATGAATCAGAGGCGAACAACGTACTCAATTTGTTTGGAGAGACCGATACGACCTTTGTCATGACCGGTTGGGTTCCCGCCAAACTTCTGGATCAGGTAATAACCGCGTTGAAAGATACGATAGGCGAAGAATTTATGGTGCGGCCTCTTCCCCTGACAACGGAATTGAAGAAAAAGGCGCCGACCGCCCTGCAAAATCCACCTCCGGCTCAACCTTTTGAGAGCCTGGTAAACCTGCTCTCTTTGCCTCGCTATGGACACATCGATCCTACTCGCCTGATGGCAATTTTCCTGCCCATATTCTTCGGGATGATCCTCGGCGATATCGGGTATGGTGTGCTGCTGTTGGGATTAAGCCTGTGGTTCTTGCGAAAGTTCAAAACCAGGGTCATGCGTGACTTATTACTTGTGCTGGCATTGGGTTCCGGCTGGGCAATTGTGTTCGGCGTACTATACGGAGAGGTCTTTGGAACATTGGGAGAAAAGCTTGGGATGCATGCACTCTGGATTGACCGGGCCAGCGCGGAAGATGTAGCCGCTTTGTTGGGTATGGCCCTGGCAGTAGGCGCCGTTCATATCACGCTTGGGTTGATCCTTGGGGTCTGGGAGGCCATTAAAGACAGGAGCCGCAGTCATTTACTGGAACGGTCTGGGATGTTATTGGGGCTCATCGGTCTCTTCCTGCTGGTCGGCATACTGGCGCGTGTGCTTCCGGACCGTTTCATGACCCCGGCCATCGCCGGGATGATCGTCGGGATCGTTCTATTGGGGTCCTCCCTGGGTTGGCTGGGTATCATAATGGGGCCGATCGAATTCATCAGTTTGATTGGCAACATCCTTTCTTACCTGCGAATCGCCGCCATCGGCCTGGCCTCCGTTTACCTGGCAAAGGTGGCCAACGATATAGCCGGAATGGTGGGGAACCTGATCGTGGGTGTGATCATTGCGGTTCTCATTCATAGCTTGAATCTGGCATTAGGAGCCTTCAGCCCGACCATTCACAGCTTGCGTTTGCATTATGTTGAATTCTTTCGCAAGTTTTATGAGGGTGGCGGCAGACCCTACGAACCTTACCGGAGCAGGCTCCAGCCAACTTCCCAAACCTGAAAGGTGTTTGGTTCTTCATAAAAATGGAGGAAACGATGGAAACCGGAATTGGAATTGGACTGATTGCAATCGGGGCAGGATTGGCAGTGGGCTTAGGCGCGATTGGAACGGGTTTAGCCCAGGCACGCATCGGTTCGGCAGGGGCAGGCGTGGTTGCTGAAAAGCCCGAAGCTCTTGGCACAATTATTTTGCTCCTTGCTATTCCTGAGACGATGGTCATTCTGGGTTTTGCGGCTGCAGCCATGCTCATCTTGTTGCTCAGAGGCTGAAATGAGCCTGAAGGCTATCTTAGATGCCATCCGTTCTTCAGGCCAGGTACAGATCGATGAAATAGAAAAGCAAGCTGACACAAGGGTACGCGAGATCCTGGCAAATGCACGTTTGGAGGCCCAAGAGATCCGGGAAGAAAGCTGTGCCACCGTTACAGAGCCTGCCATGCGCGAACGTGCCCGGATTCTCCACCGGGCGCGCCAGAAAGCTTTGCGCATCATCGGAACGGAGCGTGAAGCGTTGATCGATGCATGTCTGGATCAAGTTCGCGGCCACCTGGCAGGCATGCGAACGGATCCAGTCTATCCATCCGTTCTAAACAAATTGACCAGGGAGGTGTTAGCGGAGCTCGCTGGCTCGGCGGAAGATGTTGGGAAAGCCCTTTTAGAGGCTGATCCACGCGATAAGAGATTCTTCGAGGCCATTCTTCCCAATCTCGGTTCAGATCCGGCCATCCAATATGCGCTGGAATGTTGGGGCGGATTGATCTTCAAAAGCGAGGATGGCCGGGTGGTGGTTATCAACACCCTGGAGGCCAGACTACAACGCGCCATTCCATACTTGCGTAGTTTCCTATCCGCATTCTTCGAAGAAGACGAAGCCAATGAGCCCTTGCCAGATCGACCCGGCCAGAGGGTTTTAGTAAGTGATAAACAGTATGGCAGAATTCGATTACGGTAATGCGCGTCTACGAGCCATGAAATCCCGGCTACTTTCCGGGCACGAACTGGAGGCCCTGGCGGAAGCGGGAAGCCTGCAAGGTTTAATCTCGGCGTTAACCAAGACTGCCTATCGCAAATCGGTAGAGGCTGCGCTTACCCATGTTAGTGGGATGGACTGCATACACGAGGCGCTGAGAAATGATTTGATCGCTACACTGGGGAAGGTACACGGTTTTTTCCAAGAGCAAGCAGAAGAAATGGTCGCTATGGTTCTGCGTGCTTATGACGTGCACAATCTGATAGCGATCTTACGTGGCCTGGCTAAGAATGCGCCTCAAAACGAAATCCTTTCCGCTTTGCTGCCGGTAGGCGATATAAGCCTCAGCCTTTTGGCAGAACTCATGCGTGCTTCCAACCCGCGGGATGCAATCGATTTGTCGGCCAGTATGAATCTCCTGATCACACAACCGCTGCTCAGGTTACGAATTGAACATCCTGGCGCAGAAACGGACGAGATGGAGGTGGCATTGAATAAATGGTATTTTGCTGAATCCCAACAGCTCCTTTCCGAGAAGGACAGGGGAGAACTATTATCCACTGCCTTGAAACAGGATGCGGATATCGCTAATCTGGTTACCGTATTGCGTTTTGTTTATGCTCCAACAGAAAAAACAGCTCTCCGGGAACGATTTGGGACCGATGACATCGTCTATTTGTTGGTAGGTCCGGGATTCTTGACATTTGAGTTATTAGCGCGAATTAGCCAGCAGGGGACTCTGCCTTCTCTTTTGAAAATTCTCAACGAATCGCCTTACGGGCCAGCACTTGCAGATGGACAAACTGCATTTGAACGATCAGGCCGGCTAAGTGAATTTGAAAGAAGTTTAAACCGGCTTCGCCTTAACTGGATGGGGCAGCAGATTGCTAAGGATTCTTTGGGGATTGGTGTTTTCCTTGGCTACCAGGCGTTGAAAACCAACGAAATTAAGAACATACGCTGGATCGCTCAGGGCGTCAAAAACGGGGCAAATGCGGCTGCAATTCAATCAGAACTGGAGTTTATTTCATGAGCCGGCTGTTGGTGATCACTCGTCCAGAACTGGCATTAGGGTTTCAGTTAGCCGGGGTAGATGCGTACGGAGTGGCAGATGTAGAGTCCGCCCAGGAGCTGATTGCCGACTGGTTGGAGGAAGGAGAGGCTAATCTGTTGGCAATCGATGATGGCCTGCTGTCGCGCATGGATCCGGCATTTATCAATCGACTGGAGTCCTGTGAACATCTACCTTACCTGGCCATTCCAGGTGGGCAGCCGCTTGGCCCTGAATCAAGCCGGAGCTACCGCATTGCAGAGATCGTTCGGCGAGCGATTGGCTTTCACATCACGTTCAAGGGTGAGGAAGCCAAGGAATGAAGGACGAAAAAGGGTTGCACGAGAATACGAATTCCTCTGGTAAAGTAGTTCGCATTGCCGGGCCTGTCGTGGGAGCTGCAGGTCTGGAAGGCGCTCGCCTGTTTGATGTAATACGGGTTGGCAATCTGGGCCTGGTGGGAGAAGTGATCCGCCTGTCAGGCGAGCTTACAACGATTCAAGTGTATGAAGAGATTTCCGGTGTCCGGGTTGGGGAGCCGGTACGCAACACGCGCCAGCCATTGGTGGCTGCACTGGGTCCGGGCTTGCTGGGAAGGATTTATGATGGTTTACAGCGCCCCTTGGAGGTGCTGGCAGAAAAGAGCGGGAATTACATCCAGCGTGGTGAGAATGCTTCTCCTCTGCCGCAGGATAAGCTTTGGAGATTCACACCTCATGTTTCCGTAAACGAGTTTGTCGAACCAGGCGATGTCCTGGGGGTGGTAGCCGAGACGCGCACGATCGAACATCGTATTATGGTCCCCCCTGGAAAGCCCGGTAAGGTAATCAAGATTCGCGCCGGCGAGTTTAAAGTCAATCAGGTCATAGCTGTTCTTGAAACGCAGGCCGACCAAAAAGTATCTTATCATGAATTAACGATGACGCAGCTATGGCCAGTTCGCCAGCCACGCCCTGTCCATACCCGGCTGGTACCCAAGGAGCCGCTTCTAACCGGCATGCGCATCATCGATGCCTTGTACCCGGTAGCCAAAGGTGGCTCGGCAATCATTCCAGGGGGCTTTGGAACCGGCAAAACCGTAGTCGAACATTGCCTGGCCCGATGGGCAAATGCGGACGTTGTGGTCTACGTAGGTTGCGGCGAACGTGGTAACGAGATAACCGAGGTTTTGGAAGAGTTTCCCCGGCTGGAGGATCCCCGCACTGGAGCCCCATTGCAGGAGCGTACGGTGCTGATTGCTAATACCTCCAATATGCCGGTTGCGGCCCGCGAGGCCAGTATCTATACCGGCATCACCATCGCCGAATATTACCGCGACATGGGTTACAACGTGCTCATGCTGGCCGATTCGACCTCTCGTTGGGGAGAGGCGCTGCGTGAGATTTCTGGCCGGCTGGAAGAGATGCCTGGCGAAGCAGGGTACCCTGCTTACCTGGCTGCCCGGCTGGCCGAGTTCTACGAGCGCTCAGGCCGGATTATTTGCCAGGGTGGCGCCGGGGGCCAAAATGAGCAGCGCCGTATGGGCTCTGTGACTATCGTTGGGGCCATCTCTCCAGCCGGGGGAGATTTCTCTGAACCCATGACCCAGAACTCCATGCGAGTGGCAGGCACCTTCTGGGCGTTGGACTACGATCTCTCGCGCCGCCGCCATTTTCCGGCTATCCACTGGACGCGCAGTTACTCCCTGTACGATTTAAAAAAGTGGTACGTACACAAAGTAGCTGCCGACTGGGTTGAGCTCACTGGTACTGCCATGGCGCTGCTGCAGCGCGAAGTCGAGTTGCTCGAAATTGTCCGCCTGGTTGGGCCTGATGCACTGGCCGAAGCCGAACGCGCAATTTTGGCCATTGCACGGATGTTGCGAGAAGATTTCCTGCAACAATCTGCCTATCATGAAATTGATCGCTACTGCCCGGTAAAAAAAGCCTATTGGATGTTGAAGGTGATCATGGGCTTCTACCACTTAACACTGGCTGCCCTTGAGCAGGGCGTATCTCTTGGTCGGGTTACAGGTTTGCCAGTGGTCGCAGAAATTGCACGTATGAAGGAATTTCCAGTGGAGCAAGCCGAAGGATTGATTGAATCCCTGATGGATCGTATGCGGTCAGGTTTTGCGGAATTGGGAGCGGACGAACATGCGGATAAACGGATTTAATCAACAATGGACGGCCCTCAAGCCAGGCCTGGTCACGAAAGAATATCGCACCCTCTCGTATATAAAAGGTCCGTTGATTTTCGTGGAACGCATTGCTGGCGTAGCCTTCAACGAGATCGTAGAAGTCATCGGTCCGAATGGCGAAGTGCAGCTCGGCCAGGTGCTGGAGGTCGACCGGCGCCGCTGCATGCTGCGGGTTTTTGTGGGGACTTCAGGTCTGGATCTGGACCGCACAAAGGTTCGTTTCACAGGTGATGTCGCCAGGCTAGATGTCTCACTTTCGATGCTGGGAAGGGTGATGGACGGGTCTGGACGACCCGTGGATGGTGGCCCGCCCATAGTACCCGAGGCATCTTTAGATATTAACGGGCTGCCCATCAATCCATCTGTGCGCACCCATCCCAGCGAATTTATTCAGACCGGAATTTCAGCGATTGATGGCCTCAACACACTGACCCGCGGTCAAAAACTACCCATCTTTTCTGGCGCAGGATTACCAGCCAATGATTTGGCCGCGCAAATTGCGTCTCAAGCCCGGGTGACCGGTAAAAGCGGGATGGGCAGCGAGCCCTTTGCTGTGGTATTTGCCGCTATGGGAATCACGCACCGCGAGGCTTCTTTCTTCATGGAACAATTTCGCTCCAGCGATGCGATGGACCGTACCTTGCTGTTTATGAACCGCGCAGACGATCCTACCATCGAGCGAATTTTGACCCCGCGGGCAGCATTGACCGCGGCCGAATACCTGGCCTTCCATCACGACCACCACGTGCTGGTCATTATGACCGACATGACCAATTATTGTGAGGCCCTGCGTGAAGTTTCCGCTGCATCAGAGGAGGTGCCTGGACGGCGCGGCTATCCGGGTTATATGTATTCAGATCTGGCCAGTTTGTACGAGCGCTCGGGCCGGGTGCGTGGCAACCCTGGTTCATTGACTCAACTGGTCATTTTAACCATGCCCGACGACGATATTACCCATCCAATCCCAGATCTCACCGGATATATCACCGAGGGCCAAATCGTATTGAGCCGTGATTTGCATCAGAAAGGTGTTTATCCCCCGATTGACGCACTCCCATCGCTTTCACGCTTGATGAATGCCGGTATTGGCCCCGAGAAAACCCGGCCCGACCATCGTTCTGTTGCTGACCAACTCTATGCTCTGTACGCTGAAGGCCGTGACCTTCGCCGTCTGGTTGCGATTATTGGTGAGGCAGCTTTATCTCCTGCCGATCGCCGTATATTGGCCTTCGCTAAGCACTTTGAGGAGACCTTCGTCGGACAAGGCATGGCCAACCGGGATATTCAGGTGACACTCCGTCTCGCCTGGGAATTGTTAAGCACCATGCAAACCGAGCTTTTGAAACGCATTCCAAGGGAATTTATCGAAAAGTATCATGGGAAAGCGTAAATGAAAAAAGTAGCTTGCACCCGCATGGAGTTGCTGGCCCGCAAAGCGCAAATTATGCTGGCCAAACAAGGCCGTGATTTATTGGAGCAGAAACGTACGGCTTTGATGGAAGAATTTTTCCGCACTGCGGATACCGTAATGGAACATTCAGATGCCCTGCAGCAGGCGGCCGATTACGCTCGCCAGGCCCTTGCCAGGGCTCAATCTACCGCCGGATTAGAAGCGGTTCGGTCAGCAGCCCTGGCGTCCCGCGCTGAACTCCCTCTTCAGATGACTACTGCCAATGTCATGGGAGTTAGAGTGCCGCATATTGAACAAAAGACCGTCTCACGCCAGGCATCTGGAAGGGGATATTCGATCGTCAACACTTCGATCACGATTGATGAAGCTGCTGCAGCATTTGAGGCTCAGGTGAGTGCCATCATTTTGTTAGCCGAAAGCGAATTGCGCCTCATGCGCCTGGCTTCCGAAATCCAGCGCACCTCTCGCCGTCTAAATGCCCTGGAGCACCTGCTGATCCCCGAATTGGAAACCGAGAAGAACTTCATTCAAATGGCTCTGGATGAGCGCGAGCGAACGGATCATTTCCGTTTCAAGTTAATGAAACGTTTTCTTGAACGAAAACGGGGAACGAGTTTTATTTGAAACTGAAATAGTACTGCTCGGCCAGACGTAACCGGCCAAGCAGTTACCATTCCCCATTACAGACTGTCGAGTCTCATCTAATTTGCAACGCTAAAGCTTCCTTCTCCCTTCAGGTAAACGTTGAAGAATTGCAAAACCGTGACGTTCAGCTTCTCAATGGTGGACAATGGATCCGCCTCAGATCCGGCCACGGAATGGACCGAGCCGTTCAACAACGAAGTCAGCAACGGCGAGTTCAGCGCCAGATCAGTAAAGCTCAGATGGTTCGTCCCTGCAAAATCGATTTCGTAGGCTCGCGCTGCGGTCGCAACGACATGCTTGACTGCCACAACCTCACCGGCGTTCGGAATGGCAGCGATCCGCCGCGTTAATTCATCCGATAAAATGGTCAGGATCGGGACCGGATAGGGGCTGGTATTCAGCACTTCCTTGCCGTCTACCACATTTACGTATTCACCGGACAGGTCGGCATCCAGGTTGACGACTGCCTCGATATCCTTCCGCTCCCGGGCAACCTGGGCGCTGGATTCCCCACCCAGTGAGTGCCCCATCAAGCCGATTTTCTGCCCATCGACCAGGTGATAAACCGCCGCCGAGCCGGGGTCTTGGGCAGAGGCCAGGATCGTATCCAGGACGAAATGGATGTCGCCGGTTTGAACGGCCATCCACTTGTGCTCGAGTTGAAGCGCTGTGGCTTCATCATATTTGCCATTATTGACATCAAAGAATTGCTGCCGGAAGGATGGAGCCTGTATAATCACACGCCCATCGCTGCCGCGGGTGTAAAGGGCAATATAGGGATTGTCAATCGAGCAGATTACATAACCATTGCTCGCCAACTCCAGGAAGGTTGAAGTGTTTTGGGCTTTAAACCCCATCGCGCCGTGGGAAAAGACGACCAGAGGGTATTTTTCACCGCCGGTTGCATCCGCCGGATACCAGAATTCCACGTTGACCTTTCTCTTTTCGCCGGTGTTGGTAAAGGTTTCGATCTGGTTTTCATTGGTATAAGTAAACAGGGCCGTGGCCACCGGGTGCTTTCCGGTCACCTGGGGTTGCTGATGCTGAGAGAAGACCAGGGCCGGTGCGACGGCGATAGTGACCAGCAGCAATGTGAGCACAGCCTTCACCAGTGCGGGTACAGGTCGATAGCTCTTTTTCTCCGCCGGTTTGCGCAGCAGCGACCAGGCGCCAAGCGCGGCCCAGATGAGCAGCAAGGCGGCCAGCAGGTACCAGCGGAAACTCCACTGGATGGCCGATATCAGCGTGAAGAGAATGAAGGCAGCCAAGGCGCCAATCCGGATATAACTTTTTACCTTCTCTTGGCTTGATTTGGTGATCATACAATATACAACGAAAGCCGCTTCAATGACAAAAGCGAGGAGCAAGATGATCGTTCCCATGATGAGTTTCCTTTTTGATTAAAAATCGATTGTTTCCAGGTTCCCTTGTCCGATTGGCGCATGGAGGTTCAGCCGGATGGGTCGAATCTCTACCACACATCCCCAGGCAGAATTGGTGCCGGATGCCGACCGGTTTGGGTCCGCCCCGACCCCCGAAGGCTGGATTCCAGGGGGGATTTCGTCCAGGGTGAGCACCCGGGCCGTCCCATGCAGGTCCCACTCGTCGGTTGCAGCGACAACCTCTGGCCTGTGCTCAAGGTTCAACAGGTGGTCGGAGCTGTGGGGAATGAAGACATACAGAGTCAGGTCTTGCGATGTGCACGAAACGCGGCTGGACTGGATATCCGCTGGCCCGTACGAAGATAGGATCACAGAGCTGACAGAGGCTAAGGTCTGGACAGCCTTCTGGCGCAAATGATCGAGCATAATTTCCTCCTGAAGACAGAATATTTATCTGTGATCAGGATACCCGATTCCCTATTGCTTTACATCTAACGAAAGTTTATTTTTAGGGGATTAAACCGGCTTCCCGGGCACGCGCAACCGCTTCGGTGCGGCTGCGGGCCCCGAGCTTGGCGGTGATATGGTAGATGTGGGCTTTGACCGTTCCCACGCTGATCACCAGGCGCTCGGCGATCTCCTGGTTGGAGCTGCCCGCTGCCATCTGGCGCAGCACCGCCAGCTCACGATCGGTGAGCGGCTCGACCAGCGGCATCTTGGGAGGAATTGAAGGGGAACGTTCCTGTTCCTGCACGGTGGAAGGTTCCAGTTTTGACAGCAAGAGGCGCGCATAAGCGGAAGCCTTGCTTTTCTGCCGGGTGAGGCGTTGGAGCAGATCCACCAGCAGGTCACCTTCGTCGAGAAATGTCCGTAGATATCCTTCTGATTCTCCCAGTAGGAGCGCCCGCTCCAGGCTTTGAGCAGCAAGATCCGGCCGCCCGGCGTCCCGGCGCGCCAGCGCTTGCAGCACGAAATACGCGATCGTTCGGCCCAACTGCCCGCTTGCTTCCGTAGAAGCGACCAGGCGGCCCAGGAGGGCATCCGCCTCATCGGCCCGACCCTCGGCGATCCATAGACGTGCCAGGGAATACAGCTCGTTTTCGCCCGTGTAATCGATTGCACGCCCGGCAGATAAATTCCGCTCCTCGGCCCACCGCCGGGCCGCAGCCAGGTTTCCGGCTCGCACCCAATATTCCGCTCTCAACGCCTGACAGAGATCGAGAAAAAGGGTTGATTCTCGCCCGTGAATGGCCTGCATGCCTTTCTCGACCAGCTCGATCGCCTGGGTAAAATTGCCCTGGGAACAGCGCAGCGCAGCCAGGCCACCGTAGGCATTGACCACTGCACTGAGATAGCTGCTGTTTTCAGCGATTCGCAGCGCTCGGGTCAGCGCCTGTTCCGCTCTGGCCAGGTCATACCATTCCAATTTTATGTTTCCCAGGCGGTTGTAGATCATGGCAAGCGTTGGAAGCGGCCAATCACCAGCGCCAAGCTGGCTGTTGACTTCGTCCAGAGCATCCAGGCAGATGGTTTCTACCTGGTGCAGCTTGCCCTGCATCCTCAACCCTACCGCCAGGAGAGCCAACGCCATCAGCATCGTACTCAGGTCGTTGTTCTGACGGGACCGGGCGACGGCCTCGCGCAGCCAATGGATACTCAGGAGGATGTCACCGGACATCTGAGCTGCGTTGCCGTATGTCAGCATCACCGAGGCAAGGGATGGATCGCCAGGCGGGAGCAGTTCGATGGCCCGCTGCGCCTGTTCTTTCGCTGAGGCTGGGTCGGTATTGAGGATGGCAGCGGTGGCGCGTACGGCAGCGATCTTTCCGCGCAGTTCAGGTGTGAGCAGCACCGGCGCAGAGGCGGATGCAGATGCGTGGGCCGCTTCGACGGCTTGCAGCAGCTGCTCTGCAGCAGACAGCTTCCCGGAAAGGGCCAGCGCCTGGCTACCGTAAATACCTAAACGCGGATGGGCAAGCACCGCCTGGGCGGGGATTTCCTCCAACCAGTGCAGCAGCGCCGCGTAGCGACCCTGGCGGGTGAAGGTGTAAATATTTGCCTCGATCAGGCTGGCGGCGCGATCATAGTCTTGAACCGCAAGAGCA
>OFHG01000509.1_pt1 | contig 15575 bp, 13 predicted proteins | sample 1521931 | NCBI WGS metagenome assembly OFHG01 (sample SAMEA2468438, study PRJEB22500) | soil metagenome | biome: Glassland; feature: Farmland; material: Clay | place: Australia | collected 2013-01-31 | depth 0.55 m
GGGCCGGCGGCGGGATAGGCAAAGCCGTTGCCCATCGTGTTGCCAGGGAAGGCGCTCAAGTGGTGTGTGCCGATCTCAACGTTGAGTCTGCCCAGGAAACCGCCAATGAATTACGCGAGATTTATGGGAAAGGCATCGGTGTGGCTGGCACAGGCATCTCAAGCAGTGGTATGGCAATCGGCTTGGGCGTGGATATCATCAAACGCGATAGCGTCCAGGCCATGTTTGATCAGATTATCCTGGCTTATGGCGGTATCGATAATGTGATTGTCACCGCCGGGATTTTCGTTACTCCTGACTCAGACGGCCAAATCCCGGACGAGAAATGGTCTCTTACCTATGCCATCAACGTCATTGGCAGCTATATTATCGCCGATGAAGCCAGAAAGATTTGGCAGGCGCAGAGTTTGAAAGGCAGCCTGGTGCTGACCACCAGCGTCAATGCCGCAGTTGCCAAGCCCGGCTCTCTCGCTTACGATTCCAGCAAGGCAGCAGTCAATCACCTGGTGCGCGAGTTGGCGATCGAGCTGGCACCCTTGGTGCGGGTCAATGGATTGGCTCCGGCAACCGTGGTGGAAGGCAGCAGCATGTTCCCCCGCCAGCGGGTGATTAGTTCACTCACAAAATACGAGATCAACTTCGACGAAAGTGAAAGCACGGCTGCCCTGCGTGAGAAGTTGGCTGACTTTTACGCCCAGCGCACCTTGACCAAAGCCCCGGTCACCCTGGCCGACCAGGCTGAGGTAGCCTGTTTGCTCAGCAGCAGCAAATTCAGCAAGACAACCGGACAAATTATCAGCGTGGATGGCGGCTTGCAAGAGGCATTTCTGCGGTAGCTGGACGGCCCGCAAATGCTCTCCGCTTTTTTTTGAAGGAGCGATCCAATGACGCTCGCCGAGCGAGAATCTCCGAAGGGAAAGCGCGTATCTTTGTTCGTGACCTGTATGGTGGACATGCTCAATCCGCAAACCGGCATGTCGGTGGTGAAGGTGTTGGAACATGTGGGGGTGGAAGTGGATTTTCCCATGGCGCAAACCTGTTGCGGCCAGCCGGCGTTTAATGCCGGCTACCGGCAGGAGGCTCGCCGGGTGGCGGAGCAGTTTCTGCATGCCTTCGCACAGGCGGAGGTGATTGTGACCCCTTCGGGATCCTGCGCGGCCATGCTGCGTCACGAGTACCCACAGTTATTTGCCGGTGACCCGGCCAAGCGCCAACTGGCCGAGCGCCTGGCATCCATCACCTGGGAATTTACCGAATTCCTGGTGGTTGGGTTAGGGATCACCGATTTGCACGCCAGGCTACCAGAGCCCACCCGCTTTGCTTTTCATGACTCTTGCCATGGTCTGCGTTTGTTGGGGTTGGGTGCCGCCGGTCGCCAATTGATCGGCCAGGTCGAGAACGCCAGGCTGATCGAGATGGAAGAGCACGAAGTCTGCTGCGGTTTTGGCGGTTTATTTGCAGTGAAGATGGCAGATGTCAGTGGGGCGATGCTGGCCAAAAAGGTTGAAAACGTGGCCAATTGTCCGGCGCAAATTGTGGGGATCGATATGAGCTGCGCGACCCAAATCAATGCCGGCCTGGAAAAATTGGGTTCGCCCAAGCGGATACGTCATGTGGCCGATGTGCTGGCGGATGCGCTGGAAGTAAGGGACGTTAGATGAAGAATCAAGCCAATCAATTCGTTCAACGCGTTGCGGTCGCCGTTACCAACCCGGACGTGCGCGCCGCGGTTGCCCAGGGCACCCATAACGCCAACCGCAAACGGCAGATTGCCATGGGAGAAACCAGCCTTGAACATGGTGAGACCATGCGGCAGCAGGCGGCTGCCATCAAGCGCCACGCGTTAAATCACCTGGCGGATTTGCTCGAAGCGGCTGAGGCCAATATGCAATCCAATGGCATTCAGGTGTTATGGGCGGCTGACGCGGCTGAGGCGCGTGCTCATGTGCTGGAAATTGCCCGCAAACACGACGTGCACCGCATCGTGAAGAGTAAGAGCATGGTCACCGAGGAGATTGCTCTCAACGAAGGCCTGGAAGCGGAAGGGATTGAAACCATCGAAACCGACCTGGGCGAGTACATTTTGCAGTTGAACCAGGAACCGCCCAGCCACATTGTCGCTCCGGTGATCCACAAGAGCAAAGAGAGCATCCGGCAGATCTTTGAAACCAGGATCCACATGCCGCCTACCGATGACGCCGGCGAGATGGCTCGTTACGCCAGGGTACAGTTGCGCGCCGCGTTTTTATCGGCCGACTTGGGCATCTCCGGTGGTAACTTCATCATCGCCGAGACCGGCACGATTTGCCTGGTGACCAATGAAGGCAACGGGCGTATGGTTACCAGTCTGCCACGCGTGCATGTTGCCGTGGTTGGGATCGAAAAGATCGTCGCCACGCTGGAGGATTATGTCACCCTGACCCAGGTTCTGCCACGAAGCGCCACCGGGCAAAAAATGGCCGTTTATACCCACATGATCAATGGACCGCGCCGTCCGGGAGACGAGGATGGGCCGGAACAGGTATACGTGGTTTTGGTAGATAACGGCCGCTCAAATATATACACCTCCGGCTACACCGAGGCCCTGGCCTGTATCCGCTGTGGAGCCTGCCTAAACGCCTGTCCGGTGTATGAGGTGGCTGGGGGGCACAGCTATGGTTGGGTATACCCGGGACCGATCGGTGCCGTCGTGACTCCCTTGCTCACCGGCATGGAAAATGCCACACCACTGCCCTATGCCAGCAGCCTGTGCGGAAGCTGCAAGCAGGTTTGCCCGGTGGATATCGATATCCCGCGCATGCTGCTGGATTTGCGGAACGACCTGGTCGAAGCCGGTCAAACGGAAAAAGTATGGGATTTGGGGATGCAAGCCTGGGCATTCGGAACCCGCTCCCCGGCTCTTTTTCGACTCGCCGGAATTGCAGCTGGATTGGCAACCCGTCTCTTCCCAGATGCCAAACTGCCAGGACCTCTGGGGGGGTGGTCAAAGTACCGCAAGAATCCATCCTTCGCCAAAAAGCCTTTCCGAACGTTATGGGCGGAAAGAGGTCGAAAATGAGCAGTCGTGAACAGATCCTGGCCAGGTTGCGCTCGCGAGGAAAGCCGTTTCCTCAGGTCCTTCCGCCGGCGACTTACCAACCCATGACTCCCCTGGAAGAGGATCAGGCTGGTTTGCTCGACCGCTTTATCAGCGAGGCGGAGGCCTTGAACGCCGTCACTCACCAACCCACCGGCGAAGCGCAGGCGGTCCAGGTAATCTTAGACATCCTGGGAGAAGACAAGACTGTATTGGCCTGGGATTGGCAGTCCATTCCCTTGTCCACGCTGCCAGCCGCTCTCGAAGCGGCCCGCATTTCGCTGGCTTCGCCACAAGACCCGGGGGTGCGGGTGGGGATCAGCGGCGCAAGCGCGGCCCTGGCAGCCACCGGCTCGCTGGTTTTGTGCAGTGGAAAAGGCCAATACCGGGCTACTTCTTTGCTACCCCCTGTGCATGTCGCCGTGATCACCCGCCATCAAATTGTGCCCAACCTGGAGGTTTGGATCCGGCAGCAGCGTGCAGCAAGCCTGCCAGCTTTTCAGCAGACCAGCAATGTCGTCATCGTCTCAGGTCCCAGTCGTACCGCCGATATCGCCATGGAGCTGATCTTGGGCATGCATGGCCCGGGTGAATTGCATATCCTCATATTGTAGATCTGTCACGGAGGTACCCAAAGAGCCTTAAATATAATGGCTGACCGAAGCAGGGGTAAGGAAAGATATCATGGCAGCTTCAATCCAGGAAGAATTAATCGCCGCCTGCCAACAACCGGGTTGCCCGGTGTGCCGCCTGGTGCAGACTGGCATCAAGCATTACTTGCACCATTTGTTTTACGAGAGCGTCAATGATATCGGACTGCGCCAGCAGTTGCGTCGCAGCCTGGGCTTTTGTAAAGAACATGCCCGCATCTCATTACAGCCGGGAGTGGGGGATGCCTTGGGAGTTTCTATTATTTACAACGACATCTTCACCAACCTGTTGCGTATGTTACCGGAAGCCGGGCAATCTACGCCGGACGAGGCCAATTTGCTTTCCCGTTTGCGAGCCAATCGAACAAAATTTGGGTCGCTACAGACCTTGTTGAAAGCTCTGTCGCCTCAAGTGGCCTGTCCGGCTTGCGAACAGCAAGCAGAGTTAGAACATATCTTCTGCCCGGCCCTGGGTGAGCACCTGGCGAATGCGCCAATGGCCCAGGCCTTTCAGGCTGGTGATGGCCTATGCTTGCCGCATTTACGGCTTGTAGCGTCTGAGGTGAAGAGCGATGCGGGGTGGCGCGTGTTGCTTGGATCGACCCGGGCGTGCTTCGCGAGCCTGCAAGCAGAACTGGCGGAATTCATTCGCAAAAACGACTATCGCTTTCAAGGAGATGCAATTGGTGCGGAGCGGGATGCCTGGCAGCGGGCGATACGTAAAGTGGTAGGCGAGGGTTAGAAGGAGATCCCCCACGGCGAAGCCGGAAGAACCATGAATTATGTAAGGTTTGGATATGCAATTTTATGGTATGCTTATTATTTGCCAGGCATAGCGAGCTAAAAAAGATAAAGTTTTGGATTTAGGTCAGGGGACGAAGGTCGCTTAATCGTTGCCAGCCTTTTATGAATAAAATATACAATCACCTTTCAGCCATCGTATTCGATTTTGGCGGTGTTCTCTTCGATTGGAACCCGCGTTACCTGTATAAGCAATTCTTTCCGGGAGACGCACAAGCCATGGAGCGATTCCTGGATGAAATCCAATTTGACGAATGGAACCGGCAACAGGATGTTGGTCGCCCCTTTAACGAAGGTGTGATTGAACTAAGCGCACAATTTCCGCAGTATGTTGCACTCATCAAGGCTTTCGACACGCGTTGGGAGGAGACCCTGGCAGGAACTTTCCCACAAAGTGTGGCAATCCTCGAACGCCTGTACCAGGCTGGCTATCCTTTATATGCACTAAGTAATTGGTCGGAGGAAAAATTTAGTATCGTGTGCCAGCGCTACGAGTTCTTAAATTGGTTCGATGAGATTGTAATTTCAGGTGAGGTCGGTATGGCCAAACCGGATCCGGGTATCTTTCGTCATTTCTTGAAGAGGATTAACCGAGAATCGTACGAATGCTTGTTTATTGATGATGCGGATATGAACATCGCCGTAGCAAACGAGTTGGGTTTCCAGACATTGCATTTTCAATCGCCAAAAAAGCTCGCAGCAGATCTGTTCGAGGCCAGGATCCTGGCTGCTTGAAAAATACACGTTCTAGAAAAGAGCATGAATAAATTGACATGCGCCATAATCTGTCCTAAACTAAAAGCCTACAGGTTTTTTTGCTTGCCTATCACCAGATTCAAGGCCACTTATAATTTATGGCCTGGTAATCTCCATGGCGGTGCATTGTGGGAAAGGATGGGTGATAATGTATGATAATTCGAAGGAGGCTGAAAGGAGGAAGCGCCATCCTCCCGATCCGTGGGATGAAGATGAGCGGCATGCGCCGCGCCGCAGTTCCACGGATCAGGCTCACCCTGAAGAGGTGGACCCCAATTATCGCACCTTACGCCGCCGTGGTGACGCAAAACCCCCGCGTACGGAGAATGTGCCGATTGGCATGGCCCGCTGTCAAGAATGCGGAGCCCTGGTCCCCAAGTCTCGCCTGGATGAGCACATCGAAAAAGCACACCAGGAACAAGAAGATGTTCGCCTGGAGAAATGTCCTTTTTGTAATGCCAGGGTGCGTGCGGACCGGCTTGAAAAACATATCCAAAAATTGCATTCAAATGAATAAATTGATTGGATGGTGAGTCAGCGCTTTCGAGCAGGCCGGAAGTGCGTTTTTTTCAGTTCTCCCCAACATCTTCGCTGCGAAAAACCCGCTAATAGAAATTATCACGTCCATACGTTAAATGATTAACGGATCGGGTAGTGATAACTCTTATTTGCTGAATCGGGGGAAATCCCGATGGCGATTTTTAGGGTTAATTCATCGATTTGTGACTATTTGAGCGATCGCGGTATAATTTTGGGACCCCTAACCCGCGTGAAGCGGAACAAGCCGGGCGCTCATCCAGAAAATCTATGCAGAAAAGTGACTAAAGTTCAGTCGGCAAAGATCCAATGGGTTAGGCCTTAATTGAGAGAGGTTCCTCATGAATGATAGAAAAATTCGTGTCCTGGTTGCAAAACCGGGATTAGATGGCCATGATCGAGGGGCGAAAGTTGTCGCCCGAGCCTTGCGTGATGCCGGAATGGAGGTTATTTACACTGGCCTGCGCCAAACACCGGAAATGATCGCTGAAAGCGCCCTGCAAGAAGATGTGGATGTGGTGGGGCTTTCCATCCTTTCTGGCGCTCATATGGCGTTGGTGCCGCGCATCCTGGATCTCCTGAAAGCCAATGGGCAGGATCAGGTTAAGGTTTTCTTGGGAGGGATTATCCCTGACGAAGACGTACTGAAATTGAAAGAGTTGGGTGTGGTTGGCATATACGGGCCGGGAACCTTAACCGACGATATCGTGCGGGATGTTCGTATGGTTGTGTTTGGCGATTCAGTACACAGCACCTGATCCTGGTCTGGTTGGAAAGGGCAATGACTTTAGCCGCTTCAGTCCTGGAAGGTAACCGCCTGGCTTTGGCACGTCTGCTTACCCAGGTGGAAAACGACACGCCCGAGGGCCGCGCAGCAATCAGTGAGCTGTTTCCATATACTGGCCGGGCTCACCTGGTAGGTGTAACTGGCGCGCCCGGTACCGGCAAATCATCCCTGGTCAACCAGCTGGCCCGTCGCTTCCGTCAAGAAGATGCTTCCCGGTGGGTGGCGGTAGTGGCGATAGATCCTTCCAGCCCCTTTACTGGTGGCGCTATCCTTGGGGACCGGGTGCGCATGCGTGACCTGGCCGGAGATTCGGGCGTGTTCATCCGTTCGATGGCTTCGCGCGGTTCTTTGGGCGGTCTGGCGGCTGCTACCGCTGGCGCTGTACAGGTACTGGATGCGGCCGGTTATGGTTTAATCTTCATAGAAACGGTAGGCGCCGGGCAGTCGGAAGTCGAAATTGCTCGCCTGGCACACACCACCCTGGTGGTCGAAGCGCCTGGCCTCGGCGACGATATCCAGGCGATTAAAGCTGGAATTCTGGAAATTGCCGATGTATTAGTGGTTAATAAAGCGGATCTTCCCGGCGCTGATGTGACCGAACGCGCCCTGCTCAGCATGCTCCAACTGGCCCATCCGGCGCCGCGCGTATTCCAACATCATGGGCGCCTTGAGCAGCGTACGGTTGATGTTCGGGAAGCAGATACTGCACCAGTCTGGCTCCCGCCCATCCAACGTTGTGTAGCCATTGAAGGTGATGGCATTGATGAGCTGGCCCAGGTTATTGAGCGGCACCGCGATTACCTGCAAAACAGCGGTGAATGGGCACGCCGCGATCGAGAGCGGCTGCAATCCGAGCTGGAATTATTATTGCGAGAAACATTATTGGCGCGTTGGCAGGCGGGCGTTCCGCAAGCTCGCTACCAGGAAGCCGTGCAATTGGTTACTCAGCGACAGATTTCGCCCCGCCGGGTGTTAAAATCCCTGATCGCGGGAGACCACCAATTATTTATGAAGAAGGATCCCGTTTTCGTGCCCCCAAACATAGGGATGTCCCTCTTTTCATCCCCTGGTAAAATGATCCTGAAGTACGCCCGGAATGGCTGAGTTACCTGCCACTTTCGATGGCTGATGAAGAACAATGGTTTGAAGGCATGTTGAAGCGCCCGCCTCATGAACACCCTTTCGTTATTGAGGTACACGAGGCAGAAAACTGGAAACAGCTAGGCAATTGTGGCCTGCACAACCTGGATTGGCGCTGTCGTTCGGCAGAAGTGGGGATCATGATCGGTGAAAAATCCTATTGGAATCGTGGCTACGGGACGGAGGCCATGCGTTTGCTTTTGAAGCATGGTTTTGAAACTTTGAACTTGAACCGCATTTCCCTGGACGTTTACCAGAACAACCCACGAGCTATACGCGCTTATGAGAAAGCCGGTTTCGTGCATGAGGGCACCAAGCGGCAGGCAGCTTATAAAAACGGCCAATATATCGACATCTTGCTGATGAGCGTGCTTAGGTCAGAGTGGCAGGAGTAGAAAAAGAGGACCATGACCCCCAACCGAAACCACCAGGATTGTATTGCTTATGGAAATATCAAATTGTTTGCCGGCTCCGCTTCGCCAGAGCTCGCTTCTAAAATAGCCGATCACCTTGGTTTGCCGCTCAGCGGCCGGGATGTAGTTCAGTTTGCCAACGAAAATCTTTTCCTCCGCTTGCACAGCAGCGTGCGTGGGCAGGATGTTTATGTAATTCAAACGACTACGACCCCTGTGCACCGCAACTTGATGGAATTGCTGATTATGTTGCAGACCTTGCGCCTGGACTCGGCCGGGCGCGTCACTGCCGTAATTCCCTATTTATGTTACGCCCGTTCGGATAAAAAAGATATGCCGCGCGTCCCTATTACAGCACGGCTGGTAGCGGATATGATCGAGATCGCCGGTGCCGATCGTTATATGACTCTGGATCTGCATGCCGGCCAGATTCAAGGTTTTTTCTCCATTCCGGGCGATGTATTATCCGCCTTCCATATACTGACCGACTACATCCTGTCTTTGCTACCCGCCATGTATAACCCGGTAGTGGTAGCCGCCGACCTTGGCTTTGCCAAAAAGGGGCGTAATTTCGCTGCCAAGATTGAGGCTCCCATTGCCTTCGTGGAAAAACGGCGCACCGGTAAGGATTCACACGCCCAGGCGCTCACTCTGATCGGGTCGGTGGAGAACCGGGATGTCATCATCGTGGACGATGAAGTCGATACTGGGGGTTCTATGTCTCAAGCGGTGAACCTGGTCAAATCTCACGGGGCGCGGGATGTATATTTGATGTTTGTCCACCCGGTTTTGTCCGGGCCAGCTGCCGACCGGCTGGCAGTACTGCCCGTCAAGGAGATCATTACCACCGATACGGTGCCGATCCCGGCGGAAAAGCTTGCTAAGATCCAGGATCGATTAACCTTATTATCCGTGGCACCCTTATTGGGTGAGGTTATTCTGCGCGCCCACGAAGGGCGCAGTGTGGGCGAGATGTTCCACGAGTAGCTCCTTTTTAGGTGAATGGTTTTTGGTAGCTTTATGCCTGAGCTTCCCGAAGTCGAAACCATCAAGAATTTATTGCGCAAGGGCAATGGGAATAGCCCTTCCCTGTTGGGGATGGTGGTTGCAAATGCGCACCTGCTATGGGATCGAACCTTAGCGCAGCCTTCTCCCCAGGAATTCACCCGCCGGGTCATCGGCCAGCACGTCCATGAAATTGAACGGCGCGGTAAATTTCTGCATTTTCGCCTGTCGCGCGATTCTCTACTGATTCACCTGCGCATGAGCGGTGACTTGCTGGTAGGGCCATTGGATATGCCGGCAGGTGCTTATGATCGTTTGGTGCTTGACATGCAGGAAGGGGTACGCCTGGTTTTCAGCGACCCACGCAAGTTTGGGCGCGCCTGGTTGGTGGATGAAGCGCAGGCGATCCTGGGCGCACTTGGGCCGGAGCCATTTGACCCTCAATTGACCCCCGAAGAATTTCACCAGCTTTTGCAGAACCATCAACGCCAGATCAAACCCCTGCTCATGGATCAGTCATTCCTGGCTGGCTTGGGGAACATCTACACCGACGAAGCGCTTCACCTGGCGCGCCTTCATCCTCTGCTGCTTTCCAACCGGATAAGCCTGGATGAGAGTGCCCGCCTTTTGGAAAGCATTCGTAAAGTTTTGGCGGAAGGGATACGCCGCAATGGTGCCAGCATCGATTGGGTCTACCGGGGTGGGGATTTTCAGAATCATTTCCGCGTTTACCAACGGACCGGGGAGCCTTGCCCGGTTTGTGGCACGCCTATTGCACGCATGGTTGTAGGTCAGCGCGGCACGCACTATTGCCCTCAATGTCAGGAGCTACCCAACACCCAGGAAGGTTGAACGTTGGAGAAAAATGGCTCGCCTTTTGATTTTGTTAAGTCATAAAAAGCGTACTGGGTGCATAATTGGTTTATCCCTGACTTGTGGATGTCTGCTGGGTTATGTCCCCGTCTCGATTGGGGCCCAACGGAGTCTGTTTGCTTGACTGGCGGAGGTGTACCATAAACGATACAGTACTTTTGTTATTTGTCGGACTGGCGTGCCTCATGGCAGGGTACCTGGTGGGTAAAGTAAATAGCGGCGGGCAACCTGAGCAAAAGCCAGAGCGAGATAAGCCCGAAAAATCGTCTAGGCAGAATATGGTTGAGGCCGGGCGCATTTGGCGTAATATCCGTTCAGGCGATTTTTATCCGGAATTAGATGGTAAGATGTTTCGTTCTCCATCCGAGATGACCAAAAACCAGCAAGCACGTTTTACCAGGCTTTTGGAAGTTCTGCAATCCTGGGTCAAGTCCCCTGACGAAAAGCCCGCAATTGTCGCCTCCCCGCTACAGGAGGAAACAGTGGGTGTGGCAATCGATGGGACCAAGTCGACGGCAGACGAAAAAAAGATCAGTTATAACCCAATCAAAGCTTTTACCGACGTTATTGGGGTAGAGGTCAATAAGCCTCAATCGACTCATAAGAGCATCGTAGCCCAGGTGGACGAGATTCTGCAGGAAAAGCTGGAAAATAGGCCGCTTGCCAGGCAAGGTATCAGTATGAGGGATTCGCCCGATGGGGGGCTGCTCGTGTGGGTTGGGCTCCAGCAATATAGCAGCATAGACGAGGTGCCAGACCTGGAAATCCGCCAGTTATTGAGAGAATCGGTAGAAGAATGGGAACGGCGGGTGGATAAGTAGTTCTCCCCCTGAAACCTCGCCTAGATAAATTCTTGAATTTCCCGAGTTAAAGTTGTAACCAATTGCTGTCGTTCGCTATCTGGCAAGAAAGCCGCATTGGCTGCTGCCAGCACGCGTTCGCCTAGGGTCTGGACGCTTAAACCGAGATCCTGGCAAGTGTGCTGGTATTCGTTCGACAGGGTGATCTGTGAGATGCTGGGGTCGTCGGTGTTTACCGTCACGTTCAATCCCTGGGAAAGCATGCGTGGCAAAGGGTGTACGTGCAATGCGGAGACTACTCCTGATTGGTAATTGCTGGTGACGCACACTTCAAATGGGATCTGACGTTCACGCGCCAGGGCAGTCACCATCGGATCTTCCAGGACCCGCACTCCATGCCCGATGCGCTCTGCCCCCAATTGCTGGATTGCTTCTCCCACATTTCGTGCTGGCCCCCATTCACCGGCATGAACAGTGATGTGCATTCCCACTTGTTTGGCTTCCTTGAAAATACCGTTGAAAAGCAGGCCGGAAAAATTAGCCTCATCCCCGGCCAGATCCACGCCGACCAAACCCTGTTCCTTGAACTCTGAGGCGATTCGAATGACTTCGGCGGCCAGGTCGGGTCCCTCATTACGATTGACACTGGCTATTAGCCGCAGAATTACACCATATTTTTGAGCAGCCTCATTCGCGCTGGTAACCACCCATTCGATTACTTTTTCATAGGGAAAATTTTCAGCTTTGCTAAGTGCTGCCGGTGTGAAGCGAAGTTCCATATAACGGACATTGTCCGTCGCAGCGTCTGCAATAGCTTCGTAAGTGACGCGGTGGATGACTTCCGGAGAACGATAGAAAAGGCGTAAGGTTTGAAATTTGGAGAGGAAATTTTCGAAAGTCAGCGGTTCTTCTTCACCAATCTGCACCAGGCCACGCAGTTGATTGGTGTCTGGCAGGCCCAGGCCGTGAGTCCGGCCTACCTCGACCAGGGTGCGCAAACGTAAGGAACCCTCAAGGTGGCGGTGTAGATCGACTTTTGGGAAAGCCTGAAAAAAATTGTCCGTGCGTAATGAAGTTTCCAAAGTCATTGATATTTTGACCTGTCGTGTCGTGCGCTGCCATGCCTTTCAGGCGGGACGCGAAGGATCGTTGTTATAAGGTACCACAATTTTATACCGTTTTAGTCTGTTATTGTAGAAATTTTGGCAGATAGATTCTATCAGTTGTGTTAGGCAATCGCCAACCTGCTTAAATTGCGGGCCTGTTCGTAAGAAATGCCCGCAATTTAGCAGACCTGCTTCTTATCGGCGCCTTCGCCGGCGTTTCTTTGAAACTGGAATGTTTTTTTGTTGCGGCTGATTAGCTGTTGCTTCCGAGACCGGTTGAAGCGGGCTTTCTACTGTTTCTTCATCCTCGGGTTCTGCGATCGCTTCTTCATCCGCTGCCGATTTGCTTTCCTGGATCGCGTCTTCCCCGCGTGAAGTGCTTGCCTGCACACTCCCCAGATCGCGCGGCCGATAAGTGAACATACGCGTTACCACGCCCATGCGCATATCTGACAACAGGTTCTGGAAGAGTTCGAAAGCCCGATTTTTGTACTGCACCAGAGGGTCTCGCTGGGCATAGGCTTCCAGCCCGATCGACACCCGTAGCGCTTCCATTTGGGTTAAATAATCGACCCACAATTCGGTAACCACCCCGAGGATGAGCTGGCGGTATATTTCTGTGAGCGCCTGGCGTCCCAATTCGTCTACCGCCGTATTTATGATTTCCGGCGGCAGGCTGTCCAGTGTGCGGTTGTTAAACTGGTTGAATTGCTGCTCTCCCAGCGCCTCGAGCAGCCCTTTGCGGGTTGTCTCCCCTAACGCCGCCAGGGGAGTGGCAGACACGCGCGCCAGCTCTACCAGCCCCCAGGCCTGCCGCATAGCCTCCTGGGCGTTTTCCAGGTGCTCAAGCACCTCATCTGTAACGTCTTCCTGTTCCCGGTTTTCGAGGAAGCGAGCGGCTTCGTAAACATAGGTCAACCGCATCGTGCGCTGCCATACGCGCCGGTGGGTCTTTTTATCAAAAGTGGCGCGTGTGCCTTGTGGAAGCAAGAGCAGCAGGTTATAAAGGGTCTGGCGGTTTATCGGGCCTTCCAGGCGGCTGAACGTCATTTGAAGATCCTTCACGATCTGTCCCTGGTTGCCGACCAGTCGCTCACGGCGGCGCGCAAATACATTTTCGATCGAATTCAACAGCGTATTGGCCAGTTCGTTCCAGTCTTGTGATTCTAACTTGCTGGCTTCGATCTCCAGGGACTCTTCCAGGCGCCTCTCCACCGAGCCAACCAGCCGCGTGATGGCCTGGCTGTATAGCATAGCTTCCACTTGTGCGCTCACTTCTTCGACGATGGAGTCGGGATCATCTTGCAAGGCGCGTAGCTGTTCGGGGGTCAGCTTGAGTGGCAGGTGTATCGCGCTGTTCAGTTCGTTCAAAATTTCGTTTGGCCGGCGCGGTCCCGTATTTTCGTCATCATTCAAGCTCAACCCTTCAAAAAAAGTGTCCACGGTTTCAAGGCGATCGGCCAGTTGCTCATCCAGCCGGTCTTGAGTTTGGTTGAGCAATGTATTCACGGTAAGCAACAGCCGCTGTTCCTCGGCCTTCAAAGATCGGGAAGCTGCCTCGATCAGCGCTTCCATGGCTTGTTCCTGGGTCAGGCGCTCCTGGTCCTCGAGGATGGAATCCGCCAGCAAACGCAAGGAATAGGATGGAAAGATGAAACCGCTTAGATTCAATGGCGGCTGGATCTGGTCCAGCCAGGCGATCAACTTCCACGGACCTTCTTCGTCTAGTAACGCTTCAGGGACGCGATTTGTGACCTCGGTGCGCAGCATATCGGTCACGTCTTCGCTTAGGTCTTCCTTGGTAAAGACCCGATTGCGTTGCTCGTAAATTCGAGCACGCTGGGTGTTGAGCACGTCGTCGTATTCCAGCAAGTGCTTGCGGACGTCAAAATTGGCGCCTTCCACACGAGTTTGGGATTGTTCTACAATGCGCCCCACCAGACCCATTTCTAACGGCATGGCATCGTCAATTTTCAACCTTTGCATGAGATTATCGGCTTGTTGCCCACCGAACAGGCGCATCAAATCGTCCTCCATCGACAGGTAAAAACGGGATGAGCCCGGGTCGCCCTGGCGGGCAGAACGGCCGCGTAGCTGGTTGTCAATGCGGCGGGCTTCATGTCGTTCCGAGCCGATTACGTGGAGCCCTCCCAAGGAGCGCACCCGCTCCATATCCTCCATGTATTGCAGGAAATACTTGATCTCGGCGTCGTAAATACCGTAATCGGTTGGGTCCATATCGTTCAGAGCCTGTTGCCGTTCTTCCATGGTCATAGCGTAGACGCGGTCTCCATGGGTACGGCGCAGGACGCGATTCACAGCCGCTAAAATCTCTTCAGCCAGTTCGCCGCCCAATTTGATGTCGACGCCCCGCCCGGCCATATTTGTCGCGATTGTGACCGCACCGTAAGCGCCGGCTCCTGCGATGATCTGGCTTTCTTCGGTATGCTTGCGGGCGTTCAATACCTGGTGAGGAATGCCGGCTTGCAATGCGGCCACCAGGCGTTGGCTATCTTGGGGAGAAAGGTTCAAAATGGACTGCAGCCGGTCGATGTTGGTATCTTCCTCCGGGTTGAAGGAAATGTCCAGGTCACGCGTCATTTTCCGCAGTTCGCCGACTTCCATCTTTTCCAGAGGCTCATTCAGGTACTGCAGTTCGGGGATCTGCCGCCCGTCTTCTTCGCGATTATTGGCCTCCATCCACCGGTCCCGGATGAGCATCACCTGGCACAGGCGGCGCAGGGGCTCGGCGCGCAGTCGATTGGATACTTGTTCGGAAAGCTCGACAGAGGTGGTGCCGACCAACAACGGTCGTCCAATCACGTTATAATGCAGAATTTCCTGAGCGATAGACCGCAGCTTGGCTTCCTCAGAGCGATACACCACGTCCGGGTAATCTTTGCGTTTCCAAAAAACCGGGTCCATATCCGGATCATCTTGGTGGGCATAGTAAATATACTTATAACCTTGCTCGTCTTTTGCGGTCAGTTCGGCTAGCCCCGATTCAGGCCGTGAAGCCTCATATTCCAGGTTGGTCGGGATTGCCAGCACATCCAGTTTATAAATTTCGTCGAATTCTTCTGCCTCGGTTACCGCCGTACCGGTCATGCCCGCCAGCTTTTCATACATACGGAAGTAGTTTTGGATGGTGATGGTGGCGTACGTAACTGACTCACTCTGCACCTTGGCGCCCTCTTTAGCCTCGACGGCTTGGTGCAGTCCGTCTGACCAGCGCCGGCCCGGCATCAGGCGACCGGTGAATTCGTCAATGATGACGACTTTACCAGCCTGTACCAGGTAGTCTTTGTTACGCCGGAACAAGAATTGGGCGCGCAGGGCCTGCTCCAGGTAGCCAAGCAAGCGCGCCTGTTCGTGAGTCACATCTTCCGGCCGGTCGGGATCGCGCAGAGCCATACCCATAATGTCTTCGACGTGAGCCTCACCAAGCTCAGTCAGCGTGACCGTGCGGTCTTTTTCGTTGATTTCGTAATCTTCTGCGCGTAGTGATTTAACCACCTGGGCCATGCGGATGTACCATTCCGCTTCATCTTGCGCCGGTCCGGAGATGATCAAGGGTGTGCGAGCCTCGTCGATCAAAATATTGTCGACTTCGTCGATAATGGCATAAACA
>OFHG01000510.1_pt1 | contig 15565 bp, 17 predicted proteins | sample 1521931 | NCBI WGS metagenome assembly OFHG01 (sample SAMEA2468438, study PRJEB22500) | soil metagenome | biome: Glassland; feature: Farmland; material: Clay | place: Australia | collected 2013-01-31 | depth 0.55 m
TCCCGTAGCCCGTGGAGCGCAACGCGGGGGGCCGCTAGGTGTCCATCTCCCTCCCGACCTGGACGCGCCGCGAGATCCCGCTGCGGGGACGGAGGAGCCGGATCTTGGCCATCGTCGGCGCGGGTCTGCGGCGGGAGATGCGCCGTCCTGCCGCGATCTTCACCATCGGCCTGGGCACGGCGATCACGACGATCTACTCGATCATCCTCGTCCTGTTCGCGCCGTTCCTCCTCCAGGGCCAGGCCCTCGACCTGACGTTCTTCTTCACGCCCGCCTCGTTCGCGGCCGTGCCCTTCTTCGTGACCCTCCTGGCGGCCGTGGTGGGGGCCGGGCTCATCGCGGACGACCTGGACACGATGGCCCTGACGCTCTACCTGAGCCGCCCGGTCTCGCCGGGGGACTACCTGACCGCGCAGGCGGTCATCCTCGCCAGCCTGACCGCGCTCATGACGATGCTCCCGCTCGTCCTGACGCCCCTCCTCGTGGCCCTCCTGCGCCCGTATTTGTGGGAGGTCAGCCTCGAGGCCGCGGCCATCGGCATCCTGTTCGGGATCCTGCTCACGGTCTTCTTCACCTCGGTGTCGTTGTTCCTGTCGAGCCTCACGCGGCGCCGCGCGTACGCGGCCGCGGCGCTGTTCGCGATCATCTTCGGGCTCGTCGGCACCGAGACGGTCCTCAGCTCGTCGGGGGCCGTGAGCGACCCCTCGGTCCTCTACCTCTCTCCCTGGGAGGACTATCTCGCGGTCGCCCGGGCGGCCTTCGGGGTGACCGGCGACCCGATCAACTGGGCGGTGGGCCTCACCATCCTCCTCGCGGCCACGGTCCTCGCGGCCCTCGCGACCTGGCTGCGGATGCGGGCCATGGAGGTGGTCTCCGGGTGACCGCAATCGTCGAGGCGAAGGGCGTCACGAAGTGGTACGGGGAGGTCTTGGGCCTCAACGGCTTCAGCGCGACCATCGACGCCGGGATCACCGGCCTCGTCGGGCCCAACGGCGCGGGCAAGAGCACCCTGTTCAAGCTCCTCATCGGCCAGCTCCGGGTCAGCGGCGGCGAGCTGCGCCTCCTGGGCGAGGACCCGTGGAACAACGTCGGCCTGAAGCGGCGGATCGGATACTGCCCCGAGTCGAACCAGCTCTACGGGTGGCTCACGGCGCAGCAGTTCGTCGAGCTCCTCCTGAAGCTCGACGGCATGGGCGCCGCCGAGGCACGGAAGGCGGCGGACGAGAGCCTCGCCTTCGTCGGCCTGAAGGCCGCGAAGGACCGGCCCCTGCGGACGTACAGCCGCGGCATGCGGCAGCGGGCGAAGCTCGCGCAGGCCCTCGCCCACGGGCCGGAGCTCCTCATCCTGGACGAGCCGCTCTCCGGCGCGGACCCCATGGCCCGCGTCCAGATCCTCCGGGCCATCTCCGAGTTCGCGAACCGCGGCGGGCACGTGATCATGTCGACGCACGTCCTGTACGAGGTCGAGCGGGTCACGAGCAACATCGTCCTCATCCACAACGGGAAGGCGATCGCCTCCGGGAACCTCCACGCGATCCGCGCCCTGATCGACGAGCACCCGCACGCGGTGCGCCTCGCGACGGACCAGCCGCGGGAACTGGCCCAGGCGCTCGCCGCCATGGACCACGTGGTCTCCATCGAGTTCGTCGACGAGGGGGCGCTGCTGATCCGCACGCGGAAGCCGGACGCCTTCTACCGCGACCTACCGGGCATCGTCGTGGACCGCAAGCTCGACGTGCGCGGGGTCGAGAGCCCGGACGACAGCCTCGACGCCGTCTTCCGCTACCTGGTGGGGTGAGACGGTGGACGTGGCGGCGACGGTCCGGAAGGGGTGGGTCGTGACGCGGCTCACGGTCCGCTACCTCATGTCCACGCGGCGGGGGATGGTGACCCTCGTCCTCTCCTGGATGCCGCTCCTCCTCACCGGAGCCCTGGCGCTCGCGCGCGTGCCTTCCTTGGGCATCCTCCTGTTCCAGGAGCTCATGCTCCCGCTCTTCCTCCAGGTCGTCCTCGTCTTCGTGACCCTGGTGAGCGCGAGCGCGCTCATCCGCGAGGAGATCGAGGACAACACCCTCCCCTTCCTCCTCACGCGGCCCGTGTCGAAGCCGTCGCTGGCCGTGAGCAAGTTCGCGGGGTACCTGATCGCCGGGGTCGCCTTCCTCCTGCCTCCGGTGGTCGTCGCGTACGGCATCACGGAGGCGTACGTGGGCACGGGCCTCGGGGCGGACGTGGACGTGCTCGAGGGCTTCCTCGCGGCCACCGCCCTCGGCGTCCTCGCGTACGGCGCCCTCTTCTACCTCCTCTCCGTCGTCCTGCGGAAGCCGCTCATGGTCGGGCTCCTCATCGGGTTCGTCTGGGAGTCCATCGTCGTCTCCCTCCCGGGGAGCGTCCCCAAGCTCAGCATCACGTACTACCTGCGGTCCGTGCTCGGCGGGATGATCGCCGTCGGACCCTACACCGGCAACCCGGACTACGTGTCCGCGCCCGTCGCGGTGGCCGTGCTCGTCGTCTTCTCGATCGTGGTGCTCGTCCTCTCCGCCGTTGCCTTCCAAGGGATGGAGTTCCTCCAGAAGGCGTGAGCGACCGGTCGCGGCGCCGCGAGGATGGTCACGGTGTCTTCGCCGCGGTCGCGATCTGCCGCGCCGCGATCATCGTGGCGAGCCGGGTGAAGGCCTTCTCCACGTTCGCCCCCGTCTTCGCCGAGGTCATGAGGAAGTCGCCGTTGAACGCGTTGGCGAGGGCGCGTGCCGCGCGCTCCGCCTCCTCCGTCGACGCCACAAGGTCCGCCTTGTTCACCGCGAGGACGACAGGGATCTGGCTCGCGATGCGGTCCGCGCGGTCGATCCAGTCGTACACGGCGTCGAGGGACTCCTTCTGGGTGACATCCGCCACGGCCAGGAGCCCCTGCGCCCCCTCGAAATAGCGGTCGGTGAGGAGGTCGCGGTATTCGCGCTGGCCCATGATGTCCCAGATGACCAGGTCCAGGTCGACGAGCACGCCGGCCTGGGGGATCGACAGCTGGACGGATTTCTTCGAGATGTTCGTGCCCACGGTCGTCAGGTAGCGCTCGTCGAACTCGTTCAGGACGAACTTGCGGATGAGCGAGGTCTTCCCGACCCGCGGTTCCCCGAGGAGGCAGACCTTGGCCTTGAGGGAGAGAGTGTCCGGCATGAGCGTCGCTCCGGGCGCGGTGAGGAGGACGTGCGTGGACGGCTACTTAAGGATGCGGAACCGACTCTCAACGACTCGGATGGGGCATCGCACGGCGCCCGGGCCCGCTTCCCGGCGGCGGCCAAGGCTGAGCGATGTCAACGCGAGAGGGCTTGGGAAACGTTTTAGTGCCCGAGCGGCCTTTAAACGGATCGGGGAGGCGGAGAGAAGTGGATCTGTCGCAGATCGTGACGTTCGGCCTCGCCCAGGCGAAGTGGCTGGGGGCCGCGCTCCTCAGCGCGGGCATCCTCGTCCGCCTCGCGGGACGGGCCCTGGGGCGCGTGCTCTTCGCCGGAGGCGTCCTGGGCGCCGGGGCGGTGGCCTACCAAGAATGGCAGGTCCTGCACAGCCTCCTGATCTCCGGCGGGATCGTCCTCGCGGCCGTGGTCGTGCTCGGGCTCCTCGCCTGGGTCGTCCGAGGCATCTCGTTCCTGTTCTCCTTCGCCCTGATCGCCGCGGCGTTCTACCTGCTCGCCTACGGCTGGATGGGCCCGTCCTTCGCGAACACGACGACCGGAGCGCTGGCGTGGGCGGGCGCGACCATCCTCACGATGATCGCCACGGGACTGAAGGGGAGCCTGCTCCGCCATGTGCCCGCCGCGGCGGCGGCCACCGGGTTGCTCCACTGATCCGCCGCGCGGCCGAGTCAGTCGTTCGCGAACACCATGACCACCACCGCGGCCGCAATCACCATGAGGATCCACTTCCAGTTCGCACGGATGAACAGCAGCACCGCGGAGGGGCGACGGCCCGTAGGCGGCTCGGCCATCACGAAGCGACCGCGCCCGCGGTAGATGACCTTTTCCGGGCCGACCCGTTCTCGCGTCTGCCCGGCGAGAGCGCCGCGTCGGCGAGGACCACCTCGGTCCCTGCGAGGCCCACGGACACGAACACGGTGAGGTCCTCGTCCTTGGCCCGTCCGCGGGCCCTCCCCGCGACCAGGTCCGACAGCTCCACGAGCCGTGCGGCGTGGGGCGTGCCGACGACCAAGGAAGGTTCCGCGTAGCTCTCGAGCTGCGCACGAGAGTCCGTCGCGATGACGGCGCTCCGCTCGACCACACGCGGATCGATCTCGGAGGCGCCGCGGAACGCACCCCCCATCGTGGTCACGTGCGCGCCGGGCTTGAGCCAGTCGGCATCGAGCACGGGGGACCCGCTCGTGGTCGCACACACCACGATGTCGGCCCCGTCGACCGCTTCCTGTGCGCTGCCGGCCGCCTCGACGGGAACGCCGGCGACGCGCGACATCTCGCGAGCGAACGCCTCCCGGTGTTCGCGGTTCGGGCTGAACGCGCGGACCGTCTCGAGGGGGCGGACACACGCCGCGGCCTCGAGCTGGGTCCGGGCCTGCGTGGCGGTGCCCAGGACGGCCATCCGCCGCGCATCCTTCCGAGCCAGCCGTTCGATCGCGACGCCGCCGATCGCTCCGGTCCGGAGGGGGCCGAGGCGGTTCCCGAGGACGATCCCGCGGAGGGCGCCGTTCGCCCCGTCATACACGGCGACGAGCTGGATATGGTCCGGGGATTCGCCTCCGAACGTGTCGTAGGCCCGAAAGCCCAGCAGCTTCCGCGCGCCCGAGGTGCCGCCGACCGTGAAGACGAGGGAGTTGGGGCCCCCGGGGACCGAGAACCTCGGAGGCGCGAGGAGCGCGCCGTCCGCCTTCTCCCGCAGCACCGCCTCGATGACCCGGATCGCGGCGCGCATGGGGAGACGGGCCTCCAGGTCCGCGTCCGTCAGGATCGCGTAGGCCATGGCGGGCACCCCTCATCGGCCGAAGAGCCAGCCGCCGTTCACCTGGAGGACCTGGCCCGTGACGAAGGAAGCCTCCGGGGAGGCGAGGAAGGCTGCCGCGGCGCCGACATCCTCGGGCGTGCCCGCGCGTCCCGCGGGCGTCTGCGCGACGATGCCCGCGATGCGTTCCGCAGACCAGGGTTGCGAGAGCCCGGTGCCGGCAATCAGGCCCGGCGCGATCGCGTTGACCGTGATCCCCTGGGAGCTCAGCTCGCGCGCCGAGGCGAACGTCAGGCCGAGCAGGCCGGCCTTCGCGGCTGCGTAGGCGAGGCTCCCGGGCCAGCTCCCTCCCGTGAAGGCGGCGATCGAGCTGACGTTGATGATCCGCCCGCCGGGGCGGCGCAGGTGCGGCGCCACGGCCATCGTCATGAGGAACGCGCCCCTCAGCCCGACGTCGAGTTCCGTGTCCCAGAGGCCCATTGCCTCGTCGAAGGGGACGTCCGTGCGGACCGACCCGCCGTACGTCGTCGCGGCCGCGGCGTTCACGAGGACGTCGAGGGTTCCGAAACGCTCCACCGCCGAGGACACCGCCCGCACGACGTCCTCCTTGCGGCGGACGTCCGCGACCTGCCAGGAAGCCCTCGGTCCAAGCGAGGCCGCAGCCTCGCGCAGACGATCCTCGGACCGCGATACGAGGACGACGTCATCGCCCCCGCGGACGAGTGCGCCCGCGATCCCGAGGCCGGTTCCGCTGCCTCCTCCCGTTACGAGGGCTACGCGTGGCTCCTGGTTCCTCAAACTGATGCACCTCGGGACCTCTTGCGCGCGCCTGCCGGTTGAACCTGACGGTTGACGAAAGCTCGGAAATCGGACCGGCAGGGAGGGGGCCGAAACGCCGGGGGTTCAATATGGATGAGCGTCTTCGGTCGCGCGAGGGGGAGCCTGAAGCGGGCACATTTCGCGCGGCGCGGACGAGGGTCGCACCGGACCCTGGCCGCGCTCATCGCCGCCGTCCTGAGCTTGTCCATGATCACCGTCGTCCTGGCGGCCGTGCCTGCGGCCACCGCGGGAGAGTGTAACGGCTCCCAGCACGCGCCCATCCTGATCACGAGCGATACGGGCTTCACCGCAGCCAACGGCGTGGCCTCGGGGACAGGCACGCCCTCCGACCCGTACGTGATCGCGAACCTGGCGATCAACGACATGAGCCTCGGCTACGGGCTCAAGATCGACAATTCCGCGGGCACGATCACGAAGTCGTTCGAGATCACCTGCGTCTCCTCGAACTGGAAGGTCGCGACCCCGTCCGGCGGGTACGTGGTCTGGCTCGTGGGCGTCCACACGGCGACCACGGTCACCATGGTGCTCTCCAACTCAGGCGAGCTCCCCAACTCGAGCGGGATCCGCGTGGAGGGCTCGAGCCACATCCTGCTCAACGAGGAGAGCTTCAACAAGGTGGGCGGGGACGGGATCCAGATCATCGGCTCGGACCACATCACGGTCCTCGACAGCAAGTCGAAGTCCGCGAACAACGGCCTCTACATCCAGGACAGCCACGACATCGTCGTGGGACAGACGTGCAGCGTCGGCGGCGGCCAGGGCTGCGACGAGTTCACCTACGACGACAACAACGGCCTCCTGGTCCAAGACTCGTACAACATCCAGGTCATCGACACGATGACCAGCGCGGACGACACCGGGGGAATCGTCCTCTCCGGGAGCGGCACCTACAACGTCACGATGACGGGCGGCGAGGCCACCGCGAACGGCCCCATCTGCCACTCCGGGACGTACTCCGGATACGTGAGCGACACGATCACCGGGATCGCCGTGGTCAACGGAGCCCACGACATCACGGTGCACGGGTACACGATGCAGGCCAACGGGGACGGGGGCGGCGGCTACTTCGACATCATGAACGGCGGGAAGGGCCTGTACCTGAACCCCTGCGGCGGTCTCGTGAACCTGCCGAAGACGCCCCCCGGAGGCGCGAACCTGGACTTCAGCGGGAACTGCTACACCTACGCCTACGGCTTCGACCCGGCTCCGGCGCCCGTCTGCCCGACGTCCTGAGGGTTCGGCCCGAGGGAGACGTAATAGCCCACGATGGAATGCGGTCGAGCCGAGCAGATGGCCCCTGAGGAGACCGAGGTCGTCATCGTCGGCGCCGGCTTCGCCGGCCTCGCCTGCGCCCACGCCCTGCAGCAGGCCCGCATCCCGTTCGTCGTCCTCGAGGCGAAGGACCGCGTCGGCGGCCGCGTCCGCACGGAGTTCGACCTGCTCGGCGGCCGGCCGGTCGAGGGCGGCGCGATGATGGTCCATGGCCGTGACGCGTCCGTGCTGCGGTGGATCGAGGAGCTCGGCCTCACGACGAAGAAAGTGCCCGAGTTCCGCGGCGCCCGCTTCTTCCTGAAGGGGAAGCTCCGGAGCGCGCTGGGCATCGCCTTGAGCGGCCTCGAGCCCCTGCGCTCGTCCCTCCAGACCATGCGGAAGTTCCCGAAGGCCATCGCGGCCTATGACGGCCCGGACATCAGCCTGGAGCGCTTCCTCGAGGAGCGCCACGCCCTCCCGACGGCCCGCCGATTCGTCGGCGCGATGTACGCGAGCATCAACGCCGCGGACCCGGAGGAGGTCAGCGTCCGGGGCCTCGCCGAGGATGCCAATGTGGAGTCGCTCGGCCTCCCGTGGGCGAACTTCCAGGTCGTCGAGGGGTACGGCCGCGTGGCGGAGGCGCGCGCCAAGGCGCTCGGGGACTCGGTCCACCTCCGGACCCGCGTCCGGAGAATCGAGTGGTCCCTGGAGGGCGCGAAGGTGGAGGCCGCCGGACCTTCGGGCGACGAGACGTTCGACGCCGCGGCGGCCGTGATCACCGTGTCCCTGGGCGTCCTCAAGGCCAACGGAATCGCCTTCCTCCCGGACCTCCCCGAGGCCAAGCGGGATGCGATCGAGAGCCTGGGCTTCGGCCACGCGGACAAGATCCTCCTCGTGTTCGACGAGAGCGTGCACCGCACGGTCCTGGGAAAATCGACCTCCGTCGCGAGCGCGGAGGGATCGTGGTACTTCTTCCCATACTACCGGAGGAAAGACATGCCCGTGGTCGTCGAGGGCTTCCTCTCCGGGAGGCGGGCCAAGCAGCTCTCCGGACGGCCCCAGGCCGAGGTCGTCGACGAGATCGTCGGGGAGCTGGAGAGGATGACGCACCGCGGCGACCTGCGCTCCCACCTGGTGGCCGCGCGGTACGTGGACTGGTCCGCGGACCCGGACGTCCTCGGAGGGTACACCTATCCCAAGGTGGGCGGCGGCACGGAGAAGCGGCGCGCCCTCGCGGAGCCCGTGGACGACGTCCTGTTCTTCGCCGGGGAGGCCGCACGGTCCGCGGGGGACTACGCCACGGTCCACGGGGCGCTGGATTCCGGCGTGCACGCCGCGGAGTCGGTGAAGCAGGCGCTCACGAAGCGAGGGCCCGTCGGGTGAGCCCCGGACCGCGCGCGGCCCTCAGACCTCGAGGACGTTGCCGAGGTTCCGACGCGCCGCCTCCTCGACGACGCGGTTGGCGACCGCGGCGTCTTGGACGCCCACGCCTGTGAGGTCAGCGACCGTGATCTCGTCGTCCGACTCGCGGCCCTTCTTGGTCCCCGCGGCGATCTCGCCGAGCTCCGCGTAGACGTCCTCCTTCCGGAGGACGCCGGCCTCGACCGCGTGGTGGATCTCCCCGAGGCGCAGGCACTGCTCCAGGCGGTCGGCGACCACCTTGTCCGCCTTCCGGAGGACCTCGACCTCGAGCTCCTGCTTGTCCGGTCCGTCCGAGCCGACGGCGGTGAGATGGGTCCCGGCCTCGATCCAGTTCGCGTGGACGAGGGGCTCGTGCGTCGGGGTGACGGTGATCACGATGTCGGAGCCGCGGCACGCCACCTCCGGCGACGCGACCGCCTCCACGGGCACGCCGTGCGCCGCGGTCATCTCCGCGGCGTAGGCCTCGGCCTTCCCGCGGTCGCGCCCCCACGCGGCCACCGTCTCGGGCTGGCGCACCGGGAGGAGGGCCTCGAGCTGGTACCTCGCCTGGTTGCCGACGCCCAAGATCCCGACCCGGTCGACGGACCGCTTCGCTAGGAGGTCCGCGGCGAGCGCGCCCGCGGCGCCCGTACGGGCGTCGGTCAGGTAGCCGTTGTCGAAGAGCACGGCGGCTGGCAGGCCGGTGGTCGCGTCGAAGACGAGGAAGAGGCCGCCTCCGGAAGGCAGGCCGCGGGACGGGTTGTCGTACGACCCGGACGCCACCTTGACCGCGAAGTGCCGCGTCCCTTGGAGGTACGCACCCTTCACGTGGGCCTCCGTCCGCGTGCCCGGGATGTCCAGGTTGATCACGCCGGGCAGGACCGCCTCACCCTTCGCGAGGCGGACGAATGCGTCCCGCACCGCTTCGTAGGCCTCCTTCGGCCCGAGGACGCCGCGGATCTCCCTCTCGTGAAGCAGGCGGAGCTCCATCCTACACCGCCTTGCCGGCCCTCATCTCGCGGAGGAGCGCGTCGAAGCGGTCCAGGGCGGAGAGCAGGTAGTCCGTCGGCGGACCGATGCCGATGCGGACGTGGCCGTCCATGCCGAACATGTCGCCGGGAACGAGGAGGACGGACTTCTCCTTGCGGAGCCGTTCCACGAGCTCGGTCGAGTTCATCTCGAGTGCGTACCGGATCCAGCAGATCGCCCCCGCCGCGGGCGGCACGTGGGAGAAGAGGGCGCCGTGGTCCTTGAGCCAGTCCCGGAGCGCGGGGTAGTTCTTGCGGAGGATCGAGCGCGTGCGGCCCAGGATCGCCTCCCGCCGCCGCCTCTCGAGGACGAAACGGGCGAGGCGGTCCGACAGCATCGTCGGGGTGAGCGTGAGGTAGTCGTGGTAGCCCATGAGCTCCTCGACCGTCCGCGCTGGCCCCACGAGCCAGCCGATCCGGAGGCCGGGGAGGCCGTAGGCCTTGCTCAGCCCGTTCGTGACGAGGGTCTTCTCGTAGGCACCCCAGAGGGTCTCCGTCTCGCCGGCCTCGCGCTCCGCGCCCTGGTACACCTCGTCGGAGAGGAGCCACGCGCCCGCGTCCTCGACGGCGTCGAGGAGGGCCTTCCGCTGCGGCGCGGCCATGATGGCCCCCGTGGGGTTGTTCGGGTTGCAGACCTGGACCGCGCGCGTCTTCTTGGTGACGAGGGTCTTGAGGTCCTCCGGATCGAACTGCCAGCCGAGTTCCTCCTTGAGGCGGAGCGGCTTGACCTTCACGCCCCACGTCTTCGCGAGCCCCCAGAGCTGCTGGTAGTTCGGCTGCATGAGGACGAGCTCGTCCCCGGGCTCCAGGAGGCGCCAGGCGGAGGTGAAGATGGCCTCCGAGGACCCGTTCGTCACGAGGACGTTGTCGTCGATCGCGTGCGGATAGAGGGCCGCGACGGTCTCCCGCAGCTCCGGAGTGCCCTCGGACTGGGGATAGCCCAGGCGGACGTCCAGGAACGACTGGACGGCGTCGTCGTGCCCGAGCAGCTCGCGCAGCGTGAACGGATGCACGCCGCTCTCCGCGAGGTCGTACTCGACGACGTACTCGTAGACGGACTGGTACCGCTCCATCTCGAACGGCTGGATCTTCATCCGCACCCCCGGAGGGGATTCGGACGCCGAACGTTAAAGATTCTCTCCGGGCCCGGAGGTAGGGTCGAGGCCTCCTGACCCCTGGAGTCGCCCCATCAACCACGCGGCGACGCTGAAGATCATGAGAATGGCCCCCGCGGCGAGGAGAGTGCTCACGGTCCAGTCAGGCTCCAGCCCTTCTCCGAATCCTTGTAGTGCTTCGCCGTGATCGGGAAGTCCCGCGGACCGGCGCCTGTGACCTCACGTCCGGAGCATGATGGGCTTCTGCGGGCTTGAGGGTGCTGCGGGCGCGTCGCTCGCGGCCGGGTTCGATTCCGTACGGTAAGTAGGGAGGGACCATCTGAGGAACCGACCATGCCACGGCAGAGCATGCCGGAGGCTCCGGACGTCCTCCGGGGGACGGTGGAGGAAGGATGAAAAGGCGGTTGGTGTGGGTGATCGCGGCCCTCCTGGTCGTGGCCGCGATCGTGTCCGTTCCGGCGGCGAGCGCGAAGGATGAGCGGCCTGCGTGGGCCTACCTGCTGTACCTGGACGCGGACAACAGCCTGGACGTGAGCGCGGGGGCGCACCACGTCCCCGTCGTCCAGAGCGACCTCGACGAGCTCATGTCCGTGGGCTCGACGGCCCGGGTCGCCGTGTACGTGCTCGTGGACCGCTACGCGGGTCCCGCGAACCTGTATTACGTAACGCCGGGAGCCCTCGTCGAGCAGACGGCCTTCGCCCTTGACGGACAGGAGGCGAACATGGGCGACCCCGCGACCCTGCGGAGCTTCGTCGCCTACGCGATGGGAGCGGTCCACCCGCAGCACACCCTCCTCATCTTCTGGGACCACGGCTCGCCGGACTATGTGGCCGTCGACGAGCACGCCGGGCCCGGCGGCGGCACGGACCGCCTGACGCACCAGGAGGTCATCCAGGCCCTGGACGGATTCCGCGTGGACGTCGTCGGCGCGGACGAGTGCCTGGTCGGGCAGCTCGAGGTGGCCTACGAGTACGTCGCGAAGGGGCTCGAGGCGGACTACCTCGTCGCGGCGCAGACGTACACGGGCTGGCGCGGCTTCCCCTACGACTGGACCCTCCAGGCGCTCGTGGATGAACCCACGATGTCCGCGCGGGAGGCCGCGGTCATGATCGTCGAACAGACGGACCGCCTCCTGGACCTGAGCCCGCACAGCGGCGAGGAGGTCAACAACCACGCCGCGATCGAACTCGCGGCGATCCCGGGGCTCGCGGGCTCGGTCATCGACCTCACGACGCTCCTCATGACGGACATGAAGGCGAACGCGGACCTGGTCTCGAAGGCCCGCGCGGACGGGGTCTACAGCTACGGGGCGAACCCCCTCAACCTGGTGGACCTGAAGACCTTCGCCCTGAGGATCGCCCAGGGGACGCGTTCCGGCGCCGTCCAATCCGCGGCCCTCGAGGTGGCGGCGAACGTGGATCTCGCGGTGGCCGCCCTGCAGGCCACGAAGACGACGGACCACCAGCTGAACGGCCTGGGCATCGCGCTGCCCAACCATCCGAGCGAGGTCCCGAGCTACTACGCGAATTTCGCCTTCCCGGCCACGGGCTGGATGGACTTCCTGGAGGCCTATTGGGCCGCGAACGGCGCCACGTGAGCAGCGGCTCTCGAATCAGCGGCCAGGCAGCCCTTCGACGGCAGCGGGCGGACCGGGCTCGATGCTCCACTGCCGGTCCCCCTCGACGACGAGGACGTGCCCACAGAGGGAGCACCGGAGGAATTCCGCGTACCCGGCCGACCCGATCTCCTCCACCGAGGGGTGCGGACAATCCTGGACCACGGCGGGCGGGACCGGCGGAGCCCCCGCCGCCGGGGCGGACTGGGGCTCGGGGGCCGCGGTCCGCACCGCCGCGGATGGCCTCCGAAGGAGGACCCACCGGCGGATCCGGCTCCCCAGGGTCATCCGGGGCAAGAGGCTTCTGAACCAAGCGACGTCGGCGTTCCATTCCTGGCGCGCGTAGGCGCGCAGCTCGCGGGACGCGCGGTCGTTCCGTACGGGCCGCAGCGAGTCCAGGAGCATCGTATTCGGCATCATGCGCCATGACCACGCGGGCCGCGAACTTACGGATTGGTCCGGCACATGCCGGCCCGGAGGAAAACCCGTCCATCGCCGGCACAATCTTCGAGAGACCACGCCTCGGCGGGCGGAAGGAATCTAGGTCCTGCCGTGCCGCGGCTCGACCTTCCCGAGCGCGCCCTCCTTCTCCAGGAGCTTGCGCTTCGTCGCGGAGCCGCCCGCGGCCCCGTAGTTTCCGACGCCGCCCGCGGCGGGCACGACGCGGTGGCAGGGGACCACGATAATCGCGGGGTTCTTCGCGCAGACGTTGCCCACGGCCCTGGAGGCGTTGGGCTTCCCGAGACGCCGCGCCAGGTCGCCGTAGGTGATCACCTCACCGGGAGGGATCGTCCGCAGGTACTCGAGGACCTCGCGCTCGAACGGGGTCACGCGCAGGTCGAGCGGGATGTCCCGCAGGTCGTCACGGCCCGTCGCAAGGTGGTCCAGGATCCGCGAGAGGTACGGGTGGTCCTCGCCGTGCGGCGCCTTCGGCGCCTTCGTGTCGAAACCGACTTCCAGGACCCGGTCGCCTCGGACGGTCATGTGGACGTAGTAGCCCAGGTCCTTGCTGAAGTGGGCGTAAAGCCGGAGGGCCTCGGCGCCCGCGGCCTCCGGGCCCTGCTCCTCCTCGAGGAGGCGCATGCGGACGACGGGGGCGAGGGCGTGCACGAGCTGCGACTCCGCGGCCTTGAGGTGCTCCTCGAAGGTGCTCCGCGCGATCCCGAGCTTCCGTGCGACGTCCAGGGTGGTCACCTTGCGGGGCGCGTCGTAGTAGCCCGTGTCGAGGGCCGCGAGGATGGCCTGGCCCTGCCGGCGTGTCAGCGAGGGCAGGAGGAGGCCGGAGGCGAGCAATTCCCGCTCGACCTCGCCGACCCGCAGGACCGCCTTGGACTCCAGGTGGGATTCCGGGAGGATGTCGGAGAGCGTCTCCGCGCGAAGCTCGTCGAACAGGAGGAGGCGCACGCGCACGCGGCCCTCGTGCCAGAGAATCGGGGGCAGGAGGAGCGCGTCCGCCGCGGCGGACTGCGCGAGGATGCGGGCCTCGGAGGGCGGCGCCTCCACGACGAACGTGAGCACGTCCTCGTCCTTCGCCTGGTGGCGGGTGACCATCCGCGTGGCCAGGGCGTCCCGGGCCTCGTCGATGGCGCGGACGTCGCCCGCGCAGCGCAGGAGGAGCAGGCTGCCCACCGGCGTGCCTTCGATGCGCAGGGTGGGGTGTGCCTCGGTGAGCTCGCCGATCGGCCCGCGGGCCGTCGCCTCGAGGGCCACTCGGTAGGCGGTCATGGGCTTGACGGATGACGCCCCGGGGGGATATCCCTTCGCCCGGCACGTGTCGGAAGCCGGGCGGTCAGGACCGCGGGTCCGCGCCGCGGAGGCGGCACTGCTTCGCCGATTCCGCGTCCCCGAGGGCGTCGAAGGCCTTCGCCTTGAAACGCCAGATCCCCGGGTACCGCGGGTCCGCCTGGCTCACGCGGTTGAAGCACTCCAACGCCTTCTCGGCCTCGCCGCGGGAGAGCATGAACAGGCCGAGGGCGACGAGGGCGTCGTGGTCTTTCGGGTTCGCCTTCAGGTGCACGCGGAGCGCCTCCACGAGGTCGCGGTCCATGAGGAGGAGCTTCTCCGCATCCTTGGACGCCATGCGGCCACGCCGACGCCGGCGAAGGTCTTGAACCTGCTTCTCCCGCTATCCGGGACGATACGAGAGGGGCGAGACCGCGGGGAGGGAGACCGGAGGGGCCTGGCAAGGGTTAAGTGTCGTGCCGTCGTGGCGGGCCAGGCCCGGGGTGGCCCCATGCCCGAGACCCGTCAGATGATGGCGAAGGCGGTCCTCGTCGGCGACAAGGCCGTCGGCAAGACCTCGCTGATCCGGCGCTACGTGCTCGACGCGTTCGACGACAAGTACCTCCTCACGCTCGGGGCGAAGGTCACCAAGAAGGTCGAGGAGGTCACGGTCCCGGAGCGGTCCCTCCGCGCGTCCGTCGAGCTGAACATCTGGGACATCATGGGCCAGACGGGCTTCCGGGAGCTCGCGAAGGAGGCGTACTTCCACGGCGCCCGCGGCATCCTGGCGGTCATGGACCTCACGCGACCGGCGACGTTGGACGGCATCCGGGAGTGGATTGGCGCGGTGCAGGACGTGACCGGCTCGGTGCCGCTCGTCCTCCTCGCGAACAAGCACGACCTCAAGGACCTCGCCGCGGTCACGCCCGCACAAGTCTCCGCCGCGGCCGGGGCGCTCGGCTGCACCTCCTTCCTCACGTCCGCGAAGACGGGGCAGAACGTCGAAGCCGCGTTCCGGCAGCTCGCGGACGAGATCGTGCAGCGGTACCTGACCTCATGAGCCGCGACGGCTAGGTGAACAGGTCGGTCAGGAGCTCCTCTTCCGCCACCCCTTCGTGGCGGTACCGCGAGAAGTCCGTCACCCCGGCCTCCCGCAGGATCTCCTCGTCGATGCAGAAGCGGCCCGTGAACGAGCGGCTGTCCCGGGTCAGGATGACATGGGCCGCGTCCGCGAGGATCTCGGGCTTGCGGCAGCGGCGGCGCATCTCCGCGCCCATGATGAGCCGGATGGCCTCCGTGTCGATCATCGTCCGCGGCCAGAGCGCGTTGACGGCGATGCCGTCCGCGCGGAACTCCTCCGCCATCCCGAGGACCCACACGCTCATGGCGTACTTCGAGAGGGCGTACGCGCCCTGCGCGGCGAACCAGCCGGGCTCGAACCGCAGCGGCGGCGAGAGGTTCAGGACGTGGGCGTTCGCCGCCTTGCGCAGGTGGGGGAGGCATTTCTGCGTGGCCAGGAACGAGCCGCGGGCGTTGATGTCGAACATCAGGTCGTACCGCTTCATCGGCATCTCCGCGGTCCCGGCGAGATGGATCGCGGAGGCGTTGTTCACGAGGATGTCGATCCCGCCGAAGCGCTCCACGGCCTTCG
>OFHG01000511.1_pt1 | contig 15548 bp, 17 predicted proteins | sample 1521931 | NCBI WGS metagenome assembly OFHG01 (sample SAMEA2468438, study PRJEB22500) | soil metagenome | biome: Glassland; feature: Farmland; material: Clay | place: Australia | collected 2013-01-31 | depth 0.55 m
GCGGCAAGGAGCTGGTGGCGCGCAGCCTGCATGCGCAGAGCACCCGGCATCAGCATCCGTTCATTGCCATCAACTGCGCCTCCATGGCCGCCGAACACCTGGAATCGGAGCTTTTCGGGCATGAGAAGGGGGCGTTCGCTGGGGCGGAGAGGCGCAAGCTCGGCTGGTTCGAGCGTGCCGCCGGCGGCACCCTGTACCTGGACGAGGTGGCCGGCCTGCCGCTGTCGGTGCAGGGCAAGCTGCTGCGCGCCCTGGAGCATGGCGAGTTCTCGCGCCTGGGTGGCGAATCCATCCTCAGATCGGACGTGCGCCTGATCTGTTCGACGAAGGAGAACATCGAGAAGCTGGTGGAGGCAGGCTCCTTCCGCGAGGATCTGTATTACCGCATCCTTGTCGTCGTCCTCGACGTGCCACCGTTGTCGGAGCATGCCGAGGACATCCCGGTGCTGGCCGAGCGTATCCTCGAACAGAAGGCGATGGTCTGCGGCAAGCCCATGCAAGGCTTCGCCGAGGGCGTCGTCGAGGCCATGCAGCGCTATGCCTGGCTCGGTAATGTGCGCGAACTGGAGAACGTCATCGAGCGTGCCGTCGTGCTGGCGGCAGGGCCCTTGATCGAGCATCTGCCTTCCCTGGTCAGCCCGCCGCCAGTCCATGGCGAGGGCGACCTGCTCGAGCAATGGTTCCAGCAACTGCCCGATACCGGCCTGGATGCCGAGAAGTCGGTCGCGGCCTTCGAGCGACGCCTGCTTCTCGAGGCTCTGGAGCGCAACCAGAGCGTCAAGGCCAGGGCCGGGCGCTAGCTTGGTTTCGGCGAGCGGGACAAGGACAAGATGCGCTACCTGTGCGAGAAGTACGGCATCCAGCTGGATGACGCGTGATGCGGCGACTGGTGATCATCCTGCTGTTGGCGCTGTGGGCGCCGGTCTGCGCGCACGCCGCGCATGCCGCGGACGTGGACGGTGATCAGGACGATTATCTGTATGATCGGGAACTCGTCATTCCCCCGTTCCAGAGTCTGCGCGAGTTCTTCGACCTGCCCAACCATCCGGGCAGCTACGAGGTCACACTGGTATCAGAGGCGGTGGGGCCGCTCACCTTCAAGGTCATGCGCGTGCGCGGCGAACGCGAGGTCACGCTGAAACAGTACCGCAGCTATCATATCCACGATCACGAATTCCACCTGAACTTCGACAACACGGACGGCCAGGCAGACCTGATGGTGTCGATCGCCAATTCCAACCCGGCCGCCGGCGCCAAGGTGACCATCATCGTCGTGCAATTGCCCTAGGGCCTAACAGGCCTTAAGCCGCTTGAAACGGCGGCTCGCGATCCCTATATAAAGACGGACAAGCCATCAAGGAGTCCGATGCATGGATATGAACCGCATGACCCAGAAGGTGCGCGAGGCGCTGGCTTCCGCCCAGACGCTGGCGGCCCGCCTGTCGCACCAGGAGGTGGACGGCGAGCATGTGCTGGCCGAGCTGCTGGCCCAGGAGGATGGCCTGGCGCCGCGCCTGGTCGAACGTATGGGGGTGTCGCTGCCGACGCTGGCCGCAAGGGTGCAGGAATCGCTGCAAAAGCGGCCGCGCGTCACCGGCGGTTCCAGCGAGGCCGGGCGTGTCTACATCACCCAGCGTCTGGATCAGCTGTTCGCCAAGGCCGAGGCGCAGGCCAGCGAGCTGCACGACGAATACCTGTCGGTGGAGCACCTGCTGCTCGCCTTCGCCGACGAGGGTCAGGCCACGGATGCCGGCCGCCTGTTCAAGGACATGGGCATGACGCGCGAGGCTCTGCTCAAGGCGCTGGAGGCGCTGCGCGGCAGCCAGCGGGTGAGCACCGACGATCCCGAATCCACCTATGAGGCGCTCACCAAATACGGCACGGACCTGGTGGAGATGGCGCGCGCCGGCAAGCTCGACCCGGTCGTCGGCCGCGACGGGGAGATCCGCAGCGTCATCCGCATCCTGTCGCGCAAGACCAAGAACAACCCGGTGCTGATCGGCGAGCCGGGCGTGGGCAAGACGGCGATCGTCGAGGGCCTGGCCCAGCGCATCCTCTCCGGCGACGTGCCCGAGGGGCTGAAGAACCGCACGGTGTTCTCGCTGGACATGACGGCGCTGATGGCCGGTGCCAAGTACCGCGGCGAGTTCGAGGAGCGGCTGAAGGCGGTGCTCAAGGAGATCAAGGCCTCCGAGGGGCGCATCATCCTGTTCATCGACGAGCTGCACACCATCGTCGGCGCCGGCAAGACCGAGGGTTCGACCGATGCCGGCAATATGCTCAAGCCGATGCTGGCCAGAGGGGAGCTGCACTGCGTCGGCGCCACCACCCTGGAAGAGGACCGGCAGCATATCGAGGAGGAGGCGGCGGTGGCGCGGCGCTTCCAGCCGGTGACGGTCGATGCCCCGAACATCGAGGACACGATCGCCATCCTGCGCGGCCTGCGCGAGCGCTTCGAGCTGTACCACGGCGTACGCATCCAGGATGCGGCGCTGGTGGCGGCGGCGACGATGTCCGACCGCTACATCTCCGACCGTTTCCTGCCGGACAAGGCCATCGACCTCGTCGACGAGGCCTGCGCCTCGATCCGTACCGCCATCGACTCGATGCCGGCGGAGCTGGACGAGATCACCCGCCGCACCATGCGCCTGGAGATCGAGGAGACGGCGCTGAAGAAGGAGAAGGACGAGGCGAGCAAGGCACGCCTTACGGAGCTGCGCCGCGAGCTGGCCGATCTGAAGGAGAAACGCGATGCCATGCGCGCGCAGTGGGACAAGGAGAAGGGGGCGCTGGGCCAGGTACAGCACCTGCGCGAACGCATCGACCAGGTGCGGCTGGAGATCGATGCCGCCGAGCGTGCCTACGATCTGAACAAGACGGCCGAGCTGCGCCATGGTGTATTGCCGGCGCTGGAGAAGGAACTGGCGGAGATCGAGGCCAAGGGCCGGGAGACCTCGCTGCTGCACGAGGAGGTGACCGAGGAAGAGATCGCGCGCGTGGTGGGGCGCTGGACCGGTATCCCGGTGTCGCGCCTGATGGAGGGCGAGCGCCAGAAGCTGCTGCACCTGGCCGAGGTGCTGCATCAACGCGTCGTCGGCCAGGACGAGGCGGTCGATGCCGTGGCCGATGCCGTGCTGCGCGCCCGTGCCGGCATCAAGGACCCGAAGCGGCCGATCGGCTCCTTTCTGTTCTTGGGGCCCACCGGCGTAGGCAAGACGGAGCTGGCGCGCACCCTGGCCGCCAGCCTGTTCGATTCCGAGGATGCCATGATCCGCATCGATATGAGCGAGTACATGGAGAAGCACAGCGTATCGCGCCTGGTCGGCGCCCCTCCGGGCTACGTCGGCTACGAGGAGGGCGGCCAGCTGACGGAGGCGGTACGCCGCAAGCCGTACTCGGTGCTGCTGCTCGACGAGGTCGAGAAGGCGCATCCGGACGTATTCCATATCCTGCTGCAGCTGCTCGACGATGGGCGCCTGACCGACTCGCAGGGGCATACGGTCAACTTCAAGAACACCATCGTCATCATGACCAGCAATATCGGCAGCGATCTGCTGATCGATGGCATCGATGCCGCAGGGAACATCCGGGACAAGGCGCGCAATCAGGTCATGGGCAAGCTCAGGGAGTTCTTCCGCCCGGAATTCCTGAACCGTCTCGACGATGTCGTGCTGTTCAAGCCGCTGAGCCCGGCGGACATCCGCCATATCGTCGATCTGCTGATCGAGGACGTGCGCCGTCGCCTGAGCGAGCAGGGCTATGGCCTGGATCTGACCGACGCCGCCTGCGACCTCATCGGCCGCGAGGGCTACGATTCCGTGTACGGGGCCAGGCCCTTGAAGCGCTTCATCCAGCATGAGGTAGAGACGCCGATCGCCCGCGTCATCATCGGTGGCGAGGTGGCGGAAGGTGGCACGCTCCGCGTGGATGTCGAGAACGGGAGGCTGCGTGTGCAGATATAATGCGTGCAATGACGTGCATTTTATATCATAATATGCTAATCAAGTGAAATAACAGTCGGACCTGGAGAAAAGATGATGAAGAAATCATTGGTGTTTTCAGCAGTTGTCGCCGTTGGCTTGATGGCGATGTCTACCACGGCGGATGCCTTCGATACCACAGCATGCATGGGTTGCCATAACATTGATACCGTGAAGGTCGGGCCCTCCTTCAAAACGGTGGTTAAAAAGTATGGCAAGGAGAAGAATCTGGCCAAGGCATTCGAGAGCGGCTTTGCCGTGAAGGATCGCAGGATTGCCAGTACCGATGCGACATGGAAGGCCAAGGCGATCGTGATGACGACGCAATTCAAGGTGAAGATCAAGGGCCACGAGAAGGCAGCGGCACACGCGCTGTTTGAGACCGTTAAGAACAATACGTTCGGCAATTACTGATACGCGCTGGCGCCGAGGGTGGCCGGCTGAGTGTGCAGGCTCCCTGCCCTGAACATCGATGCGGCTCCGAGCGCTTCAACCCCATTCGGATAATATGAAAGAGGGGATGTGCAGAGGCCTTGCAGCATGGCTTTTCTAACAGGTATTGTGTGGGTATTATATACTCTATTGAAAGATGTGTCGCAGTGTGTATGTTATTGCGTTGCGCATCATTGGCAACATGCGCTTGATATTAGTTGGAGGAGGAGATACGGTGAAAAAATCATTGGTATTTGCAGCAGTTGCTGCTGCTGGATTGATGTCTATGGCTACGACGGCGAATGCTTTCTCAACCATGAAGTGCATGGCTTGCCATGCCGTTGATCATGTGAAGGTTGGGCCGGCCTGGAAGACCGTGGTTGCAAAGTATGGCAACGAGGAAACCCTGGCCAAGACGTTCCTGAGTGGCTTTGCCGTGAAGGACCGTAAGATCGCCGGCACTGAGGCGAAGTGGAAAGGCAAGGCAGGGCTGATGACGATGCAGTTCAGGCATCTGATCAAGGGCCACGAGAAGGCAGCCGCACACGCGCTGTTCGAAACCGTCAAGAACAACAAGTTCGGCGATTACTGATACCTGTTTGGGTTGAAATGAAGGGCGGCCCCCGGGCCGCCCTTTTTTTGTGCTGACGCCGGCAGCGTGGGTCCGTAGCATCGGCTCATGGCCATCATCAACCGGCGTGCGCGCCATGAATACCATATCCTCGAGACCTTCGAGGCGGGCATCATGCTGACCGGCCCCGAGGTCAAGTCGATTCGTCTGGGACAGGCGAACCTCGCCGAGGCGCATTGTATCATCCGCAACAACTGCGTTCTGCTGATCGGCTGCCATATCAGCCCGTACAAGCCGGCGGCGATGAACAACCCCGATGACCCGACGCGTTCGCGCCAGTTGCTGCTGCACAAGCAGGAACTCAGCCGCCTGACCGGCACGCTGAAGGAGAAGGGGCTGACCCTGGTGCCGCTGAAGCTGTTCTTCAACGAGCGCGGGTTTGCCAAGCTCGAGATCGGCTTGGCCCGCGGCAAGAAGCTCTACGACAAGCGCCAGACCGAGAAGGAGCGCGATGTGCGCCGGGATCTGCAGCGCCGATACAAGATGTAGGCGGCGCTTTGGTGGCCTGGATCACCAAACCCATAAAAAATAAAAGATTTCTAATGCGCGATTCATGGTACTCCCATGTCCATCCCCTAATGTGACTGTCACGACGCGGGCGCCCTTGGTCCGCAAGGATTACCGAAACAAAGGAGAACGATATGAAAAACGGCATGAAGGAACTCTGGTACTCGGTGATCGCTGCTGTGGTCACCTTCTTCGGCATGACCGCCTTCGCGGGCTTCGTCGAGTCCGTGCAGTAAGGCACGGCCGGCAACATCTCAACGATAGGAGGTAAGCCATGAAAGAGCTTTTCTACACCATCACCGCCGCCGTCGTGACCTTCTTCAGCGCCACGTCCTTCGCGCACTTCGTCGAGGTCGCGCGCAACAGCTAAAGGCGAATGGTTTTCGACGAGGAGCCGCCCATTGGGGCGGCTCTTTTTTTGCCTATATAAAAAACAGGGGGACGCAGAAACGCCCCCCTGTCATGCGCGGGACAGGCGCCTCAGTTCTTGGACTTGTCCACGATCTTCTTGATCCACGGCATCATGGCGCGCAGGCGCTCGCCGACCTGCTCGATCGGATGCGCGGCGTTCAGGCGCCGGTAGGCAGTCATCGACGGATAGTTTGTGGCGCCCTCGACGATGAACTGCTTGGCATACTCGCCGGTCTGGATGTTGTGCAGCGCCTCGCGCATGGCCTTTCTCGACTCATCGTTGATGACGCGCGGGCCGGTGACATATTCGCCATACTCGGCGTTGTTGGAGATCGAGTAGTTCATATTGGCGATGCCGCCTTCATACATCAGATCCACGATCAGCTTCAGCTCGTGCAGGCACTCGAAGTAGGCCATTTCCGGCGCGTAGCCGGCCTCGACCAGCGTCTCGAAGCCGGCCTTGACCAGTTCCACGGCACCGCCGCACAGCACCGCCTGTTCGCCGAACAGGTCGGTCTCCGTCTCGTCCTTGAAGCTGGTCTCGATGATGCCGGTACGGCCGCCGCCGATGGCGGAGGCGTAGGACAGAGCGATGGCCTTGGCGTCACCGGTGGCGTCCTGGTGCACGGCGATCAGGTCCGGGATGCCGCCGCCTTTCTCGAACTCCGAGCGTACCGTATGGCCGGGCGCCTTCGGGGCGACCATGATCACGTTCAGGTCGGGGCGCGGCACGACCTGGTTGTAGTGGATGGCAAAGCCGTGGGCGAAGGCCAGCGTCGCGCCCTGCTTCAGGTTCGGCGCCAGCTGCTGCGTGTACAGTTGCGACTGGAACTCGTCCGGCGTCAGCACCATGACCACGTCGGCGGCCTTGACCGCCTCCTCGACGGACAACACCGGCAAGCCGGCGGCCTCGGCCTTGGCGGCGGAAGGGGAGCCTGGACGCAGAGCCACGCTCACATCCACGCCGGAATCGCGCAGGTTGTTCGCATGCGCATGGCCCTGGGAGCCGTAGCCGATGATGGCTACCTTCTTGCTGCGGATGATCGAAAGGTCGGCGTCTTTGTCGTAATACACGGTCAGGCCCATGGCGGCTGCTCCTCCGTTGACTGTTCTTCTTGCCGGGGCAAGTGAGGTGGAAAGGGGCGCAGCATAATGGTTTTTCGGCCGGACTGCATCCCCGATCTTCGTCGCATGCAAAGCCATCCGCGCGGGCATGGCGTTCATCTACAGTTCAGCATCGAATCCTACGCTGCCGTCCAGCCGGGGGGCTGTCCCGGGAGAGAAACGCGTAAGGAGCGTGGGTATGTGCAAGCGATGGTTTGGCCTGGCCGGGATCGGCCTGATGCTGTTGATTCCGCCAGCCTTTGCCGCCAAGACCGACAGGTATGCGGTGTCCTATCCTGTTATCCCCGTCGTCGTCAACGCCAATGCTGATTCGGTCTATCCGTCTGTGGCCGGTGACTTCCTGGTCTACAGTCAGCGGCAGAATGGCCATTACGCAGTCGTGCGCGCCTCGACCCTGTGGCCGGACACGATCAACCGCACGGTGCACCCAGGCTTTGCCAACGAGGCCATCCGTTTCGGGGTGGCGCTCAATGACGGTGGCATCGGCTATGTCAGCAACCGCATGGGGCCGATCGGCGCCTGGCTGAAGATGCCCCAGGGGGACGGACATGTGGCCATCTCCAACTTCGGAACCTACAGCGGTGGGGTGGTGCCGGATCATTTGTCCGCCTCCATCAACGGCCGCATCTGGTGCTTCGATACCTCGTTGGACAATACCCGCCGCGCCCGCATGCTCACGACGTTTGCCGATTCGTCGCTGAACTGGCAATTCCTGGGCCAGAACTGGCGCCTGTTCAGCTCCGGCGCTTCCCGCGTCAAGCTGGCATACCGGGCGACCAAGACCGGCAATACCAACAAGTTCTCGCCGCCCACCCTGTTCGTGTACAACCGGGACAGCGGGCAGCTGATGATGATCCCGAACGCCTTCGACGGCGCCGTATCCCCGGATGGCAGCCAGGTGGCCTTCGTGCGCGAAAACGACGGGAACTTCGATATCTGGGTGCAGAAGGTCGATGGCAGCGGCCTGGCGCAGGTGACCAGTTCGTCCTTCGGTGACTTCGAGCCGGCCTGGAGCCCGGACGGCACCAAGCTGGCCTTTGTCTCGAACCGGGATAGCAAGGGCAGCGTCAGGCATACGTCGGTCTATGTGATCGAACTCAATACCTCGGTGGTGAGCCGGGTGACCGATGCCGGCACGGCCACCGACGGGGGTCCGACATGGCTGGATGGCGACACCGTCCTGTTCCATTCGGATCGTGATCCCAAGAAACCCCAGAGCGGGACAATTTCGGGCTGGAATATCTGGAAGGCCCGACTACAGGAGGTGCACTGAATATGCGCAAGATCATGATGTTGACGGGATGCCTGTTGCTCGGCATCGGTAATGCCCAGGCGGCGGGCCTGCTGGACTGGCTTTCGGCGGGCAGGACGACGACGGTCAAGCAGGCCAAGCATGCCGATGCGGCCCAGCTGCTGACGCTGGAGCCGGACGAGAACGAGATGTATCCGCAGGTGTCCCCCGATGGCAAGCACCTGCTGCTCGTGGCCATCGATGGACGCGGCAAGCGGGCCTGGATCTCGAACCGGGCCACCGAGAACGGCGATCCGCTGAATGTGGTGACCGATGATGCCCGTGCCCCGGGCTCGGTGCACTGGCATGGTGCCGATGCCGCCAGCTTCCTGTCGCTACGCGCCGGCAGCCTCGGGCTGTGGACGCGCGCTGCAGATGGCAAGGGCCTGGTGCGACGCGTGGCCGAACTTGGCCCGGGCCTGACGCAGCCGATGCTGCTGCCGGACGGTGGCCTGCTCGCCATGCACGTGATGCCGGGTCGTACGAATAACGCCCGCAACGCTGACGCCTCCGACGGCTTCGACAACTGGTCGTTCGGTGGTGCGCGCACCGAGATCGTGCGCATCGATGCAAACGGCAGCGAGCATGTGCTGACGGCCGGGGCCAATCCGGCCCTGTCGCCGGACGGGCAGTGGATCGCCTTTTCCATGCCGACCGGGCGCAGCATGCACCTGTTCCTGATGCGCGTGGACGGCTCGGCACTGATGCAGTTGACCGATGAGCGCAGCATCGATGTACAGCCGGCATGGAGCCCGGACGGAAAATGGATCGTGTTCGCGTCCAACCGTGCCGATGCCGATATGCGTCATCCGTCACGCGGCAATTGGGATATCTGGGCCATCGATCGCCAGGGGCGCGATCTGGTGCGCCTGACCTACGATGCGGGGCGCGACGGTGCCCCGAGCGTGGCGGCCGACGGCACCGTCTACTTCCACACCGACCGTGCCATCGATCGGGAGCGGGCCAAGGCGCGCCAGGTCAAGGGTCAGACCCGCGGTTTCCATATCTGGCGGGTGGCGCTTTCTGCGCCGGGCGTGGTCATGCACTGATCCCGGGTGGACGCTGGGTACGGGCGCAGGGATACCTGCGCCCGTTTCGTTTAGGGCCGGTGAACAGGGCCTAGGCGTTGCCGTTGTTCAGCAGCGAATGCAGGCGGCGGGAATAGTTCGGGTCCGGTCCGCTCAGTGGCAGGTCAATGCAGAACTGCGCCCCATGCCCGGGCTGGCTCTCGACCCAGATGCGGCCGCCGTGCGCCTCGACGATGCGTTTGCAGATGGCCAGGCCCAAGCCGGCGCCGCCGGCCGCGGCGCCTTGCCGGGCGCGGGCATCGTCGGCGCGGTAGAAGCGGTCGAAGATCAGGGCCTGGTGTTCGGAACCGATGCCCTGTCCCTCGTCGCGTACGCTGATGCGCACGTGGTTGTCCTGGGCATGGGCCTCCATATGCACGGTTGAGCCCTCGGGGGCGTATTTCCAGGCATTGTTCAGCAGGTTCAGGATGGCCCGCTCCAGGTGGCTGGCGTCGCCCATGACCTCCAGGCCGTCCTCCAGCTGCATGTCCAGATCGATGTTCTTCTGGGCGAACAACACCAGGTGGTGCTGCCCAGCCTCCTGCAGCAGCAGCGACAGGTCGATCCGCTCCTGCGCCAGCTCCAGGGTGCCGGCATCCGCCTTGGCCAGGGTCAACAGGTCGTTGACGATGCGCTGCATGCGCTCGATGGTGTCGAGCTGGTGTTTCAGCGTGTCGGCATAATCCTCGGTGGAGCGAGGCTGGCGCAGCGCCACCTCGATCTCCCCCTTCATGATCGTCAGCGGCAGGCGCAGCTCATGCGAGGCGTCGGCGGTGAAGCGCTTTTGCGACTGGAAACTGGCCTCCAGGTCGCCGAACATCTTGTTCAGGGCGCGCACGAGCACGCGGATCTCCCGGTCCGGCACCTCGGCGTTGAGCCGGCGCGAGAAGTCGCCGGCGGCGACGGCGCGGGCGGCGACGGTGATCCCCTGGATCGGCGCCAGCGCCCGCTTGGCCATGACGAAACCGGCCCAGGCGCTGATGGCCATCGATACCAGCCCCAGCATGCCGCCGATCAGGTACAGCAGCTTGAAGAAGCCCTGGATGTCGTTGGTGTTGCGTGAAAGCAGCAGGATGGCGACCGGTTGCTGCATGCGGTGGATCGGCAGGGCGAGGATGCGCAGGTTGTCCTTGCGCAGCAGCGAGCGGGTGGAGATGAACGCCGGACCGTCCCGGTGCATGGCCATGGCCATGACCTCGCTGATCTCGTCCCCGCCGCGGGTGATCAGCGTGTTGTCCGAATTGAACAATATCATGCCATGGGCCTCGACGAGCTCGACGGAGCCGCCGAAATGGGCGCTGAAGTTGTCCAGGTAGCGCGACCAGAAATAGAACGGCGAGCGCTCCAGTTCGCTGACCAGGCCCTGTCCCTGGCTCAGCAGCTCCTCGTCGACGGCGGACGACACCTTATGGGACAACACCAGGTACAGGACCATGGCGGCGACGATCAGGATCGACAGCTCGACCGAGATGTACAGCACGGCCAGCCTTCCCCGGAAGGTATTCAGGATCTGGGAGCGGAACCGGACGAAGCGGGCCGCCGTATTCAGGTTGATCAGGGCAGGTCCCTCAAGCCGGAGGCTGCTCGTCGCTGATGATGTAGCCCTGGCCGCGCAGGGTGTGGATCAGCGGCAGGTCGAAGCCCTTGTCGACCTTGGAGCGCAGGTGGCTGACATAGACGTCGATGACGTTGCTTTCCGGGTCGAAGTTCATGTCCCAGACATGCTCGCCGATCAGCGTGCGCGACAGCACCTTGTTCGGGTTGCGCATCAGGTATTCGAGCAGGGCATATTCCTTGGTGGTCAGGCGGATCGGCTTGCCACTGCGGTTGACGCGCCGGCTCATCGGATCGAGCTCCAGATCGGCCATCTTCAGCACAGGGGATTTGCTTTCCGAGCGGCGTCGCAGCAGGGCACGCACGCGAGCCAGCAGCTCCTCGAAGGCGAAGGGCTTGGCGAGGTAGTCGTCGGCGCCGGCATCCAGGCCGCGCACCTTGTCCTCGACGCTGTCGCGGGCCGTCAGCATCAGCACTGGCGTGGCCACGCCGCGTCCGCGGATTTCGCGGCAGACGACGATGCCGTTCTTCTTCGGCAGCATCAGATCGAGGATGATCAGGTCGTAATCGTTGACCTCGGCCAGGAAGCTGCCGTCCTCGCCATCGTAGGACAGGTCGACGGCATGACCTTCCTCCTGCAACCCCTTCTGGATAAAGTGGGCGATGCGTTCTTCATCTTCGACGACGAGGATCTTCATGGTTTGCAAGTGTAGCAGCCAGGTTGGCGAGGAGAAGAGCGGAGGATCGCGCGGGGGATGCCATGCAGTTCCGGATTCTCGATGCCCGTCCGCTCTACCGGGGCTTCTTCCGGCTCGATCGCTACACGGTCGAGCACGATACTTTCTCCGGCGGCACGCTGACCGTGCAGCGCGAGCACCTGGAGCGCGGCGATGCCGTGGCGGTGCTGCTGTACGATAAGGGCCGTGACGAGGTGCTGCTGATCGAGCAGTTCCGCATCGGCCCGGCGGTGCATGGTGATGAGGCCTGGCTGGTCGAGGTCGTCGCCGGCATGCTGGACGAGGGCGAGGATGCCGAGGATTGCGCCCGGCGCGAATGCATCGAGGAGGCGGGCTATGCGCCCTCCCGGCTGACGCGTTTGGCCGAGTATTACACGACGCCTGGGGGGTCGAGCGAGCGCCTGATCCTGTATCTGGGGGAGGTGGAGCGGGAGCGGCCGGTGGCGGCGGGCGGCGGGCTCGACCACGAGCATGAGGATATCCGTGTGTTCTGGCTTTCCAGGACGGAGGCGATGCGATGGCTGGCCGCCGGTAGGATCCGTTCGGGAACGCCGATGCTGGCACTGTTGCTGGCCTTCGGCCGGCCGGGCGAGGGTGTGTTTAGTTCGCCTTGACGTCCGCCTTGACGATGGCCTCGATATGCTCGACCAGTTGCTGGTAACGGAAGGGCTTGTTGAGCACGCGCAGCGTTTCCCTGGGAAAGCGGTCGCGCAGGTCGTCGTAAAAGCCGGTGATGAACAGCACGCGGTCGAGCAGATCGGGGCTGACATGCCGAAGGCTGTTGTAGATCTCGTCCCCTGTCAGCTTCGGCAGGCGCACGTCGAGCATGATCATGTCGTAGTTGCCGCCGTTGGCCGTGGCCTCGAACAGGCCCTGCACCGGGTCGCACAGCGCCTTGATGCTGACCGGAAGGCTGCGCTCGCTGGCATAGCGTTCGAGGAAGCTTCCCACGATCTTCTGCACATTCGTTTCGTCATCGACCAGCAGTACGTTCATCCGGCACTCCCTGGTGGTCCAAGTCTAGGCTCTGAAGCCAGTCGGCGATAAAACCGCGCACCCCGGGATCCTCCATGACCCCAGGGTGCATATGGGGAAGCATAAGGACGGAGGTTCGGGGTGCAAGGTGGACATCCAGCGCCCCTGCGACCTGTTCCACCATGTGCGTATCGGCACCGATATCGTTGATGACGATCCAGCGCGGGACCCTGTGCATGCGCCGAAGCTCGGCCAGCGTCAGCAACGCATGGTTGATGGCGCCGAGCCTGGCCGGCACCACGAGCATGGTCTCGGCCTCGGGCATGCCGGCCAGCCAGTCGCGCACCAGAAAGCCTGGCGTCAGCGGCACCATCAGCCCCCCTACCCCCTCGATCAGGCCGATCTGCTTTTGTTCGCATCGCTGGCGGCACCAGGCGATCAGCCGCCGGGGATCGATCTGCTGGCCCTCGGCGGCAGCGGCCAGGCTGGGGGCGACCGGCATGGCGAAGCGGTACAGATTGATGGCATCCACATCCGACAGATGGCATGCCGCCAGCAGGGTGGTGATGTCTTCGTTGATGCCGTTCCCGTCCAGGCCGCTGGCCACCGGCTTCAGGGCAGTGGCCTGGACGCCGGCGGCCCGGAGGCTGCGGGCCAGCAGGGCGGTGATGGCTGTTTTCCCCGCCCCGGTGTCGGTGGCGGTGATGAAAATCGTGCGTTCAGCCATGATCCATCCGGATCGGGATCACGTGCTCGCCATGGCTGAAGCCGGGCTTGGCATACCAGGCCTGGCCATACAGGGCTTCGAAGGTGGCGCGGATGCGTCCGTCGGGCATCGGGTGCTGTTGCTCGTAGATCTGCGCCAGCGTCTTCAACAGGCTGCGCCCGTACAGACCGCCGGGGCGGTTGCGGATGGCGGCGGCGGAGGCGCCGATGCCCTTGAGCTCGCGCACCAGCGCCATGGTGTCCGGATAGGTCAGCGTGAACAGGTCGGTGTCGGTGACCGGCAGCTCCACCGGCAGCGCCATCAGGGCATTGCCGAGATCGGTGACGTCTGGGAACGGCAGCACAAGGCCTGCGCGCGCATGCTCGATTGCAGCCAGGGACTGGCGCAGTTCCTGCAGCGTGCGTCGGCCGAAGGTCGAGAACAGCATCAGCCCTCCCGGCGCCAGCACCCGGCGCATCTCGCCCAGCATGCGCGGTGGCTCCGGCACCCACTGCATGGCCAGGTTCGAGCAGACAAGGTCGAAGGAGCCTTCCGCCAGCGGTAGCCGGCAGCCGTCACCGCACAGGGCATGGCGCCGCCCCTGCCAGGGCCAGCGCCGTCCGAGGCGCGCCTGCGTCTGGCGCGACATCGATTCGGCGATGTCGATGGCCACGAGCTCGGCGCGCGGGAAGCGCCCCCGCAGCAGGGCCGTGAAATAACCGGTACCGCAGCCGATGTCGAGGATGCGCCTGGGCGCGATCTTCGTGAAGGCCAGGTGGCCGAGCAGACGATCGCCGATCTCGCGCTGCAGCACGGCGTAATCGTCGTAGCGGTCTGCGGAGGCGGCGAAGGCGCGCCTTACGCGTTGGGGGACGATATGTTCCGGCACCATGCCTCCAGGGTGTGTTGGAATGCCTCAGCCTGCGTCAAAAAGGGCGCATGCCCAGCGTGCGCGAAGCCATGCCACGCCGCATGCGGCAGCCTTTCCGCCAGCTCGCGGCCGGCCGCCGCCGGCATGATGGCATCACGATCGCCGTGCGCCACCCAGGCCGGCTGCACGAGGCCCGGCAACAGTGGTCTGAGGTCGAGCCTGGTCAGCAGCTCCAGGCCGGTGGCAAGGCCGAGGGGGGAGGGCGGATGCTCCCGGTCGATGGCCTCGTGGGCCAGGGCGTTGAAGCGGCTGCGCGGCAAGGCATCGCCCTGCAGCATCAGCGCGAAGAAGCGCCCGAGCTGCTTCGGAGAATGCGCTTTCGCACCTTCGGTGAAGGCCTGCAGTGTCGCCTCATCGCATCCGTGCAGCCAGTCCGGGCGCCGGGCGAAGCAGGGGGTGGTGGAAACGAGCGCCAGCCCCGCCACGCGCTCGGGGAGGGCGTGGGCCAGCTGCAGGGCCAGCATGCCCCCCAGGGACCAGCCGACGAGGATGGCGGGCTCGCTCGTCAGCCGCCCGGCCAGGATCTCCGGCCATGCCTCGGCCGGGGCGTCGGCGGCATCGCCATGCCCGGGAAGGTTGGGGGTGAATACCGGGCAAATCTGCGAAAAGTGGGCGGACTGCCGATCCCAGATGCGGGCGGACTGGCCCCAGCCGTGCAGGAAGACGATGGGTGGCATGGGGGGCCTCATGCGCACTGCCTGAGGGCGGCAGCGAGGCCCGCGATATCGGCCTCGCTGTGTGCCGCCGAGATGGTGATGCGCAGGCGGGGGGGGGGGGCCGGGCCCCCCGGCGGGCGGGGGGCGCGCCGGGGAAAGGGCGGCGCGCCCCGACAACACGAACGAGGGGGGGGCGCCGCCCCGCCGAATACCTGCGCCAGGAAATCACGCACCGACGGCCCGCCGGTCTCCGCCGCCGCGAGCACGCGCTTGGAGCCGCGGACGGCCCCCGGCGCGGTCTCCAGCGCCGCCAGACGATCCGCCAGCGCCCGGTCCCCCGGACGCTGCACCACCAGGGTCCGGTAGATCTCGCGGGCCTCCGCCAACAGGCCCTGCTTCACGTACAACTCGGCCATCGTCTCCGTCAGCACCGGCGCCGCGTCGGCCCCCGCCGGCGGCTCCCCAGCCGGTGTCACCTCCTCGCCCCTCGGCGCCGGCTCATCCGGGAAGATCAGCGGCAGGTCTCCGAGACCTGCCCCTTCTGC